>Ga0307372_10010222_pt1 | contig 12753 bp, 10 predicted proteins | sample OX1MG_FD_202533 | JGI IMG/M metagenome (GOLD analysis project Ga0307372, IMG submission 202533) | Soil microbial communities from Risofladan, Vaasa, Finland - OX-1 | ecosystem: Environmental > Terrestrial > Soil > Coastal area > Acid sulfate soil | place: Finland: Risofladan, Vaasa | collected...
GGCACGCCGTACAGCCCGTAGTTGATGGCCGTGTGGGCATTGGCATCGTTGACCGACGGATACTCCTGGCCGCCCATCTCCTGGATCCAACTGATGGCCGGCGCCGGAAAGTCGTTGTAGAGCACGCCGAGGAAGTGCACCGGACGCCCGGCGTAGCGCCGCGCGAATGCGCTCAGCGTGCGGTGCTCGTCGCGGCACGACAGGCACCACGAGGCCCAGAAGTTGAGCACCACCACCTGGCCCCGCAGTTGCGAGAGCCGCACCGTGTCGCCCACCGGCAGCGCCATCGGCGGCTGGCCCGGCGCGAACACGGGCAGCGAGAAGTCGGGCGCCATGCGGCCCGGCAGGGGTGACGGAATGTTGTTGGGATCCTTGCCGAATCCCCAGGCGAACAGCGCGATCACCGGCACGGCGGTGAGCGACGCGATCGCCGCTCGCTTCCAGTTCATGCTTCCCCCTCACGCGGAATGGGAAGGATCACCGGGGGCACGGGTTGCCGCACCGCGGCCGGCGCGGTGCGCCGCCGACGCCGGGGGAACACGCCGATGATCGCGCCCAGGACCACCACGCCGCCGCCGAACCAGATCCACGGGACCAGCGGCTGCACGATGAGTTTGACGGTGGCGTGCGAGCCGTTCTGATCGAACGCCATCAGATTGAAATACAGGTCGCCGCTGATCGAGCTGATCACCTGCGGCGTGGGCACCGGCGCCGACTGCGTGGGATAGAAGTTCATGCGCGGGTCGGCCGTGGCCACCACCTTGCCGTGGTCCAGCACTTCCATGGTCGCGCCGATCACGGCGCGCTGCGGCTCCTGGCGCCCCCACACTTCCTTGAGCCGGGCCGTGTGGCCCGACACGGTGAGCGTCTCGCCCGGCTTGAGCGTGGCTTCGCGCTCCGAGCGGAACGACTGCGACGCCGCGATGCCGAGGGCCACGATGAGCACCCCCAGGTGGGCCACGTAGCCGCCGTAGCGCCGGCGGTTTCCGCCCACCAATCGCCGCAGGGCGGTGAACCAGTCCTCGCCGTGCGCCGCGTGGCGCGCCTTCATGCCGATCCAGTACTCGCGCACGTTGGCGAACGCCGAATAGCCCACGAACGCGAACGCCAGCACGGCGTACACATTGCGCGCGCCGCTGACCAACGCCACGGCGGCCATCACCACCGCCGCGCCGATCGGCGGCAGGAGCTTGGCCTTGAGCTGTTGCCGGGTCGCGATCCCCCACGGCAGCGCCGGTCCCACGCCCACCAGGAACAGCAGCGACACGACGAACGGCATCGTCATCTTGTCGAAGAACGGCTCGCCCACCGTGACCTTGAGCCCGCGCAGCGCCTCGGCGACGAGCGGGAACAGCGTGCCGATGAGCACCGTGAACATGAACGCCGTGAGGAACAGGTTGTTGAGCAGGAACACCGTCTCGCGCGACGCGGCCGATTCGAAGCGGCCCGTGGTGCGCAGGCGATCGGAGTTGCCCGCCACCATCATCAGCCCCACCACCAGCACGATGGCGATGAACACCAGGAAGTAGTAGCCGATGGTTCCGGTGGTGAACGCGTGCACCGACGACAGGATGCCCGAGCGCGTGAGGAACGTGCCGAGAATAGTGAGGACGAACGTGCCCACCATCAGGTTCAGGTTCCAGAGGCGCAGCATCCCGCGCCGCTCCTGCACCATGGCCGAGTGGAGGAAGGCCGTGGCCGTGAGCCACGGCAGGAACGAGGCGTTCTCCACGGGATCCCACGCCCAGTAGCCGCCCCAGCCGAGCACTTCGTATGACCACCACATGCCGGCGATGATCGCCGCCGACAGGAAACCCCACGACACCAGGAGCCAGGGCCGCGTGATCCGGATCCAGTCGTCCGACATCACCTCGCCGGACAACATCGCGCCCATCGCGAACGCGAACGGCACCGACATCCCCACGTACCCCAGATAGAGCAGGGGCGGATGGACCGCCATCAGGATGTGGTTCTGGAGCAGCGGATTGGGGCCCGGTCCGTCGGGCGGCACCGGGAACACCGCGTGGAACGGATTGGCCGGCCCGGCCAGCAGGATGCCGAAGAACAGGGCCACGAACATCAACGTCACCGCGGCCCACGGCACCAGATTGCCCGACCGCTTGCGGTTGAACCAGACCACCGCCGCCGAATAGGCGCCCAGCACCCAGGCCCAGAACAGGATCGAGCCTTCGAGCGCGCCCCAGAGCGAGATGACCGTGTAGAACAGCGGCGTCTCGCGGCTGCCCACCTGCGCCACGTACGACACCGAGAAGTCGTGCGTCACCAGGGCGTAGATCATGGCCAGCGTGGCCACCGTGACGAGCGCGAAGTTCGCGTACACCGCCCCGAAAGCGATCTGCACCCAATCGGCGCGGTGGCCGCGAATGCCCAGCGTTCCGATGATGGCGCCGAACAGCACCGCCACCATCGCCACGAGCAGCGCGTCATGCGCGAGAAGCCCGGTCATGGCGTGGATCCCTTGATCAGGGTCTTGTACATCTCCTCCGGCTTCTCGCCCGGCTTGGGCGGATGATACTCGTTGGAGTGCTTGACCATCAGGTTGGTGGCCTGGAACACGTTGTCGCGGCCGAATTTCCCTTCGACCACGACGCCCATCCCGGGCTGGAACATCTGCGGTGGCGCGCCCACTTCGTGCACCGCCACCGTGCCCGAATCGTCGCTGACCTCGAACTGCAGGTGCATGGTCTTCTCGTCCCACTTCACCGACCCCGGCTTGACCATCCCGCCCAGCCGCACCGGCATGTCGTAGCCGTCGGCGCCCTTGGCCAGCAGCTCCTTGGGGGTGAGGAAGAACACCACGTTCTTGTTCAGGCCGCCGTAGAGCAGCCAGCCGAACGTGGCCACCAACACCACCGCGGCGAGGATTCCCCAGTTGCGCTTGCTCATGCCGCCCCTCCGGCTTCCGGCCGATGTCCCGTGACCCGCTCGTACTCCGCGCGCGCCTGCTGGACCGCCCGATGCACGTGCAGCAGATAGCCCAGGATCACGACCCACGTGATGACGTACGATGCCGTCACGAATGCCCAGTTGGATGCTACCATCACTCCAGTCCTCCAAGTGCCGTCGCCTGCGCCGCGTGTTCCGCGGCCCGGATGAGGCACGCTGCTTCATACCGTCGACGAATGAAATAGATCATGATCAACAGGAACGCGACGGCGTTGGTCCACAACCCCGCCAGATACGCCGGCGCCATGGTCTGCGCGCTCGACGGCGTCTGATGGAGCGTGCGCCACCACGTCACCGACATCCACACGATCGGCACGTTGATCGCGCCGAGGATGCCGACCGCGGCGCTCCACTGGCCGCGCCGCTGGGGATCGTCCACGAACGCCCGCAGCGCCAGATACCCCACGAACACCAGAAAGAGCACGAGCGTGGACGTCAGCCGCGCGTCCCAGGCCCACCAGACCCCCCACGCCGGCTTGCCCCAGAGCATGCCCAGGACCAGCGTGAGCCCATTGAATGTAGCGCCCACCTCGGCCGCGGCGGCCGCGAGCAGGTCGTCCTCCTCGCGCCCCTTCCAGAGGAAGCGGAGGCTGTACACCATCACGATCACGAAACACACGAACATGATCCACGCCGCCGGCACGTGGACGTACATGATCTTCTCCAGCTGCCCCATGTTGGCATCGGGCGGCGAGGTGACGAAAGCGAACACCTGCGTGAAGATCAGGACGGCGAAGGCCACGACGCCGAACAGGGTCCAGCGGCCGGAGCGGGGCACGTCGATGGGATGAGCGACAGCGGTCATAGGGTAACCTCAGACCTCGATCACGTATTCGAACGCGAGTAGAGTGGCGATCAGGAAGATCACGTCGTACGCCGTGAGCAGCTTCACCCACGCGCCCGCCTCGTGCATCATGTCACCGTTCAGGAGTGCCTTGGACGCCGACATCGCGGCCAGCAGCACCGGGACGAGCATCGGGAATAGCAGCAGCGGCAGCAACACCTCGCGGGCCCGGCTCCGGCTCGCCATCGCGGCGTAGAACGTGCCGAGCACCACCAGCCCCACCGCGCCCAGCACCAGCACGCCGATCAGCGACGGCCAGGCGGCCGGGATCCGGATCTGGAACAGCGCGATGCCGGCCGTGACCACGATCACCAGCATCAACCCCACGAAGATGGAGTTGGCGGCCAGCTTGCCCACGTAGATCACCCAGCGCGAGCCCGGATACTGCAGCAGCTGATCCAGCGCGCCGCTCTCGAGCTCCACCTGGTACGAGCGATTGAACGCCAGCACGCCGGCGAACAGCGCCGACAGCCAGAGGGCGCCGGGCGCCGCTTCGCGCAGGGCCTGCGCGTCGGGGCCCAGCGCGAACCCGAACAGCACCAGAATCGTGACCCCGAGAGCGGCCACGCTGTTGAACCCGGCCTTGGAGCGTCGCTCCGTGGTCAGATCCTTCCAGGCGATGGCGCGAATGCGCCGCACGTCGTCGCGGAATGCCATCAGCCCGCTCCCGCCACGATGCGCACGCGCGGCGCGGGCGCCGGCGCGGACTCGGCCACGCGGCCGTTCACGATCGTGATCGTGCGGTCGAGTACCCCCGCCGCCGGCGCCAGTTCGTGGAGCACCACGAGCGCCCCGCCGCCCGCATGGCCGGCTTCGACGATGATGGAATTCATGAGCGCGATGCCCGCCGAGTCGAGGTTGCTGTACGGTTCGTCGAGCAGCAGCAGCCGTGGGCGGCGCAGCAGCAGCCGCGCCAGCGCCAGCCGGCGCTGCATGCCTGCCGAGAATCCGCGCACGCGTTCGTTGGTCACGTGGGTGAGCCCCACGCGCTCCAGCGCCGCATCCAGATTGGCGCCCACCGGCTGCCCGAGCATCTCGGCGGCGAAGCGGAGATTCTCGCGCGCCGTGAGATCGTCGTACAGTCCCGGCGTGTGGGCGAGGAATCCCAGGTCTTCCCGCACGTCATTCGGCTCGCGCACGATGTCGTGGCCGTAGATGCGGGCGGTGCCGGCGCTGGGCTTGAGCAGCGTGCCGAAGATGCGGAGGAGCGTGGTCTTGCCGCTTCCGTTGGAGCCCAGCAGCCCCACGATCTCCCCGGGTCTCAGCTCGAGTGTTATGCCCCGAAGCACCCATCGCGCGCCGAACCGGCGCGCCACACCATGGGCCTCGATCGCCAACTCAGATTGAACAGTTGCCATGGGTTCGGGATGCGTTGATTGCCCACCAGGGATAGGCTGAGGCTAAGGCTCGACCCGCAGCCTCGCCATCAGCAAGCACCCGAGCCCGTGTGGGGGAATCACCGACTAAAAGACTGGGGGTAGGGGCGGCGTCGTTAGCCAGAACCCCCACCCCCGTATTCTATAGGAAGAGGCGCGGCGGCCCCACCCCCGACCACCGACTTACGCCTTGGGCATCACCACGGCGTCGATCACGTGGATCACCCCGTTGGAGGCCGGAATGTCGGCCCGCACCACCCGGGTGCCGTTCACGTATACCCGCCCGTGGCGGGCTTCGATGTCCAACTCCTGTCCGGTCAGGCTGGGCGCGCGCGAGCGGCCGGCCGCCACCATCTGGGCCGCCAGCACCGTGCGCGGCAGCACGTGGTAGCCGAGCACGCGCGACAGCCGCGTCTTGTCGGCGAGCAGCGCTTCGAGCGCCCGTTTGGGGAGCCTGGCAAAGGCGGCGTCGGTGGGAGCAAAGAGGGTGAACGGGCCCCGGCTCTGCAGCGCGCCCCAGAGGTCCGCCGCCTTCATGGCGGCGACCAATGTCCGGAAGGTGCCGGCGGGGAGTGGGATGGCGGCGAGGCCCCGCATGGAATCGGTTGTGCGCATCGAATCCGTCTCTGTCCAGTGTGTGTCCAGAATATACGGCGCATGGACGTTTCTTGTCAATGAATTGTCCAGATAAATTCATTGACGATAGCTGGACAATATGCGACATTTGACCGATGACTCACCCTGATCAGCCTGCGGGTCGGCACCCAATCGGCGTGGTGGCCGAACGCACCGGGCTCACCACCGACGTGCTGCGCGTGTGGGAGCGTCGGTATGGCGCCGTGCATCCCGACCGGACCAGCGGCCGGCAACGATTCTATTCCGACGCGGACATCGAGCGTCTGAGGCTGCTGCGCCTGGCCACGCTCCGCGGGCGGAGCATCGGCCAGGTGGCGCACCTGACCACGGCAGCGCTGGCGCGGATGGTGGAGGAGGACGCGCTCGGGCGCGCGCGCGCCGGCGGCCGGGAATCGGACGTCACGCATGCCGCCGGCGAGTACGTGGACCAGGCGCTCGAGCTGGTGCGCGGTCTCGACGCGCTGGGGCTGGAGTGGCTGCTCCGTCGCACCTCGGCGGTGCTCGGGCTGCGCCCATTCCTGGAGTCGATCGTCGCGCCGTTGCTGCGGCGGGTGGGCGACGAGTGGCACGCCGGGCGGCTGACCGCGGCGCAGGAGCATCTGGCCACGGCCATGGTGCGGCGGGTGGTCACCGCCATAACGCAGACGATGAGCGTGGCCGCCGACGCGCCGGGGGTGGTGGTGGCCACGATGGCCGGCGAGCGACACGAGATCGGGGCGCTGCTCGTGGCGGCGACGGCCACCGCCGAAGGGTGGCGCGTGACCTACCTGGGCAGCGATCTCCCGGCCAAGGACATCGCCGAGGCGGCGCTCGCCACCGCGGCACGGGCCGTGGCGGTGAGCGTGGTGTACCCGGCGGACCGGCGCCAGGTGATGCAGGAGCTGACCGAGATCCGCGGCCTGTTGCCGGGAGAGGTGCGCATCTTCGTGGGCGGGGCCGGCGCCGCCGCGATCTCACCCGACCTGACGCTCGCGGGCGTGCGGATGGTGGAGGGGCTGGCCGATCTGGCGGCGGTGCTGGCGTCCTAGCGGCGGCGCCGCGCCCATTTGTCCGCTTCGGCCGCGGCGATCACCGCGAGGCCCACGCTCAGGATCACCGCCCACTGCGCCGCGCTGAGCGGCACGGTGCGCAGCATGCGCTGCAGGAACGGCGTGTAGATGGCCGCCACGTGGGCGAGCGTCACGGCGATCGTGCTCAGCACCAGGAACGGGTTGGTCCATACGGGCGTGCTGAACACCGATCGGTCCAGGGAGCGGCAGTTGAACACGTGGTAGAACTGGAACACGACCATCTGCGTGAGGGCCACGGTGCGGGCCATGGGGAGGTTGCCCGTGGTGTGCAGCGTCCACCAGAACATGGCGAACGTGCCCAGCGTGAGCACGAGTCCCACGCCGCCCAGGCGGAGGTAGAGGGCCGGCGTGAGCGCGCCTTCGGCGCGCGGCCGCGGCGGCTGGGTAAGCAGGGCGGGCTCTCCCCGCTCGAACGCGAGGGCCATCACCTCGAGGCTATCGGTGACGAGGTTGATCCAGAGGATCTGCGCCGCGAGGAGCGGCAGCGGCCATCCCATGACCATCGCGCCCAGGATGACGGCGATCTCGGCCACGGCCGTGGACAGGAGAAAGAACGTGGCCTTGCGAACGTTGGCGAACACCACGCGTCCCTGCTCGATAGCGGCGGTGATGGTCGCGAAGTTGTCGTCGGCGAGGACCATGTCGGCCGCCTCGCGGGCCACGTCCGATCCGCTCGCGCCCATGGCGATGCCGAGGTGCGCGGCGCGCAGCGCGGGGGCGTCGTTCACGCCGTCGCCGGTGACGGCCACCACGTCGCCGCGCGCCTTGAGGCACTGGACGAGGCGCAACTTCTGCTCCGGCGACACGCGGGCGTAGACGTTCACCTCGCCCAGGGCGTGGATCAACTCGTCGTCGATCATGCCGTCCAATTCGCGTCCGCTCAACACCGCGTCGCCCAGGCCCAGGCGCCGCCCGATGACGCGCGCGGTGTCGGCGTGATCGCCGGTGATCATCAACACGCGAATGCCAGCCGTCCGCGCGCTCTGCACGGCGGCGGCGGCGTCGGGGCGCAGCGGGTCTTCGAGACCCACGAGTCCCGCGAACACGAACCCCTGGGCCAGCGAGTCGGGGACGATCTCGGGATGCGTCGTGGGCCGGTACGCCATCGCGAGCACGCGCAGGCCGTCGGCGGCGAACCGGTGCGCCATCGCGTCGGCGGCGGCGCGATCGAACGGCTCCTCGCCGGCGTCGGCGCGCTGGCGCGTGCACCGCGCGAACACCGCCTCGGGCGCGCCCTTGAGATGTTCCAGCATTTCCGCGCCGTTCCCGCGCAGCGACACCATGAATCGCCGCTCCGATTCGAAGGGCAGCACGTCCAGTTCCGGGTTCCGTTGATGGAGATCGGCGGGAGACAGGCCATGGCGCGCCGCCACGGCGAGCAGCGCGCGCTCCATGGGATCGGCGCTCCCGCCGTCCACCGCGCCGGGATCCACCTCGCTGGCCAGGACGCCGATGCGCAGTGTGGCGAGGAGCGCCGGTTGGTCCGGCGGCTGGACGTGGCCGGCCGGCGAGATCTCGTAGCGCCGGCCGCCCGCCCAGAGCGCGCGCACGGTCATCTCGTTCCTGGTGAGCGTGCCCGTCTTGTCGGAGCCGATGACCGTGGTGCTGCCCAGCGTCTCCACGGCGGGCAGCGCGCGCACGATGGCGCGGCGGCGGGCCATGCGGCGCGCGCCAATCGCGAACGTCACCGTGAGCACCACGGGCAGTCCCTCGGGGATGGCCGAGACGGCCATCGCCACCGCGGTGAGGAAGACGTCGGCGGGCGCCATGGACCGGGCCAGGCCGATGAGGAGCACGAGCGCGGCCAGCGCGAGAATCACCAGTCCCACGCGGCGGCCGAATTGCGCGAACGACTCCTGGAGCGGCGTGGGGACGGGTTCGGTGGCGCGCACGGTCTGCGCGATGCGGCCTAGTTGCGTATCGGCGCCGGTGCGCACCACCAGGCCGCGGCCCCTGCCGCGCGCCACGGCCGTGCCAGTGAATGCCATGTTGAGCTGGTCGCCCGCGAGCAACGTCATGTCGGGCAGCGGATCGGTGCGCTTCTCCACGGGCACCGATTCGCCGGTGAGCAGGGATTCGTCGACGGCGAGGTGCTGGGCCTGCACGAGGCGCAGGTCGGCGGGCACGCGGGCTCCGGAGGCCAGCACGACCAGATCGCCCACCACGAGCGCCGGGCTCGGCACCGCGCGCTGCGCGCCGTCGCGCACGACCACGGCGAGCGGCGACGTAAGCCGCGCCAGGGCGCGCATCGCCTTGCGGGCGCGATACTCCTGCGTGAACCCGATCAGCGAGTTCAGGATCACCACCGCGAGAATCACGATCGCGTCGCTGTCATCGCGCAGCACCACGCTCACGCCTGCCGCGGCCAGCAGGATGTAGATGAGCGGATCGTGCAACTGCCGGAGCAGCAGCATCCACCACGGGGTCTCTGGCTCGTCCTCGATGCGATTGGGCCCGAGCGCCGCCAGGCGCGCGGCGGCCTCGCGCGGCGACAGCCCGCGCGGGCCCGAGCGGAGGGCGCGCTCGACGTCGGCCGCCGGGCGCGTGTGCCAGGGCGGTCCAGCGGCCCCTGGACCGGGCGGTCTAGGGTCGGTGCGCATCGGCGCCTCCGCGCGACGCGGAACGTGACGCGCGCGAGGCCTCGAGCGCGTGCGAGCGTCGTCTCCGCTCCATGGCGGGAGCGGCGGCGGTGCGTGCCTCGGATAGTTGCGGGGGATAGGGCGTCCGAACTGCCGGGCGTCTCACCCAACCGATGCCCGGTGATGCCCGACACGACGGCATGGCGCGCGGCTCGGGAACTCGCGGCGGCGGGGGCAGCGGCTCAGATTACCGGATGACCCCACCCGGGTGAGGCGGACGTGATCGATCGAGCGCGCCGCGACCGCGCATTGGCCGAGCGGCTCCGCGAGGAGATTCGCCGGCACGACTACCTGTATTACGTGCGCGACAAGCCGCGCGTCTCCGACGCCGCGTACGACGCGCTGGTCCGTCGCCTGCGCGCGCTGGAAGCTCGCGATCCGGCGCTGGTCACCCCCGACTCGCCCACGCAGCGCGTGGCGGGGCGGCCGAGCGGCAAGTTCGAGACGCAGCGCCATGCGGCGCCGATGCTGAGCCTGGACTCCACGCGCGACGCCGGCGAGGTGGCGCGGTTCGATGCCCGCATACGCAAGCTCGTGGGCCCGTCGGTGCGCTATCTGCTCGAGCCCAAGCTCGACGGCGCGTCGATGGAGCTGGTGTACGAGCGTGGGCGGCTGGTGCGCGCCGTGACCCGCGGCACCGGCACCCAAGGCGACGCGGTCACGGCCAACGTGCGCACCATCGCGTCGGTGCCGCTCACGCTGCGGGCGAGCGAGCGGCCGGCGCCTCGCGTGCTGGTGGTGCGCGGCGAGGTGATGATGGGGTTGCGCGGCTTCGAGCGTCTGAACAAGCGGCTCGTGCAGCGGGGCGAGGAGCCGTTCGCCAATCCGCGCAACGCCGCCGCCGGGTCGCTGCGCCAGCTCGACGCGCGGATCACCGCCGAGCGTCCGCTGCGCATCGTGACCTACGAGATCATGGCCGTGGACGGCGTGGCGTTGGCGCGCGACGAGGACGCGTTGCAGGCGTTGCGCGCCTGGGGGCTGCGCACCACCGAGTACACCGAGGTGGCCCGGAGCGCGGCCGACATCGAGCGCTATCACGCGGCGATGGCGGCGCGCCGCGACCGGCTGGGGTACGAGATCGACGGCATCGTGATCAAGGTGGACGACCTGGCGGCGCGGCGCCGCCTTGGCGCCACGGGCCATCACCCGCGCTGGGCGCTGGCTTACAAGTTCGCGCCGCGCGTGGAGATCACGCGCGTGGAGGACATCACGGTGCAGGTGGGGCGCACGGGCCTGCTCACGCCCGTGGCGCTCCTGCGCCCGGTGGACGTGGGCGGCGTGACCGTATCACGGGCCACGCTGCACAATGCGTCGGAGGTGAAGCGGCGCGACATCCGGGTGGGCGATATGGTGCGCCTGTATCGGGCGGGCGACGTGATTCCCGAGATCGTGGAGCGGCTGCCGTCACGCCGCGGCACGCGCCACGCGGCGTTCCGGATGCCGGCGCGCTGTCCGGCCTGCCGGGCGCGGGTGGTGTCGGAGGGGCCGATGACCTGGTGCCCCAACCGCTTCGGGTGTCCGGCGCAGCTCAAGCGCTCGCTGCAGCATTTCGCCTCGGAGGGCGCGCTCGACGTGCAGGGCGTCGGCGAGGAGACGGCCAACGCGCTGGTGGAGCACGGCCTGGTGCGCGCGCTGCCCGATCTGTTCCGGCTCCGCGCCGGCGATCTGGAATTGCTGGACGGGTTCGCCGCCAAATCGGCGCAGGCGCTCGTGGATGAGATCCGGAACGCGCGCGCGCTGGAACTGCACCGCTTCCTGTACGCGTTGGGCATCCCGGGCGTGGGGAGCACGGTGGCCCGCGATCTGGCCGAGCAGTTCGGCACGCTGCCGGCGCTGCGCCGCGCGACCACCGCCGAGCTCCTGCGCACGCCGCGGTTGGGCGCCGTGCGCGCGGCCGCCGTGCGTGCGTTCCTCGCCGATCCACGCAATCGTCGCACCATCGCGGCGTTGCTCGCGGCCGGCGTGCGGGTGACCGCCGAGCGCCCCCGGGGCGGCGTGCTCTCGGGCAAGCGCGTGGTGTTCACCGGCGGCCTGTCGTCGCTCGCGCGGCCCGAGGCGAAGGCGCTGGTGGAGGCGATCGGCGGCCGGGTGGGTGAGACCGTGGGGCCGGACGTGGACTTCGTGGTGGTGGGGGATCGGCCGGGGGAGAAGCTGGAGCGGGCCCGGCGCTCCGGCATTCGCGAGATGACCGAACGCGAATTCCTGGCGCTGGTCAGGCGCGCGGGGGCGACGCCGCGGGCGCGCTGAATCGGGGCCGGCGGTGCTCAGCGGGCGGCGTGCAGCAGCTTCACGAACCGCGAGAGGGACCGCGTGTTGGCCACGTCGGACTTCTCCGCCCAGCCCCGCCGTGCCTGATCCACGCCCCAGCGCATGAACCGCAGCTCGTTGGGCGAGTGGGCGTCGGTATCGACGATGATCATGGCGCCCGCGCCGATGGCCGAGCGCACCGCGGAGTCGTCGAGGTCCAGCCGTTCCGGTTGCGCGTCCACCTCGAGCATGACGCCGTGATCGCGGCAGGCCTGGGCCACGCGATCGAAGTCGAACCGCGCACCGCGCCGGCCGTTGATCAGCCGCCCCGTAGGGTGCGCGAACACATCCACCGACGGATGGGTGAGCGCCTTGAGCACGCGCTCGGTCTGCTTGGCCGGGTCGAGGTCGAGCTTGGCATGCAGCGCCACGAACACGATGTCGAGGGCCGAGAGCGTGTCGGCGCGGAGGTCGAGCGTGCCGTCGGCGTGGATGTCCACCTCGGCGCCGGCCAGCACGGTGAGCTTGTTGAGCCTGGCGTTGAGCTTGTCGATCTTCTTGCGCTGGCGGCGGAAGCCGGCGTCGTCGAGCCCGCGGACCATGCGCAGCATGGGGCCGTGGTCGGTGATGGCGATGTATTCGTAGCCCATCGCCTGGGCCGCCTCGGCCATCTCCTCCAGGGAGCCGCGTCCATCGCTGTCGGTGCTGTGCATCTGAAGATCGCCGCGGATGTCGCCGAGTTCGACGAGGCGCGGGAGCGATTTCTGCCGAGCGGCCTCGATCTCGCCGCGATCCTCGCGCAACTCCGGCGGAATCCAGGGCAGGCCCACGGCCCGGAACACGTCGAGCTCGTGCCTGCCGCCGGTCTGGCGCGCGCCGCGGAACACGCCGTACTCGTTGATCTTGAGCCCGCGCTTCTGGCCCATGCGGCGCACGGCGATGTTGTGCGCTTTGGAGCCGGTGAAGTAGTACAG
>Ga0307372_10010224_pt1 | contig 12752 bp, 18 predicted proteins | sample OX1MG_FD_202533 | JGI IMG/M metagenome (GOLD analysis project Ga0307372, IMG submission 202533) | Soil microbial communities from Risofladan, Vaasa, Finland - OX-1 | ecosystem: Environmental > Terrestrial > Soil > Coastal area > Acid sulfate soil | place: Finland: Risofladan, Vaasa | collected...
GCGACTTCCTACCACCCTTGCCGGGTTGCATTTGGTGGTGTTCGCTTGTCTCATGCTTCATCAATGGACGGCCTTTTCTAGTCCTTGACCAGTTTTTGAGTTCGAGTCCCTAACAGGCTCTAGAGAGGGTAATTACAGTAGATAGAGAGAAATCTTTTCGTTTGTGAGGAACTCCAGGTATGAATCGCGATTACGACGAATTTCTTTTTCCCCCAAGGCTACAACTTGGTTTTGGCATGATGAGTGCTATTCTCTTAAATGTATTCAATAGCTACCCGTTACCGTTAAGTGCCCGTGTAGCTTTAGGGTTTTTTGGCATAACTTATGGTGTTTTTGGCTTTTCACTGCTATTAATTCCCTGGTGGCTTTTGCAAAAGGGGATCATTAGAGGAACCGCTTTTTCTCGTCGTGTATTGTTTATTGGGCGTGTGTTATACGATCTTGTTCTTGTACTACCCCTGGCAATCGCATTTTATCTATTTTGGTTCGTACCAACGATATACGTTTTTGCATTGCAAATTGCGGCTAATGATGTACAGTGGAATGCCTCATTAGAGATACTTTTAGCAGTTTTACTTGGTGGATATACTCTGTCTGGTCTCAATATGTACTGGTATATCAAGGAGCATAAGGGGTTTTAGCCAATCCTTTTGTTGATGCAATGGCATGCAAGGGGACGGCCAGTGTTGCAGAATTAGAGTGAAACACACGCAAGAGTGGCCCCATGCCCACCTATACCACAAAGGGCTTTACGGGCCAATATGCCGACTCCGTGACGGGGCTTGACTACTACAACGCCCGGTATTATGATCCCGTAGCAGGGGTGTTCCTCTCGGCGGATAGCGTGCAGGGCAATATGCAGGGGATGAACCCGTATGGGTATGTTAGGGGCAACCCGGAGACGAACACAGATCCTACTGGTCAGATGTATGTACCTCATGTCGGTAGTGGAGGAGGGAGCGAAGATGATCCAAATAGCAACAATCAGTCTCAAAATCAAAACCCTGTTAATGTATGGTGGGGAAGGGTAGCACAAAAGATAGATGAAGCCAAGTCATACCTGAATATGCACTTACAGCTACCAGGGATTGTCAGCGGCATCTTTAAACGTGGGGGTACAGGGCTTCAATTACGCTCGACTCTATCATCGCTTATTCCATGGCAAAGCAAACACAGACCTGGAGAGGGTATTTAGGCCAAAATGGTTGGAAAAATAACTATGCAGCAGGATATCTCTATATTACAGATGGAGATAACAACCTTGTGGATTAAGGATACATATCTCTTTTCCCCATATTAGGGCATAACCCTGCTGGCGACCATAGTGAAGCGGTTTTGATGAACATGCTTACATTGGTTATCATTCCGATGTTAATAGCTGAAGGAAAAATCCTTCCAGGATATACTGTTCATACCGTCATCTTTTCCCAATTGACACCTTGCTCCTCGTGTAGTAAAGTGCTATCGCAAGGAGCAAAGCAAATCACAAACGAAGTTACTTTAGGTGGGTGTACTTCATGTAAACACAACCTTCTCTGTTTGGACAACAAATTTTGAGAGTGTTGGCGATCCACGAACTGGACAGAATATACAAAGCCCGGATGATATTGTACCGTTCATGCAATACAGTTCCGGCTTTTTTTCCTGAGGCAAGGTTTACATTAAGCACATGCTACTTGACAGGTTGAACATTCTCAGCTGTCAGAAATTAATTCCGAAAAGGCTTTCTGAGTAATTGTGGAATTAATTTTTAGATTGCTCATGCTGTTCAATCTGTCACTTTTGTTTAAACTAGGTCTAAAGACATTAACAGATGTCTTCGAAGCCACTTATGAAAGGTAAAAGCTCACATGGCAAACCAATTTCATCTTGAGATTCTTAAGCAGGGAAAAATTGCATGGAACAGGTGGCGACAAGAAAATGCTCATGTCCAGCCAGACCTGAGCGAAGCGTTTCTGATAGAAGTTCAGCTTGAAGATACAAATCTAAGCCATGTAAACTTTACTCATGCGAACTTGCTCAAAGCAAACTTGAGCGGGGCGAATCTTCGTAACGCCAATCTGAATGGCGCAACCCTCATTGAAGCAAATTGCTATGAAGCGAATCTTGAACATGCCACCCTCGTTCAAGCAGAGCTGAGAGGAGCGAATTTGAGTGATGCTCTCATCAAATTTGCAAATTTTCAGGGAAATGATCTGCGAGAAACAAACATTGATGGTGCAGATTTCGAGGGTGCAAATTTATCTATGCTCAATTTGAGCAAACTCTTTATAGATGCAACGGGCTTTTCCCGTGCCAACCTAAGTTATTCATCTTTTGCTGAAGGGAATATTCTCAATGTTGATTTCCGTGAAGCAAATCTGATGAAGGCAAACTTTGAAGGAGCGCACATCCAAAGTACAGATCTCTTTGGAGCGAATCTTCGTGAGGCAAATTTGCGAGGGGCTACTATTATAAACGCACATTTAAAGCAAGCTCATTTCGTTCATGTTGATCTCAGTGAGACTACTTTTTATAGAGCAAGTCTTGAGGGCGCTATAGTGTAGTAGTACTATTGGGTAGACGGCCAACAAGATACCTTTGCAGCCCTTTTCTATTTATTCCCTCCAAACGTACACATAGAGATAGGGCCAAGTTCCTTGCGAAAATCGCTCAGAAGGGTTTTGGCCCTATCTGTAATACTTATGGATAGACATCTTACCAAATAGGTTCCGTTTTGAGGAGTCTTTCAACCCTTTCAATGAAAGGAGAGCGAGATGCAGCACCATATGAATAGAGCGATGATACAACAAGGAGGTGTGCTTCTCTGTCTCTTGCTGTTGATTTCAGCATGTAGCCAGTTTACCGTCAACAACATCCGATGGAAATCTTGCGCCTTTTTCACAGGATGGAAATAGCTATAATGGGGGTCAGTGGTCTCCAAACGGCTAGTGGTTTGCAGCAACTGTCGATTCGACCAGACACCTACCTTCGACAATCCATCTCTTCTCTCCTGGCGTTCATGGGTCAATTATACATTGGCTTCTATACTTTGATGTTTAGACTAATTTCTTGTCAACCGGCCTGGGAAGCGGCGGGAGCGGTTTTCATCACACTATGGGTCATCCCGCTCTACAGGCCGTTCTATGCGAAATTAGTCTAAACGTGAATATACTGGCAGGTCTCCGATCCTGGTCGTTTCGTCTCGAAGTTGTTGGGATACTCTTCATGCCAATCGCTTTCATCTTTTTCGCCGTGTATTACCTGCGGCAAGGACGAGCGATAGAACGGCAGGTCAAGCAACGAGGAATGACCCCGCTCATTTGGCGAGATATTTCTCACAATACGACCGCCGAGGCTAAACCCTATCTACGAGAAGCCCGAATAGGACTGATCTTAGTGGCAGAATGCGCTTTTTTTGTGCTAGTAATGAATGTGGCGGACTTCATCATATCCTATACCATTGATTCTGGCTATTCCTCTTCTCCAGGACAGCAAATCCAAAAAGTATCTGCTCTTGTTTGCGTCCTTGCCATCTCTGCATCCATTCTTGTCTATGCCATATTGAGCAAAGATTTCACCAAAAATCAGCAGTGGTAACTAAAAAACGAGGGTGCTTTGTGGTACGTAGGCAACAAGGTCTACGGCCCCTATGGAACAGAGCGGTATAAGAGCGGCCCTATGCCCACGTACACCACCAAAGGCTTTACGGGTCAATATGCCGATGCGGTAACAGGGCTTGACTACTATAACGCCCGGTATTATGATCCAGTAGCAGGGGTGTTTCTCTCGGCGGATAGCGTGCAGGGGAATGTGCAGGGCATGAACCCGTATGGCTATGTGAATGGAAATCCAGAAACGAACACAGATCCAACGGGGCGCTATTACGCTCCACCGGGAGGACCAGGTGGGCCGACGCCGCCGCCATGCAACCAGTCGAATAATTTTTGCGGGACGGGTCACGGTGGGAATCCTGGCGGACCGTCGCAGAAGAAGACGCAGGTGAAGCTGGAGGGATGCAATCCTGATACTAACCAAAGTGATGCTTGCGCGGCCTGGGCTTGGAGAGCAAGCAAAGTACGAGATCAGAGACTAGCGGAGCTTAATCAACGGGCAATTTTTGAGCTATTAGCTGGCTACGGACTATTCCTGGTAGGCGATCTGCTTAGCATGTTGAAAGGCGATCTCATGGACAGAATCGGTGCAGCAATTGATTTTATCACAACGGTATTGAACGGCGTTTTGCCTCTTTTTGCAACAGCATTTCCTAATTCTGCTTTCGCTCAAGCGGTGAATCGTTTCGCATCGTGGGGTTCTGGTATTCTCTCTGGCTTAGACATGCTACGCGGAGTAATCGGGGCTGGGAATTGGATAGAAAAGAATACAGCAGAATTCACAGCAAATTTATTACTGGCTTCTGCTTCAGGTCCAGCTGGTATTTTTGTACAAGGATTAATGATAGTATTGAAACCAGCACTTGGTTATCTCCTTGATTCGGGGGGCCACTATCTCCAATCATTAGGCTTCGCCGATCTTTCTGAAGAGGCACGACAAGGTGCAATGCCTCTTCAAGGGTGGTGTGCTCAATATGGGGGATGTCCTTCTTACTCTTCCTAAATCAGGAAACTGGTTTTCTCATTGCAGTAGAATAGATGCTATAGCAAGAATTTGTATTACTTGAGAAGGATAATAGATGCAACAAAACCCTACAAGTGCTATCTCAGATGATGATTATCGCCTGATCGAGGTACACCAACTTGGTAAACCTCTCGCAATCTACAGGCTGAAACAAGGGGCAATCCGCATATTACGATTATTAGGTCTGCTCGGTCTTCTAGTCAGTATTATTATCTTTGCGATAGCAGTGCTTGAACTCGTATTTATCAATGCAAGAAATAGCGTATCTCTTGCATTCGTACCTATCGGTTTAAGCAGCATTCTCGTAGCGCTTCTTTTTTTGTTTCTTGTGGTTCCGCAAGAGCAAAGCGACCGTATTATTGTTTGTGAACAGGGGCTGCTCCATATTAAGAAGAAAATCAGGACAGAGCGCGTGGTCTGTATGCATTGAAGAGATATTGTCGTCATCAAGGAAGGAATCACCGGTTTAGATTACTTTGTGAGAGATCGGGAAGGTCAGGTACTTACTCTCAGTATCGCCTATCAAAATATTGATGAGCTTATTGAAAAAATCAGGCAAAAGAGCGAGGAAGCCGGGTATGAACGGGAACAGTGATCAAGAGAAAACGCTTTCAAACTCTCAATATCAAAGCCCTACGGCACGCAACGCTACCAGAGCGGCCCCATGCCTACCTATACCACCAAAGGGCTTTACCAGTCAATATGCCGATGCGGTGACGGGACTTGACTACTACAACGCCCGGTATTATGATCCGGTAGCAGGCGTGTTTCTCTCGGCGGATAGCGTGCAAGGGAATATGCAGGGCATGAACCCGTATGGGTATGTTGGGGGCAACCCGGAGACAAGGAATGATCCGACGGGGCTTTGCCCATTCTGTATTGCTGCTCTTGTTGTTGGGATAGTAGTCGGTGCTGCTGTAGTTGGAAATATTGTAGGAACCGCAATTCAAGGATATGCTACAGGAAAACCACCTTCTGCCAGTGATTATGCTGACGCTGCGGCAATAGGAGCTCTTGAAGGGCTGGGTGTTGTCGCTATTGGCGCACTTATTTTAACTGCTCCTGTTACAGTTGTTGGGTTTACAGTTGGAGCTGCGATTGGGGCATTCGCCAGTGGGTTTATTGCTGGATTAGCTACAGGTATTTGGGAAGGAATAAGAGCCAGATTCTCTTCTGGGGGATCACAACAATGCTCATCCAATGATAATTGTACCCGATGCCCGGTTGCCCAGCTAATTATAGTTGTACACCAAAGCCAACGGCAACACCCACGCCAACAACGGGATCGCCAACAATACACCTCCCTGGATCACACACAGAGAGTAGCACTTCAACACTCCCAGGTATATCAAAAGGAATGCTTGAGGCAAAATATATGGGGACAATAGGATACAGGGAATATTACAGCGAACCAGCTAGTACAAATTTTGTACCATGGAGACCAGAACCACCCTTGCCACCTTCCATCCTTGTGGACCGGCTTGAGGCACTGAGATGGTAGTCACTGCATGGAAGGTGGCTCAGTTATACTCTGGGGTATAAGTAGAGTTGTCAGTAGCCGCAAAAGTTAAGTGCGGCTACTGACAACTCTACTTATACCTGGTTCAAATAAGGCGATTTTTGCTTAACAACGTTTACGCTATACAAGCAAAAAAGTGTCCAGTTCATTTGAACTATGCTGCCCAGTACCTGATATAATACAACTTGTTTCAGGTAAGTGTTTTTTGCTACAAAATACAGAACATCCCTTTTGTTTGTGAGGTAATCAACGTATGAATCGTAAGTATGATGAATTTCTTCTGCCTCCAAAGATACTTCTTTTTATGGGAGGAGTTTCAGCCATCATCCTCAATGTATTCCATAATGATTCGCTCCCAGTAATCCTTCATATCGCGTTAGGAATATACGTAATCACGTGGGGTGTGTTTGGTTTTTCGCTGATGCTATTGCCCTGGTGGCTTTTGCAAAAGGGTATTATCAGGGAAGGCCTTTTTTCTCGACGTGCTTTGTTTGGTGGGTATATTGTATACGCACTTGTTTTTGTTGTGCCATTGATGGCAATATTGAGCCTGTTCTGGTTTGGACCAACGTTTTTTTTATTCGCGTTGCAAATCGCGACACATGATGTCCAATGGAACGCTTCGTTAGCTCTCTTTCTCGGAGTTTTAACAGGTGAATATATTTTGTCTGGACTCAATATGTACTGGTATATCAAGGAACATAAGGGATTTTAGGCAATCCTTTTGTTGATGCAATGGCAATGTATAATGCGACACACGTAAGAATGGCCTCATACCTACCTCGAAAGGGATGTTGAAGTATGGCTCAACCAATTGAACACCAGTTATCAGATGAAGACTATCAACTCATCACTGCCAATGGGTTAGGTCCTCCTCTGGCTGTTTATAAAATCAAACCATTCTATCTCTCCTTTCTGTTCGCAACGGGTGTATGTCTCCTGGTCATGGGATTGACCATAGGTGGTCTGGTCCTGTCTGGAGATCAAGGAGGTGACAAGGGTTCCTTTGCTTCCTTTGCTATGTATATGGGGTTAGCTTTGCTTAGTTTTTTTGTGGGGATATTTGTCTTTCGAGTCGAACTTCCAAGAGTCCAGAAGCAGCACATCATTGTGTGTGAGCAAGGCTTGCTCCAAATGGAAGAACTGTCTCGAAGGAGAAAAATTGAAGTGCTACATTGGCGAAATATTCTCAGTATCAGGAGACGGTATGGTGGGTATCATGTCATGCAGCGAGGACATGTGATATTCACGCTTGATATCCTCTACCAGCATGTGAAGGAACTTGTTGCGTTAATCAAATTGCGTTCACGTTTAGTCACGACCGAAGACCAGCATGCATTTGTCGCGCCAGAAGAGATGTATCCACCGCTTCGGGAGAAGCCGCCTGAGTTGTAAATAACCTGCAAAAAAGATTCACCGAGTTTTCTAAGACCCTACGGCACCCAACGCTACCAGAGCGGCCCCATGCCCACCTATACCACCAAAGGCTTTATGGGTCAGTATGCCGATTCTGTGACGGGACTTGACTACTATAACGCCCGGTATTATGATCCAGTGGCGGGTGTGTTTCTCTCGGCGGATACCGTGCAAGGGAATGTGCAGGGGATGAACCCGTATGGGTATGTGGGAGGCAACCCGGAGACGAACACAGATCCAACGGGGCGCTATTACGCTCCACCGGGAGGGCCAGGTGGGCCTCCGGGACCACCACCGTGCAACCAATCGAATAACTTTTGTGGGACGGGCAATGGGAACTCTGGGAGTGGAGGGACGAAAGCGCCAGTGAAACTTGGTGGATGTGATGGAAAGTGTGGAAACGACGATAGGCATGTTTGATAGGTCAGCAAAGAAGATCAAACAGCCTCAGTGTCCAACAGAACAGTTTAGCCGTACTTCAACTTCTGATGGGTATAGTAACTCTGGGATTTGATGTCTGGGCTTTAATCCATGACTCTTTTAGTGGTTTTGCGAATGGATTAAAATGGGTGGAAGATCTTCTTGGAACCCTTGGAGACCTGGGCAATGTCGCGTCCGGACTGGCATCACTCTTCAATATTGGATGGCTCAAACCGATTGCGGATGGCATTGGCGCGATTACGAATTTCCTTTCGGGGGTGTATAAGATTGCCGAAAACTCCTGGGTGGGTTTATGGCTTCTACAAGGCGCGGTGATCACCGTGAAGGCTATGTTCTCCGAGGCGGATATCGTAGGTTTCGCTGTTAGTAGCACTCTAGATATTGCCACGTCCAGGTTAGGGGTAGACATACAATCCGCTGCCAAATCTGTTATCCTTGATGTCGTCCAGGGAGCTATGAGTGCCGGGCAATGGAAACTCGACAGGATGACTAGCGAAAACATCCAGCAATATTGTAATGGAACGTGCCAGTGAGAAGGATACGTTGAGCTGATTGAACAGGAGAATCTCCAGATTTGCTATTTGGCAAAGTACACATTACTTGTGGGTGTCGTTTGTTTCTATTCAGGAAGCCTGGTTCTTGTGGATGTGAAACGAATTTCCTACAAATTGGCCCGGGAAGTGATTGTAGCAGTTTTCATAATACGACAGTTCCCTCCCCGGCCATTCACTGCACAATGCGTCTCAACATCAAGGTATTGAAGGAGGAGCATATGGGTCGAGAGCATTTTTCGGCTGATCCCTATCAAGATCAGGAGTGGGTACACACTCAGAAAAAAAAACTTGTCAAAGACAGCGTTCAAACACTCATATTATTGTTTTGGTTATCCGGGTATGCGATCATACTCCCAGGTATAGCACAAATTTTCTCTTTTAGGGACTTTTTCTCGTTGTGCTTCTTATTATTTTCTATTGTTCTGATTATCGCTGGATATATAGTAGTTATCATGAGTATCAGAAGTCACATCATCACTGCTTTAAACCTTTATAAGCGAAGTCGCGATACTCCAACACCAAAGGAGTAGCATGAAAGGCATCAAAAGAATTGACCCGCCATGTATGATATATTTACTATTGTAAAGGAACTCAGCAATACTATGCAAAGTTTCGTTTCATCTCTACCATTCGTAGGGATGGTCATAACATTATTGCTTGTAATTTTCGTCGGAGTAATAGCATGTAAGGGCATTCTCTCTGAGGTCCGGAGGCAAAGAGAGCAGCAAGTGCAGTGGTATCGTCAATCTAGGATTGTGGTAGGAATCGTAGCACTTGTAACAAGCATCGCACAGTTACCAAACGCGATTGTTCCTGTGTATGGACAAAGTTTTAGCTTATCTCTCTCGACAAAGACACTGTTCAACGCCCTGGCAAACTCATCACTTATCTTGCTCAGTGTCATATTAATAGTACTCTTTGCAAAATTTCTGTATGATTTGCATAGACGTTTACCCAGAGACGATGAGCAATCTGACGAGGAAATATAATGCGCTACTGGGAAGTTCTTCACCGCCATGCAACCAGTCGAATAATTATTGCGGAACGGGCAATGGGAACAATTCCGGTGGTCCGCCGCAGAAACAACCTCCAACACCACCTGGAAATAATCCAAAAGATAAGCAAGGTTGCCAGAATATCTTGTGCGATATCATAAACCCGGGGCGGTTCTGGCAGGGTGTTGCAGAAGTTAGTGGAGGCCTGGCTATTATGGGGACAGCACTTGCTGGAATGTTCTATTCAGGTGGAGGCCTTTGGCTAAAATTCATACTAACATTGGCTAAGCAAGGTATGGCGAAAGCAGGCTATTATATTGTCCAGATGATCAAAAACGGTATGCAGAATATCGTTGATTCGTTGCAATCCATAAATCCCTGGGTAAAATTTGCGCTTGATGTGCTTCAAGTTGCCGTCGATATCACTTCGCTAGTAATAACAGGTGTAGATATATTTCGGAACGTAGACCCACGTAGAGGAGCTACCTTCCTGGCAAAACTGACAACAATAGCGCAAGCTGTGTTCAGGAATCAAATGAGCGGTACTTTTGGAATAGTCGTTGGTAGTTTAGCGGCAGATTTATTTAGCTTTATTGGCACCTCTGATTCGCTATTAAATGATACAGAGACGCTTGTAAGTGATTTTAATACTGCTCGCGATAGCTAAATGACAAATTGGCAAACATGTCATGCGGTAAAAAGGCTTGGTCACGAGAATATACTATCAAGCCACAAATACGAGGAGGAACTCAAGATGGAGCCAGTAGATAAACCAGTGAAGGGATATGAGTATCTTTGTTTTTTCATCCTGGATGTCGTCTTCTTCTTCTTTATCCAGGCAGGAGGATACGTATTTATGGTTGCCTGTTTTATTCTTGCGACGATTGTGTTTTTGCTGTCGCTCTTTAAGTTACTATTTCCTCCACGTATTTCAGTTACCCGTAGCGTGTTTATCCTGGCGAGTGTGATTAGTTATCTATTGCTATTTGAAAAATCCCATGTGTGAGTGCTATTGATGGTGTCTAGACAGTTATAAATCGAGAGAGAAAACAAGTAGTGCCTGAACAAAATCCCATAAACGGCAACAGCATGCAAGTAACGCTGTGATACCAGTACAACCATGCGTTTAGTAGAGGTAAGGTTTATAATAATTCCCCCATGCCACGAACTCAAGAACTTTTGTGGTCGGACTCTGACGCGCTTGAGTCAAGAGCTTATACGTACCACAGAACGCCTTCGCCATCGGCGAGAGGTTCTTCAACACTATTTTGCTTATGCGTCAGGAGCAGATGAGAAAAGGATATCAAGATGAATAACCTCGTCCTACTTTTGCTTCTCTTTTTGGGAGGGTCTTGCCTGATATTTTCAATTTCGGGCATACTCAATATATTTATCAGGCGCAAGCGCCTCGCCTCCTTGCGCCTGAATTCAGCAAAGGTACCCCTTGCCTCAGAACAACCGTTACCTTTGCTCATTTTGAAGAGACAACATTCTCCGGTCATACTGACAAAGCGACTCTCCAGGAGAGCGCACATGCTTCTGCTGGCTGTTTGGTTCGGCATGACGGTAATCTTCACGTTCGTTACTGTTTTTTCCACAGGGTCATATATGCCCAATCTTTTTGTTACATTGGCTGAAATTCTTGGACTCTGGACTGCCTATTGGATCGTATTGCAGGGGTTGCTGACAGTTGTTTTCTATCAGCACATTGAAGCTAACGAGAGTGGGTTATTGGTGCAACGAGGAGTGATCCGTCGTTGGATTCCCTGGGATCAGACGTATCTGTTTGCCATTGACCATATGAATGTTCGAGGAATAGGAATAACTTCAACCCAATACGAGCTTTCAAGCCCTCAGCAGATCGTTCGTTGGGGGTGGGAGAACTCGAAACGGCCTCTTCCTCAATTTACATTGAAACCGACTCCCCCAGAATATCAGCAAGAAGCAGAACGCTTAAAGAGCTATATTCATGAGAGAACTGGTTTGCCTTTGCGAGACTTCTCATCTTTTAGAAAAGAACGTTTACATTCTACTAGCCCTGGAAATGGGCGACACGAAGTCACTTGTGATGAGTGAAGCGAGCGCTTCCAGCAAGGTATCAAGCGCCGCCATGCTTGCCAACCAGGTCTACGGTCCCTATGGCACAGAGCGGTATAAGAGCGGCCCCATGCCCACCTATACCACCAAAGGCTTTACCGGCCAATATGCCGATGCGGTGACGGGACTTGACTACTACAACGCCCGGTATTATGATCCAGTAGCGGGCGTGTTTCTCTCGGCGGATAGTGTGCAGGGCAATATGCAGGGCATGAACCCGTATGGGTATGTGGGGGGCAACCCGGAGACGAACACAGATCCAACGGGGAAGTATTACGCTCCACCGGGAGGACCAGGTGGGCCGACGCCCCCGCCGCCATGCAACCAGTCGAATAATTTTTGCAATACGGGCAATGGGAACAACCCCAATGGGGGTGGAACGAAACCACCGCAGCAGAAGAAGACGCAGGTCAATCTGGGGGGATGTAATGCTGCATGTAGAGAACATGATATCAATTTACTGATTGCTCGGTAGCAGGCGGCGGATGCGATATGGTCGGATGTGGGCTCCCTCCTTTTAGCTATTGCAGGTCTCATCATGGATTGGGGGAATCCATTAGCGTTGATTCAGGATATTGTCAATGACATACCGAAAGTAACGAAGTTGATCATCGATATCGTGACTGCTACAGGACAAGCGGTTCCTCCAATGCTGAAAGACATTCAACTGACGTTTACGATGTTAAGCGGCGTGTTTAGTCTGCTTAAGGGCTACAGCTTTCTCGTCTGGGCAGTTGGTGCAGCATTGGATCCCGGACTCGCCTTGTTAAAACCACTTGTGCAGAAATTTGCATCGCAAGGAATAGCGGCATAAAGAATTAGCTCTCAAGAGAGGTCCCATTAGAGTTCAGCAGCTAAGCTTGCCCATCTGCGATTTGATCTATTGGATATTACAGAAATGTGCTACAGGGAAGGAGAAGGAGAAGATGCAGAAAAGTGACCTGCTCATAGCGGCAGGAATAGCGATCATAGGTACTGTTCTGGTGATTTCTTGTTTAGACTAACGACAATCTCGCAGAACTCCGGAAGGAGTTCCGTGAAATGAGCTACTAGCGATGATACAACGGGTCAAATCCCTATTTCGGCACCAATTTGGGCCGTTTTGGCGTCTTG
>Ga0307372_10010225_pt1 | contig 12752 bp, 12 predicted proteins | sample OX1MG_FD_202533 | JGI IMG/M metagenome (GOLD analysis project Ga0307372, IMG submission 202533) | Soil microbial communities from Risofladan, Vaasa, Finland - OX-1 | ecosystem: Environmental > Terrestrial > Soil > Coastal area > Acid sulfate soil | place: Finland: Risofladan, Vaasa | collected...
CGCCCGGTGCGTAATGAGGAACGACGGATCGATCTCACCCTAACGAAACCGAGACCTCGGCTGCCTCCGGTGATCAACACCACCTGCCCTTGAAGGTTGGCGCCAGTCCGCGCCAGTAGGCGCCTTGTTCCCCGTTTCCCCTCGTCCGTACCGTCCATGATTGCTCCCTCGGATCCCCATCGCGGTGAGTCATGGTTAGTTTCGGCGATCGGCCGGCAGGGGAGAACCGCCAAACGGGGGAGGAACCGGAGCAAACTAGGCCCAGCCGCGTCCTGAATCACTCGCGTGACTGGTACACTGTGGCGTACATGACCAGATGCGAATGGAAGGTCAAACAATGCCTCTTACTTCCGCGCTGAAGCGGCTCATCACGGAGATGCCCAAGGTAGAGCTGCATGTGCATCTGGAGGGCGCCATCGCCCCGGAAACCTTGCTTCGTCTGGCCGGCCAGCATGGAGTAGCCCTGCCCGCCGCCTCGGTCGAGGAATTGCGGGACTGGTATACCTTCCGCGGCTTCCCCCACTTTGTCGAGATCTACCTGCTTATCTCATCCTGCATGCAAACCCCCGACGACATAGAATTGGTCGCGCGTGAGTTTCTAGCCGGACAGGCTGCCCAGAACGTGCTGTATACCGAGGTGACCTACACCGCCTTCACTCACTTCGCCCGGAAGGGTATTTCGTTCGCCGACCAGTTGACGGCGTTGGGCCGGGCTCGCCGGTGGGCCGCGGCGGAATTAGGCACCGGCATGGGCCTGATCATCGACATTCCCCGGGTGGTCAGCGCCGAGGACGGCGTGCTGATCGCGGACTGGGCAATCAGCGGCATGAGCGAAGGGGTGGTGGCCCTGGGCATCGGCGGGCCCGAGGTGGGGAATCCGCCGGAGCGGTACGCCGCCGCCTTCGAGCGGGCGCGGGCGGCGGGGCTGGCCTCCGTGCCGCACGCGGGGGAGACAGTAGGGGCGGAAAGTATCTGGAGTGCTCTCAGGGTCTGCCGCCCGGCCCGGATCGCGCATGGGGTCACCTGCCTGGAGGATCCCTCCCTGGTGAGCGAACTCCGCGAGCGCCAGATTCCCCTGGATGTCTGCCCTACCAGCAACGTGTGCCTGGGAGTGGTGCCGTCCCTGGCGGCTCACCCGCTCCCCCTCCTACTGGCGGAGGGGTTGTATGTGACGATCGGTTCCGACGATCCACCCATGTTCAATACCACGCTCACCGGCGAATACCTCGCCCTGGCCGCCGAACTGGATTTCGGGGCGCCGCTCATTGAGCAGTTGGTGCTCAATGCCGCGCGGGCAGCTCTGCTGCCGGAGGCGGAGCGCGCGTCCCTGGTCAGGCGGTGCGTGGAGGGATTGGCCGCGACCTCCGCGCCCATGCTCTTCGAGGCGCCGGGGATATAATGGGGGGGAGGAGAGGCGTGGACCATGGATTTTCTGAACTTTGACGATCTCGATTCGCTTACCGATCTTTGCCTGACCTTTGTCACCGATCCAAGTCCCAAACGTGGGCAGCGATTGGCCATGGCCGAATTGCAGGATGTCGCGCCAGGGACGGTTGATGTGTTGGAGTCAATGGTCCTTGATGGGGTTGATGACCGAGCCGAGGTAGCCCGGTACATCGAGTATGTCTTCGGCTCCTAGAAGTTGACGCGGTTCACCACTGGCGCCCTGCTTGTTCGATGTACTGGCTGGTCTGGCGAGTATCCTCGTGTTCCTCCAGGTAGGCGATGGCTACATTCGCGCCTTTCTTGGCGAAGCCGATGGCGCCCGCCCGCCCGATTCCCGAACGCCCCCAGTGACCAGGGCGATCTTGCCGCTGCCGGTGTAGTCCTCAAAGCAAGTATGAAAGGGCTCGATCCTCAGCGCGCCGGCCAAAAGTGTGAACGCTTCCAGGACTTGGGACTGGCCTGAGGTTCCTTGCCGGATGGGCATTAGGGCCGCGAACCGCGGGATGCGCTATAACATAACGGGACCAGCACGCCGATGCCGGCGCCAGCAATGGGGAGTGGAAGAAGGACAGTGGTAACCTTAACCGATCGCGATACGCGAGCCCTGGCCAAGAAGGGTATCGCGGGACAGCGGAATATTCTGGTGGCGCTTTCGGGAACTCAGATCGATGGCGACCTCGTGCGGATGGCCTGTTTCATGGCCAAGCACAGCAAGGGCCGCGTCTATGTCGTCCATGTACTGGAGGTGCCGCGGAACCTACCCCTGGACGCGCCCATGCAAGATCCCGAGGTGGACGCCATCCTTGACCGCGCCCTGGCGGTGGCCGAGGAAGCGAACTACGAGGTGGAGGCGGAAGTGGTCCAGGCGCGCGACGCCGGGCCGGGGATCGTGGACGAGGCGCGGGATCGCGATTGCTCCTTGATCCTCCTGGGCCTTGTGCCGCGGTACCGTTTCGGTCGCTTCGACATGAGCCACACTATTCCCTACGTCCTGGAACATGCCGACGGCAGGGTGTTCGTGGTGCGGGAGCAAGGCCAGACCGGCCCCGCTCCCGCTCGCCCCTAGCGTCAGGGCGCTACTTGCGGAAGTAATCCGCGTTGATCTGGATGAACTGGGTTTGGTTGGCGGGCACCTCATCCTCGGCGAAGATCGCGGTCACCGGGCACTCGGGCTCGCAGGCCCCACAGTCGATGCATTCATCCGGATTGATGTAATACATATCCGCGTCGTCGCTCGAATAAATGCAGTCCACCGGGCATACAGCCACGCAGGAAGCATCCTTCACGGCGATGCACGGCTCGGTTATCACATAGGTCATGGGGATATCTACTCCAAATCGTGCATGGCGCGTCGCACGCGCACCTCGGATCGGCACGCTCTGCTACCAGTCTAGCGCCCAAGCGCCCGCCACAACAAGCAGCCGTGAAGGGGTGTAACACATGGTCGTGGTCAAGGCCGCATTGTTAGGAGCGCGGGTCGCCAGGCCCGCCATCATGGCAACATGCTGATCAGGAGCACGGGGTGGAAGGATGCAGGCATCCTTCCACCCCGTGCTTCGCGGGCTAGCGCGACCCTCAGGCTGCCCGCGTCCTTACGAGGTGACGTACATATCCTGATCCCAGATGAAGAGGGGCAGGTGTGGGGGAACCACGTAGCCGTGCACCCGCTTGGTGAAGGCGGTGGTGACGAGGTTATAGCTCAGCGGATCGATCAGGGACAGGGAGTTGATCAGCTCTTGCGCCTGATAATAGATCTTCCTCGCCGCCGCCGGGTCGGTGGTGGTTCGGCCCTCGGTCAGTAGCTTATCGAGGGTGGGGTTCTTGTAGAACGTGTAGTTGAGGCCGCCGGGCACCTCCTGGCTGGAGTGGAAGATGAAGTAGAGGATGTCGGGATCGCTATAGGTCCAGCCGAAGATTACCATGTCAAACTGGCCCTTCGTGGCGATGGGCAGCAAATCCCCGATCGCCTTGAGGGTAATGGTGGACTTCACCCCGACCGCCTGGAGATCGGCCTGAACCAACTGCGCCGCCGTGACGATGGTCGGCGCATTGTAGACCAGGAAGTTGAGCGGCGTGGTGACCGGATGGGCGCTGAAGTAGGCTTTCGCGGCGGCGATATTGGTGTGAACCGCAAGGCTCTGCATCTGGGGATCGTAGTCCGCGATGGTCGGGGGGAATGGCCCGTAGGCCGGCACGGCCTGCCCCTGATAGGCCACCTGTACGATTTGCGCGCGGTCGATCGCTTCACTGGCCGCTACCCGACCGGCGACCGTGTCGAACGGCGCGTGCTGGGAGTTGAAGTCGATGTAATCCAGGTTCTGCGCGGAAAACTTCACCAGATTCAGGGTAGGATTTCCCTTCACCCGCGAAAGTTGAGTAGGAGCGATTCCGCCGGGACCAGTCGTATCGATCCCGCCGGTCAGTAACTCGCTCACCGTGGTGGAATCACTGGTGATCGCCTTGAAAACGATGGTGTTCAGGTGGGCCGGTCCCTGATTTTGCGCCCACGGCGGAGCCCAGTTGTGGTAGGGGTTGCGCGAGAGGGTGACGACGCTCATGCCTGGCCCCACATTGGTGATCATGAAGGGGCCGCTACCGACCGGGTACTGGCACTCCTTGCTCCCGGCTGCCTTGACCGCTTTCTGGTCGAGGATGCCCAGATACCCATTGACGAGGTTTTCCAGCAGTGGGCGGTTGGGCGCGCTGAGGATCAGACGCACGGTATAGGGATCGACTACCTGGGTTTGCGTGACTCCCGCCAGGAGCGAGGAGGCGATGGGCGACTTGGTGGCAGGGTTCAGGGCCCGGTCGAAGGTCCATTTCACGTCACTGGCGGTCAGAGGGTCGCCGTTGGAGAAGCGCACCCCATGACGCAGATGGAAGGTAACCCATTTACTGCCGTGACTGAAGTCCCAGGAGGTGGCCAGGTTCGGGCGGACGTTCAGTTGCGCGTCCTGGCTGGTCAGCCCGTCGAAAAGATCAAACATGATGTAATCCGAGGCAGCCAACGCCGTCTTCTGCGGATCCAGGCAATCCGGCGCGTCCGCTTGCCGGTAGGTGAGAGTGCCGCCGTTGGGGATGGCGGCGTGGACCGGCGAGGCAAATGTCCGCGCGGCGGGCGCCCCGACCAGGGTTGCCGTGACGATTCCGGCCAGGACGAGGCGGCCGGCCCGGGCGGGATGACGCGAGAGAGTACGTTCTATCATTCCTGTCCCCTCCAGAGGAACCTTTACATGATCCGGCGTTAGGGGCCGCCACGATGGCCTGATCGTGTGCAGTATAGTATGCACGGGTAAGGGAATACTTCGGCCATGTCTACGAATGATCCGGGCCTGGCTTGTCTCTTTTGCCCAAAGTAATTCCTTTCCCCGCGCGGTACAATGGCCGATACCATCAGGGGCGGTGGCCGGGCTGGGCGCGCGTTCCGGCCCTGGTTACCCTGACCCGCCGAAGGTGAGCGGGCGGAAGCGGAGGAGGAGGACGCGGTGATCTCGTACATGGTGCGCCGTATTCTCCTCTCGATTCCGCTCCTCTGGGGGGTTTTGACCATTGTCTTCCTCGGCTTTCACGCCCTCCCCGGTGATCCGGCGGCTCAGATGCTCCTCGGCCATGGTACGGCGCAGGACGTGGCCCGGCTCCGTCATGAAATGGGCCTGGATCGCCCACTGCTCGTGCAGTACTGGGAATTCATCTCGCACGCGGCTCACCTCGACTTCGGCACCTCGCTTACCAGCCAGCAGCCGGTGTTCACTGAGATTTGGGATCGCTTTCCCAGCACGCTGCAACTCGTGGTTTGCGCCATGATCCCCGCCGTACTGATCGGGATGGGCCTGGGGGTGCTGGCGGCGGTGACGGATCGCACCTGGGTGGGGGCCGGGATCACGACCTTCATGCTGATTCTGCTCTCCTTGCCCGATTTCTGGCTCGGGACCATGCTGGCCCTGATCTTCGGGGTCGAGCTCCATTGGCTGCCGGTGGCCGGTACGGGCGACTTCCGGAACGTGATTTTGCCTGCCGCCACCCTGGCCAGTGGGATCACCGCCGTGTTGATGCGCCTCACCCGCGTCGCCCTGATCGATGTGCTGGGCATGCAGTATATCCGCACCGCCCGCGCCAAGGGCGTGATCCAGCGGAGAGTGCTGTTCCAACATGCGCTGCGGAATGCCCTGATCCCCGTGGTGACCGTGATCGGGCTGATCTTTACCGGTCTGTTGGGCGGAGTGGTGATCATCGAGACCGTCTTTGCCTGGCCGGGTGTGGGCACTCTGGCCTTCAACGCGGTGACCGAGCGCGACTTCCCCATGATTCAGGGCACCACCTTCTTCTTCGCCTTGCTCTTAATTGGCGGCAATTTGCTGGTGGACCTCACCTATGCCTTCTTCGATCCCCGGATCCAGTATGCATAATCAGGAGCCGGACCTGAACCCGCCGAGTGCCTCGCCCACCGATTCCCCTCGTGAGGCGGCGCCGCACTCCCTCCCCGTGGCCGCGCGGGCCAGGGACGTGGACGACGAGGAGGGGCCGGCGGCGCATTCCGCTTCCTGGTGGCGGATGGTCATCGGTCACCTGGTCCATGATGGCCGCGCCATGGTTGGCCTCGTGATGCTGGTCCTGGTGGCGATTGTCGTGATTTTCGCCCCGTTGATTGCCCAGTACGGGCCGGATACGATCAATGCCGCGGCCCTGAACGAGGGTCCTTCCTGGCAGCATTGGTGTGGAACCGATAACCTGGGCCGCGATCTGTTGTCCCGTTTGCTGTATGGCGGCCGTATCTCGGTGCCGGCCGGACTGGGAGTCGTGGCGATTGCCGCCGGCCTGGGTATCCCGATGGGAGTGGCGGCCGGCTATGGCAGCCGCTTCCTTGACGACGCGCTGATGCGGCTGGTCGATCTGGTGCTGGCCATCCCGGCTCTCCTGTTGGCGATCGGCATCGTCTCAATCCTGGGGCCGGGCCTGGAATCAGTGGTGATAGCTTTCGGCATCGCGTTCATCCCCAGTTTTGCCCGCGTCGCCCGAGGGACCACCTTGCAAGTGCGGGCCCTCGACTACGTGGAGGCGGCGCGCGCCCAGGGCGCGGGGAATCTCTGGACCATCAGGAAGCACATTCTCCCCACCGTCTTCGATTCGCTGATCGTGCTGGCCTCGCTCAACCTGGGCTCCGCGATCCTCGCCACCGCCGCCCTTAGCTTCCTCGGACTGGGTACGCAGTTGCCAACCTCGGACTGGGGCACCCTGCTCAGTGTGGGCTATGAGAACATGTTCGAGTCCTCCAGTGAGATGATCTTCCCCGGCGTGGCGCTGGTAGTCACCGTGGTCGGAATCAACTTCCTGGGCGACGGCCTGGCCTCGGCGCTCAATCCTCGCGTTGCTTCCTTACGGAACGTGGGGCGGACAAATTAGAGGAGGAGAACTGATGAGCACATTCGGCCAGATCGATGTCTTGATCCGCGGGGCCCGCGTGGTGGACGGGACCGGAAATCCCTGGTTTTACGGTGACGTGGCGCTGGCCGGGGAGCGGATCAGCGCCATTACCACCCCTGGCGCCGTGCCGGTTGAGCGGGCGAGGACGGTGGTGGAGGCCCAGGGGATGGTGGTCTGCCCCGGATTTATCGATATCCAGAGCCACTCGATCGTTCCCCTGATGCGGGATCGGAAGTGCCTCTCCAAAATCACCCAGGGAGTCACCACCGAGATTATGGGCGAGGCATGGACCCCCGCGCCCAGCGGCGGACGGATCGGCGAAAGCGATTTCGTGCTTGAGATCCCCCCCGAGCTGGCTGAGTGGACGGAGCGGATGCGTGGATGGCATCGGTTCCGCGATTGGCTGGAGGCGATGGCGGCGCATGGAGTCTCGCCCAACATCGGTTCGTTCCTCGGCAGCGGCACTCTTCGCGCCTATGTCAAGGGGATGGACATGGCGCCCACCACCACCGAGGAGCGGGACGCCATGCGGGCGGTGATGGAGGACGCGATGCGTGGTGGCGCTTTTGGACTGGCGACCGCGCTTATCTATCCACCCGATGCCTACCACTCCACCGAGGAGATTATCGATGTCTGCCGGGTGGTCAGCCGTTATGGCGGCATCTACATTACTCATATGCGCTCGGAAGCCGATCAACTGATGGAGGGGCTTGAGGAGGCACTGACCATTGGCCGCCAGGCCAATCTCCCCGTGGAGATCTATCATCTGAAGGTGGGTGGGCGGCATAACTGGCCCAAGATGCCGGCGGCGATCGCCCGGATAGATGCCGCGCGGGCCGAGGGGCTCGACGTTACCTGCGATATGTATCCCTACACGGCAGGCGGCACCTCGCTTACCGCCATCGTGCCGCCCTGGGTCTCGGCGGACGGCAAGTTCTTCGACAATCTGCGCGACCCCGCCACGCGGGCCAGGATTCGCCAGGAAGTGCTGCATCCCACCGGCGGCTGGGAGCCGCTAGGCACCTACGCCGGTCCCGATGGGGTGATGCCGGTCGGCTTTCACAAGGCGGAACTCCAGGTATTTGCCGGGAAGCGCCTCTCCGAAATCGCCGCTATCCGTGGCCAGGACTGGGTGGAGTGCGCGTTTGATCTCCTGCTGGAAGAGGGCCAGGGGATCGGCACCCTGTTTTTCATGATGAGTGAAGAGAACATTCGCCTCCAGCTTGCCCAACCCTGGATGAAGATTTCCACCGACGCCGGCGGACTGGACCCCGCCTGGGCCGCCCCGCTCGGTCCCACCCATCCGCGGTCCTACGGCACCTATCCCCTGGTGCTGGGCCAGTACGTCCGCGAGGAGGGGATCATCACCCTGGAGGACGCGGTGCGGAAGATGAGCGGCGCGGTGGCCGCGCGCCTGGGGATTCGGGATCGCGGTCTGCTCCGCGAGGGAATGTACGCGGACGTGGTGATCTTCGATCCCAAGACGGTAGGGTCGCGCGCCACCTACGAGGAGCCGCACCAACTTTCGGTGGGGATCCGCGATGTCTGGGTGAACGGGGCTCGGGTCCTGGCGGACGGCGCGCATACCGGCGCCGCTCCAGGGAAGATCGTGCCAGGGCCCGGCGCCGCCTGATCGCGGGGAAGCCATACCCCTGGCCCTTCTGGTACCCTGTCCGGCATGGCGCTACCGATGGAGCAACTGGAACCACTGCTGGGGCCGCGGCTGACGCACTTGTGGCGGCCCGAGGGCGGCGGCCGCCCGATCGGGTGCGTGAGCATGCTGGCTGAACCAGAGGAAGGGATCGCGTCTCGCGAGGGTGAGTTGGCGGTGTTGCTGGCTGATACACTGTCCCACGAGACGATCTGCCTGTTCCTGGAGCATCTGGCCGCGCGCCAGGTGGCCGGCCTGTTAGTGCCGGCGGGCCGTGCTGGACTGGAGATGCGTCGGTGGGCAGCCCTGGCTACCGAGCGCGGCCTGGTGCTTGGGCAACTGGCGGCAGGATGCGAGGCACGCATGGCCGCCAACCTGATCAACCGCGTTCTGGCGGGGAGTCGTCACGAAGGTCCGCATCAAAAGTTGTTTCTCGCCGACTCCCTGCAGGCATTGGCGGAAACCCTGGGCCATCAGGTGGGGAACTCAATCACGATCGAAACGCCGCAACACGACCTCCTTGCCTTTTCCGCTACGAATTTCCCGGTCGATCGGGTGCGTGAGGAAACGATTCTCCGCCGGCACGGTTCAGCGGTCAACGTGTTGAGTTGGTTGGCACGGGATGGGTACCTGGCCGCGGTAGTGAAATCAGATCAACCGGTGCGTGTTCCGGCCAAGCCGGAAATGGAGTTCAGTGGGCGCGTGGTGGCGCGGGCGGCGGCGGACGATGAGGTGCTGGCCCTTATCTGGGTCACCGAGTCGGTTCGTCCGTTGGGATCGGCCGACTTCACCGCCATTCAGCAAGCGGCCGAGGCGGCGGCGGCCATCCTCCTGCGGCAGCGGGAAGTGGCGCGAAAACAAGCGGCCATGCGGGCGGAGTTCCTCGAGGACGTGATCCACGGGCGGATTATGGCGCCGGAGACCATGCGCGCCCTGGCCCGGAACCTGGACTGGGACATCGATCGGGTGCGCCAAGCCCTGGTAGTGGCGATTGACCACTTTGAGACTTTCCGCCTGCGCCAGGCGGAGGAGGGGGGCCGGCATTTGGCGCGAGCCCGCGAACGATTGGCGGAGATTGCCCGGCTGGCGGTGATGGCCGTCGATCCGTCGGCGGTGGTGGGGCAGCGGAGCGCCGGTCTGGTAGTCCTGTGCAATACCACCGCCGACGCTCCGGCCCGGAAGCTCGCGGCCCTGCGGCTGGCCGACCGGATCGTCCAGCGCGTGGCCGAGAGCATCCCCGATATGACGGTCACGGTGGGGATCGGCCGTGACTTCCCCTCCTTCGAGCACGTGGCCGAGAGCTTCCGCCAGGCCGAGTTGGCAGGGCGCCTGGGTGCCTCGCTGTGGGGCGGGAATCGGGCGATCCATTACGACGATCTGGGCGTCCATCGCCTGCTCTTCGCCATGCGCGAGCAGGAGGAGATGATCACCCCGGCCCTGGCCCGCCTCCTCGCTCACGATACGCAACACAAAACTGAATACGTCCGTACCCTGACCGCGTATTTTGGCTCCATGGGCCGGCTGCGCACAGCGGCGGCTGAGCTTGGCATCCACCGGAACACCCTGGAATATCGGATGGGGCGGATCCAGGAACTCGCGGGGACGGACCTGGACCACCCCGACAACCGGCTGGCTCTGGAGTTGGGGATCCAACTGCTCAAGCTACGCCAGGGCATGAAGGCAGGGCAGTTTTCCGCCGACGGGTAAAGATCGGTGGAGACGTTCCCGATGCTCACCGTGTATTTGGCCCTTTACCCTTCCCCTCCTCAACCTCGGCAAAGAACAGCTCGATCCGATCGGTGGTCCAGGTACCAATACCAGGGCCAAAGAAGCATGCTATGCGCGGACTTTCGGGCGAAGTCGCGCTTCCTGGAAATCTTTCAGGAGTTCATCCTCACTGACATTGGCCCGCGGCGATCTGGTGATCCAAACATGCGGCCGCGGCCCGTAGGGCCTCCAGTTCGGAGGCACTCCGACTTGGGCGTGCTGGGATAAAGAAACCGGCGGTTTCACCGCGGCGAGTGACGGCGATCGGATGGGACAAGGCAAGAAAACGTGCAAGCCTCTCACGAAACTCGCGAATGCCGACCTTTTGTGCTTGCATGCGATGGCTCCTTTGTGTACACAAAGGACGGCGCTCGCCACACAGCCCAGTGTGGACTCCGGTGCCCCTACCTGGAATCTTTACGGAATTGAGCCAAGCAGCAAATAGGCCCCATCCTCGAAGTCACGAACTACGTAGCCGTGGGCGAACGCCCAGTGCAGGGCCTCCCGTTGGGCCAGACGCCAGGCCAGGGAGGCACTGGGGTCCGCGTCGCGGAGGCCGCGCATGTCGGGCGGCACGGGCAGCAGGAGCGGGGAGCCGGGCGGTGGCTCCAGCGGCGGCTCGATGGGGCGGCCTCGTTCCACCCGGAACAGAGGGACAGCGGCGGCGCGGGCCGCTCGGTCAACGGCGGCCCGTGAGGCGCGGAGATCCCATTCCACCAGGAGCCGATCGGTTGGGAGGCCCCGGTTGAGTTGGTCGTCCATCTCGCCATACAGATTCTCCACGTAGGTGGCGCTGGTCGCTCCCAGCTTGTGGATGTTGAGGCGAGCGTTCCGGGATTCCAGGGGATCAAAGGTCCAGGTCATCAGATCGAGGCCCTGGGAGAGCGCCACTTCCCGCTGTCGCCATTTAAGCGCCGCCCCCAACCCACGCCCCTGGTAGGCGGGATCGATGCCAAGCATGTGCGAGGCATGATAGAGACGTCCCTCGCGCCTCCCAAGCAGGCCCAGCACGAACCCGGCGAGCACTCCCCGGTCGTAGGCGCCCAGGACAATACCGCCGCTGGCCCGCGCGATGTACAGCATGGCGGCGGGAACCACTTCCAGGGCGTCCATGCCCCATACCCGGATCTGGAGATCCTCGATCTCTTTCAGCCGCGTTTGTTCCTGGATCATTTCGATGACATAACCGTCGGGCATCATGGCCTCCGTGCTTCTCTTGCATCATACGTTGACGGTAGCGACGCCCGCTTCGGACAATCTGCTGAAATGCGTGGCGGTTTTCCAGCATTCCATCCGAAGCGGGCGGGCCATTCCAGCCGGTACGATAGGGGCGGATGACCTGCCGTGGAAGGAATGCCGCCATGCCCGCGGACGCCCGCGCCTTGACCCTGGAGGACTTCTGGTCGCTCAGCCAGGTGAGCGACCCCCGCCTCTCCCCCGATGGTACGATGGTCGCCGATGTGGTGACCACCCATGATGAAGCACGGAACGCGGCGTGCTCGTACATGCAATGGAAGTTGGCAATCGACTGGTTTACCCAACATCTGGCGGCGCGCGTGGAGTAGGAGGGAGACGGCAATGACGCAACTGGCTCCGGTTCGGGGAGAGGCAGCCCTGGAAGGCTTCGAGGACTTCGTGGAATCGGTACGGAAGGACTGGTCCGTACCCGGCCTGGCGGTCGCGATCATCAAGGACGGGCAGGTCATCCTGGCGCGGGGCTTTGGTCGGCGCGACCTGGAGCGGGATCTGCCGGCCGGCGCCGATACCATTTTCGCCCTCGGTTCCTCCTCCAAGGCATTCACCACGGCGGCGCTGGCTATGCTGGCGGACGAAGGCAAACTGGATTGGGATGCGCCGGTACGGACGTATCTCCCCAGTTTCCAACTCCACGATCAGTTCGCTACCGAGCGGATGACTCCTCGCGATCTGGTCACCCACCGTTCCGGCCTGCCCCGCCACGACCTCATGTGGTATGGGTCGCCCTTCAGCCGGAAGGAGGTGGTGGACCGGCTCCGCTATTTGCAACCGAACAAGGACTTCCGCACGGTCTGGCAGTACCAGAACTTGATGTACCTGACCGCCGGGTACCTGGTGGAGGTGATAAGCGGGCTGACCTGGGAAGAATTCGTCAAGCAGCGGATCTTCACGCCCGCCGGGATGGCGCGGAGTAGTACCTCGGTGGAGGTCTCGCGGCTGGATCCCGATGCCGCCCTGCCCTATAAGGAAAAGGACGGGAAGCTGGAAGCGCTGGCCTTCCGCAATATCGACATGGTAGGGCCGGCCGGTTCGATTAACGCCTCGATCAACGACGTGGCCCAGTGGGTGCTGTTGCACCTGAACAAAGGGAAGCACGGCGACCAGCGGATTATCTCCGAGGGCCAGATCACGCAAATGCACAGTCCCCAGATGGTGATCCCGGACCCAGGAAAGCACGCGGAGATGCCGCATTCCAGCTACGGCATGGGCT
>Ga0307372_10010226_pt1 | contig 12751 bp, 10 predicted proteins | sample OX1MG_FD_202533 | JGI IMG/M metagenome (GOLD analysis project Ga0307372, IMG submission 202533) | Soil microbial communities from Risofladan, Vaasa, Finland - OX-1 | ecosystem: Environmental > Terrestrial > Soil > Coastal area > Acid sulfate soil | place: Finland: Risofladan, Vaasa | collected...
CGGGCCGGGTGGCTGCTAGCTCCACCAGGACTGCGGCCGAGGGGTGGTCGTGCTCGGGCCCGGCGATTGCCACGCCCTCAACCTGTTCGAGCAGAGGCGCGTAACGGCGCGCCCCATCCCCCGCGACAATCACCGGCCCACCGGCGTCTTCTAACGCTGCAACCAGCACCTCTGGCGGCGTGACCTGAGCATCGCCGACAGGTTCGGGATGGAAGGACTGCCAGAACACCTCGCCGCGCCGCGCGTCGACCACCGACACGACTGCCAGGCCGGCAGCCGCGTGAGGCGCGGCGAGGAGCTCCAGCGAGGAGCAAGCGGCAACCGGAACGCCGAGCGCGCTCGCCAGAGCCTTCGCAGTCGCCACACCGACGCGCAGCCCGGTGAACAGACCCGGCCCGGTGTCGACTGCGATCAGCTCCACCTCACGCAGTGTCGTATGCGACAACCTCATCAACGACTGGATCGCCGGCGCCAGCACCTCCCCGTGCCTCCGCCCCTGTTGCAGGTGCAGAGAAGAGACTGGTCCGCCGGCGCGGCCGATCGCGACGCCGACTTGTTCGGTGGCTGTCGCTATCGCAAGTGTCAGCACTTGAGGGCTTCCTCGAGTTGGTTCCATCGGTCATCCCAGGCCCCGCCGTGGTTGACGATGCTCAGCCGCCTCGCCTCTTCCCCTCCTTCGTCGTGGGAGATCTGAATGCTCAGGTGCGCGGGGTCCAGCGCGGGGCTGCCTCTTTCTCCCCATTCGACGACCGCTACGCCGCCATCCTCGAGAACCTCCGGCAGAGCGAGATCGATCACCTCGGACAGATGCTCGAGCCGGTACAGGTCCGCGTGGTAGAGGTCGAACCCTGCGTTCGTCGGGTAGCTCCGCACCAGGGTGAAGGTGGGACTGGTCACCGTCTCCGATACACCCAACCGGCGCGCGAACCCCTGCGTGAACGTGGTCTTGCCCGCGCCGAGGTCGCCGTCGAGGAGGATGACGTCGCCGGGTCGCGCCAGTTCTGCGACCGCGCCTGCGACCGCCTGCGTGCCGGCAGGGCCACACGTGACGACGGTGATCATGCGGGCACGAGGAACTGGTGGGCACGCACGAAGTCCGCTCGCATCTGCGAGAGGACCTCACCACCTCCTCTCAGGGCCGCTGCCGGATGGAATGTGGGCACGAGCATCCCCCTGCGGTAGGGGTACGAGCGGCCGCGCAGTTTGGTGATCCCTTCCTTGGTGCCCAGCAGCACCCTCGTCGCGAAGTTGCCGAGCGTCAGTACGAGCTTCGGGTCGATGAGGTCGACCTGCTGCTCGAGGAACGGCCTGCACGCGTCGATCTCCGCAGGCTCCGGATCACGGTTTCCGGGCGGCCGGCACTTGACGACGTTGGCGATGTAGACCTGCTTGCGGTCCAGCCCCATCTCCTCGGCCAGGAGACGGTCGAGCAGCTGGCCGGACCTGCCGACGAAGGGCCTGCCCTGAAGATCCTCGTCGCGGCCGGGGCCTTCGCCCACGACCATCAGCGACGCACGGGGATCGCCTTCGCCGAAGACGACCGTGGTACGGCCGCCGGCGAGCGGGCATTTGGTACACGACGAGGCGATCAACTCCAGATCAGCGAGGCCGGGCACGGAGGGCCATGGTACCGGCGGGTCATTGATCCCCGCCCCCGTGACGACGGTTGACTACCGTCGCGCGCGAGGACGGGAGCGGGATCTTCGTTCCCGGCAAGGAGGCAGCGCGACGTGAGCACTACCCCCCCGCCCCAAGACCCTTGGGCCGGATCCGGTTCAGGAGAGGAACCGCCTCCGCCGCCCGGCGGCGGTTACCCTCCCCCGCCACCTTCCTGGCAGCAGCCCCCTCCGAGCGGCGGCTACCCACCTCCTCCGCCGGCCTGGCAGCAGCCCCCCGGCGCGTACGGCACCCCGGGCGCCGGCTACGAGCCACCCGGCGTTTACGGCGGGACGCCCGGCGGAACACTCGCCGGCTGGTGGCTGCGAGTCGGCGCCACGATCATCGACGGGCTCGTCCTCATCATCCCCAACTACATCCTGCGGATCGCTGGCGGTTCTGTGGGCGGCCCGCTCCTTTCGCTCATCCTCGACGCGGCGTACATCACCTTGATGCTCAGCCGGCGCGGCCAGACGGTCGGCAACATGGCCGTGCGCACACGTGTGGTCGACTCGCGCACCGGCGGTCCCATCAGCGGGGGCAAGGCGCTCGGGCGCTGGGCGGCGGAGTTCGTGCTGGTGATCCTCTTCTTCATCCCGTGGGTCCTCGACGTCCTCTGGCCCCTGTGGGACCGGGAGAACCAGACCCTGCACGACAAGATGGCCGGGACCGTCGTGCTGAGGGATCCTTACTAAGGAGGACAGGCGTCGAGGATCGCCTCCTCGACGACCCAAGCCGCCATGGCTCGCACCGCTTCGACGCGAGCCGGGACCGACCCGGTCGCTGCCGCGACGATCGCGTCGCCGTCAGCGGCGGTGTGAGCCGGCTCGAGGGCGCGAGCCAACCCGTCGTGTGCCGATTCGGCTACCAACCTGCAGGCAGGCTTGTCGATCGCCGCGTTCGTGACGACGACGCCGATCGTTGTGGCTTCGCGGTGGCCGATTCCGGCCCCTCCGCTGGGCACCCTCGGTCCTTCGCTCCTGGCACGGCGTGGCTCCCCTAGTCCGTTGACGACCATCAGCGCCGCGACCACGAGGTCACCGTCGCGCGTGACGGCCGAACCGATCCCGCCGGGGCGGGCAGCTTCGCTGCCCCGCCACTTGGCGATCGTCGCTCCCGTTCCCGCCCCGATTCTTCCTCTAAGGGCGGCGCCGGGACCGCCGGTCTGCGCCGCGACGCACGCTGCGTAGCCGTCGGCGGCCCCCGGGCGGACCGACGGATCGCCGACGGCGAGGTCGTAGATCACCATCCCGACCACGATCGGCACAGGTCCCGCGGGCGCGGGAAACCCGATACCCCGCTCCTCGCACCACCGCATGACGCCGTCGCAAGCCGCCAGCCCGAAAGCCGACCCGCCGGTGAGGACCACGGCGTTCACGCCTGGAACCGTCCGCCTGGGGTCGAGCAGAGCCCACTCGCGGGTTCCCGGCGCCCCACCCCTCACCTCTCCAGATGCCACCGTCGCCGCCGGGAGCAACACGACCGTGCATCCCGTGACCGCAACCGGATCGCTCCAGTGCCCCACCCGAACCCCGGCGACGTCGGTGATCCCGCCGCCGGCGCCGGCAACACCGGACTCGCTCATCCGCCGAGATACAACCTGGGGACCCTGCCGCTCACCCCGCACACGACCTCGTACGCGATCGTCCCCACCCTCTCCGCCCACTCCCACGCGGTGATCGCCTGGTCACCCTGCGAACCGAGCAGCACCACCTCGTCGCCACGTCGGACAGTCGCTCCCGGCCCGCAGTCAACGAGGATCTGGTCCATCGTCACCGTCCCCGCGACGGGGCATCGCCGACCGCCGACGAGAACCTGCCCTCCCTTCGCCGACAGCATCCGGGTCACGCCGTCCGCGTAACCGACCGGGACGGTAGCGATGACCGAGTCGCGGTCGAGGCGGTAGCGCAGACCGTAGGAGAGCCGCTCGCCGGCGGCGACCTCCTTGACGTACGACACCCGCGCCTTGAGGGCCATCGCCGGCCTCAAGCCGGTGGCCGGTTCGCGGCCGGCGAGCTCACCAGCCGGCGCCAACCCGTACAGCGAGATACCGCAGCGGACCATCCCGTACCGGCTGCGCGGGTGCCACAGCGCGGCCGCCGAGTTCGCCGCGTGGAGAAGCGGGGGTTCGACCCCGCGTTGATGCAACCGGCCACAGGCGCCGTCGAACCGGTCGAGTTGCGCCCCGGTGTAGGGGTTCTCGAGCTCGTCCGACACGGCAAGGTGGGTCCAGAACCCCTCGAGCCTGAGCCCCCGCGTGGACGCCACCGACGCCGCCAGCTCCACAGCCTCCGCCGGCGCCGCACCGACGCGGTGCATTCCGGTGTCGACCTTCACGTGGACCGGAAGACCCTCCGGCGACGCGCCCGCACCGGTACCGCGACGTGATGCGGCGGCCGCGGTCAGTGCGTTGAGACCTTCACGCGTGTAGACGGTAGGGGTCAACCGTGACGCGACGACCTCGGGCATCGCAACGGCTACCGGTTCGGACAGCAGCAGGATCGGTGCGTCGATCCCCGCCGCGCGTAGCTCCATCCCCTCCTCGACCAACGCCACGGCGAGCCAGCTGGCGCCGCCGTCGAGAGCAGCCCTCGCGGCGTCAGCGGCCCCGTGCCCGTACCCTCCGGCCTTGACGACAGCGCAAAGCTTCGCGGGGGCGGCAACGCGCGACAGAAGAGAAGCGTTCTGGCGGATGGCCCCGAGGTCGATCTCGGCCCAGGTGGGCCGAAGGCGCCCAGCGGCGACTTCGGTCTCCATCGTCGAGGTCATTGCCTCACGACCCCCGACAGCCAGAACGACACCAGCCGCGGCAGGTCGGACGCGACCAGCCCCTCTGGCGACCCGAGCGAAGCCGCCCTCCCGTGACAGTGCGCCGCGTAGGCAGCCGCCTCGAATGCCGGAAGCCCTCTCGCGATGAAAGCTCCGATGACACCCGACAGGACGTCGCCGGTTCCCGCGGTTGCGAGCCGTGACGACCCGGCGGCCGCGATCAGAACCCGGCCGTCCGGCGACGCAACGACGGTCGTGGATCCCTTGAGCAGCACCACCGCCCCGCTGGAGCGCGCCGCATCTCGGACGTCTTCGAGACGGTCGTCCGGCACCGCCCGCCCGCGCAGCCGGCTGTACTCCCCCTCGTGGGGCGTCAGCACGATTGCCGCGGCCCGGGATGCGGTCACTTCCCGGACCTCGTCCAGGCTGCCGACACCCGTGAGGCCGTCGGCGTCCACCACCGCAGGCACGGAGGTGGCTCGGAGCAGCTGTGCTACCTCGACGCGAGCGCCCCCGAGACCGGGCCCGACGACCAGTGCCTGCACGCGCTCGCTCGACTTCGCGGCTTCGGATGCCCAACCCTGCGCCGGCAGGCCGCTGGCGACGTACTCGCCAGGGGGCAGCCCACCGCCCGGGGGTCCTGCGGGAACTCCGACCAGCGCGTAACCGGCGCCGGCGCGCATCGCCGACGTCGCGACCAGCACGGCGGCGCCCGGCATCCCCGGCGATCCCGCGATCACCTGCACAGCGGATTTCCACTTGTGCGTTTCGCGAGGGCGCGGCAACAGCGAAGCGGCGATGTCATCGTCGGTGACCAGCCAGGCGTTCGCCGACGAGGCTGCGAGGGCACCGAGCCCGATGCCGGCGATCTGGACCTCGCCGGCCAGCTCCGGTCCCCGCCCGAGGAGCAGGCCCGGCTTGTAAGCCGCGAAGGTGACCGTCGCGTCGGCGGCGACGGCCCCGCCGTCGCCCACAGCCTTCCCGGTGAGGCCGGACAGGCCCGACGGAATGTCAACTGCCATGACGCGCGCTCCCCCCGGATCAGGTGGCGAGTAGGCGCGGCTCAGACCGGTTCCGAACGCGGCGTCGACGACCAGATCGCATCCGGGCAGGATCTTCATCCGGGCGGCGCCGACGGCGTCGAGAACCTCCACGGACGCGCCCCACCGGGACAGGACGCGGGCTGCGACCCGTCCGTCGGCTCCGTTGTTTCCGGGTCCCGCGACGACGACCACCCGCCGCCCGTAGGTGCCGGCCATGAGAGTGCGGGCGGCGCGGGCCACCGCAAAGCCGGCTCTTTCTACGAGCACCCCGACCGGTTCGGGCGCCGATCGGTCGACGCCGGACATCTCGGTCGGCGTGAGGACCGGTATCACGTCAGCGCTGCCACTACGGCGGACGCGACCGTGTCCGTGTGGGTCAACGAGACCTGCCACCCCGACACTCCCATGGCCTCGGCCAGCACGGCTGCTCGGCCGGTTACCGACAGGAACGGTGCCTCGCCGGCGTTGCGGACCACTTCCACGTCGGTCCAGTCGATCGACCCGAGGCCCACCCCGAGCGCCTTCATGGCGGCTTCCTTGGCCGCGAAGCGGGCCGCGAGAGACGGCACGGGGTTCGCGAGGCGGTTCGCGAACGCCTGCTCCCCAGGGGTGAACACGCGGCCGGCAATCGACGGCCGGCGCTTCAAGACGGCAGCGAAGCGCGGGAGATCTACCGAGTCGATGCCAATTCCCACGAGCGCTCCACTCAGAGAGGTTCGCGCCTTCAAGCGACTCCCGAGCCTCTCCATCTCGCCGCCAGCGCGTACACAGGTTCGGTGAGCAGATCGACGATCGGCTCGTGTCCGAGACGCTCGTCGTCGAACGCCGGCTCTGTCTCGGTGACGGCGTCAGCGAGCGCGGAGTAGCGGGTGCGGTATCCGGAAAGGACCCGCTTTGCCGCATCGGCCGGGAGCACGTCGGCGAACCGGACATGCAGCAGGGTCATGCCGGTCACCTGGGCGCCCTTTACCTCCGGGATGAGGATGACGGTCCTGCCGTCGCTGGCGCCCCGCGCGACGGTGACCTCCCGCTCCTCAGCGGCGCGGTGCTTGGTGCCTCGCAACCGGGGATCCGTCGCCGTGCGCGAGGGCAGGCTCGTTGCTATGCCGCCCTGGTCGATCACCGACGCGGTTGGGGCGACCGGCGCCCTCCACTCCACCCGGTACCGGGTGTAGCCGAGCACCTCTTCGACAGCCTCGTCGAGAGCCCCGAGCGTGCGCAGGGCGCGGTAGCCGAGGGTGTCGGGTGCGGCGCCGGCGGACAGCGTTGCCTTCACCAGGGGGACACCGAACAGGGCGTCCTCGCTTCGCGAGATGCCGACGGTGACGGTCTTGGCCTGGTGTTTGATTGCGTCGACCGGACGGGTGAGCTCGTCCACGCCGGCGTTCAGCGCGTCGAGCAGGTCCGACACCAACGCTTCGGGTGTGCCGATCTTCCCTGTCTCGTGCTCGTAACCCTCGAGCGGCAGCAGCCCTGTCGCATAACGAAGCAGCGACACGAGACGCACGGCGGTGGAGGCCTCGAGGTTGCCGTTGTAGCTGCCGTCACGAAGACCCCGCATGAACGGCTGCACGGCCTGCTCCAACTCCGCGGCGAGCCGATCGAGAAGCCGGTCTTCATGTCCGGCCGGCATCTTCTCGATGGCATGCTCGATCGCGGCGCGCGCGGCGCGCAGCGGGCGTGCCTGGCCGTCGATCGAAAGGGCCGCCTCGTACCCGAAGATATGGCCCGCCATCGCCGCCAGCACGAATGACAGGTTCGGGTCCACCTTCGGCACCGTGATCAGGTCGCGCGCGAAAGCCTCGAAGCGTTTGGCTTCGCCGTCGGCGACCACCACCACAGGAGCGGCCTTGTGCGCCTGGTAGATCGCAACCTCCTTCGCGACGTCGTCCGCATTGGAGCCGCGCAGCCCTGGCGCGCATACCAGGATCATCGGCTCGCACGAGAGGTCGATGTGTTTCTTGTCCTCGGTGGCGTCGCTGGAGATGGACCGGTAGCAGAGCTCCGAGAGCTTGATACGGACCTCGGCTGCTGCGATCCTGTCGGGCCCGCTCCCCACCACGGCCCAGTAACGGCGCGGAGGCGCCACCGACGCCGCTATGCGACCGATGTCCTCGCGCCTCGCCAGCACCTTCTCCATCGCCGACGGCAGGTCCCTGAGGCTCTCCAGGACCGGGGCGAGACCGTCGCCGGCAACGCCGGCCGCCTGTGCGAATGCGCCTGCGAGCAACCAGCCCGCCGCGACCTGCGCGTAGAAGGCCTTGGTCGATGCAACGCTCATCTCCACGTCACGCCCATCTGACGTGTACAACACGCCGTGCGACTTGGAGACGAGATCGCTGTTGCGCCGATTCACCACGCACACGACGTGTGCGCCGCGCGTCCGCGCCAGGTCGACCGTGCGGTTGGTGTCTGTCGTGGTCCCCGACTGGCTGATCGCTATGACGACCGTTCGGCTCATGTCGTCCTGAAGCCCGAAACCGGACAGCTCCGTCGCCGGTTGGGCCGAGACCGGCATCCCCGGGAGGCACCGCGAGATCGCGGCAGCGACGGCCTGACCGGCGACCGCGGCGGTTCCCTGCCCGACGACGACGATCCTGTCGATTCGCCCGTCTGCCAAGGCGTCCGCCAACTCTGGCGGCATCGTCACCGGGCCTAGCCGGACGCACAGCTTCCCGTCCGGGCCGGTCGCGATCCGTCCCCGGAGGGTCTTGCGGAACGAAGCCGGGGCCTCCGTCAGCTCTTTCAACAAGAAGTGCTGGAATCCGCCACGGTCGACGTCCCGGGTGGTGATCTCGGCGACGGTCACGTCGGCCTCCGATACCGGCAGCTCCCGGCCGTCGTATCGGTAGCGCCTCATACCCCCGATGCGGCCCGCCTCGGAACGGCCGAGGACGACCACCTGCCCGCGAGATGACTCCCCGTCCATGCGGACGTAGCGATCCGTCTCCTCGACCAGCCCGTAGGGTTCGCTCGCGATCACGTAGGCGTCCTCGGCCAGCCCGACGTAGAGCGACTGCCCCGACCCGCAGAGCGCCAGGTGCAGCGAGTCCGGCTCCGAGGCCACCGATGCTGCGATCGCCACCGACCCGTCGAATCGTCCCACCGTCGAGCGGAAGCCGGCGTCAATGCCCGCGCCGGCGGATATCGCCCTGGCGAATAGGACCGGGATCACTTTCGCGTCGGTCGTCACCTCGGGCGCGACGCACACCGAGTCGGTCACCCTGAGGTCCGCGTGATTGTCCACGTCGCCGTTGAGCACAGCCGCCACGTACGGGTTACCCGGCCGGTCGAGCTCCTCGGAGTTGACCGGGTGGGCGTTGGGCTGCGAGATGATGCCGACGCTCGCCCAGCGGGTGTGCCCGAGTACCGTCACCCGTGCCCCGGGCGCGCTGATCGCGGCCGCAAGCAGCCTGTCGCCGCGTATGGCTGCGCGTATGGCCCTGACGTTGTCCCCGAGCTCACCGATCTCTGCCGCAGCCTTGTACACGAAGGCGAGGCTGTCCTGCACCACTCTCAACGAGCCGGACGTGAAAAGCGAGTCCGCCGACCTGGACTCGACGGCGAGGCGCACGCCTGGGTCCTCGAGGTCCAGACCGTGGCCGGCCACCAGCACCTGCACCCCGGCGGAGTCACGACCCCTGACTTCGAGCCTGTCGATCGACGCGAGCGCGACCTGGATCGCCCACCAGCCGTCAAGGTTCTGCGGCGGTCCGTCGAGCTCGGCGATCAGGTCGGCGACGGCTCGGGCGGCGCCGAGCCGGTCGTTGCTTATTGACCACCAGGCATCCTTCAGGCCGATCAGGGCCGAGTTGACCCGCTCCTGATCGCTCGGCTCGAAGTTCACCGACGCGCCGTCGAGGGCGGCTTCGAGCTCCCGTGTGCGCATCCCGATCCGCTCCGCGAGACCGTCGACAGCGTCGATGAGGCCCGGAGACGACAGCAGGCTCCTCAGGCCGGGCGTCGAACGCAGCGAGGAGTCGACCTCCCGCAGACTCCGCGTGACCTCCTCGACCGCCGTGATGTCGCCGCCGGAGATATCGACCGATGCCAGCGCGCCCGCAGCCTGCTCCAGCACTGACAGAACCACCTCGGGGTCCGGCGCGGGACGGCTCGACGACCGGGCGAGGACGGCGACGATCCCGCACATGACGCTCAAGGGTACTGGTAGGGGGCGGCTCCCCAGGGCCTGCCCTCCCGTCTCCATCCCGCCATACCGCCACCCCGCCTTAAACTGCACGCTGTGCGTTTTTGCACAGCGTGCAGTTTTTTGCGGTACCTTGTCCGGGTGTCCACGATGGAGCTGGCGCCCTCGCACCGGGAACGCAAGAAGCAAGCCACGAAGAGAGCGATCCACCTCGCCGCGATCGACCTCGTCGAGAAGCACGGCCTCTCCGGGGCGACGGTGGACGCGATCAGCGAGCGAGCGGGCGTGGCGCCGCGAACCTTCTGGTCCTACTTCGCCTCGAAGGAGGAGGCGATCGTCGACCACGACCCTGATCGCCCGGAGGCGATACGGCTGGCCCTCCTGGCGCGTCCCGCCGGCGAGCACCCGCTCACCGCTCTGCAGGCGGTGCTCGAAGAGGACGCGGCACGCCGCACGGTCGATGACGAAGAGCGTCTCCGGCGCTTCGACCTGATCCGCAGCGACCCCCACCTGATGTCCAGCGTCGCGGCGAGCTTCGAGCAGATCGAGCGGGCTCTGGTCTCTGCGGTCGCCGAGCGCACCGGGCTCGACCCGGAAGCCGACCTCTACCCGGGCGTCGTCGTGGCCGCGGCCTGCAGCGCCTGCAGGGTCGCCTATTTCCGCTGGAGCGCCAAGCACGGTGAGGCGTCGCTGGCCGCTCTGATAGAGGAGGCATTCGCGCAGCTAGCCGGCGGGCTCGCCGCGCCACCGCGCCGCGGGGGAACCGCGAGGGGCCGGCGTTGACGGTCACCCAAGCACGGCCCGAGGCTGCGCCGGGCTACTCGCACCGCCAGATTCTCTTGATCATGTCCGGGCTCATGCTCGGTCTCCTTCTGGCCAGCCTCGACCAGACGATCGTGTCGACCGCGCTGACCACTATCAGCCGCGACTTCCACCGTCTCGACCTCTACAGCTGGGTCGTCACCGCCTACCTTCTCACCTCCACTGCAAGCACTCCCCTGTACGGCAAGATCAGCGATCAGTTCGGGCGCAAGAGGATCTTCCAGGTGGCGATAGTCATCTTCTTGATCGGCAGCGCGCTCTCCGGCCTGTCGCAGAACATGTACGAGCTGATCATCTTCCGCGGCGTTCAGGGCGTCGGCGCCGGCGGGCTGATGACGCTCGCTATGGCGATCATCGGCGACGTGATCGCGCCGCGCGATCGCGGACGGTACCAGGGCTACTTCGGAGCAGTGTTCGGCGTTTCAAGCGTCATTGGCCCCCTCATCGGGGGCTTCCTGGTCGACCAGGCGTCATGGCGTTGGGTCTTCTACGTGAACCTGCCGATCGGGGCCGTCGCGCTGCTTGTCGTCAACCGGTTCCTGCACCTCGACCCTGTGACACGGAGCTCGAAGGTGGACATCCTCGGTGCGCTACTGATCGTGGGCGGCGTGTCGCTGTTCCTCGTCGGCGTTCAGGATGCAGGCAGCAAGGCCAAGTTGACCACCTCGTCGATGGCCTTCGGGATAGTCGGCATCCTGCTGATAGCCGCCTTCGGCTGGTGGGAGTCCAAGGCGCCCGAACCGATCATCCCGCTCCAGCTGTTCAAGGACCGTGTCTTCACAGTCGCGAACGTGCTCGGTTTCGTGACCGGATCGGTGATGTTCGGGTCGTTGATCTTCCTGCCTCTCTATTTCCAGACCGTTCGGGGCGTGAGCCCGACGATGTCGGGCATGCGGATCGGGATCATGACCACCATCACGACCTCGACCGACGCGTGGGCGCTCGCGGGCATGCTGCTCATGGTCGGTATGGGCCTCGGGCTCTTCATGCAGGTGCTGATCCTGGCGGTGCAGAACTCGATCCCCTTCGAGTTCATGGGAACCGGCACCGCGTCGGTGACGTTCTTCCGGACCCTCGGCGGCGCGATCGGTGCAGCCGTTCTCGGGGCGGTCCTGATACTGCAGGAGAAGACCAACGGCCCGCACTACGTGAAGCTGTACGGGCTGGTGAAGGGAACCGGCGAGTCGTTTACTCACGGCATGGACCAGGCGTTCATGTACGCGCTGCCGGTAGCGGTGCTCGCTTTTCTGTTGTCCTTCTTGATGCGCGAGGTGAAGCTTCGGTCGGTGCCGGGGGTCGACAACAGCGACGGAATGGGTATCGGCTGACGACTAGCCCGAAAGGCCGAACGCGGGCGCCATGCTCGACGCGCTGGCCGCTTGGCCGAGCGCCGGCAGGCCCAGAAGGTCCTCGGCGGTACGGAGCAGCGAGTAGTGGTTGAAGAGACCGCCGTTGGCGGTCCCCGGCCGCGTGCTGGCACTCAGGACCAGCGCTGGCACGTGGCACCCGACGTCGGTTGTGTTGGTCGCGCAGTCCGACACGCTTCCTCCCTCGCCTTCGTCCCACACCACGAACACCGCCACCGTCCCGCTCCTGTACTGCTGGCTGGTTGTGATCGCGTGGATCGCCGTGCGCAGCCAGTTGTCACCGTCGGCCACGCTCCCGTTGTGGGTGTCGTCGATGAGGTTCGGCGTGACGAACGCGAACGCCGGCAACGTCCCGGCGCTGAGGTCGTGGTAGAGGTTGCCGATCGCCACGTCGTCGGAGCCGCACGCCGGCGCGAGCGACGGGTAGTACACGGGCGGGTTGTGCCTGGCCGCGTAGTCGTCCGAACTGCCTTTGGTGCAAGGGGCAGGCATCGACTCTTCGTAGGCCCGCCAGCTCGGCGCCTGCGAGAAGATGCTCGCCGTTCCCGGCGAGGCAGTGCAGGACGGGCTCGGGTCGCAGTCCGACGAGAAGCGGCCCAGCTCGCTCCGCCCCAGCCCCGATGTGGCCGCGATGTAGTTGGGAAGGCTCGGGTGGGTGACGTTGTGATAGTTGGTCGCCAACCCGCATTGCGCCGCCACCTGGTTCTCGAAGGGCGCTGACGGCGAGCCGATCACCGACTGGAACGGGTGGTTCTCCATCCAGATCCAGACGACGTGGGAGTAGTGCGCCTGCGAGGTCTGCAGGAAGCCGCAGAATCCCGCCCCAGCCGCGGGCGCGGTCGTGGACGCGGCCCCCGTGGTCGACGTGCCCGCTGTCGGGCTTGTGGTGCTTCGCGCTGCTGTCGTGGTGGTACGCGCCGCGCTGTGGGCCGGACCGCTCGAACATG
>Ga0307372_10010228_pt1 | contig 12749 bp, 17 predicted proteins | sample OX1MG_FD_202533 | JGI IMG/M metagenome (GOLD analysis project Ga0307372, IMG submission 202533) | Soil microbial communities from Risofladan, Vaasa, Finland - OX-1 | ecosystem: Environmental > Terrestrial > Soil > Coastal area > Acid sulfate soil | place: Finland: Risofladan, Vaasa | collected...
ACCACACACCCGCGCTCCCCTCGGCCAGCCAAAACCGCCAAGCCCAGCGACTGAATCCAGCCCTTCTATCACTGCAATGGCGATCACACTGACTAATCACACCACTTCCTCAACACCCTGCTAGGTTGAAAATTGTGTTTTCTGAGGATTTGCCTCAGGTTCTCCAGTCGTACGGCAGCCAAGCCACGTAACGGCGGCTTTGGCTTCTTATGGCTAGCGGTCGAGAGCCCCACACTCCACTGAAGCCGCCAGCCTTCGTTTTCAGTAGTTTGCTGGATCCTGATACACGAATATAAATCTCCAGTTGATGGCGGCGTCAGATCGAGGTGATACCAACTTGCTGACATCGATGCTTCCTTAGGGTCAATTTTCCAACCATGTGTAATTTTACGGCGAAGGTGCTTTTCGATTCTCGCCCAAAACCGCTGTTGATAGTGCGGTCGCGCTTCGTTCAGCTCTTTCCAGACAGCGAGAGCAATTTCGATATTCCTCTCATCTAAGATTTTGTGGATGAGATTAACCTTCCCCATTGTCTTCCTCTACCGGTGCTTCGGTTAGCATCGCTACCAGGGCCACGTATTCCGTGAGAAACGCTTTCAAAGAGACCGGCTTGATTTGTCCTGCCGCATCGCGTAGCCACTGGCTTAAATGGGTCCGGTATGACATTCGAGCGTATGGAACCGCTTTGGCTTTCGAATCGCGCGCCTCATATCCACCTGGTGTCAAATACACGAGCGCGACGTTCCTGCCCATCCGACGATAGTCGCTGCGGATTATCTCCCAATACCGCGCTAGCTGCGACGTTTGATCCTGTTGGTCGATCTTGTTTTCAATAATCAGAGCAAAATCCGGAGCGCTTGAGACCACTCGGATATCTGGTCTTCCCAGTGCGCTTCCAACTTCAGCGTCCACATACACGCGTCGATCCGAAAGCCTCTTCTTATCGAGCACAATCGGAAAGTTTTCCAATCCGCGACAGTGACGGACGAACGACTCGACAAACCACGTTCCTTGACCGTGAGTGCCGTGAGGATCGAGAAGGTTCTTGATTATTTTAGAATGCGCCCACTCTGCCCTTTCGAGGCCAAGCCACTGCAGTAGGGAGAAGTCTGGGGCAAGATTTCGCGCACCGCGCGCGCGATCATCGAGCGTCGGTCGAAGTCTGGTTATGAACCTGTCGAAATCGGACTGCACAGCTCTAGCACCGTTGTGCCTCATTTGTGTTCTTTGGCACCTTGGCCCTCAGGCCGAATTGAACCACATGCATGTGGCGTAGCCCTGTCTCTCCTATAGCAGAAGGCGAAAAAGCTCAAGAATTGCCTGCGTATCTCGCGAGCAGTATGCAAGCAGCGCAGTACGCAGTTTGCCGATCCGTTTCAGCGCGGTTTGAGGCGCTTGCAGCTCAGCATATGCGAGCGATGCATGGCCTCCATCGGCGATCGCAAGGTCGTCATACCCCAGCTTGGGCACCAGAGCCGGCAACACCGACTTGAGTGAAAACGAACCATGGAACTGTGGATCGTAAACGTGGTCCCTAATTAACGGCAGCAGATCAACGATCCGCTTTCTGATCCGTGCCAAAGCCGGCGCCAAGTCCTCGAAATACTCGCCGAGTTCGCGGAGCCGCGTTGCTTCGAAGGAACTGTAAACGACGATGGAGCCTTTGCTGCCAAGTGCGTTGAGCAGTTTTTCGGCGAAAGGTCGTCGAGGATCGGTTCGATCGCTATGAAGAAATTCCAGGTGCGTGACCGCTCCGTCGGCGCTTTGAATGTGATCCGACCACTGAAATGGAATCATCTCGTACGGCCTAGTACCAGCATAAAGTGGCAGGGCGGGCGAGAAGGTTTCAAAGTCGAGAAAATGGATCGGAAACCTGAGCTTGCGGAGCTTTCGCGAAATGGAGGGGTCAAGAAACCGAGTCTCGGTCTGAACTGCTTCTACGACTCTGGCCTGAAGCGTGGACAGGCCGTCGAAATCGTGCGGCACATTTGCGATCTCGATGACGCCCATCTCAGCGAGCTTCTCACGCAGCCTCATCCGGAGCCGGGGAAGCTGCTTGATTGAATGTTCGGGCTCGCCCTCATGGCAGTGATCGTAGAACGGGCACGCGTACGGCACGCTGCATTGCGGCCCGATGGAAATTGGAGGCGGGGATTTCGCCGCCAGCGTCCTTCGCATCTCCTTAAGTGCGGCCACAACCTCTCGTCTTTTTTTGCGTACCAGCCCCGTCAGATTCGTGAAAGTGAACAGCCGTTTCAGATCGTAGTCGCCGCCCGGATAAACGTAGTCGCGGTTCAGATGCATCAGGCGAGCCCATCTGATCGGAACACCAGCACCACTGAGCACGTAATGCTGAACGGCAAGATCCCATTCATGTTCCGGCTTCACATCCAGCGTGGACTTCACTTCAAAGAGATCGAATCGCCGATCTCTCGTTCTCGTCAGAATGTCGGCCCGGATTCGTACGCGATCGAAGCGAAGCGCTCCTTCGAAGATCGCCGGAACTGCCGGATCTCGCAGCGCGGCTCGAGCCGCGCGGTCCGCCTCAGCCCAATCGAGTCCTTCGCCAATCAGCGCCCCGCCTGAATACCGATTACGCGCCAACGCGCCCACCGCATGGCCGGCTTCGAAAATCGCCTCGTCGGATTCGTCCGCCGCCTCAGCGAGTTCAGACCGATACGTTGCCAGGTAGAGCCGCTTGTGGCACTGCATTCCAGCCATGAATCCGGACTTCGACAACCTCGCGAGAACGACACCATGCGTCATTCCGGGCTCTCCCACGATACCGTTCGGCGTAAATCCAATAAGTTCATTCCCGTCGTCCGCCGGGAGATTCGGCGGACCGAAACGTTGCAGACGCTTTATCGACCGATCGCTCGATCACAGTACATTTCAGCGCCTTCCTGTCCCGCGCAGGCACGACTAAATCGCGCAGCGAGGTTCTACTGAACTCACCCGCCAGAAATTCTGCAAACTCCACGATTTCCTCACGATACGAAAGCAGCTCTCTCCGCGCGACCCGAGATGAGCGCATATCTTGTATTTCCGCACCCTGATTAGTCAGTCGAACTGCTCCGTAGGGTTCCGGTACGAGGATCAGTCGCCTCGCCACCGGCGAAATACGGACTCGATAGAAACCGTCCAAGTGGCCAACAAGTCGCTCCTGCATGTGTAAATTTTCATCTACTAGCAGTTTCAATTCTGAGTTGAGCTTTTCCCCTTCTGCCGACCCTTTTTTGGCTGCTTTGATTGCTCGCAGGAGTGCAAAGGGCGGAGTACCTATGTCCACCCACGGCGCTTTTAACCCGTGGCTCAGGTGCCCTTGGCACGATCCGGTCGTGCGAAAGCCCAACACCCTGAGCGCAATGACCGTTGGCCGTATCAAGCTGTCGACCGGCTTCCCAAGCGTGTCAGTCATTTTTGAGACTTCCTTGGTAGCTCCAAGCCATATCTGGCGCGAGGACGCGATGGGCGCCTTCATCTCAGGCTCCAGAAGAGCTCCGAACTCTTGCCAACAGGACGTTTATATGTGTTCCGTCCACGACGCTCCACTTGTCGAAAACGAATGCATGGTTCGGCCAACCGTGTGTTTCCGACCAGCTCTTGCCTGTGGTCCTGGAATGGAACCTGCCAAGGTCGATCGTTCGGCCATTCTTGAGGTCAACCTGATGAACGCTCCAGTCGGTTTCCACTCCCGAGTATCGGTAAGCGTCCTGCCGATCGCGCCGCGCGAGCCTGTCGGCGTCGCGTGCTAAAATTCCGTACACGAACAAATAGAGCTCCGATTCGATCTCGCCCTCCTCGTTGCCTCGCCTTCCTCTCAGATGGGTATAACGCAAACGCATGCCGTGAATTAGGCCGCCGGTCGAACGCGGGCCTATCTCGACCAGCGCCCAACTCTGCGCCTTTGCGTCTCAGCCCAGCCGGGAGGCGCGATCCAGCGAGGCCGCGCTGACTCCATACCAATCGCCTTGTTTGAGCGCAGCCGCGAAGTCCTCAAGCTCGCTCAAATCATCTCTACTTCGGGTTTGCGTCATCGCAGTCCTCTCGCACCGCCCTTGGCCGAGAACCTCGTGCCTGCGTCTATCGCGCTGCGGGCGAGCGAAAGGTCTGCTGCGCGAAACCCGATCTTTCTCGTTCCTTCGATTGGATTCTGCCCCTCACGAATCGCGTAGAGCTCCGAAAGTGTCTGCGGGCCGCCCGGCGAGAAATTGCACCCGGCCCGGCGGAGCCACGCCGCTGCCTCGTCGCTGTGGAAGCAGCGGAATTCTATCTCCGAGAGGCAGCGCCCGTGGCGGCGGACCGCTGGATTCAGCTTGCCCAACTCCTCGTTGGTCGTGACCAGGATTAAGATTTTCGTGCCCTGCCCGAGAATTCCGTCCGACAAGTTGAGCAGGCGCGACAGGCCTTGGCCGACCTCGTTCTTGGCGTCCATCGCCATCAGTTCGCCGCTGTCCTCGATAATCAGCAGCCTCCACTTCTCCTTGCTGGTGTTGTCTTCGAACAGGTAGTGCCCCTCGAACCTGTCAAGCACAACGTCCGTCAGGTAACTTCCACTGCCGAACAGTTGCTCCGGATCAATCACGTATTCGAACCGGCACCATTCGCGCCATGCCGACGCGAGCGCGCGAATCGCGAGGGTCTTTCCCGTCCCCGGTTCGCCATGCCAGAGCAGGAGCCGCCCGCCGTTCTTCGCCGGCTTGAAGTGCTCCATCAGAGCGGCCAGCCGAGTCTTCGTCACTCCCGCGTAGTTCGCAGCAATGTCCGTCCAGCGCACGACTTCGATCCGGCGTTCGGTAAGCTCCGGCGAGTTGTCGCCTTGATGCCAGAACGCCATCGGCAGAACTCTGTCGCCGCTCTCCGCCTCGCGCGGCAGGAGTTTGTCGATCTCCGCGATGATCTTTCGCGCCAGTTCGAGGTCGTTGCTCGCCACTGAGACGTCGATCCCTCCCTCTTCGTCCTGATGGATGAGCGTAATCGCATCGCCGCCGGACCAGCTCAACAAGTGAGTCCGCCGACTATCGTGTTCGGACCACAGGATTGACCGCCCTGCTATCGAGTCAGGCCGCAATCCCTGGCGCTTGCCCCTCAGGTCATTGTTCATGAGAACGCCGAAGCCGCGTGCCGCGAGCATCGAATGGAACGCCGTCGCCGCGTAATCATGATTTTCGCCCTCGATGTTCCATCGCGTGGCTGCGGGCGGGTATCCGAGGGTTTCGTCCATCAATTACCTCCTCAATTGTTCCGGCTTGCATTCTACATCGCGCCCGTGTCAACGGTTGACTTCGGGCCGAATAAAGGAACCTTGAGAATCAGAGAAACGGCAGCACCCACGGATCCGGAAGTGTTGGCCGAGTAAAGTTGAACCGAAGTCCTCCTCAACCCGCCCCTGACGGCTAGCGACTTGTTCGAAGAGGATGCCAATAGCGCTTCATTGCAGCTACGCGGACCTGACCGCGCTTGCGCAGGGTCATGTATTCCGAGTCCCTGCGCTCATAAATGTCGACGACGGGCGGTCCAACGGTGAACTCGATAGCAATCCGCTCGCCCTCCTTGAATGGACGAAAGTAGGTCAGCCCCATAGGGTGATCTCGATAAGGGCTATCTTTCGGTGGACGGACGAATAACCATCTCTCGCGACGCCTGCGGAATCCTTCCCAGATCAGAAGCCCAAACATTTTACCTGCGAGCAGTTCATCGCGCTTAGCTGCAATATGATAGATGCTCCTGAAAGGTCGCTTCGGAAGGTGAGAGTCGATGAAGTGAGTTGTGCTTCCACCGAGTGGTGTCTCGTTGTGACGGCTCAGCTCCCGATCTATGACACTATCGAGCGCCGCAGTGATGCGCTGGATTCGAGCGGCGGACAGTGAGGCCCGTAAGTTGGCCAAGGTGTCCTGGTGAACCGTCGACATCCGGCGCTCTTCGATGTTGAAAAGAGGCATTGTCTTTCTCCTCTTGTGTTCGGCCGAGAACGTTTGCTTTTGTCTCTTGAACAGAAAAGGAGTTGGGCCTGCAGGCTCAACTCCTTTCTCATGTCTCACGAATGCGAATAGTTAGCGGTTAGTGTTCACGTCATGATCGTCAGTCCTCCCGTATAGAGCTCGATGTCCACAAAAAAGTAGAAACGAAAACGCCCACACCTACTGTGCGGGCGGACCCAATTATCCCGACAATTCCAGCAAATAGATCTTACGTGGTGTCCATTCTGTCTAGCAGCATACTTCCTCCTTCCCGTAGGATTTTGCCACGATCAGCTAGGATCATGAGACAGCTCCCGGAGGCAGATACACTTCTCCCTACGGGTTTATTTGTACCGCAAGCACGCTCCTCGGTCAACGTGCTCGGTACGTGCGAGCGCCGCGATCACTCCCCCTGCCTCGCGCGTCTGTCGATGATTCCCGCGGCTGGATAACCGTGTCTCTCCTTCATTCAATTAAGCTGTTCGGCGGTTTTGCTCAAATTCCAGAACCGAGCTAATGTCAACGGTTGTCGCCGACCGCGAGTACAAAGGGAACCTGTGCTTACGCAAGGGAGACGGCCCACATATCCGGCGGCGCTCAGGCTCGCGCGAATCGCAATCGAACTCGGAGCACGGCCCTACGGCTGGAGCTTTGACGCCATTCAGCGCGAACTCGGAATCACCGAGCGAACGTTGCTGCGTTACGTAAGCGCCTGTCGAAATGGGCTGCGCGACTGGACTAACCGGCCGATGATCGAAGTCGTTCAGCGCGGCTCACGCCGTTGGCTGCGACTAAGTTCCTCCTCGGGCTCGCCGGACTCAAATCCGTATCGCGCCGCCTCCCTGTACTTCACGCTGACACTGCTGAGGTTCCTCGAAGACACCGTGATGAAAGAAAGCGTCGAGGATCTCTGGGATCGAAGCTTCAAGAATTTGCCGTCCCACGAGCAAGAACGGCTCAAGGATTTTGACCGCAAGTTTTACACGGTTCCATACGCGCCGAAGGACTATCACGACTACGACGACCAACTGGATGTGATTCTCCGCGCCCTCATCGGCCAGAACACGCTACGCGTGGATTATGCGGGGCTTTCCGGTGAAGGGAAGCAGCACGATTTCGAGCCGTACACGCTCGTCGCATATCGCGGCGGCCTTTACGTCCTCGGCCTGAGTCGCCGGTATAGGAAGATCATTTACCTGGCTGTCGAACGCATCCGGAAGGTGGAATTCATCCTCGATCGTGACAAGAATAAAGTCCGCTTCGCCTACCCGAAGGGCTACCATCCCGCAAAGCATCTGGACGGAACCTTCGGACTACTCGACGGCCCCGAGACAAAGGTCGAACTTCTGTTGCTGGAGAACACCGAGGCGTACCTGCGACACCGGATGATTCATCCGACGCAGAGATTTCATCGGCGGCGCGATGGCACGACGGTCCTCACGATGCGGGTACGGGGAACCACGGAGTTGCGAAACTTCATCCTGAGCCTCGGTCCTTGGGTGGACGTTCTCAAGCCCGCCGCGCTTAGGAACGAAGTTTGTGACCTCGCCAGCCAGACGGCTGCTCTTTACAAATCGAATCAGCATTGACCGGCCAATGCACACTCGCATACGGCGACCCGCTAGTGGTCAAGACTTCCGCCCCGGTCTGAGCAGGCGCGGCCTTTTGCGAGACTGTCGCGCCGCCGACACGTTGCCATGAGTTCGGTCGGTGCCGAGGCGCTTCGTCAGCTTCCCACAAAGATAGCATCGCGCGTAATAGCCGCGTCCGGGAAAATGAAGCACCCGGAACTGTTGGTCGCCGCACCTGTCGCAACAAAGCTGCCCGCCGGGTCGACTGGAATGTTTGCTCGTACCTAGGCGGCTTATTTGTGTGGAGCAAAATTGACATTTTGCCCAGTAAGCGCCGGTCCGCTTAAGAAAGACGTGAAAAATATAATGCTCGCGCCTGCAGGCGAGCGCACAGTCCGTTTCGCCAGACGACCAAGGGGAAGGCTCCCAGTAAAAGGGCCTCTTCCGCGCGCTGTCCGCTCTGGCGGTGCGAGTCATTGCTCAAACCAAGCAGCGAGCTGCTCCCACGTCATCACGGGGCGGTGCTTTTTTTTCCAACCGCCCGCAGGACGCCACTGCAACCCCCTTTGCTCACCCTTAAAGTACCGAACTTGGCGTCGTTCTTCCGGACAGGGAAATCGATGTCTTTGTTAGCGATCGGCCTTTCCGGCACCGTGAATTGAACTTCGTACGCCATCGTGCCCTCCATTCGCAAGTTTGGGACTATCATTATCTGCGACACAAGAATCCCTCAAGCGGGCTCTCTGGGCACAGCGCAGCGGAATCGCCGACCTGTCGCACTCCCAGGAATCAACCGCATTCGTGTCGAGCTTGGCCTCTGTACTCACCTCGTGGCCCAGCCCGCAGATCCTCCCAGGGAAGACCAACGGCATTCAGAAGCGTCCACTGAGCTCCCTTCAACCCCTATGTCCCCGGTAGCCGACATTCGATAATGTGCCCGAACGCCGACTGCCCGGCTGTGAGAGAACGCCGACCATGCTTGGGGCTTTAGCGGGCGACATCATTGGGTCGCGGTTCGAGGGCGAGCTCGGACCGCGGCGCGCTTTTGCGCTCTTTCATCCCGATTGCCGCTTCACCGACGATAGCGTTTGCACGTTAGCCGTTGCCGACGCGCTTATGGGCACTCGCGATTTTGCCGCCAGCCTGAGAGCGTTCGTGCGCCGGCATCCGAACCGTGGCTACGGCGAGATGTTCCTGGACTGGGCGCTTGCCGATGACGCCCCTGCTTATGGCAGTTGGGGCAATGGCGCGCCGATGCGCGTGGCGGCGGTGGGCTGGCTGGCGCACGACGAATCGGAAGCCCTGGAACTCGCTGCTGCCCAGGCCGTCGTCAGTCATGACCATCCCCATGCCGTAGCAGCCTCTCAGGCCGTTGCGCTGGCGATCCTCCTAGCGCGATCCGGCTTGCCACGCGTAGAACTCGCCCGGCGGCTCGTCAACGACTTCGGCTACGACTTGGCGCCGGACCGCGTACTGAAACCCGGAGACTTCGACATCTCGGCCGCTGGCACGGTTCCGCAGGCCCTTGCCGCCGCGCTTGTCGCGGACGACTGGGAAGGTGCCGTGCGCACGGCGGTCTGCTTGGGTGGCGACACCGACACTCTGGCGTGCATTGCCGGCGCCGTAGCCGAAGCTATTCACGGCCTTCCCGTCGATATTGCAAGGGTTGCCCGCAGCTATCTCACAGACGATCTTCGCGCGGTCTTGATGCGATTCGAGGCCGCCGTCCAATCGGCAGCGCGATGAGCTGCCGCTTTCTGTCCCGCGCATAGGCCAGAACGCCACGACCGCTGGTCACAGCGCGCCGCCTGCGTAAATCCAGGCCAAAGGGGGGCTTGCATTCGCTTCGTTCCTAGATTATAGAATTACGTAATTATTGCTTCACGTCACACGGAGGTTCACGCCCGATGGATCATCATTTCAGCGCGTCCCGGCTGCCGGTCGATTCAAAGTTTGCCGCCCACCTGCCACAGATCCCGCCTCTCTCGAACCCACGCATTCGCAGGCCGACAGCCAGAATCAAGAACGACTTGCGGAAGCCCGCCTACAAGTTTCTAATTTCGTGTTTGCCCGCCGCGCTTTTGACTCTCCGCCCCGCACCCTGTTCGGCGGCGGCCGCCGAGCTGCCGTGGGACCAGACGCTGATTGCCTGTCAAGACATGCTCATCAGCGCCGTGGCTCCTGCGGCGATCGCGCTCGCGTTCAGCGGCGCCGTAATTCTCTACGCGCTTGGAGGGCACGACAAGCAGGCCGCTCGCCTAGTCGGATCTGTAATCGGCGGCTGCGTCGCCCTGCTTGTCGTCCACCTGCTCAATTACGTCTTTCCCTGACTCAATTCGAAGTAACTCAAACTCCGCAGTTTTGGAGGTTCACTATGAAACTCGCACGCATCAGCAAGCCCCTTCGCTCCGTTCAGGTCCGCGTCATGCTGACCGGCGACCTCAACGCCAGCCTTGAACGATACGCGCGGTATTACCAGCACGTCCATGGAGAGACTGTGGATTTGCGGGTGCTCATTCCAGAGATTCTCGGCGCCTTTCTCGATGCCGACCGTGAGTTCCGATCGTGGTCGCGCTCCGCCGATCGCCAGGCACCCCGCATCGTAATTCCTGCTCCGCCCAGCGGCAGCGCGAAGGTGCAGCCGTGACTGGCGTAAGCGTAAAACCTGCTGACGTGCTGCGCACGTGTTTAGGACTGACACGTCACTCATCCCTTTGGATGAACGAGGTGTACCGAAGCGTACACGGACCGGCGGAAAGTGGCGTGATCCTGCGCGCTTCTTCGTACACGCGAGCGTGTACGGCGCGCCTGTCCGCGCGAAGCACGTCAGCCCAAGTCCCCGGATTCATTGAAGTGTACGGCGTGTACGCCTTGAAAAAGTGAAGAGCAGTCCGATGCCGGAAATTCCATATACCATCCGTCTAGCGCCGGAGCTGTTGGGACGGATCGAGAAAAAGGCGCGGGAAAGAGGAATTGCGGCGCGCAAACTGATCCGCGCTGTGCTCGCCGAGCACTTCGCCGGAGATCGCGCCGCTCAGCAAGACGGGTCGCCCAGCCACTCGAACCCGCAACGCGGACTCGATCAGATTCTCTTCGATCTGACCCGCACCCGGCTCACTCTTCAGCATCTGCTCGATCATGAGGTCGGCTCCGAAATTACCGATCAGATCCGTCAGACGGCTCAGGCGGAAGCCGAGCGTTACATGCAGCGGCTCAGGAGAACCACGATATGAATTTGTCGCGAACTGCCATCAGGTACGAATTGAGTTGCGGTTCAGCCGCGCTGCTGCTGCGCTTGTGGCTCCGGTTCCTGCTGCTCTGGATCCTCATCTGGGCGGCTTCGGATCTCTTCTTCGTCTGGTACTGGGCCGTCCGCATCTCGGGACCAGGCGCGCACGAGTACTTCGGGCGATGGATTCTCGCCTGGTTCTTCACCCAGAAGCTTCCGCTCTACTTCCTCTCGCTGCCGTACCACGGCCATCGCTGCACGATTGGAAGCGTGTACGCATACCTGAACTGGCGCTTCTATTCGGGGCGCTCGTTCGGGGAGTGGTTCGCCTCTTACAGCGTTTGGGCGGCGGTGCCGGCCAGCCTGACTCTCGCCGCGCTCGGCTATCTGCTCCTTCACGACCCCGAAGATCGTCCCGAGGGGAAGCATCTGCGAGGCCTCAGTCTGATCCGTCCCCGCCAGCTCTCTCGCGAACTTCACCGCAGCGAATTGCGGAGTGAACGGGCGGGAGTCGAACTTGCCCGAGTGCGCATTCCGCGCTCGATCGAGTGCGAGCATTTCCTCATCACGGGTGCGACCGGGTCAGGAAAATCGACGGCGATCCGCTCGCTGCTGCGGCAGATTCAGGCCCGCCGTGAGCTTGCGATCGTGGTCGATCCTGAGTGCGAATACGTGTCCGAATTCTACCGGCCCGTGCGCGGAGACCTGATCCTGAACCCGGTCGATGAGCGCTGTCCCTACTGGTCGCCGTGGCTGGAGTTGAGCGAGCGGTACTACCAGGCTGACGTGGCGACGCTTGCGGCTTCCCTCATTCCCGAACCCCCGCGCGGCTACGAAAGCGGGTCGGATCACTTCTTCCGGCAATCCAGCCGGACCTTGCTCGAAAGCCTACTTCAAGTCGCCACGCCGCGAGCGCCTGATAGCATTCCGAAGCTGCTCGAACTCAGTCGCGACAAGTTGAAGCAGGCCATCTCCGGCACGCCGGCATACAGCCTGATCGACCCCGGAGCACACGAGCAGGGCGCTGGCATCATTGCGACCGTCGCCAACGCGACCCGACCATTCCTGTACTTGCCGCCGTCTGACGGGCGCCCACCGTGGAGCGCGCTCCAATGGGCCGAGCATCCTGAGGGATGGCTGTTCGTGACCATGCGCGACGAGTCCAACTCGGCGGCGCTGCCGCTCGCGAACCTCTGGCTCGACCTCATTGTCGGCCGCCTGCTCAACTCCGACAGCGATCGCCGAAGGGTCTGGATCGTGGTGGACGAGCTGCCGGTGCTTGGCCGTCAGGCGAAGCTCGAGACGCTGGTAACTCGCGGACGAAAGCGCGGACTCGCCGCCGTGCTGGGGTTCCAGAGCATCGCTCAACTGCGCCGGATCTATGGGCACGAGCAGGCAGCAGTGCTCACGTCGATGCCTTCGACCAAGCTTTTACTACGTGTGGACGAGCCCGAGACGGCCGCTTTCATCGCGCGGCAGATCGGCGAGCGCGAGGCGCTACGTGAGGAGATCGGAATAAGCACCGCCGACCACGGCAACCGGTACAGCATCCAACCAACGCGCCGGACCGAGCCGGTCGTCATGGCCTCTGAGATCCAGCGGCTACCCAAGCTGGAGGGCTACCTGTGCATCGCCGGACTCGATCGCGCCCGCGTCAAAGTGAGGCTCTGCGTTCCGCGCACGCGGCAGGTCGAGTTCATTCCGCGCGCTCTTCCGAGGCCGGTCATCCATGATCCCAGCGCCGATTTGGCGACGCTGACGATCAGTCGCGGCCCGACGCCTCCGAACGGGACCGCGGGCGCTCCGGTGAGGATTCAGGACTAATGCTGGTAATGTCCAAAGGCGCGCTCACCGCCGCCCAGGCCGAGACCTACTACGAAGAGAAGTACTCGCAGGACGACTACTACTCGGAGAAGCAGCGGGTCGTAGGTCAATGGTTCGGCCGTGGTTCCGAGGAACTGGGCCTCTCCGGAGATGTCGCCAGCGAGG
>Ga0307372_10010229_pt1 | contig 12748 bp, 11 predicted proteins | sample OX1MG_FD_202533 | JGI IMG/M metagenome (GOLD analysis project Ga0307372, IMG submission 202533) | Soil microbial communities from Risofladan, Vaasa, Finland - OX-1 | ecosystem: Environmental > Terrestrial > Soil > Coastal area > Acid sulfate soil | place: Finland: Risofladan, Vaasa | collected...
GCCGCGACCAGCCGCAGCGAGGCCAGGATCTGGCCGTCGGCGCCGGCCGGTAGCCCCCGGGCGAGCAGCAGGCGCACGACAGCGTCCCACAGGGACGGCTCGGCGAGCCGACGTTCCAGCCGGCCGCGCTCCGCGCCGCTGATGGCCCGGAACCTGGCCAGGAAGGCCTGGTCCTTGGCCCCGGACAGGAACTCCAGCTCGCGGGTGCCGCCGGGCGCCGGGCTGGTGGCCGCGCCACGCCGCCCAGGTGATGTCACGCGGTTTCCCCGATCACCGTTGATCGTCGTACCTCGCTCCATCCGACTCTACGCGGGCGGCGCCGGCGGGGCGAACAGGGCGAGGACCTCGGGATTGGCCAGCGCATCCGGGTCGGCCGCCTCCGCGACCGGGGTGCCGAGCAGGATCCGCCGGACCGGCACCTCCAGCTTCTTGCCGGACAGGGTCCGCGGCACGCCCGGCACCTGATGGATCTCGTCGGGCACGTGCCGGGGCGACAGCTCGGTTCGCAGCGCCGCCTTCAGCCGGCCGGCCAGGTCCTCGTCGAGTTCGTGGCCGGGGGTGAGCACGACATACAGGATGAGCCGCCCGTCCGAGCCCAGCTGCCCGGTGTCGACCACCAGGCTGTCGGCGACTTCCGGCAGCCGCTCGACCACCCGGTAGAACTCGCTGGTGCCCATCCGCACCCCGCCCCGGTTCAAGGTGGCGTCCGACCGGCCGAAGATCACACACCCGCCGTCGGGCAGCATGGTGATCCAGTCACCGTGCCGCCACACGCCCGGGTAGGCGCCGAAGTAGCTGGCCCGGTAGCGCTCCCCGGCCGGGTCGTTCCAGAACCCGGTCGGCATCGACGGCATCGGCCCGGTGATGACCAGTTCGCCGACCTGGCCCGTGACCGGCCTGCCGTCAGCGTCGTAGGCCTCCACCCGGGCGCCCAGGTATGGGCCCGCGATCATGCCCGCCCGCACCGGCAGCAGCGGGTTCGGGCCGACGAAACCGGTGCACAGGTCGGTGCCGCCGGAGACCGAGCCCAGCTGCGGCCGGGTGCCCACCTGCTCGTAGACCCACCGGAAGCCCTCCGGCGGCAGGGGGGAGCCGGTCGACCCGATACCGCGCAGCGCCGACAGGTCCAGGCCGGAGCCGGGGGACAGGCCGGCTTTGGCGCAGGCCATCAGGTACGGCGCGCCGGTGCCGAAGTAGGTGACCCCGGTGCCGGCGGCCAGCCGCCACAGCGCGTCGGTGCCCGGGTAGGTGGCGCTGCCGTCGTAGGTGACGATGCTGGCGCCCGCCAGCAGCCCGCCGGCCAGGTAGTTCCACATCATCCAGCCGGTGGTGGTGTACCAGCAGAAGACGTCGCCGGGGCCGAGGTCCTGGTGCAGGGACAGCGCCTTCAGGTGCTCGAGCACGATCCCGCCGTGGCTGTGCACGATCGCTTTCGGCAGGCCGGTGGTTCCCGATGAGTACAAGACCCACAAGGGATGGCCGAACGCAACCTCGTCGAACTCCAGCACCGCCCCCGCAGCGCCCGGCAGCGACTCGAATCCCGCCGTCGTCACCCCCGGCGGGACACCGATGTCCTGGCCGGTGTCGTGGCCGGTGTCGTGGCCCACCAGCACCACGGCGGCCAGGCCCGGCAGGGCGGAGGCGATGGCGGTGACCGACGGCCGGCGGTCGAACTCCTTGCCCCCGTAGCGGTACTGGCCGGTGGCGAGCAGCACCTTCGGGGTGATCTGCGCGAACCGGTCGATCACGCTGTGCGGCCCGAAGTCCGGCGAGCAGGAGGACCAGATCGCGCCCAGGCTGGCGGTGGCGAGCAGGCCGATCAGGGCGGCCGGGATGTTGGGCAGGAAGGCGGCGACCCGGTCGCCGCGCCGCACGCCCAGGGCGGCCAGCCCGGCCCTGACCCTGGCTACCTCGGCGGCGAGCTCGCCGTAGGTCAGCGTGACCGTGCCGCGGTCCTCCCCGGCGCCGATCACGGCAACCCGGTCCGGGTCGGTCAGTGCCGCCCGCAGGGCGTTGCGCGCGTAGTTGAGTGTGGCCCCGCCGAACCAGGTCACATCCGGCATCGGGCCGCCGGCCAGCACCGGCCCATCACCGCGCTCGCCGAGCACCTCGAAGTAGTCCCACACCGACCCCCAGAACGCGCCAGGGGAGTCCACCGACCAGCGCCACAGTGCCTGGTAATCGCTGGCGGGACCGGCCGGCGGCCGGCCGGCGGCCGGCCCGTCCCCGGGCTCGCGCCCGGCCAGCCAGCGCCGGTAGCCGGTGATCCGGGCCCGCTCGACCACCTCCGGCGACGGCGCCCACAGCACCTGCCCGTAGTCCCGCCCCGGCAGCCCAGCGGCCAGCCTGACCTCGTCATCCATCGGCATGCCCCCAGCATCGAGCCTCGCCCGCCCGCCCGCAACGTGGCCCATCTCTCCCCACCAGCCGGCGGTGAGCGGGTGGCCGCCTGAAATCATGATCGTTTAGACATTTCATTGGTTTGGTGACCACAAACCGGCACATAACACTGCCCGGGATGGCTGAAACCCGTGAAACGTGGTCGCCGGCGTCAGGCGACGGGCCAGCCGACGGCGTATGCGCACACGCCGAGCGCGGCCGCGCCCACGATGGCGGTGACCACGCCGCGGCGCAGCCCGATCAGCCAGGCCGCTGCCAGCGCCAGCACGCCAGCCTGCCACAGGTGGGCCAGGGAGTGGGTGAGCGGGACGGCCGCCCCGGCGATGGCCCCGATCGCCGCCGGGCCCGCGCCGGTGAGGAACGCCTGCACCCCCGTGTTGACGCGGAGCCGGCCGAAGTGGCGCGCGCCGCCGAGCACGAAGGCGAACGACGGGGCGAACGCGACCGCACCGGCGAGCAGCCCGCCGCCCACCCCGGCGGCGGCGTAGCCGACCACCGCCACGGTCTGCACCACCGGCCCTGGCGTGACCTGGCCGAGCGCCACCGCGGTGAGGAACTGGGCCGCGGTCATCCAGTGGTAGGTGTGCACGGCATCGTGCTGCATCAGCGGGATGATCACGAACCCGCCGCCGTAGGACAGGGCGCCCACCTTGAACGCGACCCAGGCCAGCGCCGCCAGGCCGCCCGCGGCCGCCGTGCCCCCGGCGGCGGTCAGCAGCAGGGCCATCGCGGGGCTGGCGGGTGGCTGGCGGGCCGGCCGGCGCCGTGACCGCACGCCGACCTCGATCAGCCCGCAGGCGGCCAGCACCAGCACCAGCCACGGGCCGAGTGTCGCGGCAGCGGCCCCGCCAGCCAGCAGGTAGCCGATCCAGCGAGCCTGCGCCAGCCGGACGGCGCGCCCGGGAGCGTCCCGGGCGGCCCGCTGCCAGCTCGCCGGGACCAGGGCCAGCGCGGCCGCCACCGCGACCGCGGGCACAGCGGCACCCGCCCCTAGCGCCGCACCCGCCACCCAGCCGGGCGGGCGGGCCGCCAGGAACAGGGCGGACAGGCCGAGGATGACCACCAGGCCGGGGACGATGAAGCAGGCGCCGCCCACCAGGGCACCGGCCGGGCCGCGCAGCCGCCACGCACAGTAGATCGCCAGCTGGGTCGACGCCGGGCCTGGCAGCAGGTTGCAGGCGGCGACGCCGTCCTCGAACTCGGTCCCGGCCAGCCAGCCCCGCTCCTGGACACAGAGCTTGCGCAGCAGCGCGATGTGGGCGGGCGGCCCACCGAACCCGATGCAGCCGATCCGGCCCCATTCGCGGGCGACGACGGTCAGCGGCACCCGCTCCAGCTCCTGCGCCACAGGCGCCAACTTATCGGTGCCCGCTGGCCCGGCGCTTGCCCGCGCCGGGTCACGTGGCTCCGCGCCGCCGCGGCGGTCAGCGGGCGGTGGCCGGGTTGGTCAGCCAGTCCACCGCGCGGATCACGTTCGCGGTGTCGGCGAGGTCGGCGAGCACCACATCGGCGCCCGCGTCCCGCAGTTCGGCGGCGGACGAACGGCCGCTGGCCACACCCACCGAACGGGCACCGCCCATCCGGGCCGCCGCCACATCGCGGGTGGAGTCGGCCAGGTAGACCGTCGTGTCCTCGGTGAAGTCCACGCCGTACTTGCCCGCCGCCCGGCCGCGCGCGTTCAGCAGCAGCGCGCCCTTGGGGAAGACCTCCGAGCCGTATCCGCCGATCTCGGTGTCGAAGAACTGTTCCAGGCCGAATGCCCGCAGCTTCTCCAGCGCGTTCGGCTTGATCGCGCCGGTGAGCAGGGACTGCACGACGCCAGGCAGCCGGCCCACCTCGGTCACCGCGGCGGTGGCGCCTGGCAGCAGCCGGCCCTCCTGGGTGAGCAGGTTCCGGCGGGCGCGGAACGCGGAGGCGAGCTCGGCGGTGAAGGTGCCGAGCAGTCCCTCACTGACCGGGGCGGCGGCCTCCGAGGCGGTCTCGTTCAGGGCCAGCGCATCGAAGAAGATCTCCGACTCGGTCCGCCCGGCCACCTGCGGCAGCCGCACCAGCGGCCGTCCCGTCACCTTGCGGAACGCGTCCGCGTACGCGGCCCGGGTCACCCGCCCCACGTCGAGCAGGGTCAGGTCGATGTTCCACAGGACCAGGCGGTGAATGGGAACCTCCGGAAGCCGGCCGTGGCCGGACAGGGCCGCCTGTGACCGGTCCCGCCCAACCGGCCGCCGGCCTGCACCCCATCCGACAGCGAAGCCAGCCTATGCCAGCCGCTTGCCTGCCGCTGGCCCTCTGTTCACGTGCCACCGCTAGGGTGATGGACCTGTTCGCCTGGCGCTGGCCGACGCTCAGCCCATGTGCGGGTAGCGGTGGTCCACCGGCGGCACGAACAGCTCCTTGATCGTGCGGGCGTTCACCCAGCGGATCAGGTTGAAGATCGACCCGGCCTTGTCGTTGGTCCCGCTGGCCCGCGCCCCGCCGAACGGCTGCTGCCCGACCACGGCCCCGGTCGGCTTGTCGTTGATGTAGAAGTTGCCGGCGCTGAACCGCAGCGCGTCCGTGGCCGCCGCGATCGCCGCCCGGTCCTGGGCGATGATCGAGCCGGTCAGGGCATATGGCGCCGCGTCAGCCGCCTGGCTGACCACCTCGCCATAGCGGGCGTCGTCATAGATGTGGACCGCCAGGATGGGCCCGAAGTATTCGGTGCTGAACACCTCGTCCGCCGGGTCGGAGCATTCCAGCACGGTCGGCGTGACGAAGTAGCCCTCGGAGTCGTCCACCCCGCCGCCGGTGAGCACCCGCACGGCCGGCCGGCTCCGGGCGCGTTCCAGCGCCGCGGCGTGCTTGGCGAAGGCGCGCCGGTCGATGACGGCGCCCATGAACAGCGACAGGTCCGCCGCCACGTCACCGATGGTGAGCGACTCCACCTGGGCCAGGAAGTCGTCGCGCATACCCTGCCACAGCGAGCGCGGCACGTACGCGCGGGAGGCGGCCGAGCATTTCTGGCCCTGGTACTCGTACGCCCCCCGGATCAGCGCCGTGGCCAGCACCGCCGGGTCGGCCGAGGGATGGGCGATGACGAAGTCCTTGCCGCCGGTCTCCCCCACCAGCCGCGGGTAGCCGCGGTACCCGGCGATGTTCTCCCCCACCGTCCGCCACAGGTGCTGGAACGTGCCGGTGGACCCGGTGAAGTGGATGCCGGCCAGGTCGCGGTGCGGCAGCGCCACCCGCGACACCGCCTGCCCGTCCCCGGTCACCAGGTTGATCACGCCCGGCGGCAGCCCGGCCGCTTCCAGCAGCCGCATCGTGTGGTGGGCCGCGAGCTGCTGGGTGGGCGACGGCTTCCACACCACCACGTTCCCGAGCAGTGCGGGCGCGGTCGGCAGGTTCCCGGCGATCGAGGTGAAATTAAAGGGCGTAATGGCCAGAACGAAGCCTTCCAGCGGCCGGTATTCCAGCCGGTTCCAGGTCCCGGGGCCGGACTCCGGCTGCTCGGCGAGCAGCCGGCGCGCGTAGTGGACGTTGTAGCGCCAGAAGTCGATCAGCTCGCAGGCAGCGTCGATCTCCGCCTGGTACACCGACTTGGACTGGCCCAGGACCGTCGCCGCGTTGATCGTCGCCCGCCACGGGCCGCTGAGCAGCTCGGCGGCTTTGAGCAGGATCGCGGCCCGGTCGTCGAAGTCCAGCGCCCGCCAGGCCGGCGCCGCCTGCTCCGCCGCGGCGATCGCGGCGGACACGTCCTCCCCGGTCGCGTTGCGCAGCGTGCCCAGGACCTGCCGGTGGTTGTGGGGCGCGACCACGTCGACCGGCTCCCCGCCGGCCGCCCGCTGGCGCCCGCCGATGGTCATGGTCAGCTCGGCGGGGTCCCCGGCCAGCTCTTTGATCTTGCTCTCCAGCACCGCCCGGTCCGGGCTGCCCGGCGGGTACTGCCGGACAGGCTCGTTGACCGGCGGCGGGACGTTGGTGACGGCGTCCATGGCGCGACTCCCCTGCGGTAACCGCCATCATTGGCGGCGCCAAACCATCGTCGCACGGCGCCTTGCGAGTGGGCAGGGCCGGCCACGGCGGCGGTGCCGGCCAGCGGCAGCGCCCGGTCGGCCGCCCTATTCGGCCAGGTAGGGCAGTTCCTGGGAGGCGTACCAGAGCAGATCGTGGCCCTCCGCCCCGTCCACCAGGAACTGGGCGTCGTCGTCGCCCTGGTCGGCGGCGGCCAGCGCGGCCACCGCCTTGGCGATGTCGGCCTCGGCGAGCCGGTCGTCGACGTGGCCGGCGACCACCAGGTCCAGCGGGACCGGCTCCCGGATCATCACCAGCGTCGGCTCATCGAAACCGCCGTCGTGATCGGTCTGGCCGTCGGGCACGTCGGCGGCGAGCACCACCCGGCGGCGGGGCGCGGCGGGGTCGTCGGCCAGCATGCGCAGCGACGCGCGGGCCGCGTGGGTCATCGCCACGTACTCAAGCTCTTCCAGGTCGCCGCTGGCATACCACTCGCGCAGTGCGGGCGTCACCGCGAATCCGCGGACGGGCGCTGGGCCGATCGTCCCGGAGCGCAGCAGGCAGGCCAACACCGGCAGCGTCGCCGGCAGATACACGCGCATGGACTCCCCAGACACGGCGGGACACGCCGCACGGACATTGCCGCACGGACATGACGGCGCCGCCGCACGGAGGCAAAGGCGGAGCAGCCTTTCCCGGTGATCAATCAGTGTGCCACCGATGGGCACCGCCAGCACACCCGCACCCGCAAACCTACCGGCCGGGGGTGTCCTCCCCGGCGGCACCCTCCCCGGCCAGCGCCGCGACCACGGCCGCCACCGCGTCAGCGAGCGGGACGTGCTCCCACACCCGCACCACCCGCCACCCGGCCGCCGTCAGCGCCGCGTCCGCCGCCCGGTCCCGCTCCACGTTCCGGCGGAGCTTCGGTGCCCAGTACCACTCGTTGACCGCGGGATCACGCCCATGTTCTGGGCAGACGTGCCAGAAGCACCCGTCCACGAAGACTGCCACCCGCCGGGCCGTGAAGGCTATATCGGGACGGACGCGCGAACCCTCGTTCAGGTCGAGGCGGTGGTCTTTGCGGAACCGGTACCCCTGCCGGTGCAAGGCACTGCGCAGAGCGATCTCGGGTTTGGTGTTGGTGCGCCTGATGGCGCGCATGTTGGCGGCCCGGCCCGGGCTGGACGGGGCTGGGTAGTCGGCCACGGACGCCTAGGCTAGCGGGCCGGGCCCGGGCAGGTCCGGTCAGCGCAGCGGCAAGCCGACCAGCTGCCCGAGCCGGGCGACCGTCGCCTCTGGATCGGTGTGCAGGACACCGCACATGCCGGTTGCCTCGGCGACCCGCACGTTGGCCTCCATGTCGTCGACGAAGACGCACTCCCCGGGGTCGAGCCCGAGCAGCCCCGCCGCGTGCCGGAAGATCCGCTCCTCCGGCTTGCGCATGCCGACCTCGGCGGAGATGACGACGGAGTGGAACATGGTGGGGAACAGCTCGCGCGGGTACCCGCTGCTGCCCCACGAGTTGGACAGCAGGCAGGTGCGCAGCCCGGCCGCCCGCAGGCTCTGCAAGGCCCCGTACATCGGCTCGCACGGCACCGACGCGGCGAACATCCTGGTGAGCAGGCCATCGGCGGCGACCTGGCGGCCGTCGCGCCGGGCCAGCCGGGCGGCCAGCAGGCGCTCGAACTCCTCGCTGGTACATTCGCCCCGCTCCAGAGCGTGGATCGGGTTGCCGTCCCCCGCCGGGTCGTAGGCCGCCAGCACCCAGGGCCGCATCACGGCGGCGTAGCTGTCGTGATCGATGTCCTCGGCGTCCAGCCAGGCCCGCACCATGTCCATGATGGGGCCGGTCATCACGCCGCCCCAGTCCGTGATCACGGCCCGGAACGGCTGCTGCCCGGCTGCTTCCCGGGTGACGGCCGCGGTCATGACCGCATGGTAACCGGAGTAAGCGAACCGGCGCCTGGCCGCCTGCGGCGGGTGGCAGCCGGTCAGGTTGACGCGACCGGCCTGCCCGGCGGCTGGCAGAATTTCACCGTCGGCGTCTCACCGCCGCCTCCAGCCGGCCGCGCGGCCGGCCAGGACCGCCTCACCACCGCAGAGGGGCATGGACATGCAGCCAGTCGCCGTCGTCACCGGGGCAAGCAGCGGTATCGGCGCTGCCACCGCGATCAGGCTGGCAGGCGCCGGGGTCGGCTACCACGTCGTCCTCACCGCGCGGCGGGCCGACCGGGTCGAGGCGGTGGCTGCCCGGATCCGCACCGAGGGCGGCTCCGCGCAGGCCCGGATCCTCGACGTCACCGACCGGGCCGCTGTGGACGCCTTCGCCGCATCGCTGGAACGCTGCGACGTGCTGGTCAACAACGCCGGCGGCGCCGTCGGTGCGGAGACCGTGGCTGACTCCGATCCCGCCGACTGGCGGGCGATGTACGAGGTCAACGTGCTGGGCACGCTGAACGTGACGCAGGCGCTGCTGCCCCGGCTGATCGCCAGCGGCGACGGCACCATCGTGGTGCTCTCGTCCACGGCCGGTTTCGTCGCCTACGAGGGCGGCGGCGGGTATGTGGCGGCCAAGCACGGCGAGCACGCGATCGCGGCGACGCTGCGGCTGGAACTGTCGGGCCAGCCGGTGCGGGTGATCGAGATCGCGCCCGGCATGGTCCGCACCGACGAGTTCGCGCTGAACCGCTTCCGGGGTGACTCCGACCGGGCCGCCGCGGTCTACGCGGGGGTGCGCGAGCCGCTCACCGCCGACGACGTCGCCGACACCATCGTCTGGGCGATCACCCGGCCCTCCCACGTCAACGTGGACCTGCTGGTCCTGCGCCCGCGCGCGCAGGCCGCGCAGCACAAGGTGCACCGGGAAACGCTGGCCTGACCCCCGGGCCGGCCTCAGCCCGCGGCCTGCCTCAGCCCGTGGCCGGCGGGTAGACCCGCTCGCCGGCCACCCAGGTCGCCCGCGCCCGCAGGTCGTCGCCGAGCCAGGCCAGGTCGGCCGCGGCCCCGGGAGCGAGCCGCCCGAGGTCGGGGCGGCCGATCAGGTCGGCCGGGATCCGGGTGGCCGCCGCGGCCGCCACCGCGAGCCCGACCCCCGCCGCGACCGTGTTCGCCACCGCCCGGTCCATCCGCAGCACCGACCCGGCCAGGGTGCCGTCCGGCCGCAGCGGCGCCGCGTCCTCCTCCGGCCCCACCTCGACCGGTTCCCCGCCGAGCAGGTACCGCCCCGGTGGCATGCCCGCCGCCGCGACCGCGTCGGTGACCAGGCAGATCCGGCCTGGCGCGGCGGCGAAGGCGATCGCGCAGGCGGCCGGCCCGACATGGCCGGGTTCGGCGATCAGCCCGCTGGTCAGCCGCGGGTCGGTGAGCGCCTGCCCGGTCACGCCGGGCTCGCGGTGGTGCAGCGTCCGCTGCGCGTTGAACAGGTGGGTGACCATCCGCGCGCCCGCGTCCGCCGCCGCCGCCACCTGCCGCGCTGTCGCGTCGCTGTGCCCGACGCTGACCAGCACGCCGGCCGCCGCCAGCCGGGTGATCGCCGCCAGCCCGCCGGCCACCTCCGGCGCCAGTGTCACCTCTCGCAGCACCCCGGTCCCGGCCGCCAGCAGCGCGGCGACCGCTCCGTCTGTCGCGGGCACGAGCCAGTCCCGCCGGTGCGCCCCGGCCCGGGTGGGGGCCAGGAACGGTCCCTCCAGGTGCACGCCGAGCACGCGCGCGCCGGCCGGCAGACCCGCCACCAGCCCGGCGGCAGAACGCAAGGCCCTGGCCAGCTCTTCTACCGGGGCAGTGATGAACGTGGGCAGGAACGCCGTCGTCCCGGTCTCCGGCAGCCGCCGCACGACCTGTGCCCAGCCGGCCGGGTCCACCCCGGCCAGGTCCACCCCGTAGCAGCCGTTGACCTGGAGGTCGACCAGGCCGGGCAGCAGGATGCCGCTGTCCAGGGCGAGGTCGGGCGCGCGCGGCGGCGGGCCCTGCCCGACCTCGGTGATCAGGCCTCCGGCGACGCCGACGTAACCGGGTTCGAGGATGACCGGCCCCGCCGTGGCTGGGACGACCCGGGGCGCGGTGATCAGCAGTGGCGGGCCCGGCACCTCACTGACCCAGCCGCGCCATCATCTCCGGTGGGTAGCGATCGCCTGCCGCTATCCCGGCGGGTGCCAGCTCGCCGAGCTGGTGCAGCTCGCCGGGGGTGAGCACGAGATCGGTGGCGGCGACGTTCTGCTCCAGGTAGGACCGGCGCTTGGTGCCGGGAATGGCGATGATGTCGTCACCCTGGGCGAGCAGCCAGGCCAGCGCCAGCTGGGCCGGGGTCACGTCCTTGCTGGCGGCGAGTTCGGCGATCCGAGCCGCGACCTCCAGGTTGTGTGCCAGGTTCTCGCCCTGGAAGCGCGGCGCGCGGCGGCGGAAGTCACGTTCGCCGAACTCCCCGCCGGTGGGCAGGGTCCCGGTGAGCAGGCCCCGGCCGAGCGGGCTGTAGCAGACCAGGCCAATGCCCAGTTCGCGGAGCACCGGCAGCAGCTCGGCCTCGGGATCGCGGCTGAACAGCGAGTACTCGTACTGCCCGGCGGTGACCGGGTGCACGGCGTGTGCCCGGCGGACGGTCGCGGGCGCCGCCTCCGAGATGCCCAGGAAGCGTACCTTCCCGGCGCTGACCAGCTCGCCCAGCGCGCCCCAGGTCTCCTCGACCGGCACGTCCAGGCCGACCCGGTGCTGGTAGTACAGGTCGATGTGGTCCACACCGAGCCGCTGCAGCGAGTCGTCGCAGGCGCGGCGCACGTACTCGGGCCGGCCGTTGATGCCGCGGGTGCCGTCCGGATGGAACTCCTGGCCGAACTTGGTGGCGAGCACCACCTCGTCCCTGCGGTCCTTGATCGCCTCGCCGACCAGGCGCTCGTTGGTGTACGGCCCATAGGAGTCCGCGGTGTCGAGCAGGGTCACACCCAGGTCGAGCGCACGGTGGATGGTGGCGATGGACTCGGAGTCATCGGGGGTCCCGTAGGACTGGCTCATGCCCATGCAGCCCAGTCCCAGTTCCGGGACGGTCAGGCCATGGCCGAGCGTGCGCTGCTTCAATCCAGCCTCCGCCTCTTGTCACACTGCCCCGCGAGGTCACCCTACTGGGCGGCGATCGACAGGTGCAGGGCGGGCGGTCTGGCCGGTCAGGCGCTGGCCTTGCCCCGGGGCGGGCGCTTGCGGCCGTCGGCAGCGGGCGTGGCTGGCGTCCGCTTGCGGCCACCGCCGGCGGCACCGCCTCCACTGCCGGGGCCGCTGCCAGGGCCGCGCCGGCGCGGGCCGCTCTCACCGCCCGCGTCCTTCGCCGCCGCCAGGCTCGCCCGGAGCGCGTCGGCCAGGCTGCCGCCGCCACCGTCGGCTGCCCGCGGATGCGGCCGGACCACCTCGTGGCCCTGCATCTTGGCCGCGACGAGCTCCTCCAGCGCCTCCCGGTAGCCGTCCCGGTACTGGGACGGGTCGAAGTCGACCGTCATCGACTCGATCAGCGACGCCGCCATCTTGAGCTCCTGCGACCGCACCTCGATGTCCTGGTCGAGGAAGTCGAAGTCGGGAGTCCGGATCTCGTCCGGCCACAGCAGGTTCTCCAGGAGCAGCACCCCCTGCCGGCTGCGCAGCGCGGCCAGCGACTCGCGCTGCCGCAGCGCGACCCGGGCGATCGCCACCTTGCCCGAGCGCTCCAGCGCGTCGCGGAGCAGGGCATAAGCGCGCAGCCCGGCCGGCTCCGGCTCGGTGTAGTACACCCGCGCGCACAGGATGCGGTCGAGCTGCTCGGACGGGGCGAAGTTGACGACCTCGATGCTGTGTGCGGTGGGCAGTGGCAGGTCCGCCAGGTCGTCGTCGGTGAGCACGACCATTTCGCCGTCGGGAAGCTCGTAGCCCTTGGCGACCTCGGCGAACTCGACTTCCTCACCGCACACCGAGCAGACCCGCCGGAATCTGATCCGCCCGCCGTCAGCGCGATGAACCTGGCGGAACGTGATGTCCCGCTGCTCGGTCGCGGCGTAGAGCTTCACGGGAATCATGACCAGGCCGAACGAGATCGCGCCTTTCCACATGCTGCGCATGATGGCTCGATACCCAATCTGCCTGCGTTCAAGGCACTTTCACCTCCCTCCGGGCCGTCGTGGGGCCGTCAGCGGTGTCGCGGGTGCGACACTCGCCTCATGTCGGTAACTGTGCTCGACCGGGAAATGTACACCGAAGCCGCAGCGGCGCGGCTGCTCGGCGTTGCCCAGGGCACGCTGAACTACTGGCTTGAGGGCGTCGAGCGGCGTGGCAGGGTCTACCGCCCGGTCATCCGGGTAGAGCCTCGCGGGGACCGGGCAGCGGTGACGTGGGCGGAGTTCCTTGA
>Ga0307372_10010230_pt1 | contig 12747 bp, 15 predicted proteins | sample OX1MG_FD_202533 | JGI IMG/M metagenome (GOLD analysis project Ga0307372, IMG submission 202533) | Soil microbial communities from Risofladan, Vaasa, Finland - OX-1 | ecosystem: Environmental > Terrestrial > Soil > Coastal area > Acid sulfate soil | place: Finland: Risofladan, Vaasa | collected...
CCTGCTGCTCGCCGGGCTGGGGCTGGCGGTCACCGGCGTCGGCGTCGCGCCCTGGAACCTGCTGGTCGGTGCGGCCACGATGGCCCTCGGCATCACGGACTTCGTGATCGCGTCGGTGGTCGTCATCACCGGCGAGGTGCGCACCTACCGGGCCCTGCCCCGGTCGTCGGGCCGGTAGCCTCGGTCGGCCTCAGCCTCCGAGCCGGTCGTCGAAAGATGTCGTGCCGGAAACCTGCGCCGCTGTTTTGAGATCGGCGAGCCCCTTCGGGTCGCCGTCCAGCGCCCAGGGGAGGAAGTCGGTGGTAACCGCAGCCGCGATCGCGAAAGAGGGATCCGACTCCTTTAGATAGGGATCGGTGTGCCCCTCGCCCCTGAGGGTCAGGAAAGCCTTCGGCCAGGGAGCGGCGTCGAAGGTGCGGCGATCGAAGGCGGTCGGGAGCAGGTGGTCCTGGTCGCCGTGGTTGAAGAGCAGCGGCGCGGGCGGGCCTGACACCCCGGACTCGAACCCGACCGAGTCCCCCGACAGGATCACACCCGCCTTCAGACGGTCGTCCCGGCAGTAGGTCGAAAAGAGCCCGACCGTCGTCAGGGCGCCCCCTCCGAGTGGCCAGCGGCTGCCAGCTTGCCACCGTCGAGATGTCCGGCCTGCGGTCCGTCGGTCGCCAGCACCTGGCTGAGGACGTAACGAGGCGTCCGCCGGCTGGTTCTTCAGGTCGCCGGGAACGATGGTCGTGGCGTCGCCGTTGGTGAGTGGCTAGGCGGGCGCCGCGACGACGTAGCCGAAGGCCGCCCAGTGGCTCAGTAGCGAGGCGTAGTCGGCGGGGGTCCCGCCGAGCTCGTGGCTGAAGAGCACCACCGGGAAGACGCCGGCCGCGGGGGTGGCGTCTTCTCCCGCCTGGACCCCGGGCGAGCCCTGCGCCGGGTACCAGATGGTGTTCACCAGGGTGCGATCGGAAACCACGGAGCCGCCGCGCGAGGAGGCGTCGGCGGGGCGCGTGGTGTCGACGTAGCTCCACCGCGTGGTGCCGACGGCGAAGGTGGCGCCCACGACCGTGCCCGGCGTCGCACCCGGCAGCGGGCCGGACCCGGCGCCTCCTCGACCGCAGGCTGCGGCGAGGACCAACAGGAGCAGGATCGGTGACGCTGTTCTTGTCATCTCGGCCGGAAACCAGGAAGGTACCATCGCGGTGCGAAAACGACTGCTCGGCCTCGCGTCGGCCTGCCTGCTGCTGGCCGGCTGCACGTCGGGCCCGACCCAAAGGCCGGTCGCGAACCCAAGCCCGTCGCCGTCGCCGGCCAGGTCCCCCTTGGCCATCTCCCCTTCCTCGCCCACCGCGAGCTCGAGCTCCGGCTCGGCCGGCGTCGGGCTCCTCTACCTGCGCGAAACCTCCCTGGACGTGGTCTGGGCGCTTTCCGACGACCGGGTCGTGCGGAGCTCCGACGCCGGCAGGACCTGGCTCGACCGGTCGCCGGCGCTCCCGACCGGCAGCGATTGGTCGATGTTCGCCCTCGGCGACCAGGACGCCTGGGTGGCGGCCTCGGACCGCATGGCTCGAACCGTGAACGGAGGCGCGACCTGGGACCTCGGACCGACCCCGGGCGGAACTGTGGCCCCCTACTTCGCTGATGCGCTCCACGGCTGGATACTGGTCGGCCTCGGTGCGGCCGCCGGTTCGGAGGTGGCGGCGGTCTACAGGACGATCGACGGCGGCGCCAGCTGGACGAGCGTCGCCGACACCGGCGACCCATCCACCGGCCGCCCGAACACGAGTGGCCTCAGCTTCAGCTGCCACAAGGGGCCGATGGCCTTCCTGTCTACATCGGTCGGGCTGATCGGGCTCAACTGTAACGGGGGCACTCCCTTCGTCTACCGGAGCAGCGACGGCGGAGCGCACTGGCAGGAGCGCCCGCTGCCCGGTGGGGGCAGCGGCTTCGCGGAGGAAACGCTGGTGCCGATCGACGCCGGCCATTGCCTCCTCAGCGGGCGGCTCTTCTCCGCCACCGGGCCGAGTCTCTTCGCGACCCAGGACGGGGGCGCATCCTGGACGAGCCACCCGCTGCCGCGGACGGGATCGATCGACTTCGAGTCCTCGACCTCCGGCTGGTTGCTGGCGAATCCCCTCCAGGAGACCGCGGACGGAGGCTCCACCTGGTACCCGGGCCCCGACCCGCCCTTTGCCGCCTCCGACTTCACGCTCCAGCTGCTCGGGAAGGGGGTTGCCCTCGCCTACAACCAGGAGCACGCCTACCGGACCGTCGACGGCGGCATGCGCTGGTCGGAGATGACGCCGACCCAGGAATAGTCACGGTCACGCGAGCGATTCCAGTGGCCGATGTCTGAAAACCTGCCGATTCCCCCCACCGGCACCCGAGGCGCCGACAACCCGGTCATGGCGCTGCTGATGAGGGCTTTTCGCCCGTTGATGGCCCGCCAGGTGGCCGGCTACCGGAAGGCCACCAGCCCCGAGCCGAAGCTGATGATGGGCTTCCCGACCGTCCTCCTGACGACCGTGGGCGCCAGGACCGGCGCCGAGCGCACGCAGATCCTCGGCGGCTTCGCCGACGGCTCTGACGCCTGGCTGGTGATGGCATCGCTGGGAGGGTCCGCAAAGCATCCCGCCTGGTACATCAACCTCGCCAAGCATCCCGACCAGGTATGGCTCGAAGTCGGCAACCGCAAGCTGAGGGTGAAGCCCGAGCTGCTCGAGGGGGAGCGCCGCAGTGAGGCTTTGGAGCGGATCGCCGCGGTGGCGCCCCGCTACCGCGACTACGAGAGCAAGACCGACCGCCGGATCCCGATTCTTCGCCTGACGCCCGCCGCCTGAAAAGCGCTTCGCGCGGCATTCGCCTAATGATTGCGCACGGTCAAATGGTTAGGTATGCTCTAACCAAATGGCTGCCCCCGAGGACGTCCGATTGCTACTGGCAGCATGGGGCCGCCAGCAGGAGGCGGTTTTCGGCGACACCGCCCGCGCCTTCATGGACCTGGACCTCACCATGGGCCAGTTCCGCACGCTGGTCGCAGTTCGCCGGGCCGGCCGGCTGAGCGGGCGCGAGCTGGCCGCGAGGCTGCGCGTCACCCCAGCCTCGGTCATCCCCCACGTGGACCGCCTGGAGGAGCTCGGCTACCTGCGGCGGGTGCCCGACGTGGACGACCGGCGACTCACCTGGCTCGAACTCACGCCTCATGGCGACCAGCTCTTTGGCACCCTCTTCGCGGGCGGCGTCTCTCGCATGGCGCAGGTGTTGTCAAAACTCACCGAGTCGGACCGCGAGGCCTTCAAGAGGCTGCTGAACAAGGTCGCCGACCACCTCGAGGCGGAGTCAGCTAGTGACGATGCTTCGGAGCCTCACCCTTCGAGCCCCGACCGGGCTCCTCGTGGTGGAGCTGTCAACAACCCGGCTCGCCGGGGTGACCGCAGCAACCTCGCATCAGGCCCTGAGCGATGAAGCGGTTGCGCAGCGTCAGCGCCACCTTGAGCGGCAGCGGGCCGTCGAACTCTCTCCAGTTGGTGAAGAAGTCCTCGATCGGGTTGCCGCCGTGCCGGTGGCCCATTGATAACACGCTAGCGCCCGGAGCCGCCCGATGCTAATCCGCCTCCTCCGGACCAGCCTGCGTCCCTACCTCCGCCAGGTCGTCCTGGTGCTGGCGATCCTGCTCGTCGCGGCGGTCGCCAACCTCTACCTGCCGAACCTCAACGCCGACATCATCAACAACGGCGTCCTTAAGGGCGATCTGCCCTACATCTGGCGGATCGGGGGCCTGATGCTGGCCGTGACGGTCGTCCTCTCGGTCGTGATGGTCGTGGGCGTTTACTTCTCGTCGCGGATCGCGATGTCCGTCGCGCGCGATCTCCGTTGGGCGATCTTCAACCGGGTCCAGAGCTTCTCCGCGCAGGAGATGAGCCATTTCGGCGCGCCCTCTCTCATCACCCGCAACACCAACGACGTGCAGCAGGTGCAGCTGTTCTTGGTGATGGGCCTGACAATCATGGCGTCGGCGCCGATCACCGCCGTCGGCGGCGTCATCATGGCCGTCTACGAGGACGCCCAGCTTTCGCTTCTGCTGGTCGTGATCATCCCGCTGATGATCCTGATCATCGGCGGCCTCCTCTTCTTCGCGGTGCCGCTCTTCCGATCGCTGCAGGCCAAGATCGACCGCATCAACCAGGTCTTGCGCGAGCAGATAACCGGCGTCCGGGTCGTCCGCGCTTTCGTCCGCGGCGAGCAGGAGCGGCAGCGCTTCGAGGTCGCCAACGAGGACCTGACCGACACCGCGCTTCGCGTCAACCGGATCTTCGTGGTCGCGATGCCGGCGATCATGGGCATCCTCAACCTTTCCAGCGTCGCCGTGATCTGGTTCGGCGGTCACCTGGTGAACAGCGGGTCGATGCCGATCGGCAACCTGACCGCCTTCCTCAGCTACCTGATGCAGGTCCTGATGTCGGTCCTGATGGCGGCGATGATGACGATCCTCATCCCTCGCGCCAGCGCCTGTGCCGAGCGGATCGTCGAGGTGCTCGACTCCCAGCCGACCGTGCTCGAGCCGGCGGAGCCGGCCGTGCCGGGCGCGCGCACCGGGGTGGTCGAGCTCCGCAACGTCACCTTCAAGTACCCGGGGGCCGAGCACCCGGTCCTGCGCAACGTTTCGCTCGTCATGCGGCCGGGGCAGACGACGGCGGTGATCGGGAGCACCGGCAGCGGGAAAAGCACGCTCGCCAACCTGGTGATGCGGTTCTTCGACGCCAGTGAGGGCTTAGTCCTCCTCGACGGCGTCGACGTCCGCGCCCAGCCGCTGCAAGCGGTCTGGGACGCGATCGGGCTGGTCCCGCAGAAGGCCTACCTCTTCACGGGCACGGTCGCCAGCAACCTCCGCCTCGGACTCGCCGGCGCCTCGGAGGAGGACCTCTGGACGGCGCTCAAGATCGCCCAGGCGGCGGACTTCGTCGAGGAGATGCCCGGCAAGCTCGAGGAGCCGATCGCACAAGGCGGCACCAACGTTTCGGGCGGGCAGAGGCAGCGACTGGCGATCGCCCGCGCGCTGGTCAAAAAGCCCCAGGTTTACATCTTCGACGACTGCTTTTCTGCCCTCGACGCCGGCACCGACGCGCGCCTCCGGGCGGCGCTCAAGAAGCCGACCAAGGACGCGACCTCGCTGGTCATCTCGCAGCGCGTCAGCACCATCATGCGCGCCGACCAGATAGTGGTCCTCGAGGACGGCGCGGTCGTCGGCAGCGGAACCCACGACGAGCTGATCGCATCCTGCGAGACCTACCGCGAGATCGTGGATTCCCAGCTTCGCGGCGTGGAGACGCCGGCATGATCCGCGGCGGCGGCGGTGGTGGCGGCGGCGGCCGGCCCGGCGGCGGCGGGCCGATGGGCTTCGGCGGCGGACCCCCGGCGGCCAAGATCCGGAACTTCCGCGCCACCGTCGGCCGCCTCTTCGCGAGGGTGAGCTCGGAGCGCGGCTGGATGGTCACGGCGGTGCTTCTCACGGCTATCGGGGTAGGCCTCAACGTGGTAGGGCCGAAGATCCTCGGTATAGCCACCAACATCCTCTTCGACGGGCTGATCGGGAAATCGCTGCCCCTAGGTGTGCCAAAGGCTCAGCTGATCCTCCAGATGCGACAGCACGGACAGGGACAGCTCGCCGACATGCTCAACGGGATGAACGTCACCCCCGGCGTGGGTGTGGACTGGAACGCCTTCGGGCTCATCCTGCTGCTGGCGGTGGGCACCTACCTGGTGGGCTCCGTCTTCACCTGGGCGCAGGGCTACATCCTGGCCGGCGTCGCGCAGAGGACGGTCTACCGGATGCGCCGCGACGTGGCGGGCAAGCTCGACCGGCTCCCCCTCGCCTACTTCGACCACCACGAGCGGGGCGACATCCTGAGCCGCGTCACCAACGACATCGACAACATCGGAACCACCCTCCAGCAGGGACTCGGCCAGCTGCTCAACTCGCTGCTGACGGTGGTCGGCGTCCTGGCGATCATGTTCTGGATCGACTGGGAGCTGGCCAGCGTGTCATTGGTCATAGTGCCGATGTCGGCCGCGGTCACCTTCCTCATCGCCCGCCAGTCGCAGAAGCGGTTCGCGGCCCAGTGGAAATCGACCGGAATCCTCAACTCGCACGTCGAGGAGATGCACACCGGACACGCGCTGGTCCAAGCCTTCGGCTACCGGGAGACGGCGCTGGCCGAGTTCAGCAAGCAGAACGAGACCCTTTACCGGGCCAGCTTCTCAGCCCAGTTCCTCTCGGGGATCATCCAGCCGGCGATGCAGGCCATCTCCAACCTCAACTACGTCGCGATCGCTGTCATCGGCGGCTGGAAGGTCGCCTCGGGGACCATGTCGCTGGGCGACGTCCAGGCCTTCATCCAATACTCACGTCAGTTCACCATGCCTCTGATGCAGCTGGCCGGCCAGATCAACCTGCTCCAGTCCGGCATCGCCTCCGCCGAACGCGTCTTCGAGTTCCTCGACGCCGACGAGGAGATCCCCGACAGTGCGTCTGCGGTCGCGCTGCCAGAGGCGCGCGGGAGGGTCACCTTCGACAACGTGAGCTTCCGCTACGAGCCTGCCAAGCCTCTGATCGAGGACTTCAACTTCGACGTCGAGCCGGGGCAGACGATCGCCATCGTCGGGCCGACCGGCGCCGGCAAGACCACCGTCGTCAACCTGCTGATGCGCTTTTACGACGTGGACGGCGGATCCATCAAGGTCGACGGCGTCGACCTCCGCGAGCTCCGCCGGGACGACCTCCGCCGCAAGTTCGGGATGGTGCTCCAGGACACCTGGCTCTTCTCGGCGAGCATCCGGGACAACATCGCCTACGGAAAGATCGGCGCGACCGATGACGAGGTCGTCGAGGCGTCCCAGGAAGCCTATTTCGACCACTTCGTCCGCACTCTGCCCGAGGGCTACGCCACCCACATCGACGACGAGGCTTCAAACCTCTCGGCGGGCCAGCGGCAGCTGCTGACAATCGCTCGCGCCTTCATCGCCGATCCGGCGGTATTGATCCTCGACGAGGCGACGAGCAGCGTCGACACCCGGACCGAGGTCCTGATCCAGCAGGCGATGGCCCGTCTGCGCCAGGGACGGACCAGCTTTGTTATCGCGCACCGCCTGTCAACCATCCGCAACGCCGACAAGATCATGGTCATGGACCACGGGCGTATCGTCGAGACGGGCACCCACGAGGAGCTGCTGGCCAGGGGCGGCTTCTACCACGACCTCTACCAGAGCCAGTTCAGTGAGGCATTCGCCGAAGCCGGCTGATCCAACGCGTCGGGTTGGGGTCCGAGGTCTCCGGCGGACGGCTGGTATCTCCGCGGCGAGGAGGCCGGCCCCACGGAAGCGACCTCGGATCCCGTCGTCGAGTCTAGGATGGCGGGCACCGTGAGCGTCTCGTTCCGCCCTGCGACCCACGACGACGTGGCTTTTGCGGCGAGTGTGGTCGCGGGCATCGACCCCAATCCGGAAACGCCCAAGGAGATACTGCAGCGCTGGATCGACACCGAGAAGACCTGCGACGTGCGGCGCTTCCTGGTCGCCGTCGGCGGCGTCGACAGCGGCTGGCTGTCGCTGTTTCGGCCGCACGACGAGGATCCGAAAGCAGTCCATCTGAACCTCCTGCTGCCGCCCGACACGCCCGCCGCGGCCATCGCCGAGGCGATCGCCTTTGGCGAGGAGCAGGGCCGCGCCATGTCGGCTCGCCGGTTGATCTTCAACGCCTGGACGTCACGGTCGGCAATGATCAGCGCCCTGGAGGCAGCAGGCTGGAAGGGGGAACGGCACCAGCGGTACTGGCGCCTGACAGTCCAGCCCAACGCCCCTCGACTGCGGGCGGAGCGCGAGATCGCGCGGGCACGGGCCACCGCCGCCGGGATCACCATCACCACCGCGGCGGAAATGGGCGGCGAGGCCGTCTATCCGCGCATCTACGAGTTGGCTCACGCGACCTACGGCGACATCTCGAGCGGCGTCGAATACGTCGGCTCCAGCTACGAGAGCTGGCTGGTCTGGGCGAAGCGGCCGGGCGTGCGCATGGACCGGTTCTGGGTCGCCACCGACGGGGGCAGGCTGGTCGGTCTCTCCTTTCTCGAGTACCTGGAGAACCTCGTCCATACCGGCTACACCGGCGTTCTCCGCGAGTATCGGGGCAAAGGCATCGCGCGCGCCCTCAAGCTGGAGACCCTGGTCCAGGCCGCCGGCCTTGGCGTCGACGCGGTCGAGACCGACAACGATTTCGAGAACGCGCCCATCCTGTACCTGAACGCTGACCTCGGCTACCAAGAGGTGATGGGCCAGGTGGAGCTCCATAAGCTGCTGGGCTAACCGGAACTGGACTCCGCTGCCGGTTGACGGCGCGGCCGCCGGCGGGCAATGAGCAGGGCCGTGCCCTGGACCAGGCAGACAGCCGCAACAGCGGCGGCGAAGGCGACCCAGGGCCCGAGTGGAACCAGCAGCAGTCCCAGGACGAGAAAGAAGGCGCCGAAGCCGTAGAGGCCGACCAGCAGCCCGTGCATCACCGCGGTCGCCGAGGCTCTGCCCTCGTGGATGTGTGCGAAGACTCCCAGGACTGCCGCGTAGAGCGGCAATGGTGTCAACAGGCCGGTCAGCGTCGGGCCGAAGCGTCCTGCAAGGCCCGTCACGACGAGGATGAAGGCCGTTGCCACCAGCACCCGGGCGGGGAGGTCCAGGGGGGCAACTGCGCTTCCCGGATCCGGCCCCGGGGAAGCGGGGTGGCGGCGAGCGCGAGCGTCAGACCGGCGGCAACGAAGAGGCCGCCGAAGGCTGGAGGCAGCTGCAGGTTGACCAGGACGAGGGTCCCGGCGGCAAAACCAAGCATTCCGGCCACGAGGGAGGCCGGCCAACCGAAGCGGCGTGAGGTCTGCGTATAGGCGACGGCGCAGAGGGCCTGGGACAGCACCCCCAGCAGCGTCGCCACCGCGGCGGTGGCGGCGAAGCCTCTTCCGTGCTCGAGCAGCAGCACCTCGGCGACGGGGGCAAAGGTCAATGGAAATCCGACCAGCCTGCCGCCGACCCGGGGTCCCCATCGCCGAGCGATCAGCGAAGCGCCGACAGCCAGCGCGGGAGCGAGCAGCGGCTTCGCGGCCAGGCTCGCGGTCATGTGACCAATCCTCGGGCACGGCGTGGGGGACGACCAGCGCACGGCCGGGGGCGAACTCCGCCACCCGCGAGTCAGGCGGTCAGGTCGAGGTCAGGGCCGCGCCTCACCCGGTCGGCCTCGGGCTGCGGCCGGGCTCCGGCGATGGCGGCGAACGCTCGGAACTGGGCGCGGCCCACGACAAGCAGCCGCGCCGCCGTCCTGGTGACCAGCGTCTCCGGGCTAAGACCGCCAACCCACATCTCCTGCCAGCCGCTGGTGTCGCCCGCCCGAAGGCGCCGCTCGCCCTTTTGCCCGCGCGCCTCGATACTCCCCTCGACGACCACGAGGTACTGCCGTCCCGGCCTGCCGGCGGTGGCCAGCAGCTCGCCGGGTCCGACCGCCACCTCATCGGCGCCCCCGGCAGGTGCCGGTCGCCCGGCCGCCGTCTGCGAAGCGTTCATCCCCTATATCGAGCGAGGCGTGTTCCCCGGGCCTGCTTTTTCGAGGCCGCCATCGCGGAGTTCGACAGCCGCCCCGGCCCCGTACGGGACGCGATCGTCACCCGCAAGGGTTACTGGGCGGCGAGCCTCGCCCGGGCGGTTCGTGAGGTGCAGGCAACCGGCGAGGTCGACCCAGCCGTCGAGGCCGAGCAGCTGGCCTGGGAGCTGAACAGCATCCTGTCCGCGGCCAACGGATCGCACAACATCGACCGCGGGCCGGTGGTTTTCGAGCGCGCCCGGCGGGCGATCCGCGAGCGGCTCGAGCGCGCGACGATTGGGACCGGAGCCTAGCCTCCGGACATTGCGCCGATAATCAGGAGCGGTTCCGTTCCCGCTTGCACCGGCTCCGGCAGGACGGCCTCCGGTGGCTCGTCCGACCAGTCCTCCTCGCAGGCGTAGAACCGCACCAGCGGCCTTCGCCTCCGGGTCACGACGTCGCGGATCGTCCCTCGAAGCGCCGGGTAGGCCGCCTCGAGAGCGTCGAGCACCGATTCCTGGGTGGCGGGGGTCCGGACCTCCAGCTGCACCTCCCGACCGACGCCGGCCAGGGTTCGTAGGTTGGGAGGCAGGACGACCCGGATCACGGCAGGGTCTGGACCTCTACCGAGACGACCGGGGGCAGGTCGTGGACGATCGCGTTCCAGCTGTCGCCCGCGTCGTTCGAGGCGTAGACCTGGCCGCCACTGGTCCCGAAGTAGATGCCGCAGGAGTCAAGCGAGTCGACCGCCATCGCATCCCGGAGCACGTTCACGTAACAGTTGCTCTGCGGCAGACCCTTGGTCAGCGCCTCCCATTCCTCACCGCCGCTGCGGCTGCGGTAGACGCGAAGCTTGCCCTCCATCACGAAGTGGTGGGAGTCGCTGGTGATCGGGACCACGTAGACGGTGTTGGGCTCGTGGGCGTGGACGTCGATGGCGAAGCCGAAGTCAGTCGGCAGGTTGCCGCTGACCTCCCGCCAGGACTCGCCGGCGTCGTCGGTGCGCATCACGTCCCAGTGCTTCTGCATGAAGAGGGTGTCCGGCTTCGAGGGGTGCATCGCCAGCCGGTGGACGCAATGGCCAACCTCGGCCGTCGGGTTGGGGATCTGTTCGGAGCGCAGCCCGTGATTGATGGGCTTCCAGGTCTTGCCCGCGTCGTCGCTGCGAAACGCCCCGGCGGCGGAGATGGCGGTGAAGATGCGGGCGGGATCGGTCGGGTGGAGCTTGATCGTGTGCAGGCAGAGGCCGCCCGCGCCAGGCGCCCAGGATGGAGAGGTGCTGTGCCTGCGAAGGCCGCTCAGCTCCTTCCACGACGTGCCTCCGTCGTCGGAGCGGAAGAGCGCCGCGTCCTCGACGCCGGCATACACGGTGTCGGGCTCGGTGAGGCTCGGCTCGAGGTGCCAGACCCGGGCGAACACGTACGGGTGAGGCGACCCGTCGTACCAGGTGTGGGCGCCGACCTCGCCCTGGTAGAGGAAGTCGTTGCCGACCGCCTCCCAGGTCTTGCCGCCGTCATCGGAGCGCTGCATGACCTGCCCGAACCAGCCGCTCGACTGCGATGCGTAGAGCCGATCAGGGTTCACCGGCGAGCCGTTCAGGTGGTAGATCTCCCAGCCCGTGAAGTGGGGACCTTCGACCTTCCACTGCTCACGCTTCCCGTCCGAGGTCATCACGAAGGCTCCCTTTCGAGTGCCGACCAACAGCCGTACCGTGCTCATTCGCCAATTCCCCCTTCTTGGGTCAGCCCAACTGACGAGGAAAGATCCTAGTCGACCACCCACCGGGTGGCTGCGGCGCGGCTTGTATCCTTGAACACCGGCTGGCGTGGGCCCGTGGCGCAGTTGGGAGCGCGTCTGAATGGCATTCAGAAGGTCGGGGGTTCGAATCCCCCCGGGTCCACCAAAGTTCCCACAATACGAACCCCTTGCACGGGAAGGCGGTACTTCGGCCAAGCGTGAATCCCGTCCGTCTCGATCTCGTAGATGATCTCGCGGAGCAGGGCCTTCTTCTGGGCATCTGATCCGTTCTCGATCACCTGCTCGATGTCGACCGCGACTTGGTCGAGGACGGCGTCGGTGATCTCGAACTGAGGTCGGGAGGCGGCCGCAGCCTCCAAGTCGCCTGCTCGCGTCTGAAGGGTGCGAAGCTGGGATTCAAGCTCGTTCAGGCGCCGACTGCAGGTTTCGGCTGGCATCGACTCGTCCTCGAAGGCGATCTCGTAGCGCCGCCTCATGGCTTCCGTCCGGGCTATTTCGCCCCGGACAGCCGCCAGTTGCTCGGCCACCTTTGGCTGCGCGGCCTCCCACTCGGCGGCCGCCTTCCCCAGGCCGTCACGGACGAGGTCCTTGTGGTCCCGAAACAGGAACAGCGATCGATGGAGGGCCTGCACGTCCGCGCGGTGGGCGGTGATGCGACGGGTGTCGCAGCCATGGTGGCGTCCGTACTGCTGGCGGCCGAGGCACGTGTAGTAACCGTAACGGTAGTTGCGTCCGGTGGCCGCGGTGCCGACCAGCCGGCGCCGGCATTTCGTGCAGCGCAACATGCTGGCGAGCCCATACACGGAAGAGTTGCTTGCCCGAAGGCTGTGGTTTTCGCCGCGCTCATCAAGTACCGCGACGCAGGCGTCGAAGGTTTCGCCGTCGACGATGGCGGTATGCAGACCCTGGTGAACGGCGCCGCGGAATGCGACGTTGCCGGCGTAGATCGGGTTGCGGAGCATGTCGAGGATCGTCTTGTGACCCCAAGGCTTCCCGCTCCGGGTTCGGGTGCCCGCCTGGTTCAGCCAGTTGGCGATCGCGCGGGCCCCGAACCGCTCGCTGCGGCAGAGCTCGAAGATCTGCCTGACGACGACGGCCTCCGAAGTGACTATGGTCAACGCGTTCGAGTCGCCCGCGTAGCCGAAAGGCGTCTTACCGCCGTGCCACTCGCCACGCGAAGCTTTGCGCTCCATGCCGGCGACGACGCGGTCGATGAGGGTGGCACGCTCGAACTCGGCGAAGACGCCGAGCATCTGAATCATCATTCGCCCGGGGGCGCTGCCGGTCTCGAAGGGTTCTGTCGCGCTTCGGAAGACAACCTTGGCGGCCTCCAGCTCCTCAAGAATCTGGGCGAGCCCGCGAACCGAACGTGCGAGTCGGTCGACGCGATACAC
>Ga0307372_10010231_pt1 | contig 12747 bp, 8 predicted proteins | sample OX1MG_FD_202533 | JGI IMG/M metagenome (GOLD analysis project Ga0307372, IMG submission 202533) | Soil microbial communities from Risofladan, Vaasa, Finland - OX-1 | ecosystem: Environmental > Terrestrial > Soil > Coastal area > Acid sulfate soil | place: Finland: Risofladan, Vaasa | collected...
ATGTCATAGGCGCCGGGGTATTTGATTTCGCCCACCACATAGACGCGCACCGTGCGCAGCCGCGCCAGAGAAACATCGGCGGAAATGCCGCGATACTGCGTTCGCAACACCTGCTGCACTTTCTGCTGCACCTCGCCCATGGTTTCTCCACTCACCATGAGCGGACCGACTTCCGGCAGGGACAGTCGCCCCTCGCGGTCGACCACACGGTAAATTCGCGTTGCCATGCTCCCCCACAGATTGATCGTCAGCCCGTCTCCGGGCCCAACCACGTAACCGGGCCCGGCGGGAAGATCCATGGGAAGCTCGCCGGTATCCGCCGGGGTGTTCTCGAAGACATCCAGGCCGAAACGCTCGAGCTTGGGCGAATGGGCCGATACCTGTTCGTAAAGGTCGTAAAGCGACGGAATATCTGAATACGGGTTGGCCCGGTGCACAATGCGCGGGCGCGGAGACTTTTCCTGATAGCTCCGTCCGGTCTGCTGGTAGTAGGGCGTGGGCCGCGCCAAAGTTCCTTGCGGAGGTCCCGGAGACTCCGCACCCCGTTCCCGGAGTTCCTGCTCCATCCGGGCACGGCTTGTGTTGCCTTCCGGGTCCGTTGCGGACCGCGCCGGGAAATCAGCGCCAGACATCAAGCCGTTTGTATCGGGATTCTGCGGTGTTGCCGGCGCAGGTCCCAACGGAGGCGCCGGAGCTATGGGCTGAGTCCCCTGGCGCCTTGGCGCAGGAGGCGGGCTCTGGACGTTGGACGGATAGGGGGGAAGGAGCACCGGGTAAAAAGTGGAGGTCTCTTGACGGGCCGCACTCGCCGGAGGCTGCTGCAATCTTTTCTGCTTTGCCAGAAACTCAAGCTGCTGCTGCTTTCCCAATTGCGAGTTGGGATTAACTTCCGGCGTCAGGTAGCCGTACCGCTGCAGGAGTCGCGTCGCCACAGCCCGGAATTTGCGGTCTCTACCCAGCCGATCGAAGATCCCATCCTGGCTCATTCCCCGCTCATCCACCATCTGCCCGTGGTCCGTGGCGTCGCGGCCAATCCACTGCTGCAGTTCCACCAGCAGCCCGGGCTGCTGGCGAAGCACCGCTTCGATTTCCTGCGCGGACGCGGCAACGTAGTTTGCATTCTCCAGAGCCAGGTCGGAGGGAGGTACAGCGCCAAAGCCGTGCTGGTTTTGTCCATACCCTTGCGGCTGTTGCTGCGTTTGTTGCGGCTGTTGCGGCGTTTGTTCCGGCTGCTGCGGCTGGGACATCACGGCCCCGCACAAAGCAAACACGGCCAGCAGAAGCAGGGCCGCAGCCCTTGTGAAACGAGCGCGCCCCGCCGGTAACCAGCGTTCAACCATGCGCCAAAAACTCACTGATAACCTCCTGCTCCCCGTCCAGGACCCCGGAGCACGCCGAGAATCCCTTCTTCAGAAGCCTCCACACTGAAGGAATGAATGTCGATCGAAGCCCAGTAGAAAACGCTGCTGTTGCGCTCGGGCGCCAGAGCAAGGATCTTCATATTGGGAAACTTTGAAAGCAGCATGTCACAAACCGGTGGCCGCGCCCTGGGGTTGTCCAGCGCGACAATCAGGAAATCCGGCCGCTGTTCTTCGACGGCAACAAGGATGTCTGCCTCATCCTGCACTTCGCCCACCACCTCGATGTCAGGCTGATCAGCAATCGTAGCGAGAATAAGCTCCCGTATCAGCCGGGGGCGGTTCGCGACAAGCACCCGTACGTTTTTTGCCATGCGGCCCTCCACGATACGTTAGTTATCGGCATGTTGGCGCAGGAGGAAAGGTTCAAAGAAGACAGGGGTCGGAGGGTCCACCTATGTTGGACCTGTACCAGTACCGCCGCCGCCAAAGTACCAAATCCGGTCTAATTGCAGCCCCAAGGGAATACCGGGAGCGCCGCGAGGAAGAGTTTTCACGGTCACAGGAAGACCTGATTGACCTTGACTATCTCAACCACCGAAAGGCGGTCCTCAGCACCAACTTTCTGCAGCATGCGATGAATATGGTTCTTGATGGTTTGTTCGGAAAGGTTCAGTTGCGACGCAATCTCTTTGTTGGTGAGGCCCTGCGCAATCAGAGGCACCAATTGTTGCTGGCGGCGAGTTAGTCCCAACTGGGATTTCACACGCACGTTGGGCAAGCCCGTCAGCGCACCGGCAACGTACCGGAACAGTGAAAGGCAAAGGCGCGACGGACATACGGCCTCATCCCGCGCCACGGCACGGATGGCCGCCACCACATCCGCGGCCGAGGCATCTTTCAGCACATAGCCCGCCGCTCCGGCGCCGACAGCCTTCAAAAAGGCTTGGACGTCTTCTTCCATGCCGATCATCAGCACCTTCAGCCCGGCCACGGCCTCGACGGTGTCCCGTACCAGTTGGAAACCAACCGTCTCCGTCACCGAAGAATCAATCAGCAAAACTTTGCAGCCGGAGTTCGCAATCATTCCCACGGTATCGGAAGTACATGCAGCAGCATGAACGACTGCAAACTCGGCCCTTTTTCGGAGGATCCGCGCGAGGGCCTCAAGAAGGAGGCGATTTTGGGCAAGGAGGAAAATATCGATCTGAGGGCCCACCGTGTCCTTTTCCCTTCGCGCCCAGCCTTCAAGGCCGGCTCAACAGCGATTAAGAAGGCCGCCCCACTCAAGGGCCGCTTGCTCCGGTCCGCAGTGAACGCAGGCCACTGCGCAAGCCCGGGGCAACCAGGAGACTTCCTGTTTCCTTGGGGCGCCAAGCTCTGCAGCACTGCCGAACTTAGCGATAATGGGGCGAAGGATGAGATTCAAACCCGGAAGTTTATCAAGTGTCAATCAACGACAAAGGAGATGCTACATGTTGCGCCTCCGCCATCGCCTAAACGGATTGTGGAAACAGCCCCTGGAAAAAAGATCGCAGCCTATCGAAAACCCCGGCGCGCATGACACCCTAAACACGTACTCAGTTCTCCCGGTCCGCCTGCGCAGAGTCGTTGTTTCTCACGCATATTCCGTCAACGTTTCTGCTTCCCCGGGTCAACACCCATTCCGTTCTTAAGTTGTTATTATCGGGGGAAACGAAGTTTAACTTGAGGGCCCACGGCCGGTCATTGCGGTGGGGGCGTCCAAAGAGTGAGTTTTGGCCCGGGCAACGCGCTGCGCGGGACCGGCCCCACGCGCATTCGGCAGTCGCTGTGCGGGAAAGCTGGCAGCGCACCCACCGGTCACAGCCTGAGCGGGGCCCTGCGCACCGCATCGAGGAGCGGCATTCCTTGAGCGATAGAGGGTTGGACGGTCAGTAGATCAGTCTGAGAGAAAACTGGATCTGGCGTGAAGGCCCGGCGGTCCTGCTGATAATCCCAAAGCCGCTCCCGCGCAGAATGTTGGAAGGCAGGCCGAAGTTCACCAGGTTGAAAACGTCGAAGAACTCGGCGCGAAACTGAAGGATTCCAAGCTCCCCGTTGCCCCGCCGCCCGAAAGGCGTGTCTTTAATCAAGGCGATATCGTAGTTGTGGTATCCAGGACCGCGGAATGTGTTGCGGCCAAGAGTTCCAAAGACGCCTTGGTTCGGTCCCGTGCCTCCGGCCACATTGATGGGGATATCGAAGAAGGAGGAGTTGTTCGCGCCCTGACCGAAATAGTCTTCCTGGACGCGGCGGCTGGTTGAAAAGCTGGGCATAGCCATCAGGTCCGGGCGGTCTGCGCCTGCCGTCCCTACGCCGGTTTGCTGAATTCCTGAGTACACCGTGAAGGGCGACCCTGTCATCAGCGTCGTGATATTCAGAAACTGCCATCCCTCCGTCAAGTGTTTTCCGAGGGGACGAAGAAAACTCACCCGGCCGACCGGAAGCGCCTGAATCAGGCTTAGCGTGAAAACATGGGTCACATCAAAATTGGAAGGTCCCTTGTCCGCCCCGGGATTCCAGGGATTCTGCGGAAAGGTTTGCAGGATGACGCCCGGACCTCCAGAAACGTTGCCCAGGGCTGAGCTCGTATCATCGAGAGATTTTGAATACGTGTAAGCGGCCTGGAAGCCCAGTCCCCATCGGGTGGAATTCTTGCTGAGACTTGTCTGCAAAGATTGATACGTGGAATGCGAACCTGTCGTCATCAAGGTTTCCGATCCGAAACCGCCGATCGCCTGGCTCGCGGAGTTGAATTGGGTAAACGGCGCGAAGGCCGGCGAGGCCCCGCTGTAACTGTTCGGAGAGAAGATGCTGGCAAGATGCACACCGGCGGTGGCCACGTAATTGGCGCTGAGTTTCACCTGGCCGAAATCATGATCGATCCCCGCCGTGTAAGTTTCAATGTACCCATTGCGAAAATCTTTGGCAATGCCGAACGTCGAAAGCAATTGGACCTGACCGCCGGGCGTGAGCGCTGCCAAATCGTTCTGAAACCGTGGAACATCAATGGGCGTGTTGGGCGGAACGCCGGTGGTTTTTCCCGTGGGGAAAACCGGCTGCCCCGTCGGCGTGTACACGGGAGGCAACTGCACTGGGGTCACTGCATTGGTGAACGGCACTGGAATGCCCGGCGCGGCAGAAGCATAGGGCGTGAATAGAAAAGGAATGTTGCCCGTCAGGAAGTTATCCTGCCACAGATTGGTAAGAAGGGTGGTGATGGCGCCACCGGCGTGCAGGACGGTACGGTTACTGAGCCCGTAATTAAGTGCCAGGCGCGGCGCCCAGCCATTCCAGTCCATGGCGTAAGGCGGCTGCGGGTTCTCCAGGACAATCTCTCTGGCCCCGGGCGTCCAGAAAGGTACGTTAGCGCCATCCGGCCCCACAATTTCCGGCAGTGAAGATCGCTTGTTGGCTTCAGCAATGCGGCTGCTGACTTCATACCGCAGGCCGTAGTTGACGGTCAGACGTGCCGTGGCTTTCCAGTTATCCTGAAAATAGAAATTGTACGCCTGGCGGCGTATGGCCGCCTCGTCAAAGCGGTTCCCTCCTGGAGTCATGTCTGAGATGGCGCTGATGCTGTACAAATAGGGCGTCGCGGTCAGCAAGCCGGTAAGCGAATCCGGCAACGGATCGCCCGCCTGGAGATTATGCTGTCCACTCGCTGACGTTATCGCCACCGGTGAGTAGGCTGTTCCGCCTCCAAACGTGTAAATGCCGTTCGGGTTGACCCCCCAAATGGTGGAGTCACGGTTGAATCGCATCTCCACGCCCCACTTGAAAGTGTGCGTGCCGTGTACGTCCATCATGTCGTGTTTAATCTGAAAGAGGTTCCCAAACGATCCGGTTACGGAACCATCGGCGGAATTAAAGGGCTCATACAACCCATCGCCAAAGGTTATCGCGGGCTGGGTATGGTTGACGGATGGGAAGAACGGCGTGCTGCGGATGTATCCAAGGGAAGTATCCGAAGTAAGGTGCGGCGACCAGATGCGCGTATATTTCAATCCCGCGTTCCGTTGGTGATCGAAAAAGTTAACTGCAAAAGTCGGGTTAATAGCCGTCTGGTCGGGATTGGTCAGCGGCCCGGTGATCTGGTTAAAACTGAACCGCGCATAAAGAGTTGACTTGTCTGAAATGCGGTGGTCAATCCGAATGGAGAACTGGTCCGATCCCGTGAACACCTTGGACGAGGTGGCATACGTGCGAGCGCCGTAAGCTCCCTGAGGATCGTTCGGCAACGGATAGCCGGAAAGCACGGGCGCAATCTTGGAACTGACGGGCACCGTCAGCGTATCGCCGGGAAATGCGGTCGTGTCGATTCCATTGCGTTCCGCCACGGTGGGAACAGCAAGCACCTGCGTGGTTCCCAGCACCTGCCGGAAGCCCTGGTACTCGCCGAAAAAGAAGGTCCGGTTCCGGCCGTTATAGACTCCAGGGACCACCACGGGGCCGCCAGCGGTAAAACCAAACTCGTTGCGGGTAAAGGGAGGAATGCGCCGCTCATCTCCGGCGCTTTGTCGGTCAAAAAAGTTCCGCGCGTCAAAAGCCGAATTGCGGACAAACTCGAAGACGCTGCCGTGAAGCTGATTGGTGCCGGACTTGCTGATGACGTTCGTAAAGCTGGCCGCGCCGTGGCCGATCTCCGCCGGCATCACCCCGGAACTCGCCTGCACTTCCTGGATGGCGTCAACATTGAAATTGGGAAAGGTGGCGCCACCCATCTCCGGGTCCGTGGTGTCAATCCCGTCGATCGCGAAAACGGTGGCCGTGGAGCGCTGCCCGTTCACGGCAAACTGTTGCGTAAAGTTGGCGCTTCCGTTGCTGTCCGTCATGGTGCCGGCAGCCAGCAGCAACAGCTTGCTGAAGTCGCGCTCGTTGAGCGGCAGGCTGGAGACTTCTTTGCTGGAAAGATTCTCGCCCCCGCTTGCCCTGGGAGCAGCGCCTTCCGCCGCCGCCACCACAAGAAGTTCTTGCCGCCGGGAAGAGAGCTGCAACCCTGCGGTCAGACTCATCCCATCTTTGATCGCCACCGGGCTCGAAGTCTCCCAGGTCTTTCCATCCTCGCTGACGGAAAGTTCGTAGTTGCCGGGAGCGATGTGACCAAATGAAAACCTACCGCCCGCGGAAGTCCCTGCCCTGTAATCGAGCTTTCCCGAGGGAGAGTGCAATTTGACAACCGCTCGGCCAACGGACATTCCCGCGCTGTCGCGAAGCACACCATTCCATGAAGTCACCGCCAGTCCCTGGACAGCGAGGACTGTCATGGATAAAACAAGCAGACACAAAGTACAAATCAGACGATTGAGATATACGGACACGGCGACAGTATTGTACTCCCGATGCGCCCGTTGGCAAGCACTGCTTTGAAACTTTTCAAGAGGATGGACCCAGCGGCCCCTGAGCGGTCTGGCGGCCTTCACCAGCAGCCCCACACTCCCGCTTTCCTCAAAGCTTCAGGAGGCAAGGTTCTGAAGTAGATCTTCGACGGAGAAAGTGCCCGAGGATTTAACTGAAACGGAGAACAGGTTGCGCGGGCTGTCATCATAGGACAGAGAATATCCGCCACCCGCAAACAGCTTCCGGAGAAAGAGTTCCAGATCGGGATGGATGGCTTCGCGGGTTGCAGGTTGGTTGGGGGCAAGCAGGCGGTCGTTGATGCAAATTTCAATCTCCCGGCCGTTGAAGCGGATTTTCCCGTTCAGGCGCGAGTCCGATTCAAAATACTGGCAGGCTTTGAGGGCCGCCACGGCCGCCTGCTTCAAACGGTCCTGGTTGCTGCCTTCCAGCGCCGCCTTGCGATTGTAGCGAACCCCGGGACGATTGTCCGTGTTGTCCACGCTGTAATTTGCCTCGTAGCCGATCAGCATCACTCCGGGGCCTGCGTAAACGTGCCGGTAATCAGCCACATCCAACAACAGTTCTTCCCGGCCCTGGTCCTGAATCCAGCCGTGAAAAACCGGAACCAGAGGATCGAGGTCGATTTCCTCAGTGTTTCTTAGCAAAAGCTTCACATTAACGTGCTGCAAGTCCATGCGTCGGCATCCCTTTATTTCAGTTCGTCACCAGAGCCGCTGCCCGGTTGGAATAATTGTGCGAAGCCTCGATGAAAAGCTGGGCTTCGTCGATCAGGTAACGTGCGGAATCCGCAGTGTATGGCACGCCGGACTTCTCATGCGCGGCAAACAGATATTGGGCGAATTTCCCTCCGGCGTAGGGGTCGAAGAATTTCTTGGTGTCGTAGAAGCGCGTTCGAAATTCGCTGACAATCTGATCAGGATCGTCGGTGACGCGCGGAAATTCGGTCTTGACCAGTGCCCGCGCAGCGCGGAGCATGGACTGATACGCGGTCTTCCCGGCCTGCTCCACTTCGCCATTTTCCAACGCGATCTGCGCCTCAAAGAGCTGCCTTTCGGCCGCCGCCAGATCGAAGTCAATCGTCGATATCACCTCGCCCGCGCATTCACCGACTCCCATATCGCCCAGAGTGTATTCGCGCGGATCTCCCCAGTCCCTGAAGAACGCGCGATCTCTCGGGTCCGCCGGCGGCCGCGTCAGGTCCTCAAGAAGCTTTTTCAGTTCCGCTTTACCAATCCGCTTGACGAACTCCTTAAAGGATTCGCCGTTCTGCCGGCCGGCCACATAACGGTCGGTCAGCCGGGTGACGACCTCGGGAATGTTCTTGGACGGCACGGCCACCACCGGCAGTCCATAGGTGCCTGCGTTGTGTCCCCATTCGCCGCCCAGGACAACCTGAAAATGCGGCACCGCGAACCCCGCCATCTTGCGGCTGACACCGTAAAATCCCAGGTCCGCCACATGATGCTGGCCGCAACTGTTGAAGCAGCCGCTGATCTTGATGTGCAGGTCCTGCACCGCCTCATCCATTTGGAAGCTTTTCTCGGCCAGGCGTTTTCGCAACTCTGCTGCAAGTCCGCGCGAAGATGAAATCCCCAGCTTGCACGTATCGGTTCCCGGGCAGGCAACAATGTCAACGATGCTTCCCGCCCCCGGCGCGCCCAGGCCCACGGCCTGCAACGCTTCGTAGAATTCGGGCAGATCGTTCTCGCTCACCCAGCGGACCACAAAGTTCTGCTCCACCGTCGTCCGGATGCTTTCATTGGTAAAGCGCCGCGCGATGTCCGCCAGGGCGCGCAACTGGCGGGAGGTGGCATCGCCGATGGGAAGCGTAACCGTGGCCACCACATACCCTTCCTGGCTCTGCGGGCGAATGTTGGTCTTGAACCATCGCTGGAATGCCTCGGAGCCGGTCCGCTGCAGTTTTTCAGCGGGTTTCAGCGGCTCCTCCCGGTATTGTTCGGCGTCTTTCACATACTCCGTCCATCGCGGGTCCGGTTCCAGAATCTTGCGCTCTTCGAGGACCAGCTCCCGGAATTTTTCGATCCCCAGGTCCTGGACCAGAAATTTGAGCCGGGCGCGATTACGGTTCTTTTTCTCCCCCAGCCTTGCATAGACCCTGGCAATGGCCTGAGCCATCGGCAGCAGTTCTTCCGGTGGAACAAACGGGTCAAACAGCTTTGCCTGGTAGGGAACGGCGCCGAGCCCGCCTCCCACATACATGGCAAAGCCGCGCTTTTCTTCTCCGTTCTCAGTGCGCTTGACCCCGACAAGCCCCAGGTCGTGCAGATTGGCAAGGGCGCAGGCGTGCTGGGTGCAACCGCTGAAAGCAGGCTTGAACTTTCTGCCAAAGTTCTGGACGTCCGGATGGCCCAAGAGAAACCTGGCCAGCGCCTTCGAGTACGGCGTCACGTCAAAAACCTCATCCTGGCAGACGCCTGCGTAAGGGCAGGCGGTCACGTTTCGCACCGAGTTACCGCACGCCTCGCGGGTTGTGATATCAACGGCCGCCAGGCGGCGCATCAGGGAAGGCGTATCGTCAATGTGAACGTAATGGAGCTGAATGTCCTGCCGGGTGGTGACGTGGGCGATTCCGTCGGAATATTCTTCGGCCAGGTCCGCCAGAGTTTCAAGCTGGCTGGCGTTGAGTCCTCCGCCGGGAATCTTGATGCGCTGCATCCCCGGAGCATCCCACAGCGTGTTTGGGCCCTTGGTCAATTCCCGCCGGGCGTAAGCCATCTCCTGGACCTTTTTCCCGTCATGCCTCTCGCCGTTGTCGTAGCGCTGGCCGTAAACACCCCTGCGCAAACGTGTTTCCGCAAAAACGCGCTCCTCGATCTTGCCCAGCTTCCTCAGGCTCGTTTCAGTCTCGAAGATGTCAATTTCGCGCCCCAGCGCTTCCGGTATCTTTCCAGCCAGGTGTTCCTTCCAAAGTGTGTTCGACCTTTTCATGATGGCATCGCTCCAAAATTGAAAAAACCCACCGTCAGCCTTGTTTGCGACGGTGGGTTTGGATTATACCTAAGCTCGAAAAATGGCCAGGGCTACCCACCACACGTCGGCGCACCCGTACAACAACCCATGCCGGCGCCGATATGAAGTTCTTTGCCCATTAGACAGTTAAAATTCTAACCAAGTGCGTTGCCGATGTCAACCAAAGGTACTCCTGCGGCCAAATTTCGGGCGCAGAGACCGGCCGGAATGGCCCGGGCTGCGTAACGTCCGCCGCAGTCCCCGGACACAACCGCTTTGACCAAGGCTCCCACCCGTTGCTATAATGAGCTATTGAACGGCCAGGAGGTGGCATTGCCTCTCTACGAGTATCGATGTGAAAAATGTGGCTCTCGAATTGAGAAAATCCAGAAGTTCAGTGACGCCCCGCTAACAACCTGCGAGAAATGCGGCGGGGAGCTTGCCCGTCTGCTGTCCGCTCCCGCGATTCGGTTTAAGGGAACAGGATGGTACGTGACCGACTACGGTCGGAAGTCATCGTCAGGGGAAAGCAGTAAATCTAACGGCAGTTCTACAAAGGAGTCCACTTCATCCGCAGGGTCTTCCAACGCCAAAGGCAAACCTACTGATTCAAAGACTTCCGTAAACAAGTAGCAGGATACCGAATTCCGCGCGGCTCGGATGTGTCGCCTCCGAGCCAGGGCCGCTTCCGCCTGGGCACGTCCACCGCCCTCTTTGTCCCCCCGGCCACGCACCCAGCAGACGCCAGACCACCACGATTTCTTTCCGGCGGCCGGCGTTGTGTTCCGCTACCAGCAAGGCTTCACGCAGAAGGGTCTGCCCGTCACCATGAGGGATGCGGGCAAAAAGATCGGTCGAAGGACTGTCCACCAGAGCTTCCATCTCTTTAAGGTCCCGCCGAAAAGACTGAGCGCGGATTTTTCATGAAGCGCCGAAACATCGTTAGGAGGGCGAGTTGCCCCCCGCAAAGCTTCGGAGGAAGATTGGCAATGGCGGTATCAAAATCGACATGAGCGCCGCCTCGAAGCAGATCCAGCACGTGTTGGCGCAAAACGGCCTGTTCGTCTTTCATCGAGGCCCCTTTCTCACAGGGTCAAGCGGCCCTCGCCGAATGATGGACCCGGCTTATCTTGCCTTATGCGACGCGACGGCATGCCGCAGGGGGACATTACAGCTTCAGTGACTTGAGGTACTTCCGAAAGGGCCCGCCCATATTCGGCTCTTTTAGCGCATACTCCACCGTGGCCTTAAGAAAACCGAGTTTATCCCCGGCATCGTAACGTTTTCCTTCGAAGATAAAACCATAGATCGGTTCATCCTTGAGCAGACTCTTGAGGGCGTCCGTCAACTGGACTTCGCCTCCCTGCCCCCGCCGGGTCGCAGCCAGCTTCCTGAAAATCGCCGGAGTCAGAATGTAGCGCCCAATGATCGCCATGTTGGACGGCGCATCCGCCGGAGAAGGCTTTTCAACCAGGTCCGTAACCCGGAACAGGCGGCGTTGCCATTTTGAGTTGCGCACCGGTTCGGCCTCAATGATCCCGTAGCTTCCCACCGTCGACTTCGGTACGCGCTCGATGGCCAGAATACATGCGTTGAATTCATCAAAAACTTCGATCATCTGTTTGAGGCACGGCACCTGGCTGTCAATCACATCGTCTGAAAGCACGACCGCAAAGGGCTCCTCATCCACCAGGTCCCGCGACATCAACACCGCATGTCCCAGCCCTTTCGGATACTTTTGCCGCAGATAGACCACGTCGCACAATGACGAAATCGCCCGGACTTGCTTCCGCAAATGCTCTTTCCCGCGCCCCGCCAGCTCATGCTCGAGCTCGGCGGAAACGTCAAAGTGATTCTCGATAGCACTCTTGCCCCGCCCTGTGATAAAGATCGTCAGCGGAATTCCGGCAGCCGCCACCTCTTCAACCGCATATTGAACGAGAGGCTTATCCACAATGGGCAGCATTTCCTTGGGTTGGGCCTTGGTCGCCGGCAAAAACCGAGTGCCCAATCCAGCCACAGGCAGCACAGCTTTCCGAATTTTCATGGTCGTCTCCGTGAACTCTCCGTGAGGTCATGCTGCTAGGAAAATTCAGTCTATCGTCATTGCAGGAACACAGTCAAAGGTTAACCGGCAGGATTGCAGGTCCGTTGGGGTCCATCCTGTATACGGTGGATTTCCTCTGGGAAAGAGTTCTGTTGACTCACAAAGGATTCAAGGAAGCCCGGCAGCAGTTCCCTGGTCGGCGCGGACCGGCGCACTCTTTGTTCGTTCCTTATTTGTGGAGGTTCTTCCATTCCCATGCCTGCGGACGAAAAAGGGACCGCCTATACAAGTTGACCCATCAACTGCCGTTTGGGCACGTGCTAAGATAATTGACGATGCTTGTTCTTGGAATCGAATCCAGTTGCGACGAAACAGCCGCCGCCGTTGTGGCAGACGGCACACGGATTTTATCGAACGTCGTGGCCTCGCAAATTAAGGTCCACGAAAGATTCGGCGGCGTTGTTCCAGAGCTGGCTTCGCGCGAACATTTAAGGAAAATTGCTCCCGTTGTGGACGAGGCCTGCCGGCAGGCCGGGACCACGCTTCAGGATATCGAGGCTGTGGCTGTGACTGAAGGTCCGGGGCTGATCGGGTCACTGCTGGTGGGCCTGGTTTATGGCAAGGCGGTGGCGCTTTCTTTGGGCAAGCCGCTGATTGGCGTCAACCATCTTGAGGGCCACATCCACGCCGTTCTGCTCCACAACACGATCGAGAGACTGGCAGGCAAACCCGTTCCCGCCGCTGGTTTCCCAAGCGTCACGCTGGTCGCGTCGGGCGGCCATACCAGCTTGTTCCGGGTGGATACGGATTTTGCTCCAGGAACAGGCTCTCCGTCCTTCTCTTACAAAATGCTCGGCCAGACGCGAGACGATGCAGCGGGCGAGGCCTTCGACAAAGTCGCCAAGCTCCTCGCCCTCGGCTATCCGGGTGGCCCGGCCATCGACCGCCTGGCGCGCCATGGAAATCCCAGCGCCGTTAAATTCGGCCGTA
>Ga0307372_10010233_pt1 | contig 12746 bp, 9 predicted proteins | sample OX1MG_FD_202533 | JGI IMG/M metagenome (GOLD analysis project Ga0307372, IMG submission 202533) | Soil microbial communities from Risofladan, Vaasa, Finland - OX-1 | ecosystem: Environmental > Terrestrial > Soil > Coastal area > Acid sulfate soil | place: Finland: Risofladan, Vaasa | collected...
CGACGCGGTCGCGCTGGCCGCGCCCGACGCGCTCGATCCGTACCGGCTGACCGGGACCGCCCGCCGGGTGATCGCGAAAGGGGTCGAACGGGCGAAGGACACGGGCTGGTGGGAGGCCGCGGCGCCCCACAGCGGGGCACGCGCGGAGCGGGAACCCCGGTGAGCGGGACCCGGACGCCGCGGGCGCTCAGGGCCCCGCGTCCGGCGCGCCGGTCGCCGCCGTCAGGACGAGGCTCGCGTCGGCGTTGAGGTCGCTGCCGGCGCGCATCCCCGCCCTGAAGGCCCGGAGCCCGGCCGCCGCGATCATCGCCGCGTTGTCGGTCGAGAGCGCGAGGGGCGGCACGAAGACCGGCAGTCCGAGCTGCGCGCCGCGCGCGATCGCGGCCGCCCGCAGGCGGCTGTTCGCCGACACGCCGCCGGCAATCCCGACGCTCCGCGCGTGCCAGCGCCGCGCCGCCTCGAACGTCCGGTCCAGCAGGGCGTCCACGACGACCCGCTGAAAGCTGGCGCAGATGTCCGCGACGTCCCGGTCCGACAGCGCCGGACCGGCCGCCTCCTCCGTCCACGGCGTGCCCCGCCGGCCGGCCACGCCCCCGGCCCCGCCCGCCTGGCGCGCCTGGACGTCGCGCAGCACGGCCGTCTTCACCCCGCTGAAGCTGAAATCGAGCCGCCCCGGATCGAGCGGCGCATTTCGATCGGCGTGGGTGATCCGCGCCACCGGAAAGTCGACGGCGTGCTCGTCGCCCTCCCTGGCCAGCCGATCGATCACCGGGCCGCCCGGATACCCGAGCCCCAGCAGCTTCGCCACCTTGTCGTACGCCTCGCCGGCCGCATCGTCGCGGGTCCGCGCGAGCAGGCGGTAGGCCCCCGGCTCGGGCACGAGGTACAGGCTGGTGTGCCCCCCCGACACGACGAGCACCATCGCGGGCAGCGGCAGCGGGCCGTGGTGGAGGAAGAGCGATTCGATGTGGCCGGCCAGATGGTGCACCGGCACGAGCGGCAGCCCGCGGGCCGCCGCCAGCGCCTTGGCGAACGACAGGCCGACGAGGAGCGACCCGACCAGCCCGGGCCCCTGCGTGACGGCGACCGCATCGAGCGCTCCCAGCCCGACGCCGGCGTCGCTCAACGCCCGATCGACGACGCCGCAGATGTCGCGGACGTGCTGGCGCGACGCCAGCTCGGGGACGACCCCGCCCCACTCGCGATGGATCGGGACCTGCGAGGCGACCACCGACGACCGGACGGCCCAGGGATGCGCCGGGTCGCCGGTTTCGGCGACCACCGCGGCGGCGGTCTCGTCGCACGAGGTTTCGATGCCGAGGATCAGCATGAGGCCGGACGCTAGCCGGCGGCCGTGAGTTCGGCCTGAACGGCCCGCGACAGCGAGTCGGCGTACGGGGCCCGGCAGATGCCGCGTTCCGTGACGATGCCGGCGACCAGCCGGGCGGGCGTGACGTCGAACGCCGGGTTGCGGACGTGCGCCCCTTCGGGGGCGAGCCGCGTCGAGCCGACGTGGGTGACTTCGCGCGCGGCGCGCTCCTCGATCGGGATCCCCGTGCCGTCGGCCGTCGCCAGATCGATCGTCGAGGTGGGCGCCGCCACGTAGAACGGAATGCCGTGGGCGTGCGCCAGGACGGCGACCGCGTAGGTGCCGATCTTGTTGGCGACGTCGCCGTTGGCGGCAATCCGGTCCGCGCCGACCACCACCAGGTCGATCTGGCGCTGGCTCATCAGCGCCCCCGCCATGTTGTCGGTGATGACGGTGGTGTCGATCCCGTCGCGGACGAGCTCCCACGCGGTGAGCCGGGCGCCCTGCAGGAACGGGCGGGTCTCGTCGGCCAGCACGGTGATCCGCTTGCCCTGCTCGACGGCGCCCCGGATGACGCCGAGGGCGGTGCCGTAGCCGGCGGTCGCCAGCGCCCCGGCGTTGCAGTGCGTGAGGATGCGCGCCCCGTCGGGCACCACCTCCGCGCCGAAGGCGCCGATCGCGCGGCAGCTGGCGACATCCTCGGCGTGGATCCGCTCGGCCGCCGCGTCCAGGCGGTCCTTGATCTGGGCCACCGACTCCCCGGCGCCGGCGGCGTCGGCGAACGTCTTCTTCATCCGATCGATCGCCCAGAAGAGATTGACCGCCGTCGGCCGCGTGGCGCCCATGAGCTCGCACGTCCGGTAGAACTCCGCGGCGAACTTCTGGGTGCCGCTCGCCTTGCTCTGGCGCATCCCGAGCGCGATGCCGTAGGCGGCCGCCACGCCGATGGCGGGCGCCCCGCGAATCACCATCGACTTGATGGCGCGCGCCACCTCCGGCGCGGTCCGGCAGGTCACGTAGACTTCCACGCCAGGCAGCTTGCGCTGGTCGATCATGACGACGGTGTCACCGGTGCGGGCAATGGTCGGCAGCATGGCGATCTGATGATAGCAGGATCGGCACGCGACCCTGGAAGCGGGCGTCTCGCGCCCTACAGGCGCGCGATGATCCCCTCCAGCACGGCCGCGAACTGGCGGCTGGCCTGGCGGGCCGTGGCCAGCACTTCCTCGTGCGCGAGCGGCCTGGGACGCACGCCGGCCGCCGTGTTCGTGATGCACGACAGGCCCAGCACCTCGATTCCCATGTGCCGGGCGACGATCGTCTCGGGCACGGTCGACATGCCGACGATGTCGGCGCCCAGCGCCCGGAGCGCGCGGATTTCGGCCGGCGTCTCGTAGTTCGGGCCGCGCACCGCCGCGTACACGCCGTGCGGCAGGAGGAGCCCGATCTCGCGCGCGGCTTCGGTGGCCACGAGCCGCAGCCGCCGCGTGTACGCCTCAGTCATGTCGGGAAAGCGGGGGCCGAACCGTTCGTCGTTCGGCCCGACCAGCGGGTTGAACCCCATCAGGTTGAGGTGGTCGGCAATGACCATCAGCGCCCCCGGCGGGTAGCTCGTGTTGATGCCGCCGGCGGCATTGGTCAGGACGAGCACCTTCACGCCGAGCGTCCCGAGCACGCGGACGCCGAAGGTCACGGTGTCCGGGTCGGGCGTCTCGTACGCGTGCACGCGCCCCGCCAGCACGGCCACCGGGCGCTCGCGCACCGACCCGACGACCAGCCGGCCGTCGTGGCCCGGCACCGACACCTCCGGCCAGTGCGGGATCTCCCCGTAGGGAATCGACACCGCGTCCACGAGGCGGCCGGTGAAATCGCCGAGTCCCGAGCCGAGCACGACGGCGACGGGGGGAAACGAGGGGACGCGGGCGCGGATCGCCTCGGCGGCCGCCGTGACGCGGGTGAAGTCGTTCATCGCAGCAGTATGCCCGCAATCGCCGCCGTGAGGAAATTCGCGGCCGTGCCGCCGAGCATGGCGAGCAGCCCCAGCCGGGCGAGATCGTGCCGGCGGTTCGGCGCGAGCGCGCCGATCTGGATGCCGATCGACCCGAAGTTGGCGAACCCGCACAGCGCCAGCGTCGCCAGCGTGAAGGAGCGCGGCGCGAGCGCGGCCTTCGTCGGCCCGAGCTGCGAGCAGGCCACGAGCTCGTTCAGCACCATCCGCGTGCCGAGCAGATTGCCGATCGCCGGCGCATCGTGCCACGAGATGCCCAGGCTCCAGGCGACCGGCGCGAGCACCCACCCGAAGATCTGCTGCAGGCTCAGCCCGGCGACGCCGAGCAGGCCGTTGACCATGGCGATCAGCGCCAGGAACGCGATCAGGATCGCGGCGACGTTCATCGCCAGCCCCAGCCCTTCGAGCGTCCCCCGCCCCGCCGCGTCGATGACGTTGACGTCCTGCCGCACCGTCTCGCGCGGCACGGTGCCCATGGTCTTCGGCGTGCCGGTCTCGGGCACGAGCATCTTCGCGACCAGGATGGTGCCGGGCGCGGTCATGAAGACGGCCGTCAGCAGGTGCCGGGCGTCGATCCCGCACAGCATGTAGGCGGCCCTCATGCCGCCGGAGACGTGCGCCATGCCGGACGTCATGACGGTCATCAGCTCCGAGCTGGTCAGGTCGGGCAGATACGGCCGGATGGTCAGCGGGGCTTCGGTCATGCCCATGAAGATGCTGGCCGCGACGTTGAGCGACTCGGCGCCGCTCGCGCGCATGAAGCGCCGCATCGCCCAGGCGAACGCGCGGACCAGCGCCGGCAGGATGCGCAGGGGTAGAGCACCGCCGACAGCGCCGCGATGAAGATGAGGGTCGGCAGCGCCTGGAAGGCGAAGATCGCCCCGAACCGCCCTCCCTGCGGGCCGAGGACGTCGGTCATGATCTTCGGCCAGACCTCCCGGTCGCCGAGCGGGCCGAACACGAACGCCGCGCCGACGCCGGCAAACCCCAGCAGGCTGTTGATGCCGTCGCCGAGCCGCTCGAACACCCGCTGGCCCACCCCGGTCCGCAGCACCACGAGGGCGATCGCGAACTGCAGGCCGAGCCCCCAGCCGACCGTCCGCCAGTCGATGGCCGATCGATCGGTCGAGCCGGCGTACAACAGCGTCAGGATCAGGATCACGCCGACGGCCGACTGGCACCGGACCGATCCGCCGACCCGCGCGGCCAGATACGCCAGCAGCGCCACCCCGAGCGCGGCCGCCAGCCACAGGAGGTCCCGCCTGGACAGCCGTCCGGGCCGGGCCGTCCACGGGGCCGCCCCGTCTCCCGTCGCCGGGGCAGGTGCGGCCGCGTCCACGCCCATCACCTCGAGCGGAGCGGCCATCTCGCCGTTCGCCATGGTCTCGATCTCCCGTACAAACGCCGCCCGACGGCCGGCCTGCGCGCCGCCGAGTCTACCGGCGTTCCGGCTGGACAGGATCTGCCGATAAGCGATATATCACGGTCGGAACGCCAGCCCATGACCCAGGTCCCCCAGCTGTCTCCCGAGCTTGCGCGCGGGGTCTCCTCGTTCGCCCGGGCGCTCATCGCCGCCGCCCGGACCTGGACGCTCTATCCGCCCGAACACCCCGCGGTCGGCGCCGCCGTTGAGCGGCTCGCCGAGGCGATCGCGCAGGTGACGGCCGGCGCCATCTTCTCGATCGCGGCGACGCCGGACGCGCTCCTGGTCGAGGGGGCCGCCCCGGCCGGGCGCGAGCTGCACGTCGCCGACGCGGCCGCGCTCCTGCACGACCGCGACATCCTGCATCTCACGTTCGCCGGCCACGTGCCGCTCCCCGCGCTCCGGTCGCTGCTGGCGCTGCTGGCGCTCGACGCCGCCGCGCGCCGGGCGCGCGGCGGGCCGGCCGCGATCTGGGCGGCCGACGGCGATCCCTCCGTCACCATCGAGCAGATCGACTACCTGCGCGTGCTGGAGGATCGGGAGCCGCCGCCCGACACCCGCCGCCGCGACGACGTCTGGCGCGCGATCGCCCGGACGATCATCGAGGGGCGGACGGTGTTCGACGAGCGGGCGCAGCTGCGGCTGCTCGAGATCGCGGGCGACCCGGACGAAATCGTGGATCTCGCGGCCGCCGTGATGGCGCCGATGCACGCGTCCGACGGCTCCCCGATGATCACCACCCAGGCGGCCACGGTGCTGGCCGCCTTCCGGCGGCTGAGTTCCATCGTGTCGGTGATGGCGGCCGATCAGATGAGCTCGCTCATGCGGAACCTGAGCGAGGCGGCGAGCCGGCTGGCGCCGCACGTGGTGATGCAGATCATGCGGAGCGCCGATGAACCGGGTGAAGCGCTGTCGGTGGTCGGCGGCCTGGCGGGCGCCTTCGACGACGTCCAGGTGGCCCGGCTGCTGGCGGCGGCGCTCGCCACCGAGGGGCAGGCGACCGAGCGGCTCGCGGAGGTGTTCAACACGATCGCGCCCGATCCGGAACGCCGGCGGCGCGTCCTCACCATGACGCGCTCGCTGCTCCACGAGAGCGATTTCGGGCGGACGGGTCAGTTCCAGGTGCTGTGGTCGTCGATGGAAGAGCTGCTGCTGTCGTACGACGAAAGCCCGTACGTCTCGGACTCGTACCGGGCGGTGCTGGACGGATCGGGCCGCCGCGCCCGGGCCATGGCGGCGCGCGACCTGCCGCCGGAACTGCCGGCGTGGCTCGAGACGCTCGGGCAGGACAACATCCGGCGCCTGTCCGTGACGCTGCTCATCGACCTGCTGCACCTGGAGAATCAGACGGACCGGGCGGCGGAGGTGGCGCGCGACATGGCCGGGCTGGCGGAAGATCTGGTGCTGTCGGGCGACTACGACGATGCCGGCCGGGTCGCGGCGGCGCTGGCGGAGACGATCGCGAACGAGGCAGGCGGCGGGCCGCTGCGGGAGGCGGCCCGGCGGGCGCTCGACGACCTCGCCGACTCGATCGCGCTGCGCGAGATGGCCGGGCTGGTCGAGGAGCTGGACGAGGCGCAGATGGCGGCCGTCGGGGCGCTGTGCCGCGCGATCGGCCCGGCCACGGTCGAGTCGCTGCGCGACGTCGCGGCGGCGGAGACGCCGGGCCCCGGCGCGCGGCGTGCGGCCGATCTCATCGTCGCGTTCGGCGCCGGCGCGGTCCCGCGGCTGGCGCCCCTGGCGGCCGACCGCCGGTGGCAGGTGCAGGTCGCCCTGGCGGGCCTCCTCGGACGCCTCGCCTCGCCGGCCGGCGTCCCGTATCTGCAGGGGCTCGTGCGCGGCGGCCATCCGCAGGTGGCGCGCGCCGCCGTCACCGCCCTGGCCGACATCGACGACCCGTCGGCCGCCCGGGCGCTGCACACGGTGCTGCGGGCGGCGACCGGCGATGTCCGTCAGGCGGTGATCGACGCGCTGGTCAGCGATCCCGATCCGCGCCTGGTCCCGCTGATCGTCCGGATCCTGGCCGAGAGCCAGCCGCTCGGGCGGGATCACGACGTCGTGCTCCAGGCGCTCGGCGCGCTCGGGGCGGCCGGCAGCGATCGGGCGGTGCCGGCGGTGACGGCCGTCATGCAGGCGCGGAGCCTGTTCGCCCGGCGGAAGACACGCGTGCTGGCCGAGACGGCGGTCGGGACCCTGGTGCGGATCGCCTCGCCGTCTGCGCAGGCGGCGCTGGACCACGCGGGCGTGTCGGGCCACCGGGCCCTGCGGCGGGCCGCGCGCGCCGCGCGGCCGCGCGCCGTCCCGGGCGCCGCGGCCAGCTGATGGCGCGCGGCTCCGCGACCATGCGGTGAGGAGTGATGGATCCCAATCGCGCCGATGACATGGTCCGCCGGCTGGCGGCGGCACTCCGCGCCGTCGAGCTGTACTCCCCGGGCCATCCGCTCGTGCAGCGCAGCGTCGCCACGCTGGCCGCCAGCTGCCAGCAGGCGCTGCAGACGGCGCCGGCGGTCACCATCGGCTTTCTGGGCGACGAGGTCGTCGTGGACGACGTCCGGCTGGCGAAGTCGTCCGCGTCGCTGGCCGGCTTCGTCCGCGGCCTGCGGGACCGCGACATCGAGAAGATCACCGTCGTGCACGGCGTGGCGCCGGAGGAATTCCGCGCGTTCGTCGAGATCCTCGCCGATCGATCGTCGACGGTGCCGGTGCCCCGGCGGCTCGCCCGCGATGCGCGCCACATCACGGTCGGCCAGATCGTCGTCGAGGACGAGGACGACAACCAGATCGGGATCGCGGCGGCGCGGCGCGTGTACCGCACGGCCGTCGAGACGGCCGAAACGCTGTGGAACGCGGCGAAGGCGGGCGAACAGCCGGATCCCCGCTCGGCACGGAAGATCATCGAGAGCATGGCGAGGCTGGTGACCGAGGACCGGACGTCGCTGATGGCGCTCACCGCCCTCAAGAAGTACGACAACTACACGTTCACGCACATGGTGAACGTCTCGGCGCTGGCGATGGCGCAGGCGCGCGCCCTGGACATCGAGGGGCCGCTGCTGCGCGAGTTCGGCTTCGCGGCGCTGATGCACGACATCGGCAAGGTCAACACGCCGCTCGAAATCCTCAACAAGCCGGACCGGCTGAACCGCGAGGAGTTCGCGATCATGCAGCGCCACGTGGTGGACGGGGCGCACATCCTGCGCCGCACCCCCGAAATGCCGGCGCTGGCGCCCATCGTCGCCTTCGAGCACCACCTGAAGCAGGACCTCAGCGGATACCCCGAGCAGATCGGATCCCGGAAGCTGAACCTCTGCACGACGATCGTCAGCATTGCCGACGTGTTCGACGCGCTGCGCAGCAACCGCCCGTACCGGCGGGGCCTGCCGACCGAGCGGATCCGGGCGATCATGCACGAGCAGGGCAACCCGGCCTTTCATCAGACGCTGCTGAAGCGGTTCGTCAACCTGGTGGGCCTCTTTCCGACCGGCAATCTGGTCCGGCTGAACACCGACGAGCTGGCCGTCGTCACGGCGGAACATCCGACCGACCCGTTCCGGCCGCAGGTGAAGGTGATCGTCGACCCCCGGGGAGAGCGCCTCGAAGCGCCGGTGCTCGCCAACACCTGGGAACGGGACGCGCGCGGCGAGCATCCGCGCGCCGTGGTCGAGGCGGTCGATCCGGAGCCGCTCGGCATCGACCCGCTCGTGTACCTGCAGGGCGGCGAGTGACCTCTCCGATGCGCGAGCGGACCGACGCCACGCCGCCCGACACGCTCGACCCCGAACGGGCCGAGCGGCTCGCCGACTTCGCGCGCGCCTGCCGCGCGGCGGCGCGCGCCGTCGTCCTGTACCCGCCGGCGCACCCGGCGATCACCGTCGCGCTGGGACGGCTGACCGACCTGACCGCGCGGATCACCGCGGACGGGCCGCTCGTCGTGAGCGTGCTGCCCGATGGCCTCCTCGTCGACGGCCGCGGGTCCGCCCGCGCGGAGACGGCGGTCGTCGAGCTCGCGGGGCTGCTGCACGCGCACGCCATCGGCGCCCTCACCGTCGCGCCCGGCATCGACGCCGACGGGTGGCGCCGGTTCCTCGAACTGCTCGGCCAGGCGCCCGACGCCGTGCGCGGCGAGGGAGGGATCGCGCGCGCCTGGACGACCGCCGGCGGCCGCGGCGTGGAGCTGACCGAGATCGACTACGCCGAGGTGCTGCGCGAGAAGGTGGCCGGGGAGGAGGCCGGCTGGGCGGCGATCGTCACCGCCTGCCTGGAGGGCCGCACGCCGCTCGAGTCGGACGCCCTGCGGGCGATCCTCGACGCGCCGGGCGGCGCGGCGCGGCTCGGCGCGCTGGCGGCGCGGCTCGATCGCCGGGCGGACGGGGCCGGCGAGGCGGCCGGGCGCGTGCCGGCGCTGCGGCGGCTGCTGGCCGGCCTGGCGGAACTGGCACCCGGCGACGCGCCGGCGCCCGACACCGTGGCCGCCGGCGTCGGTGCCGTGCTCGACGCGCTGCCGCCCGATCTCGTCGTCTCGCTGATCGACGGGCCGCAGGAGGAAGAGGCCCCGGCCGCGGAGGTCGTCACGCCGGTGATCGGACACGCACCGGACGCCGCGCTCGCGCACGTCGTGGCCCGGTCGGTCGTGGCCGACCGATCGGCGAGCGCCCGCCTCGTTCAGGCATTCCGGTCGCTGGTGCCCGATGCGGACCGGCGGCAGCGCCTCGTGCGCCTCGTACGCGGCGAGGTCGAGGAATCGCCGCTCGGGCTGGACGAGGACTTCGAGAGCCTCTGGGGCGAAGTCGCCGATCTGCTGACCTCGTATTCCGACACGCCGTTCGTCGGCGATGCGTACGGGCGCGAGCTGTCGATCGCGCGGGCGCAGGCGGCCGGCATCGACCAGATTCACGACGATCCGCCCGAGCAGGTGGCCGACTGGCTGCGGACGGTGCTGCCGTCGGCCGTGCAGACGCTGGATCAGCGGCTGCTGCTCGACCTGCTCGCCATCGAAGACGATCCCGGACGCTGGCAGGCCCTGCTCGGCCCGGTCGTGTCGCAGGTCGGGGACCTGCTGCTGGTCGGCGATTTCGCGGCGGCGGGCCAGCTCGTGTCGGCGCTCACCGCCGAGGCCGCGGCCACCTCCCCGCGGCACCGCGAGCGGCAGCCGGACGCGGCGGAGGCCCTCACCCGCCTCGCGACCGGCCCGATGATGGCGCACATTGCGGGCCACCTGCAGACGATCGACGCGCAGGCGTTCGAGCAGGTGAAGAGCCTGTGCCTCGCGCTCGGCGAGGTGGTGATTGCTCCGCTGGCCGAGGCGCTGTCGACCGAGGAGCGCGACGAGGCGCGACGGCGGCTGACCGATCTGCTGCTCGCCTTCGGGAAGACGGGCCGGCAGGCGGTCGAACGGCTCAGGACCTCGGCGAACCCGTCCGTGCGTCGCACGGCCGCGTCTCTGCTGCGGGCGTTCGGCGGGAGCGAGGCGCTGCCCGATCTGGCCGCGCTGCTCGACGATCACGAGCCGGCGGTCCAGCGCGAGGCGATTCGTGCGATCCTGGCCATCGGCAGCGAGACGGCGTACGCGGTGCTGGCCCGCGCGCTCACCTCGGGGACGCCGCGCTCGCGCATGCTCCTCATGCGGGCCGTCGGGTCGCTGCGCGACGAGGCGCCCGCGCCGCTGCTGATGCACCTCGTCCGCACGATGGACGGGCGGGGCGACCTGGGCGACGTGTACCTGCGGGCGATCGAGATGCTCGGCGCGGTCGGCGACCAGTCGAGTGTCGCGGTGCTCGAGCGGGCGCTCTACCGCGGCGACTGGTGGGCGCCGCGGCGGACGAGCCTGCAGCGGCACGCCGCGGCCGGCGCCCTGGCGCGCATCGACGCCGCCGACGCGCGCCGCGCCCTCGAGCAGGCGGTCGAAGGCGGCCCGCGCGGCGTCCGCGCCGCCGCCCGGGCGCAGCTGAAGGCCCGCGCATGAACAGGATCCGCCCATGACCGACGACGCCCGGCTGGCCGCGTCGGCCGACGATCTCGTGCGGCGCCTCGCCGCCGCGCTTCGCTCGTCCCAGCTGTACACGAGCGGTCATCCGATCGTCGGCCGGAACGCCGCCGCCTTCGCCGAGGTGCTGGCGCTGTTCCATGCGCGCCAGGCCCAGGTCACGATCGGCCTGGTCGGCGACGATCTGGTCGTCCAGGGGATCCCCGTGTCGCGGGCGGCCGACACGCTCGGCGACCTGATGAAGCGGCTCCGGGCGGCCGGCGTCGAGCGGATCGCCATCGCGCGGGACGTGAGTGACGACGAGCTGGCGGCGTTCGTGCGTGGGCTCGGCGAGCTGGCCGCGCAGGGCGAGGGCGACCGGGCCGCGGACCGCCTCTTCTTTCCGCATATCCGGGTCGGCCGCCTCGAGGTCGACGGCGGCCACGCCACCGACGCTGCCGGCCAGGAAACCGTCCGGCAGCTGTACGGCAACGCGGTGTCGCTGGCCGGCCACGTCTGGCAGCAGGCGGCCGGGGGCACGCCCCCGGAACCGGCAGCGGTGCGGGCCGCCATCGACAGTCTGGCCCGCGCCGTCGCCCGCAACCGGACGGCGCTCGTCGCGCTGACCGCGCTGAAGCGCTACGACGATTACACGTTCACGCACATGGTCAACGTCTCGATTCTGACCATGGCCCAGGCGCGCAGCCTCGGGATCGACGGCGCGCTGCTGCGGGAATTCGGGCTCGCGGCGCTCATGCACGACATCGGCAAGGTACGGACCCCGGTGGAGATTCTCAACAAGCCGGACAGCCTCACCCCGGCCGAATTCGCCGTCATGAAGCGCCACACGATCGACGGCGCGGAAATCCTGCGCGAGACGCCGGAAATGCCCGCGCTCGCGCCGATCGTCGCCTTCGAGCACCATCTGCGCCTCGACGGCGCCGGCTACCCGGACGGCGTCGCCCGGTCGTCGCTCAACCTCGGGACGATGCTGTGCAGCGTCGCGGACGTGTACGATGCGATGCGGTCGCAGCGGAAGTACCAGGACGCCTTCCCGACCGATCGCATTCTCGCGGTGCTGCAGCGCAACGACGGCCGGCAGTTCGATCAGCGCCTCGTCCGCCGCTTCGCGCAGCTCATGGGGATCTACCCGCCGGGCACCGTCGTCCGGCTCGACACCGACGAGATCGCCATCGTGCAGCGGACGTTCCCGGCCGACCCCTACCGGCCCCACGTCCGCATCCTGTTCGCGCCGGATCGGACCCCCCTCGAGACTCCGCGCGAGTGGAACCTCCTCGAAGCGGCCGCGCGCGGCGCGGCACCGTCGGCGATCGTCGCGCCGGTCGACCCGGCCGAGTACGGCGTCGACCCGCTCGCCCAGCTGTAAGCCGTCCACCGCGCCGGCCGGCCGCGCGTCGGCCCGGGCGACGCGGCCTTCCGCACGCCTGAAGTGCCCTTCCCGGCACCACGGCTGCGGCCCGGCCGCCGACGAGCCCACGGCGCGGCCGGGCGACCGAAAACACTGCGGGTCGCCCTGCCACGTCTGCTATTCTTACCGGGCGATTCCGCGCGCGGGCGCCCGTCGTGGGCGTCGCGCGCCGCGCCCGGCAGCGAACCAACCGGATGCCCTCGAGGAGACACGTCGAATGAAATGGCGCGCGCTCGCACTGCTGACGGCTATCGTCGCCCTGTCCGGGGCGCGTCCGTCGGCGCAGCCTCCCTCCCCGCTCGCTCAATCGATGGACGTCGCGTCGACGCCCCGGTCCCTGGCCGGCTGGGACGCCCGCGTCCACGCCATGCTGACAGACGGCCAGTTGAACATCAGCCGCATCCAGCGTGATTCGATGCTCGCCGGCCGCGTGCACGAGCGGTTGAACCAGACCTACAAGGGCCTGCCGGTCTTCGGCGGCCAGCTCGTCCGCCAGCTGGACGGCCGGACGCTCGTCAGCGTCTTTGGACGGTTTTTTCCGAACATCAGCGTCTCCACGCAGCCGGCCATCACGGCCGGGGCGGCCGCGCAGGACGCGGTGACCGCCCAGGGGCCGGA
>Ga0307372_10010238_pt1 | contig 12743 bp, 9 predicted proteins | sample OX1MG_FD_202533 | JGI IMG/M metagenome (GOLD analysis project Ga0307372, IMG submission 202533) | Soil microbial communities from Risofladan, Vaasa, Finland - OX-1 | ecosystem: Environmental > Terrestrial > Soil > Coastal area > Acid sulfate soil | place: Finland: Risofladan, Vaasa | collected...
TCGAGTTTCGCCATCATCGCCTGCGCCCGGCCGACCTCGCTGCGAAACGCGATAAACTCCGCCGGCGACGCGAAATCAAACGTGACGATCATCGGCTCGATCGCGACCGCGCGGAATCCCGCCGCTTCGAGCGCGGCTTTCAAAATCGAGGTGTCGGCCAGGCGCGTCGGTTCGAGTGCGCCGGGCGGCGGCGGCTTCAGTCCGGCGATCTCGCGCACGGCGTCGGAGGCCAGCGAGATCATCGGAACCTTGTCGCCGGAGTTCCACACCGCGGTCGCCAGGCCCGCGCCGGGCTTGAGCGCGCGGCGTATCGTTCGCAGCGTGCCCGTCAGGTCGGGCATGAACATCAGGCCCCACCGGCACACGCACGCATCGAAGCTCGCGGCCGGCAGCGCCATCGACTCGGCGTCCGACTCGACGAACTCGAGATTACCCAGGCCGAGCGCCGACGCGCGCTCGCGCGCGATCGCAAGCATCCCCGGCGACTGATCGACGCCCACCACATGGCCGGATTTTCCCACGACGCGCGCGGCGGTAACCGCGGGTTCGCCGTTGCCGGTTGCGATATCGAGCACCCGCGCGCCGGGCCGAACGCCCGCCAGCTCGACGAGCCGGTCGCTGACGGTCTGCGCGGCGCGCTCGAAAACGGGCCACCATTTGTTCCATCCCGCGGCGCTTTCGTCCCACATCGCGCGCTGGTCGCGTTTGAGCGCGTTTTGATCCATCTTCGATTCAGCCATCGCATCCACTCCTTTGGGCTCGATTTATATCATCGCTCAAGCACGGCGACACCGCGCAGACGCGCGATAGTTACCGGAAATTCCTGACGCAGCGCGGCGTGGCCGGCGTCGCCGCGCCCCCGCTCTTCAAGCAATACGATACTCGGATTTCCGCCGCGCTGTGCGCGCGCGCGCTGCGCCGGTGGCAGATAATAGCGCATCACCTCGACCGCATAGGCGGGCCGCGCGCCGAGCGTGGCGCCGGGCGGCAGGTGTTCGAGCGCGATCGCCGTGGCCTCGCGCCACTGGATGTCGTGGGGTTTGCGTGCGTAGCTGAAGATATGGCCAAGCGAGAGCGCAACGATTGCGGCAAGCGCCGCGCCGCGCGCGCCGCCCGAGCTGAGTTCGCACACGCCGAGTGCGGCCAGAAAATAAAACGGCACGAAGCACGACAGCACGTAGCGTTCGACCAGCACCGGCGCGATCGCGTACGACACGATCATCATCATAAGGATTGGCGCCCACATCCACACGAGCGCGAAGGCGACCGCATCGTGCGCGACCCGCCATCCGCGGATTGCGCCATAAACCGCCAGCGCCGCCAGTGGGAGAAACGCAAAGCTGCCTGCGGCCTTGTTGAACAGCGCGAACGGCTCCCACAGCGCGGGCCGCCCGATCCATTGAAGCATCCCGCGATCCACCGCCGCACCGCCGTTGCGCAATTCCGCGCGCACCAGCGGGGCGAAAGCCGCGCCTGCGATCGCAAGGGCAATCGCGACTTTCCACGCGCGGCGCGATTCGGCGGCTTTTGGACGAAAGCCCGAGCGCGCGAGCAGGTAGGCGAGCCACAGCGCCTCCGCGGCCGGGATCAGGATCGCGAAAAAGTTAACCGCGATCGCCGCTCCGGCCAGCGCTCCGGCGCCGAGGTAGTTGCCGATTCCGCCGCGCCGCACCGCGCGAATGAAGAACCCGGCCTGCCCGAGCGATACCGCCAGCATCAGCGAGTACATTCTGAGCTCGCGCGAATATTTGATCGTGACGAGGCTGACGGCCAGCAGCATCGCGGCGACGGCGGCAATCAGGTTTACGTTCAGCCGCGCGGAGCTTTCGCCGGGCGCGTCGAGCAACTCGCGCGCGATCCAGAACACGAGCAGGATCGCCAGCGTGCCCAGCAGCGCCGAGAGCGAGCGCAGCGCCACGAGCCCTTCTCCGAACATCGCGATCCACCAGTGCAGGAGAACCTCGTGCGCGGCGATCTTGCCCGGATTGAGCTGTTCCCCGAGCGCGATTACCTGGGCCACGGTCGGCGCCGCGGCGGCCGCCCAGGTGGCGGCTTCGTCGGCCGACATTTCATTGGCGCCCAAATCGGCGAAGCGCAAAAGCGCGCCCGCGGCCAGTGCGAGAATCAATATGGGCAGCCAGAGCCTGCGCATGGGGGAACCTGTTCGCGCCGATGCGCCGCTCTGGGCCGGTCAGAGTCCTTTTTTCAGTTGCGGCGCCGGACGAAAGCCCACCGTGCGCATTGCCGGAATCGTCATCGTCGCTTTGGTGCGCGGATTATAACCCGCGCGTGCGCGATGGCGCCGCACCGTGAAGGTGCCGAAGCCTGGCACCCAGAAGCGCTTCTCGCGCCGAATCGATCGCGCGATCTGCTCGAACGCAAGGTCGATCGTATTCTCGACCGACTTGCGCGGTTGGCGCGACGCGCGCGCCACGGAATCGATCAGCTCCGCTTTGGTCATTGCCGGCTCCTCCCGCGTGATCAGTACGGCAGAACCGCTTCAGGGGCAAACGCCGCATGCGGCGCAAAGCCGCCGCGCGGTTCAATGCGCCGCGCGCATCCGCTCGGCTTCGCGCCATATCAGGCCCCAGCGCACACCCTGGTCGCTGACGATAACCTCGCCGGCGCCGAAGCGATCCATCACGCGCAGCAGGATCATCGCGCCCGCATAGATCACGTCGGCGCGGCCCTCGAGCAGTCCCGGCAGCTTGCGGCGTTCGGCGAGCGCGCGCGTGCCAAACAGATCGGTCACGCGCTCGACCTCGGCGCGGGCGAGCACGTGGCCGTGCACGATCGCGGCGTCGTACTCGGTCATCGCGAGGGCGACCGCGCAAATCGTGGTGACGGTGCCCGCGATTCCGATCGTTTTCGCCGGCCGGAAATTCCATCGTGCCGAATCGAGCGCGGAATCGATCGCATCCGCCAGCTCGCGCGCGTCGCCGGGCGAGGGCGGGTCGCTGCGGATGTACCGTTCGGTCATCCGCACCGAGCCGATTTGCAGGCTCATCATTTCGAGCGGACGGCCGGGTTCGGCGCGGATCAGCTCGGTCGAGCCGCCGCCGATATCGAGGATCAGAATCGCGAGCGATGGATCGATCGCGAGCCCGCGGGTCACCGCCAGGTGCGACAGGCGCGCTTCCTCGAGTCCGGTGATTATTTCCAGATCGACGCCGGCGCGCTCGCGCACCCGCGCGATAAACTCGGGCCCGTCGGCTGCGTCGCGCAGCGAGGCGGTGCCGGCGGCGACAAAGCGCTCGACGCCGAGCGCGCGTCCGCGCGCGGCGAATTCCTCGATCGCGGCGATGGTGCGCGCCGCGGAATCGGGATCGAGGCGCCCGCTTTTATCCACCCCGCGGCCGAGCCGCGTGATTCGCGAGCACTCCAGGAGCGCGCGCGGCGGCGCGGATCCTTCGATCGCGGCCGCGAGCATCAGAACCGTGTTGGTGCCCACGTCGAATGCGCCGATTTTCATAGGACGCTCGCGGCGAGTTCCGCACTGTGCGGCTCGAGCGCGTGCGCGGCGATCCATTTTTCGATCTCCGCAAGCGCCCGCTCGCCCATCGCGAGTTTTTTTTCGCGTCCGCGAGCGCGGATATTCAGCTCGGGCATTAGCCCGTAATTCGCATTCATCGGCTGGAAGTCGCTGCGCGCGGCGTCGGTCACATAGCCAATCAGCGAGCCGAGTGCGGTCTCGCGCGGGGGGACGACCAGCGGCTGCTGTGCGAGCAGACGCGCCGCGTTGATTGCGGCGAGCAATCCGGCGGCGGCCGATTCGACGTAGCCTTCGACTCCGATCATTTGCCCGGCCAGGAACAGATCGCCGCGCGAGCGCAGTTGCAGCGTCGGACGCATGAGGCGCGGCGAATCGATAAAGGTGTTGCGATGCAACGAGCCAAGGCGCACGAATTCGGCGCGCGCAAGTCCCGGAATCATCCGCAACACCCGGCGCTGCTCGGGATAGGTCATCTTGGTTTGAAAGCCTACGATATTGTAGATGCGTCCCGCGTGATCGTCCTGGCGCAGTTGCACGACTGCGAACGGCCGCGCGCCGCTGCGCGGATCGGAAAGTCCAACCGGCCGCATCGGTCCGAACGCCAGCGTCAGCGGCCCGCGTCGCGCCATCTCCTCGATCGGCATGCAGCCTTCGAAGTAAACCGGCTTCTCGAACGGATGCAGCGCCATTTTTTCCGCGGCGACGACCGCCGCGATAAACGCGTGATACTCGGCCTCGGTCATCGGGCAGTTGATATAGTCGTCGCCGCCGCGTCCGTAGCGGGAGGCGCGGAACGCGACGCTCATGTCGATCGAGTCGGCAGCGACGATCGGTGCAATCGCGTCGTAAAAATAAAGATTGCGCGGTCCGATGAGCAGGTTGAGCGCGTCGCCCAGTGCGGGGCTGGTCAGAGGGCCCGAGGCGATGATGGCCGGCCCCTCGGGAATCGCGGCCGCCTCGCCGCGGACAATTTCAATCATCGGATGCGCGCTGAGCGTCGCCGTGATGAAGCCCGAGAAGTCTTCGCGATCGACGGCCAGCGCCGATCCCGCCGGCACCCGCGCGCGATCCGCCGCGGCGATGACGAGCGATCCGAGCCGCCGCATCTCTTCCTTGAGAACTCCCACCGCGGTCTCGAGTCCCGCGTTGCGCAGCGAGTTCGAGCAGACCAGCTCGGCGAAATTCGCCGTCTGATGCGCCTCGGTCATCCTCACTGGGCGCATCTCGACTATGCGGAGGCGCACGCCGCGCCGCGCGAGCTGCCATGCGGCCTCGCTGCCGGCCAGACCCGCGCCAATAACGGTTACGATTGGATCGGACATTACAAGCACGACGATCGTGCCCCGTTTGAGCTCCGCTGTAAACCGGCGGCGGCGAGCCGCGCATCCGCCGCGATTGCCCTTAATCCGCACGAGCACTAGCATCCGTTCTCGCTGAACAGGAGGGTACGAGATGAAGCGAAAGGCTGCCGGTCGCAATGCCAAAAAGGCGCCGCCGCGCGCCGCAAGTCGCGCGGGCGCACGCCCGAAGAACCGCGCCGCTCGCGGACGCATCGTCCTGATGGTGGGAACGCGCAAGGGCGCCTGGCTGTTTCATTCGGACGCGGAGCGGCGCCGATGGACGATCGACGGGCCGCATTTCCTCGGCCATATCGTCAATCATCTGACACTCGATCCGCGCGACGGCTCGACGATGCTGATGGCGTCGAAGACGGGGCATCTGGGACCCACGATTTTTCGCTCGGCCGACATGGGCCGCACCTGGACCGAAGCGTCGCGTCCTCCTGCGTTTCCCAAAGCGACTGAAGGCCAGTCCGCCGAGGGCAAACGCGCGCTCGCGGTCGATTACACGTTCTCGCTTGCCCCCGCGCATCCGCGCGAGCCCCGCGCCTGGTACGCGACGACATCGCCGCCCGGGCTCTTCCGCAGCGAAGACGCGGGCGTGACCTGGGAGCAGGTCGCGGGATGGAATGAGCATCCGAATTACTGGAAGTGGAATAATCCCGACGCGGGCACGCCCGACGGAGCGATCCTGCAATGGATGACGATCGACCCGCGCGATCCCACGCACATGTATATCGTCACTTCCTCGGGCGGAGTTTTCGAGTCGAACGACAAAGCCGAGTCGTGGCGTCCGCTCAATAAAAATGTCGAGGCGAATTTCATGCCCGGTCCTTCGCCGGAGTTCGGGCAGGATACCCACTGCCTGCAGATGCATCCGGCGGCGCCCGATCGGCTCTACCAGCAGAGCCACTGCGGAATTTACCGGCTCGACCGTCCGGACGATGAATGGGTGCGCATCGGGCGCAACATGCCGCCCGAGATTGGCGACATCGGATTTCCCATCGTGCTGCATCCGCGCGATCCCGACAGCGCGTGGGTCTTCCCGATGGACGGCACCACCGTATGGCCGCGGACCAGCCCGGGCGGACGTCCCGCGGTCTATCGCACGCGCGACGCCGGCGCGTCATGGGAGCGCCAGGACCGCGGGCTCCCTCGCGAGCAGGCGTGGATGACGGTGAAGCGGCAGGGCTTCACCGCCGACGGACGCGATCCGCTGGGTCTCTACTTCGGCACCACCTGCGGCGAGCTGTGGACGAGCGGCGATGAGGGGCGGCGATGGCGCCAGATCGCGACGCATCTGCCGGAGATCTACTCGGTCGAAGCGGCGACGGTTGCGTGATGCGCGTGCTGATTCCCAGCCAACTTCGCTCTTATACGCACGGGGCGGCCGAAATTGCGGGCGCGGGAACCACCCTCGAGGAATTGACGCGAAACCTCGACGCGGAATTTCCCGGGATCCGCTTTCGGATTATTGACGAGCAGGATCGAATTCGGCGCCATATCCGGATTTTCGTAAACGGCGAGCAGGCGAACACGCTTGCCGCGGCGCTCGCGCCGGGCGACGAAGTACAAATCGTGGGCGCCCTGACCGGCGGATGAGGCCGGCCCGCGCGGCGCGATTGTTGCCCCGCGGCAATTGCGCTACAACAGTTGCGATTCGCAACCGCCAGGAGGAACCGGCTGATGACCACGCTCTATGGAACTTCGCAATCGCGCGCCCCGCGATCGCTGTGGGCGCTCGAAGAACTCGGCGTCAAATACAATCACGTCCCGACCGGCGTTCCGGAAACGCGCACTCCCGAGCATCTCAAGCGCAATCCCAACGGCCACATTCCCGTGCTCGAGGACGGGGGCCAGCACTTCTGGGAGTCGATGGCGATAAATCTCTATCTCGCCGAGAAGTACGGGAAAGCGCCGTTCTGGCCCGCGTCGGTCGCCGATCGCGGCCACGCCTACCAGTGGAGCTTCTGGGCGATGACCGAGGTCGAGCCGCATTTGATCGCGATCCTGATGAACAAGTTGTTTCTGCCCGCCGAGCAACGCAGCGAGCAGGCCGTATCCAACGCGGCGGCCGCGCTCAAGGCTCCGCTTGGAGTTCTCGACGGCCACTTGAAGGGACGTCAGTATCTGCTGGGCAACGATTTCACGATCGCCGATCTCAACGCCGCCTCGGTGCTGAGTCTTGCGGCGTACGTGCAGTTCGATATCTCCGGCACTCCGGTCGCCAAGGCATGGTACGATAAGTGCCTGGCGCGTCCCGCATTCCAGAAAGCTCGCGCGATGAAGTAATCGCGCGGACTGCGCATCAGCGAGCGGCCGCCGCGGCGAAAATCGCGGCGGCCGTTTCGCGCCTCGCGCTTAGTCAACTGCCGGCGGGAGTCGGGGTTGGTGTCGGTGATGGACGCGCGGCGATCGCCTTTATTCCCTCCCAATACGGGCTGCGCGCGAGCTGCGCGCGAAAGTCCGCGAGGAACCGATTCTTGCCGCGAATCCGCGCGGGCCATGCCAGATCGGCAAACTGCCACGCCAAATCGGGATGCCCCGAATAGATCAGGCTCAGCATGTCGGCCCAAAACTCACTCGGTATTTTCGCATCAGGCCAGACCCGGTACGGATCGTCGTAGTTCGCCGCCATCGCATCGACGCGCGTGTTGTTGGCCTTGCTCTGGAGAATCTCCGGGCTGGTCTCTGGCTGGCGCATCAGGTCGTCCGCGACCCTCCATCCGCCGTCGCGATATTCGAGAATCACCAGCGGCGCGGGAGACTCGGCGAAGTCGCTGTGCCATCCGGCGAACGTCCAATCGTGAAGCACGATCTGCACGCCGTCATTGGGTTTCAGGCGCACAAAGTGCGGACTTTGATGGTCGTCCTCGTGCAACTGGATTTTTCCGAGCGAGCGGAATTTCGGCTCGAGCTCGAACATGTAAAAAGTCAGGCAGCAGTCCGCACCGCCGCTGTAGCCGGTCACGACCAGCGCGGGATGCCCGTCGCCGGTAAGATCGCGCCCCGGCGCGAGGAATTTTTCATCGGGATCGTCAGGTGCGAGCGCGCCCACGCGCAGCGCGGCGTCGCATAGCGGGCGGCTCGTGTACTCGAGATGGTACCCGCGCTTGATTTCGAAGTACGCGCCGCCGCATCCGCGATCGTCGCGATAGATCGATACGTCGTAGGCGAGCACCTGGGTTTCGGATTCGAGCGTCGGCCCCGACGGCCGCGGTGTCGCGGCGGGATGCGCATGATGCCGCTGGCGCGCGTACGCGGTCGCGCTCGCGAGCAAGATCGCGGCGACGAGCAGAATCGACGCGCGACCGATCGCGCGTGCAAGGCGGAAGAAGGGCCGCTTGGATTCAGTCATTCTGCCCGGTCCCTCGGACCCTATGTGCGAGAGATAAATGGCGCTCAGCCGTTCGAGTCGTCGTCGCCTGAAAAGGTCGGCACGGCGACGCAATCGCGATAGCGTGTTACACGAATTCACTGCGGCAATCTGCCGTGAGACGAACAGTCGCTTCAAATCGAGCACGGCGACCGCCAAGCATTATGCCTGCTCGCGCAAAAAATCGGAACTCCCCGCGCAGGTGAAGAGGCTGTCGGGTTTCTCCCAAACGCTCAATTGTTGTCATCCTGAGCCGTAGGCGAAGGATCTCCGCGGAGCCTGTCCTGAGAGTTTGTGATCTTTTTGAAAGCCTGGTGGCGGCGGAACTCTCCGTCAGACAAATTCCTCAAGCGCTCGATCCACTTATGTCATTCCCGCGTGTGGCTGCCGCGCGAGGAATCCCGGATTCCGAATAAACTCACAAACTCTGAGCGCAGTCGAAGGAGCAACCTCCGTTCAGGATGACGGACAGCAGTTCGGCGTTTATCGACAACCTCGTGAAGGGAAAGGAATCGTGAGCCGGACGGCGGGGCGCGGGAGTCCGGACCTGATCGATCGCGATCGCTCGCACGAAAATTCGGAAACTGCTACTCGTCGGTTCTGCCGCCGTAGTCCGTCGAGCCAGCGGAGCGCGGCCGCCCATCAAACATGTCACGAATCAGCCGCCGCGAGTTTTTGCGTCACGCCAGCCGCGCAGGTCTGGCGATGGCCGTTGGAGCCCAGTTGGGCGGACTCGTCGGATGCGGCAGCAGCGGGCAGACGGTCCAGCAGCCAACCGGCGCGTACGATGTGATTATCGTTGGCGGTGGCAGCGCGGGAGCGATTGTCGCCGCCAAGCTGCAAATCGCCGGTGGCGGCCGCAAACGCATCCTGGTGATCGAGGCCGGAGGTCCGACCAGCGCGGCGATCGGCGGCACCGCGTTTCCGCCATGGCTGCCAGCCAACCGCACCGATCTGACGATTTTCGACGTGCCGGGCGAATACTCGCAAATGGCGTTTATGCCGCTGGGCGCGCCTTACCAGCTTACCGAAACCGGGTTCACCTATCAGGGCATCGGACTCGGCGGCAATGCGATGTTCAACGGGATGCTGTTTCAGACCAACCCGACGCAGGTATTCGATAATAGCTGGCCCAGCGGATGGCACTGGTCCGACATCGAGCCCTATTTCGCGACGGTTCGGGCGAAGGTTCCGGTCACGAGTACTCCGTCAACCAACGGCATCGCGCAAAATACCGGTCCCGCGCAGATCGCGCATCCGTTGTACGCAGCCGCCGGATGGGTCGAAGGCGATACCAGTCAGCCATTCAGCGGGACGGGCGTCTATAGCACGCCGTATGTCGCCGCGGCGGCCGGTCGGCGCGCAGGTCCGATCAGCGGGTATTTCGCGGCGGTCGATCCCGGCGGAGTGCCGGCGGCGGGTCTCGAAATCCTGCCATACACCAAGGCCAACCGGATCATTTTCGACAAGGCAGGTCGGGCGCGCGCGGTGGAATACGCGAGCCGCGGCGGTCTGAACCAGTCGTTGCCCGCAACTATCGGCACCGCGCGCTTGAAGCGTGGCGGGCTGCTCGTGATGGCGGCGGGAGCGCTGGTCACTCCGCGACTGCTGCTGCTCAGCGGTGTCGGGCCGCGCGGCCGCGAGTCGGAGATTTTTCCCGGGCAGTCGCCACCGGCATTCGCGATCGACAATCCGCTGGTCGGCGTCGGAGTGTATGACCATGTGATGACGATGATCACGTACAGCTACGACGGCCCGATCCCGTACCAGGCGTACAACTACGGCAATTACTCCGGAAACGCGGCGGACCTGAATGCGTATCTGGCCGGCGGCAGCGGACCGTACGCGCAGTACCAACCCGTGTCGATTCTGAATTACGTGTTGGGTGGCGGATCGATTCCGAACGTTGAAATCTTTCTCAATCCAAACGGCGCGGGAACGCCGGGCGGCCCATTCTATGGCTCGAACACATTGTCCGCCTTCTTGATGCTGCTCAATCCGCAAGCGCGCGGACTGATCACGCTCGACTCAAGCGGCAAAGTGAATTACCCGAATATCTATTTGCCCAATACCGCCGAGGGTGGGGCCGATATCGCGCTGATGACCCAGGCGGTGTACGACATGATTCAGCTCTTCGCCCAGGATTCCGGACTCAAGATTGTTTTCGGTCCCGGCAGCGCGAGTCATCCCAGTCTGAATCCCAATAGCCTTGCCGATATCCAGACTTACGTTACCGGTCCCGAACCGGTCGATGGCGTGTATTTCAATCGACTGATCATCAATCACTACGGCGGTACGGCGGCGCTTAGCGATGGCCCTGGCGGGGTCGATCCCGCCACGCTGATTCTGCGCGGCACGACCAACGTGGCGGTGGTCGATGCCTCGCTGATTCCCACGATCGTGCCTGCGCATCCGATCGGCACGATCATGGCGGTCGCGGACCGCGCGGGCGATATCCTGGCGGCGCGACTCGGCTGACGGCGGCGGTGAAAGACGTTCGCGCGTCACGAAGCTTGCGAGCAATGCGCAAGCATCGCGCCGCGCTGAAAAATGAAACTTATCTCTCTCTTGCCGGGCGAGGGATCCAGACGGCGGACGAGGGTTATGCGATGTGCGGGGCGGTTGCCGGCGGCGCGGCGGCGGGCGTTTCAGAGGCGGCCGGGGCGGGGGCTTTGTAGCCGCATTCCGCGTTGGCGCACTTCCATACGGTGCCCTCGCGCTTGGTAACTTTCTCGACCAGGTAGTTGGCGCCACATGAGGGGCAGGGATGCGGGACGACTTTATCCCACGCCGCGAACTTGCACTTCGGGTAGCGGCCGCATCCGAAGAACAGTTTGCCGCGGCGGCTGCGGCGCTCGAGGATCTCGCCCTCTTTGCATTCCGGGCAGGCGACTCCGGTTTTCACCGGCGGCGATTGCAACCGCTTGATCCCGTCGCAATCCGGATAACCGGTGCATCCGAGGAACTCGCCGAAGCGCGAGCGTTTGCGCACCATCGGCTTGCCGCACTTGTCGCAGACTTCGTCGGTGGGGGCGACCGGCGCGGATTCGCGGACGTGGATTCCGCCCTGATCGTCGCGCGAAAATTCGCTGGTGCTCTTGCACGCCGGATAGTTCGAGCAGGCAAGGAACTCGCCGTTGCGGCCCCATTTGATAACCATGTCGCCGCCGTCGAGTGGACACTTGAGCCCCGTGGGAAGACCCTTGCGCTTGACCTCGGGCATCATCTTTTTGGCTTCGCCGAGGCGCTTCTTGAACGGGCCGTAAAATCGCCTGAGCGTCTTGACCCAGTTCTCCTTGCCCTCTTCGACCTTGTCCAGGTCTTCTTCCATCGCGGCCGTAAAGCCGACCTCGATAATATCCGGAAAGGCAGCCACCAGGAGATCGGTCACGGTGCGGCCCAGAGTCGTGGGGCGCAGGCGCTTGCTCTCGTCTTCCTCGACATAGGTCTGATTGAGCAGGCTGGTCATGATCGTGGCGTAGGTGGACGGCCGCCCGATACCTTTTTCCTCGAGCTCTTTGATCAGCGTCGCCTGCGTGAAGCGCGGCGGCGGCTGGGTGAAGTGTTGCTCGGGATCGAGCCCCTGGAGCACGAGCCGCTCGCCCTCGGTCATAGCGGGCAGGGTGGCGGCCACTTCGTCGTCGTCGGTGGCTTCGTCCTGTCCTTCCAGGTACACGCGCATGAAGCCGTCGAACTTCATCACCTGGCCGGTTGCGCGAAACACCGCGGCGGCAGCGTCGATATCGACGCTGGTGCGATCGTACACGGCCGGATTCATCTGGCTCGAGACGAAGCGGTCGTAAATCAGCTTGTAAAGATCGTAGGCCGGTTTTTCCAGGTACGGTCGTACGGATTCCGGGTCACGTTCGACCGCAGTCGGGCGAATCGCTTCGTGGGCGTCCTGGGCGGCTTTGCTGGTGCGGTAATGAATCGCGCGGTCGGGTAGATATTCTTTTCCGTAGCGCCCGGCGATATGGCCGCGCACCGAGTCGAGTGCGACCTCGGAGACACGCACCGAATCGGTCCGCATGTAGGTGATAAGGCCTACCGCGCCCGAATCGCCAAGCTCGATACCTTCGTACAGGCGCTGCGCAATCTGCATCGTGCGTTTGGGCGAGAAATACAGCTTGCGCGAGGCTTCCTGCTGCAGGCGCGAGGTAATAAACGGCGGTGCGGGACTGCGCCGGACTTCCTTGCGTTCGATCGTGCGGATCACGAACGGCGCGTCGGTTACCGCAGCGATAATCTCGTCGGCCTGGACCTTCGGAAGCTTGTAAGCCTTGTTGTCGATGCGCTGGTCTTTCCAGCTATAGAGCCGCGCCTTGAACGGCGGAGGATTGGCGGCGGCCAGACGCGCGTCGAGCGTCCAGTATTCCTCGGCCCGAAACGCCTCGCGCTCGCGCTCGCGCTCGACGATTATCCGCAGCGCCGGAGATTGCACGCGGCCCGCGCTTATCCCGCGCTTGACCTTGTCCCAGAGCAGCGGACTTATCTGGTAGCCGACCAGACGGTCGAGCACCCGCCGCGCCTGCTG
>Ga0307372_10010242_pt1 | contig 12742 bp, 7 predicted proteins | sample OX1MG_FD_202533 | JGI IMG/M metagenome (GOLD analysis project Ga0307372, IMG submission 202533) | Soil microbial communities from Risofladan, Vaasa, Finland - OX-1 | ecosystem: Environmental > Terrestrial > Soil > Coastal area > Acid sulfate soil | place: Finland: Risofladan, Vaasa | collected...
CTGAGTCCAACCCTGCCCTGCTCGGTGAACTTGAAGGAGTTGCTGAGGAGGTTGCGGAGCACCTGCTGCAGGCGCTTGGGGTCGGTCCGCATGCGGTCCGGAAGGTTCTCTCCTAGCTCGATCGAGAACTGGAGCTTTTTGGACTCCGCCACGTGGCGGAAGGTGCGCTCGACGAAGTCGACGATGCCCGCCATCGGCTCCTCCGCGATCTCCAGGGCAACCGTGCCGGACTCGATCTTGGAGAGGTCGAGGATGTCGTTGATCAGCGCCAGCAGGTCCTGGCCACTGGAGCGGATGATGCGGGCGAAGTCGACCTGCTTGTCGGTCAGGTTGCCGTCCGGGTTGTCGGTCAGCTGCTGGGCCAGGATCAGCAGGCTGTTGAGCGGCGTGCGCAGCTCGTGGCTCATGTTGGCCAGGAACTCGTTCTTGTAGCGGGAGGTGATCTCGAGCTGCTCGGCCTTCTCCTCCAGTGAACGCTTGGCCTGCTCGACCTCCAGGTTCTTGCGCTCGACCTCGGTGTTCTGCTCGGCCAGGAGGCGAGCCTTCTGCTCCAGCTCCTCGTTGGTCTTCTGCAGCTCCTCCTGCTGGCTCTGCAGCTCGTGGGCGAGCGACTGCGACTGCTTCAGCAGCGACTCGGTCGTCATGTTCGCCTCGATGGTGTTGAGGACGATCCCGATCGACTCCGTCAGCTGGTCCAGGAAGTCCTGGTGGATGTCCGAGAAGCGATCGAAGCTGGCCAGCTCGATCACCGCCCGGACCTGGCCCTCGAAGAGGACCGGCAGCACGATGATGCTGAGCGGAGACGACTCGCCGAGCGCGGAGTTGATCTTGATGTAGTCGTCGGGGACGCCGGTCAGGAGGATTCGCTCCTTCTCCAGCGCGCACTGACCGACCAGTCCCTCGCCGACCCGGTAAACGGTCGCCAGGTGCTTGCGCTCCTTGTAGGCGTAGCCCGCCTGGAACTTGAGGACTGGCTCCTCCGCGTTGGAGCTGTCCATCGTGTAGAAGACGCCGTGCTGCGCGTTGACCAGCGGCGCCAGCTCGCTGAGGATCATCTTGCTGACGGTCATCAGGTCGCGCTGTCCCTGGAGGACGCGCGTGAAGCGTGCGAGGTTGGTCTTGAGCCAGTCCTGCTCGGCGTTCTTGCGGGTGGTCGCGGCCAGGTTGACGATCATCTGGTTGATCTTGTCCTTGACCACGGCGACCTCCCCGGAGGCCTCGACGCCGATCTCCCGGTTGAGGTCGCCCTCGGTCACGCTGGTGGCCACGTCGGCGATGGCTCGGAGCTGGGTCGTCAGGTTGGCGGCGAGCTGGTTGACGTTGTCGGTGAGGTCCTTCCAGGTGCCGGAGGCGCCGGGGACGCTGGCCTGACCACCGAGCTTGCCCTCGACGCCCACCTCGCGGGCGACGGTGGTCACCTGGTCGGCGAAGATGGCCAGGGTGTCGGTCATCTCGTTGATGGTCGCCCCGAGCTCGGCGACCTCGCCCTTGGCCTCGACGGCCAGCTTGCGCTTGAGGTCGCCGTTGGCGACCGCGGTCACGACGCGCGCGATCCCGCGCACCTGCTCGGTGAGGTTGGCCGCCATCAGGTTGACGTTGTCGGTGAGGTCCTTCCAGGTGCCCGCCACGCCGCGGACCTGCGCCTGGCCGCCGAGCTTGCCCTCGGTTCCGACCTCGCGGGCGACGCGGGTCACCTCGGAGGCGAAGGCGTTGAGCTGGTCGACCATCGTGTTGGTCGTGTCCTTGAGCTCGGCGATCTCGCCCTGGGCGTCGACCGTGATCTTCTTGCTCAGGTCGCCGTTGGCGACAGCGGTGACGACGCGGGCGATCCCCCGCACCTGCTCGGTGAGCTGACCGGCCATCAGGTTGACGTTGTCGGTGAGGTCCTTCCAGACCCCACCGACGCCCTTCACCTGGGCCTGGCCACCGAGCTTGCCTTCGGTGCCCACCTCGCGGGCGACGCGGGTCACCTCGGAGGCGAAGGCGTTGAGCTGGTCGACCATCGTGTTGATGGTGTTCTTGAGCTCCAGGATCTCGCCCTGGCCCTCGACGGTGATCTTCTTGGAGATGTCGCCGTTGGCGACCGCGGTCGTCACCTCGGCGATGTTGCGGACCTGGCTGGTGAGGTTACCGGCCATGGTGTTGACGTTGTCGGTGAGGTCCTTCCAGGTGCCGCCGACGTCCTTCACCTGGGCTTGGCCGCCGAGCTTGCCCTCGGTGCCGACCTCCCGTGCGACGCGGGTCACCTCGGAGGCGAACCCGTTCAGCTGGTCGAGCATCGTGTTGATGGTGTTCTTCAGCTCCAGGATCTCGCCCTTGACGTCCACCGTGATCTTCTTGCTGAGGTCGCCGTTGGCCAGCGCGGTGGTGACGTCGGCGATGTTGCGGACCTGGCTGGTGAGGTTGCCGGCCATCAGGTTGACGTTGTCGGTGAGGTCCTTCCAGACGCCGCCCACGTCGCGGACGTCGGCCTGGCCGCCGAGCTTGCCCTCGGTGCCGACCTCGCGGGCGACGCGGGTCACCTCGCCGGCGAAGGCGTTGAGCTGGTCGACCATCGTGTTGATGGTGTTCTTGAGCTCCAGGATCTCGCCCCGACCCTCGACGGTGATCTTCTTGCTCAGGTCGCCGTTGGCGACCGCGGTCGTCACCTCGGCGATGTTGCGGACCTGGCCGGTGAGGTTGCCGGCCATCAGGTTCACGTTGTCGGTGAGGTCCTTCCAGGTGCCGCCGACGTCCTGCACGTCGGCCTGCCCGCCGAGCTTGCCCTCGGTGCCCACCTCTCGGGCCACGCGGGTGACCTCGGAGGCGAACCCGTTGAGCTGGTCGAGCATCGTGTTGATGGTGTTCTTGAGCTCGAGGATCTCGCCCTGGCCCTCGACCGTGATCTTCTTGCTCAGGTCGCCGTTGGCGAGGGCGGTGGTGACGTCGGCGATGTTCCGGATCTGGTTGGTCAGCTGACCGGCCATCAGGTTCACGTTGTCGGTGAGGTCCTTCCAGGTGCCCCCGACGTCCTTCACGTCGGCCTGGCCGCCGAGCTTGCCCTCGGTGCCCACCTCGCGGGCGACGCGGGTCACCTCGGAGGCGAAGGCGTTGAGCTGGTCGACCATCGTGTTGATGGTGTTCTTGAGCTCCAGGATCTCCCCCTTGACGTCGACGGTGATCTTCTTGCTCAGGTCGCCGGTCGCTACCGCGGTGGTGACATCGGCGATGTTGCGGATCTGATTGGTCAGCTGACCGGCCATCAGGTTGACGTTGTCGGTGAGGTCCTTCCAGGTGCCGCCGACGCCCTTCACGTCGGCCTGGCCGCCGAGCTTGCCCTCGGTGCCCACCTCGCGAGCGACGCGGGTCACCTCGGAGGCGAAGGCGTTGAGCTGGTCGACCATCGTGTTGATGGTGTTCTTGAGCTCCAAGATCTCGCCCTGACCCTCGACGGTGATCTTCTTGGAGAGGTCCCCGTTGGCGACCGCGGTCGTCACCTCGGCGATGTTGCGGACCTGGCTGGTGAGGTTGCCGGCCATGAGGTTCACGTTGTCGGTGAGGTCCTTCCAGGTGCCGCCGACGCCCCTCACCTGGGCCTGGCCGCCGAGCTTGCCCTCGATGCCGACCTCGCGCGCGACGCGGGTCACCTCGGAGGCGAACCCGTTCAGCTGCTGGACCATCGTGTTGACGGTCTTGGCGGTCTGCAGGAAGACGCCCTTAACCGGCCGCCCGTCGATCTCGGTGGCAACCGTCTGGGTCAGGTCGCCGCCGGCGACGGCTCCGATCACCCGGGCCATCTCGCTGGTCGGCCGGACCAGGTTTTCGATCAGCTCGTTGACGGAGTCGACCGACTGGGCCCATTCGCCGCCGAGGGCTGGCATCGTCGCCCGCTGCGAGATGCGGCCCTCCTCGCCGACCAGGCGGCCGACCCGGGCCAGCTCGCGGCCGAGCCGCTGGTTGGCCTCGATGACGTCGTTCAGTGCGTCGGCGATCTTGCCGGCCGTCCCGGTCCAGTCATCCGGCATCCGGACCGCGAAGTTGCCGCGCTTGAACTCGGTCAGGACCTTCAGGAGGGCCGTCTGATCGAGCTCTCCCACGGCAGTCGTCATGGTCTTCATTCCGCTCCCCTCGACGAAATCTGAATTGGAACACCGGCAACGCCCCGTCTTCCTCTTGATTCCCGGAGGGTAGACGAAGGGTAATAGTCGCTATCAGGATAACCGGGGTCACGGCAGTCAGGAAGGGATTTGGGGGACCGAAACCCTCGTATCCGAGGAACTGATAGCGGAGTTATAAGCCGCGGCTCTGTGGTTTGCGCCCGGCCGGTTTCAGCCATAGAATTCGGACCGCGTAATGGGGGGAAAGCCGGCTGCTGCCCGAAAGGGCGGAGATTCGGTTGCGGCGGTGTCGAACATGGTCTTCCTGAAGGCCCATGAGGACATGGCCGACACGATGCGGTTGATCCTGGAGTCCACGGGCGAAGGGATCTACGGCATCGATCCTCGTGGCCGCCTCACCTTCGTGAACCGAGCCGCCGCGCGGATGTTCGGAGGCGAGGTCGCAGACCTCATCGGCGATGACGTCCACGAGCTCTTCCACCACTCGCGGGCCGACGGCTCGGCCTACCCGGAGGTCGAGTGCCCGGTTCACCGGACGGTGGCCGAGGGAATCGGCGCCAAGATCGAGGACGAGGTCTTCTGGCGCTCCGACGGCACCTCCTTCCCGGTCGAGTACACCACCTTTCCGATCCTCGACAAGGGGGTCAACAAGGGCGCCGTGGTGGCCTTCTCGGACATCACCGACCGGCGGCGCATGGAGGATGAGCTGCGGGAGGCCAACGACCGCCAGCGGGAGTGGATCAGCGACCTCGAGCGCCGTAACCAGGAGGCCAACCTGCTCAACGAGATGGGCGAGGTGCTTCAGACCTGCTACACGCCGGAGGAGGCGCGGGCCGCCATCGGCCAGTACGTAGAGCGGCTGTTCCCCGGGGAGTCAGGCTCGCTCTGCATGCTCAACGAGCGCAGCCTGTTGGAGGTGATCGCCAGCTGGGGCAAGGCGCTGCCAGGGGAGGAGATCTTCGCCCTGGAGGACTGCTGGGCGCTCCGCCGGGGCCAGCTCCACCTCGTCTCGGACCCCAAGCACGGGCTACGCTGCCGGCATCTCGGCGATGCTCCGCCGACGCCGTACCTGTGCGTCCCGATGATGGCCCACGGCGCCGCCATCGGCGTCCTCCACGTGCGGGCCTCCGCGGAGCCGCCGCTCGGGCGCTCGGTCGAGGCCATCCAGCCCTTGGCGCGAACCGTGGCCGAGCATGTGGCCCTGGCAATGGCGAACTTCAACCTCCGCGAGACGCTCCGCGTGCAGTCGATCCGGGACCCCCTGACCGGCCTCTTCAATCGCCGCTACATGGAGGAGACCATCAACCGCGAGATCCCGCGCGCGACCCGCTACGCGCGACCGCTGGGGATCATCCTCTTCGACATCGACCACTTCAAGGACTTCAACGACGAGTTCGGTCACGCGGCCGGGGACACCGTGCTGTCGAGCCTCGGAGAGTTCGTCCGGGCTCACATCCGCTCCGAGGACATTGCCTGCCGGTACGGCGGCGAGGAGATCGTCCTGATCCTCCCCGACGCGCCCCTGGACGTCACGCGCGCGCGCGCTGAGATGCTTTGCTCGGGGGTGGCCGGGCTCCGCCTCGAGCACCGTGGCAAGCCGCTGGGAGAAGTCTCGATCTCGGTCGGAGTGGCCGTCTTCCCCCGCCACGGGGTCACCGGCGAGGTTCTGCTCCGGGCTGCCGACCAGGCCCTCTACCGCGCCAAGGGCGGAGGCCGCAACCGGGTCGAGCTGGCAGCCGTCGAGGAGTAGCGGCCGGGGCGATTGACCGGCCTGCCGACCGCGGGTGCCCACTAGACGCCGAGGATCCGGTTGAGGACCTCGCTGCCGGCAGCTTCCGAGGCCGGCATCTCCTCGACCACCCGGCCCTTCTCCATAGAAGGCCGCGCGGTCCGCGACGCGGAGCGCCATCGGGTGGTTCTGCTCGGCGAGCAGGATCCCGATGCCCGTCTTCTTGAGCTCGAGCACCCGGTGCCCGATCGCCTGCACCACGACCGCCGCGAGGCCCTCGGTCGGCTCGTCCCTCAGGATCACCGCAGGGTTGCTCATCAGGGCCCGGCCGACCACCAGCATCTGGCGCTCCCCGCCCAGAGAGCCCGCCCGCGAGGTTGCCCTCGAGCTGGTCGAGCTTCGGGAAGATCTCATAGACCTCGGCCCGGGTCCAGCCATCACTCTTGCGAGCGCGGTGGGCACCGATCTCGAGGTTCTCTAGCACCATCAGGTTGGGGAAGCAGCGGGAGCGGGCGGCAAGCCGTCCCGCCGGGCACCCTACCATGTCACCCTGCCGGTGACTCCGCTGAATCGTATTAGAAACTTTTGCATCATTGCCCATATTGATCATGGGAAATCCACCCTCGCCGACCGGCTGCTTGAGCTCACAGGCGCCATCAGCAAGCGGGACATGCAGGCTCAGGTCCTCGATTCGATGGACCTCGAGCGCGAGCGCGGGATCACGATCAAGCTCCAGGCGGTTCGGCTGAGCTACGCCGCCGGCGACGGCGAGACCTACCAGCTGAACCTGATCGACACCCCGGGCCACGTCGACTTCGCCTACGAGGTCTCCCGTTCCCTGGCCGCCTGCGAGGGAGCGCTCTTGGTGGTCGACGCCGCCCAGGGGATCGAGGCCCAGACCCTCGCCAACCTCTACCACGCGGTGGAGGCCGGACTGGCGATCGTCCCGGTGATCAACAAGATCGACCTCGAGGCAGCCCAGCCCGAGTTGGTGGCGGGAGAGATCGCCGAGGTCACCGGCATCCCCCGCGAGCGGATGCTGCTCGCGTCCGCCAAGCAGGGCTTGGGCACCCAGGAGATCTTGGAGGCCGTGGTGCGCTCGGTACCGCCGCCATCGGGGGAACGGAATGCGCCGCTCCGGGCCCTGGTCTTCGACTCCCACTACGACGCCTACCGCGGCGTGATCGTCTACATCCGGGTCATGGATGGCCGGATAGCGCCGGGCATGAAGGTCCGGATGATGAACACCGGGGCCGTCCACGACGTCGACGAGGTGGGCGTCTTCACCCCCTCGATGAGGGCCTTTGAGGAACTGGGCAGCGGCGAGGTCGGCTACTTCACGGCGGCCATCAAGAATGTCGCGGACGCGCGCGTAGGGGATACCGTCACCACCGCCGACCACGGCGCTACGGCGCCGCTGCCAGGTTACCGGGCCGTCAAGCCGATGGTCTACGCCGGCCTCTTTCCGACCGTGGGCGAGGACTATATGGACCTGAAGGAGGCGCTCGAGAAGCTCCAGCTCAACGATGCCTCGCTCATCTACGAGGCCGAGAACTCGGCCGCTCTCGGGTTTGGCTTTCGCTGCGGCTTCCTCGGCCTGCTCCACATGGAGATCGTCCAGGAACGACTCGAGAGGGAGTTCGACCTCGATCTGATCACCACCGCGCCGACGGTCGCCTACCGGGTTCTCATGAAGGGCGGCCAGCTGATCGAGATCGACAATCCCTCGCTGCTGCCCGAGAGCACCACCTACGAGCACATCGAGGAGCCCTACGTGAAGCTCTCGATAATCGTCCCCAGCACCTATCTCGGGGCGATGATGGAGCTCTGCCAGGAGCGCCGTGGAAAGTTCAAGAACCTGGAGCATCAGCTCGGCGGTCGCGCGGTTCTCGAATACGAGATTCCGCTCGCCGAGATCATCCACGACTTCTACGACGCCCTCAAGTCGCGGTCCAAGGGGTACGCCTCGATGGACTACGACGTCATCGGCTTTCGGGCCGGCGACCTCGTCAAGCTCGACGTCCTGGTCGGCGGCACCCCGGTCGACGCCCTCTCGATGATCGTCCACCGCGACCGGTCGGCCGGCCAGGGTCGAAAGCTGGCTGAGAAGCTGAAGACGATCATCCCGCGGCAGCTGTTCGAGGTTCCGATCCAGGCCGCCATCGGGGGCAAGATCATCGCCCGCGAGACGGTGTCGGCGCTCCGCAAGGATGTGCTGGCGAAGTGCTACGGAGGTGACATCACCCGCAAGCGGAAGCTGCTCGAGAAGCAGAAGGAAGGTAAGAAGCGGATGAAGCGGGTGGGGTCCGTCGAGATCCCCCAGGATGCCTTCATGGCGGTCCTGTCGCTCGATTGAGGCGGGTTTCAAGGAGGCTGAGTAAATAGGTTGGCGGACTGCATCTTCTGCCGGTTGATCGCCGATCCGGACTTCAAGCCGCTGCGTCGGGAGCCGGACCTGGTGGCGATCGCCGACGTCAATCCCCAGGCGCCGGTCCACTTCCTGGTGGTACCGACGGCCCATGTCGAGACCATCGCCGAGCTCGACGACCACCGCCTGCTCGGAAGGCTCTTCGCCACGGCGCACGAGATCGCGCGAGAGAGGGGCATCGGAGAGTCCGGCTATCGGCTGGTCTTCAACAAAGGCTCCGACGCCGGTCAGACCGTGTACCACGTCCACCTCCACGTGCTCGGCGGGCGCCAGCTGACGTGGCCGCCAGGCTAGCCGACCTTTTGGCCGGCCTCGAGGTTCGGCGGTTCCCCGAGGGAACCCGGACTGCCGACGACGCCGCGCGGGCCGTCGGCTGTGCCCTGGGGCAGATCGTCAAGTCGCTGGTCTTCTCGGCCGGCGGCCGGCCGGTGGTGGCGCTGGTCAGTGGGTCCAACCGCCTCGACCCGAACCGCCTGGCCGCCCTGGCGGGTGGTCCGGTGGCCAAGCTGGATGCCAACTCCGCGCGCGCTGCCACCGGTTACTCGATCGGCGGGGTGCCTCCTTTCGGCCACGCTTCGCGCCTCCCCGTCTACATCGACCGCGAGCTGCTCGGGTTCACGGTGGTTTGGGCGGCCGCCGGGCGCCCAGATTCGGTGTTCTCGATCTCGCCGGCGCGGCTGGTCGAGCTCAGTGGAGGCCAGGTGGCCGACCTCGCGGCCGCCTCTGCGGGTAGCGTTGACGGCCTGGAGAATCAATCCGCGGCGGGGAATCGACAGGAGGAAGGATGATCGCGCTGCCCGAGTCCTCGAAGGATTTCGCCAGGCTCAGCTGGGACGAGATCCTGCCCTTCTACAACGACCTGTTCTACCGGGAGCTGACGTTGGCCGACGCCAAGGAGTGGCTGGATGACTGGTCCAGCTTTGAAGACCTTCTCGCCGAGGCCCGGGAGCAGACCTACTTCGACTACACCTGCGACACCGCCGATCCCGTTAAGGAGGCGGACAACCTCCGCTTCCAGACCGAGATCGAGCCCAACGCTGCCGAGCAGCGGGTGAGGCTAAGCCGCCGGCTTTTAGATGTCGGCTACTCGACCGCCGACCTCGAGGAATCCCTGCGCCGCTTCCGGACCACGAACGAGATCTTCCGCGAGGAGAGCGTGCCTCTCAAGGCGGACGTTGAAAAGCTCGGGGCCGAGTACCAGAAGGTCGTCGGCGCCTTTACTGCCGAGTGGGAGGGCGAGGAGCTTCCGCTGCCCCGGCTGCGGCCCTTCATGCTCGATCCCGATCGTACGATCAGGGAGAGGGCGTGGCGGTTGCATCGACAGCCGTACGTCGCGGCTCGCGACCAGCTGGCTCATTTGTTCGACGAGCAATACCGCCTTCGTCAAAAGCTTGCGCGCAACTCGGGGTTCGACAACTTTCGGGATTACATGCACGTCGAGAAGCACCGCTTCGACTACACCCCGGAAGACTGCTACGCCTTCCACCAGGCGGTCGAAGACAAGGTCGTGCCCGCCGTTGCTCGCATCCTCGACCGACGCCGCAAGCAGATGGGGGTCGAGATCCTACGGCCATGGGACCTGGGGGTCGACCAACTGGGGCGGCCCGCGCTGCGACCGTTCGCCAGCACAGAGGAGTTCGTCGAGCGCGCTGTGAACGTCTTCGAGAAGGTCGATCCGAAGCTGGGCGCCAACTTCAAGACGATGCAGTCCGAGGGGTTGCTCGACCTCCAGAGCCGGAAGGGCAAGGCGCCCGGGGGTTATATGACCGACCTCCCACGGCGCAAGCGCCCGCTCATCTTCATGAACGCCGCCGGTGTGGCCGACGACCTGATTACCCTCGTCCACGAGGCCGGCCATTGCTTCCATGGCTTCGAACAGTTCGAGAACGACCTCCTGTTCTGCCAGCGCTGGCCGGGCATGGAGATGGCCGAGGTCGGCTCGATGGCGATGGAGCTTCTCTCAGCCCCTTATTGGAGTCGCGAGCAGGGCGGCTTCTACAGCGAGGAGGATTACCGGCGGGCCCGTATCGACCACCTCGAGGGCATTCTCACCTTCTTTCCTCATTGCGCGACCGTGGACGCGTTCCAGCACTGGATCTACACGGACGCCAGCGGTGGGGACGCGGCTGCACGCGACGCCTCGTGGCTCGCCCTTCGGAGGCGCTTCGAGCCCGGCGTCGACTACTCCGGGCTGACGGCCGAGTGGGTCGCCCGCTGGTACCAGCAGCTGCACATCTTCGAGGTTCCCTTCTACTACATCGAATATGGCATCGCCCAGCTGGGGGCGCTCCAGGTCTGGCGGAACGCGCTGCATGACCAGGAAGAGGCCGTCGCGGCCTACCGGCGTGCGCTCGGCCTCGGGGCCACCCGTCCCTTACCTGAGCTCTACCAGGCCGCCGGCATCAAGCTCGCCTTTGACGCGGGGACCATCGGCGAGCTTGTCGACCTGGTCGAGGGCGAGCTCGACAAGCTCCGGGAGTGAGCTCACATTCGGTGGCGATCGGCCCCACGATCGACGTTCTTAACATGCAGCCTTTTCGGCACCTGTACCTCCACATACCTTTTTGCCGGCACAAGTGCGGCTACTGCGACTTCAACGCCTATGCCCGCCTCGATGGCCTGATGGAGCCTTACGTGGCTGCGCTGGAGCGGGAGCTTGGCTCGGCCGCGCGACGGCTTCCCTTCGGTCCCTTGTCCACCGTCTACTTCGGTGGCGGCACCCCGAGCCTGCTCCCGGCGGAGTCGATCGACCGCATCCTCGAGCTGATTCGCGGTGGGTTCGATCTGAGCCCCGACGCCGAGATCACCCTGGAGGCAAACCCGGCGTCAACCGACTCCGCCAAGCTGTCGGCCTGGCGGCGCGCCGGCGTCAACCGGCTCAGCATCGGCGTCCAGGGATTCGACCCGCGAGCCCTCGCCGTGCTCGAGCGGAGAACCGACGGGTCGCAGGCCCGGCGAGCTGTGCGCCAGGCACGCGAGGCCGGGTTTACGAATCTCAGCATCGATTTGATCTACGCGGTGCCCTTCCAGAAGGTGGAGTCCTGGCAGGACACCTTGCGCCAGGCGATCGACCTCGGACCGGAGCACCTGTCGTGTTACTGCCTCACGATCGAGGAGGGGACGCCCCTTCATCGGCGGCGGACCGAGGGTCGGCTCCCCGCCGTCGATCCCGACACCCAGTGGGCGTTCTTGGAGCGGTGCCAGTCCGAGCTCACTGGCGCGGGCTACCGGCGCTACGAGGTGTCGAGCTGGAGCCGGCCCGGACTAGAGTCACTCCACAACCAGTCCTACTGGTCATGCCGGCCGGTCTACGGCGCTGGGTGTGGGGCGCACTCGTACTCGCGGTCCGGCGATTCGTCGCAGCGCTGGTGGAACTGGTCGCGGCCGCAGGACTACATCTCAAAGGCGGACTTCGTGGAGGATGGCGAGACGCTGACTCCCCGGCTCGCGGCCGCCGAGCGACTGCTGCTCGGGCTGCGAACGACAGCCGGAGTCGTGGCACCGGACGGATTCGCGGAGGAGCTCTCCCGGCTGGAGGCCGCCGGTTTAATAGAAACGGATGGGGAGCGCGTCCTGCCGACTAGGCGGGGACTCGATCTTCACAACCAGATCGCCCTCGAAGTGCTCTAAAAGGCTGATTCCTAGCTAGGATTGGCACTCAGGACCTCGGAGTGCTAATGGAACCCCGCAAGAGCGCGATCCTCAAGGCAGTCGTCCACGAGTTCACCGAGAGCGTGATCCCGGTCGGCTCCCAGGCGCTGGTGAGTCGGTATTTCCTGAACCTCAGCTCAGCGACGGTCCGCAACGAATTGAGCAACCTGGGGGACCTGGGTTACCTGATCCAGCCGCACACTTCGTCCGGGCGGATCCCCAGCGACCTCGGCTATCGATATTTCGTGGACTTTTTGATGGATTCCGAAACGCTCAATCCCAAGGTCGGCGGTTACATCTCCGAGCAGATCCGCAGCGCGCCTGCCGAAGCCCAGGCCTTCGTCGAGAAGGTGGCGATGGTGGTCGCGACGGTCACCCAGAACGCCTCGGTGGTGACGGCGCCGCACGGACCTCGAGGACGCGTAAAGCACCTCGATCTCGTCTCCCTCGAACCGCAGGCGGTTCTGCTGATCCTCCTGATGGAGGGCAACATCCTTCGCCAGCAGGTCCTCGAGTTGAGCGTTGGGATGGAGCAGGACAGCTTGAGCAAGCTAGCGGCCCGCATCCTCAGCTACCTCGCTGGCCAGGATCGGGAGGCCATCGCCCAACGAACCGAGACGTTGCCGTCCGGCCCCGAGCACGACATCCTGCAGCGGATTCATGACCTGCTCGACCAGTTCGAGCAGGGTGCTGAAACGCTGGTGGTCCATGACGGCGTCCGCAACCTGCTGAAGCAGCCCGAGTTCAGCGATGCCAACCGGCTCCAGGAGGTGCTTGAGATCCTCGAGGAGAGCCGCCATCTTTCCGGACTTCTCAGAAACCTCATCGGGGAATCCG
>Ga0307372_10010244_pt1 | contig 12740 bp, 10 predicted proteins | sample OX1MG_FD_202533 | JGI IMG/M metagenome (GOLD analysis project Ga0307372, IMG submission 202533) | Soil microbial communities from Risofladan, Vaasa, Finland - OX-1 | ecosystem: Environmental > Terrestrial > Soil > Coastal area > Acid sulfate soil | place: Finland: Risofladan, Vaasa | collected...
CGTCCTCTCTGCACGCGAGCTCGAAGTGCTGCTCCTGCTCGACCAGCATCTGGGCACGGACGAGATCGCCGCGCGCCTCTTCATCTCCGAGCACACCGTGCGCTCGCACGTGAAGAGCCTGCTCTCGAAGCTTGGCGTCTCTTCCCGCCGCGAGGCGCTCGAGAAACTGAATCACCCATATTGAGTGATCGCGTTCACCCAGCGTACGGGTCGAGCCGCCGCCGCAGTGAGCCGAAACTGAGACCAGCGTTACCGACGGCGTCCTTCCTTCTGCGGCAACCGGCCGGCACTGAGCCGGCCGTTGCGCGTCTAGACAGTGAATCCCTCGAGCGCCGCCTCGACCAGGCCAGGCAGCGTGTGCAGGTTGTAGCCGCCCTCCAGTACTGCCGCGACGCGCGGAGCAAGCTGAGCCGCGCGCTGCGCGAGGTCACGGAAGCCGTCGGCGGTCAGGTTCATGTCGGCGAGCGGATCATCGACGTGTGCGTCGAATCCCGCCGAGATGAGCAGCAGCTCGGGCTCGAACCGGGCTACGGCATGTGACACGACCTGCCATGCCTCCAGGTAGCCGGCGTCGCCGGTGCCGGCCGGGAGCGGGATGTTGACGAGGTTGTGGAACTGGTCGTCAGGACCGCCGGTGCCCGGGTAGAGCGGCCACTGATGCAGCGAGACGAAGAGGATCGACTCGTCGTTGAAACAGATGTCTTGCGTGCCGTTTCCGTGGTGGACGTCCCAGTCGACGATGGCGACGCGCTCCAGGCCGAGTTCCGCCTGCGCCCAGCGCGCGGCGATTGCGATGTTGTCGAAGAGACAGAAGCCCATCGCGCGATCGCGCTCGGCGTGGTGGCCGGGCGGGCGCGAAAGCGCAAAGCCGCTGCGCCGCACCGCTTCGATCGCCGCGCCTGCGGACAGAAGCGCAGCGTCGTAGGTGGTCTCCGTGCAGACAGTGTCGGCGTCGATCCAGCCGCGGGTCGTTCGGACGGTCTCGATCAACTCGGTCGTGTGGCAGCGCAGCACGTCGTCGTCGGTGGCGGGGGTGCACTCGACGAATGGAAAGCGGTCGTGCAACACGGTCATCCGCTGCTGCGACTCGGGATGTCCTCCCGTCGGGTGGAGCTCGCCGAACGCGCTGTGGCTTACGAGCTCGATGGCGGTGCGTTCCTGCCGTCGCCACTTTCGTGCACGAGCCGGTCGTCCATCACACTGAGTCTAGATTCGCGAGGCGTTCCGCGAGGTTCCCGAGCCCGAGCCGGCGGGCGTGCTCGGCGGCGCGCCGCCAGTCGGGCGGCGTCGGGGCGAGCGGCGGCAGCGGCGCGTTCGCGTCCATCGTCGCGATGTCGCGGTAGAGCAGGAGCTCGCCGGCGATTTGCGGGAAGCGCCCGTCCGCGAGCGCCTGGGCGAGCGACCCGTGCCGGCGCAGCACCTCGGCCGCCTTCTTCGGACCGACACCCGGGGCGCCCGGGATCTTGTCGGAGGGGTCGCCGCGCAGCGCGATGAAGTCGGGCACCTGCCCGGGCGCGACGCCGTAGCGGTCGTGCACCTCGGCGGGCCCGATGCGTGCGAGCTCCGACACGCCTTTCACCGGCTGGAGGATCGTCACCCGGTCGTCGACAAGCTGGAACGCGTCACGGTCGGACGTTGCGACGAGCACCGGCCCCGGCCAGGCCTTGGCCGCGGCGGCGAGAAAGTCGTCTGCCTCGTAGCCGCCGGCCTTTGCGACCAGAAAGCCGAACGACTCGACGAATGCCGGCAGGAGGTCGAGCTGTTCGACGATCGAGTCCTCGAACACGCGGCCCGACTGGTAGCCGGGGAGCGCTTCGTTCCGGTAGGTCGGTGTGTCGAGCGAGTCCCAGCCGACGAGCACCGACTCTGGGAGCTCGGAGTCCCAGAGGCGCAGGAGGAAGTTCGCGAACCCGACGAGTGCGTTCAGGCGGACCGTCTTCGGCAGCCCGTGGTAGGCCCGGTGGGCGAGCGAGTCGCCGTCGACGGCGAGCAGCAGCCCGTTCACGGGCGGAGCGGGCTCACAGCGAGTCCTCGAGGGCGTGGATTGCGACCATCAGCCGGGTGGTCGCCTCACGCGCCGCCTCGCCGATCTCCTGGTCGCGGAGGTCGTCGAGCTCGACGGGCGGGCCGTAGCGGACGCGCCAGCGCTCGAGCCGGCGGAGACCGCCGGTGCCCCTGATCCCCGCCGGCACGAGCGGGACGTCCGCTTCGAGCGCGATGCGGGCAGCGCCCGTGTGCGCCTGCGCCTCGTAACGTTTGCGGATCCCCTTCTTGCGCCGGGTGCCCTCGGGGAACATCGCGATCACGTTCCCCTCGCGCGCCAGGCGCACGGCGGTCTCGATCGCCGCCCGGTCCGCGCGTCCCCGGTTCACCTTGAACGCTCCCAGCCCTGAGAGGATCGTCGAGAGCGGAAACCAGAAGAGCTCGGACTTCGCCATGAAGCGCAGGAACCGTTGCGGCCAGATGGCGAGGCCGAGCGCCCAGGGATCGAGATTCGAGTCGTGTCCGGCGGAGAGGACGTAGCCGCGCGAGGCGGGGAGATGTTCTTCGCCGTCGGCCCGGTAGCGGAACGCGAACCGCAGCACAGGCCAGGACAGAAGAGCGATGAACGAGTAGAGCGGGGTGGGCCTGGGAGGACGTGTCATCGGCGGCGAGTATCGCTGATCTGGCTCACGGCGCTATGGTGGCGCGCGAAATGGCGGAGTCCAAAGGGAAGAAGCTCGTGATCGTCGAGTCGCCTGCCAAGGCGAAGACGATCGCTGGCTACCTCGGGGCCGACTACCTGGTCGAGTCGTCGATCGGCCATATCCGTGACCTGCCAACGAGCGCCGCGGAGATCCCAGCCAGCCTGAAGGGCGAGTCGTGGGCGCGGCTCGGTGTGAACGTCGACAACGACTTCGAGCCGGTCTACGTGGTCGACTCGCGCAAGAAGAAGGTCGTGGCCGATCTGAAGGCCAAGCTGAAGAACGCTGACGAGCTCTTGCTCGCGACGGACGAAGATCGCGAGGGCGAGGCGATCGCCTGGCATCTCCGCGAAGTGCTCCAGCCGAAGGTGCCGGTCCGGCGGATGGTGTTCCACGAGATCACGCGCCCGGCGATCGAGCGCGCCCTCGGCGAGACCCGCGACATCGACGACCGGCTTGTCGACGCGCAGGAGACACGCCGGATTCTCGACCGCCTGTACGGCTACGAGGTGTCGCCGGTGCTGTGGCGCAAGATCATGCAGGGCCTCTCCGCCGGGCGCGTGCAGTCCGTCGCGACGCGCCTCGTCGTCGAGCGGGAGCGCGAGCGCATGAAGTTCCTCGCCGCCGCCTACTGGGACATCGTTGCGACGTACGATCCGGGTGCCTTTACGGCCCGGCTCTCGTCGGTCGACGGGCGCCGCGTCGCGCAGGGCCGCGATTTCGCCCAGGACGGCGCGCTGCGCAATGCCGACGCGGTGCAGCTCTCCGAGGACGACGCGCGGTCGCTTGCCGCGGCGCTCGAGGGAGCGAGCTTCCAGGTCTCGTCGGTCGAGGAGAAGCCGTACACGCGGCGGCCGGCGGCGCCGTTCATGACGTCGACGCTGCAGCAGGAAGCAAGCCGCAAGCTGCGCTTGTCGTCACAGCAGACGATGCGCGTCGCGCAGCGGCTCTACGAGAACGGCTACATCACGTACATGCGCACCGACTCGACAACACTGTCGGAGTCGGCGCTCGCAGCCGCGCGCGACCAGGCTCGGCAGCTGTACGGCGCCGACTCGGTTCCGGCCGAGCCGCGGCACTACAACCGCAAGGTGAAGAACGCGCAGGAGGCGCACGAGGCGATTCGCCCGGCGGGCGACCGCTTCCGCACGCCCGACGAGGTGCGCCGCGAGCTCTCCGTTGAAGAGTTCAACGTCTACGACCTGATCTGGAAGCGCACGGTCGCCTCGCAGATGGCTGACGCACGCGGGCAGACGGTCTCGGTGCGGATCGCCGCCAAGGCGGCCGACGGGCGCAACGCCGAGTTCTCGACCGCCGGCACCGTGATCACGTTCCGGGGCTTCCTGCTCGCCTACGAGGAGGGTCGCGACGAGCCGTCGGGCGACGTCGACGAGGAGAAGGTCCTGCCACCGCTTCAGGAGGGCGACCCGCTCGGCGCTTCGGCGCTCGAGCCGGAGGGCCACTCCACCTCACCGCCTTCGCGCTACACCGAGGCGAGCCTCGTCAAGGCGCTCGAAGAACGTGGCATCGGGCGGCCGTCCACGTACGCCGCGATCATGGGCACGATCCTCGACCGTGGGTATGTGCGCAAGCAGGGCCAGGCGCTCGTGCCGGAGTTTCTCGCCTTCGCGGTCGTGAAGCTGCTCGAGACGCACTTCCCGCAACTCGTCGACTACGAGTTCACCGCGCGGATGGAGGACGACCTCGACGAGATCGCGTCGGGCGACGAAGCGCGTACGACCTGGCTGAAACGCTTCTACTTCGGCGAGGGCGGAAACGTCGGGCTGAAGGAGCTGGTCGAGGCGCGCCTCGGCGAGATCGACGCCCGGGAGATCAACACCGTCGAGCTGCCCGGCTCGGACATCGTCGTGCGGGTCGGCAAGTACGGCCCGTACCTCGAGCGCGGCACCGAGCGGCAGACGCTCCCGCCCGATATCGCGCCCGACGAGCTCTCCGCTGCGCGCGCCGAGGAGATCCTCGCGCAGGGCAACCAGGAGCAGGAGCTCGGTGTCGACCCGGATTCCGGTCGCGCCGTCGTCGTGCGCTCCGGTCGGTACGGCCCGTACGTCACCGAGGTGGTCGAAGGCGACGAGAAGCCGCGCACGGCGTCGCTGTTCAAGGGGATGTCGCCCGAGACCGTGACGATCGAGGATGCGCTTCGGCTCTTGACACTTCCCCGTTCGCTTGGCGAGTCGGACGGCGAGGAGGTGCTCGCCGCGAACGGCCGCTACGGCCCCTATGTGAAGAGGGGCAAGGAGTCGCGGTCGATCGAGAGCGAGGAGCAGCTCTTCGCGATCACGCTCGAGGAGGCGCTTGTGAAGCTCTCAGAGCCGAAGGTCCGCGGCCGCCGGGAGGCGGCCCCACCGCTGAAGGAGCTCGGTGCCGATCCGGTGAGCGGCAAGCCGGTCGTCCTCAAGGAGGGCCGCTTCGGCCCTTACGTGACGGACGGCGAGACCAATGCCAGCCTGCGTGCGGCCGACTCGATCGAGTCGATCACCCCCGAGCGCGCCGCGGAGCTCCTCCAGGCCCGCCGGGAGCGCGGGCCCGCGCCAAAAAAGCGTGGAAACAAGCGCCGTTCGTAACGATCCCGTTCTTCACAGTCGCACAACAGTTCGGCCAAACATTCCCCACCCGGTACCGTCCATACTCAGGAACGTCGGGAGCAGCGGGCTTCACGCCCGTGTGCGACCGAACGAGAAGTGGGCGCGACCCCTGGCGTGGAACCGCCTGGCGTCGTATGGTGGGAAGGTTTGCAGGGCCGGTCGCAGAAACGAAAGGACATCGATTCCGACTTGACTCAGAGCCAGCTGAACGAACTGCTTGAGACCGAGAGCGCGCGCACCCTTCTGGAGGCGGGCGAGGAGCGCGGCTGGATCGAACCGGCCGAGCTCGAAGCGTTTGCGGTCGAGAACGACCTCGGCGAGCCCGAGATCGTCGACCTCGTGAAGGAGCTCGAGCGCATCGGTCTCGAGGTGCGCGAGCCGGTCACCGAGGAGAAGAACACGAAGGCGCAAGCCGAGCCGGTGATCTACGAGGCCGACGCCCCGTCTGGCGCGGGCGACAGCCTGCAGCTCTTCCTCGCCGACGTCGGCAAGCACAAGCTGCTGACCGCGCACGAGGAGGTCGTGCTGGCCAAGGCGATCGAACGCGGTGACGCTCGCGCGAAGCGGCGCATGATCGAGTCGAACCTGCGCCTCGTCGTGTCGATCGCCAAGGGTTATCGCGGGCTCGGCGTGCCGTTCCTCGACCTGATCCAGGAAGGCACTCTCGGCCTGAACCGCGCCGTCGAGAAGTTCGACTGGCGCCGCGGCTACAAGTTCTCGACCTACGCCACCTGGTGGATCCGCCAGTCGGTGCAGCGTGCGGTGGCAAACCACGCGCGCACGATTCGCGTCCCGGTGCATGTTGTCGAGCGCCAGCAGAAGCTGTCGCGCGCGGCCCGCCGGCTCGAGGTCGAGTTGGGGCGCGAGGCGACGAAGGAAGAGCTGGCGGAGGCCACCGGCCTGCCGCTTCAGCACGTCGAGGAGGCACTCTCGGCTGCGTCTGCGTCCGTCTCGTTGAACCAGACGGTCGGCGCAGACGATGAGGGCGAGCTCGGAGACCTCTTCGCCGACCGCGAGGCTGCGGATCCGTTCGACGAGGCGGAGGAGTCGTTGCGCCGCCAGAACATCCGCAAGGCTTTGGACGCGCTGCCCGAGCGGGAACGGCGGATTCTCGAGCTGCGCTTCGGTTTCGAGGGCGAACCGTGGACGCTCGAGGCGATCGGCCACGAGCTCGACCTGACGCGCGAACGTGTCCGCCAGCTCGAGGGCCAGGCGCTCTCGCGGCTTGCGGCCCTGCGCGAGCTGGCCGGCCTCGCCGCGTAGGACCGACTTCCTATCCGGAGGCTGCCTGTGCCGTGCCGCCGGCCCGGCGAAGCTCATCGTCGGTCATCGGCCATTTCTCGAGTGGGTAGTGGCAGGCGGCAGCGTGTGCAGGGCCGAGCTCGCGTAGCTCGGGCGCCTCGACGTCGCAGCGCCCCTCGTGGAAGCGCGGGCACCGCGGGTGGAAGACGCATGCGGCGGGCGGATCGACCGGTGACGGGACGTCGCCCGAGAGCACGATCCGTTCGCGCCTGCCGGTCGTTGCCCGGGGCACAGCCGAGAGCAGCGCAGCCGTATAGGGGTGCTTCGGCCGCTCGTAAAGCGACTCGCTGTCTCCGAGCTCGACGATGCCCCCGAGGTACATCACGGCGATCCGGTCGGCGATCTGCCGGATCACCGAGAGATCGTGGGAGATGAACACGTAGGTCAGGTTGAACTCGCTCTGCAGTGTGCGGAGCAGGTTGAGGATCTGTGCCTGGATCGAGACGTCGAGCGCGGACACCGGCTCGTCGCAGACGATCAGCTTGGGCGAGAGCGCAAGCGCGCGTGCGACGCCGATGCGCTGGCGCTGGCCACCCGAGAACTCGTGGGGGTAGCGGTTGTAGTGCTCCGGGCTCAGACCGACCGTCTCGAGGAGCTCCTGTACACGGAGCTTGCTGCCCTTCTCGCCGTGGATCGCAAACGGTGCGGCGATGATCTGGCCGACAGTCTTGCGGGGGTTGAGCGACGAGTACGGGTCCTGGAAGATCATCTGCATCTCGCGACGCAGCGGGCGGAGGGCGCGCTGCGAAAGCTTCGAGATGTCGCGGCCTTCGAAGCGCACGGTCCCGCTCGTCGGATCGAGCAGCCGCAGGATCAGGCGCGCGGTCGTCGACTTTCCACAGCCGGATTCGCCGACGATCCCGAGGGTCTCGCCGCGGCGCACGGTCAGCGACACGTCCTCGACGGCGTGTACCTCGGCCTTGCCGCGTGCGAAGACGCCCTGCTTCACCTGGAACCGCTTCGTCAGGTGCTCGATCTCGACGAGGTTCTCGGTCATGCCCGCTCCCGGCGCCGGCCGGGCCGGCGCCTCCGCTCTTTTGGAGCCTCCGTCGAGCCTACGGCTCATGCCGCGTCTCCCAGGCGGGCGGCGGAGCGCTTGGCGCCCTCGCGCACCTTGGCCTCCCAGTCGAGGTGGCAGGCGTCCGCGTGCGTGCCGGCCGCCGGGACGGCGAGCGGGGGCCGCTCGGTCGCACAGGGCTCGAACCGGTAGCGGCAGCGCGGGTGGAACGCGCATCCGGACGGTGGGGTGAGCAACGAAGGCGGTGACCCTTCGATCGGCACCAGCGTCGTGAGCCGGCGCTCGATGCTCGGCATCGAGTCGAGCAGCCCCCAGGCGTACGGGTGCTGAGGGCGCCCGAAAATCTCCGCGGCGGGGCCGTACTCCATGATCCTGCCTGCGTACATCACCATGACCGAGTTCGCGGTCTCGGCGACCACGCCGAGGTCGTGCGTGACGAGGATGACGCCGATGTTGAACTCGCGCTTCACCTCTTCGATCAACTCGAGGATCTGCGCCTGCACCGTCACGTCGAGCGCGGTGGTCGGCTCGTCGCAGATGAGGATCGCCGGGTTGTGAACGAGCGCCATCGCGATCATCGCGCGTTGGCGCATGCCTCCCGAGAACTGATGCGGGTAGTCCCTTGCGCGCTCAGCGGCGTTCGGGATGCCCACGTGGTCGAGCAGCTCGACCGCGCGCGCCCAGGCCTCGGACCGGCTGGCGTCGCTGTGCGCCGTCACCGCCTCGGCGATCTGCTTGCCGACCCGGTACATCGGATGCAGGCAGGCGAAAGGGTCCTGAAAGACCATCGCGATGTCCTTGCCGCGAATCTTCCGCAGCTCATCCGGCGACAGCTTGAGCAGGTCGCGACCCAGGAATTCGACCTCGCCGGAGATCACGGTGCGCTGCGCGTTGAGCAGGCCCATGATCGCCAGGTTCGAGACGCTCTTGCCAGACCCCGACTCGCCGACGACGCCCAGCGTCTCACCCCGCGAGAGCGTGAAGCTGACGTCGGACACGGCCTGGACGACACCGTCTGGGGTCGGGAACCGGACGGTCAGTCCCCGCACGTCGAGCAGGCGCCCGTCCGTCATGCGTAGCGAACCCGTGGGTCGATGAATGCGTAGAGCACGTCGACGACGAGGTTCATCACCGCGACCGCAGTGGCCGTCAGCATGATCACGCCGACGAGCGTCGGGAGGTCCTGGTTGAGCGCGCTGGTGATCGCGAGCCAGCCGAGCCCCTGGATGTTGAACACCGACTCGGTGATGATGGCGCCGCCGACGAGGAGTGCGATGTCCATGCCGAACATCGTCACGATCGGCGTCAGGCTCGCGCGCAGCCCGTGCTTGAAGATCACCTCGCGCTCGGAGAGGCCTTTGGCGCGGGCCGTGCGGATGTAGTCCTCACCGAGCGTTTCGAGCAGGTTGTTGCGCGTCATCCGCGCGTAGAACGCAGCGTAGAGAAGGGCGAGCACGCACCAGGGAAGGATGAGGTGGCCGGCCCACGAGCCGACGCCCTGGGCGATGGGTGTGTATCCGGTGCCTCCACCGACTCCGAGGATGCGCCAGAAGATCCAAAGGGCCATCAGCCCGAGCCAGAAGACCGGCGCCGAGATGCCGAAGAGCGCGAAGCCCATCGCCAGGCGGTCGGTGAGCGAGCGGCGCTTGACGGCCGAGACGATGCCGATCGCCACGCCGGAGACGAGCCACAAGATCGCTGCGCCGGTGATCAACCAGAGCGTCCTCGGCGCGCGCGACGTGATCTCGCTGAGCACCGAGACGCCGCCGCCGTAGGAGTAGCCGAGACCGGGCCAGCCGTAGGCGTCACCGAGAAAGAAGTGTTTGACGAAGAGCGCGAACTGGATGTACCACGGGTGGTCGAGCCCGAGCCGGTTGCGGATCTCGGCGAGCAGTTGTGGGGTCGGCGCCTTGCCTGCGAAGCGGGTCGCGATGTCGCCGTTGGGCAGAAGGAAGAAGACGGCATAGGTGATCAGGAGGACCGCTCCGACGACGAGGAGCGTCCAGGCGAGCCGGCGGGCGATGTAGAGGGTCACGGCGCAGTCTGTCTTCGGAGTAGAGGGTGCTCTGGGGCGCCGCAGGTTGCGGCGCCCCAGAGCAGGTCAGGCTCTCGCTACTTGACCGCCACGTGTGCGTACGCGGTCTGATCCGAGAACTGGTCGTAGTTCCACTTCGTGACGTTGGTGCTGATCACGTTGAGGTTCTGCGCCGAAAGGTACGGAACCCACGGCACGACCGTCGTCATGATCGTCTTGTCGAGCGCGGCCCAGCACGAGACGCGCGTGTTGCCCGTCAACTTGTTGCAGTGGTTGATCTGCGGGTCGACGGACGGGATACCGGTGACGGTGCCGCTGGCACTCACCTTCTTCGCGATCGCCGGCGTCAGGCCGACGAGCGAGTAGTTGGTGTTACCGGTGGCGAGGATCGTGCTGCTCGCGAACAGCTCGTCGAAGAAGGTCGACGCGTCTGCGTAGTCCTTCCCCCAGCCGGGCCGTTCGGAGATCGGGATGTTGTTCTTCGGTGTGTTGATCACGCCGTAGGCACCCGTGACCGACCGCACCTTGAGCGTGATGCCGATCTTGGCCGCGTCGGCCACGATGATCGGAACCATTCCCTTGTCGACCGCGCGAGTGTCGGCGATCATCAGCACGTTCTTGCAGGCGGCGGCGTCACACATGCCGTCGCCGTTGGAGTACTTCGACCCCTTCATCGCTGCCTTGGCGAGCGTAACGCTGCCCGCCGAACCAGGTGTCTTGTACGGGTCGTAGTTCGAGAGCAGGTTGTGGAGCATCGGGTTCGGCACGATGTGTGTTGCAATCGGGCCGGCCGTTGCCCCGCCCCACGCCTTCCGGAGCCCGGTCTTGTCGATGATCAGGTTCAGCGCCTTGCGGACGTGGATGTCGTCGAACGGCGCCTGCGTCAGGTTCAGCGTCAGGTACCACGTGCGGTCGCCCACGTTCTGCTTGAGCAGGTTCTTCAGGCTGGGCGTGGTCAGGTACTTGCGCAGCACCTTCGGCGACGGGCTCGAGACCTCGTCGTCGAGCTGCCCGGCCGCGACCTTGTTGTAGATGTCGTCGGCGTTCGAGTCGATCGTGAAATCGAACTCGTCGGGGAGGTTCTGACGTGCTGCCTTCGAGTCGGTCGCCGCGTTGTAGTCCGGGTTGCGGACGAGCGTCAGGCTCGAGAGCGGGTTGAAGCCGCTTGCGGGCTTGATCGACGCGCACGAGCTCATGTCGACCGAGTCCATGCCCTGGATCATGTACGGGCCCGAGGAGACGACGTCGCGGCCGTACTGGTTCGCCTTGCCGCCGGTGAAGCACTTCGCGACTTCCGCCGGGATCGGCGCCGTGGCCGGCATCGCCATGCGGTAGATGAAGTCACCGGTCGGCTGGGTGAGGCGGAAGACGATCGTCGTCGCGCTCGGGGTGCTGATCCCCGAGATCGACTTCGCCTTGCCGGCTGCGTAGGCGTCCCAGCCCTTGATGACCGTGTAGTAGAACGGATATTGGCCGCCGTCCTTCGCATTGGCCAGGCGCTCCATCGCGAAGAGCACGTCCTTCGACGTGATCTCACGGCTGACGGGCGGCCCGAACTTGATGCCGCTCTTCAGATGGAACGTGTAGACGAGCCCGCCGCCTGTCGGCTTCGGCACGCTGGCAGCGAGATCGGGTACCACGACGTTTCCGGCAGCGCCGGCGACGTGGTTGTAGCCGACGAGCGTCCGCAGCAAGAGGTTGCTGTAGAGCGCCCAGGCGTTGCCCAGGTACTCGCCGGTCGGATCGAACGCGTCGGTGAAGCCGAACGACCCTTCCCAGCCGACGCGGTAGGTGCCGCCGGCCTTCGCGGTCGTCGTCTTGCTGCCAGACGCGGAGCCCGCCGCGACGACGATGCTCGCAGCCAGCGCCAGGACGGCCGCCGCGAGAATCGTCTTACGGAGATGTCTTTGCATGCTCCTTCTGTTCCTCCTTCTCCCGCGGAGGCCGCGGGATCGTGGGTCGTATAGCTCTTGTTGACGTGAACTGGGACATGAGGTTTGCAGGTCAGCGGTCGGAACGCACGTCGAACGCGTCGCGCAGTCCGTCGCCGAGCAGGTTGAACGCAAGCGTGGTCAGGATCAGGAAGCCACCGGGGAACACCATCAGCCACCAGGCGACGTCGTAGAGCTGAGACGCATCGGTGAGGATCGACCCCCATGACGACTGGGTCACCGGAACGCCGAGGCCGAGGTACGAGAGCGCGGCCTCGAAGAGGATGTTGGTCGGGATCAGCAGGGTCGTGTACACGATCAGCGGGCCGACGAGGTTGGGGAGGATCTCGCGCGTGATGATCCGCAGGTTGGATGCGCCGAGTGCGCGTGCGGACTCGACGAACTCCTTCTCGCGCAGCGACAGGGTGTAGCCGCGCACGATGCGGGCGATGTACGACCACGAGAAGAAGGCGATCACGGCGATCACAACGGTCATCCCGGGCTGAATCAGCCCGCCGACGCAGCCGTTGATGCTGATGCTGCACGCCGCGACGATGCCGACGGCTATCAGCACCTGTGGCAGGGCGAGGATCACGTCCGCACTGCGCGAGAGCGCGGTATCGATCCAGCCGCCGTAGAAGCCGGCGACCAGTCCGACCACGAGCCCGATCAGGAGGGCGATGCCGGATGCCAGGAGGCCGACGATCAACGACGTGCGCGCGCCGTACATCGTGCGAACGAAGAGGTCACGCCCCTCCGCGTCGGCGCCGAACCAGAACGTCGAGTTGGGGCCTTTCGGGATGCCGAACGAGTCGGTCATGGTGTCGGTGTAGGTGGTGTTCTGCGGGTGACCGGTGAGGCGCTCCGCGAGCGGCCCACCGCCGATTGCGATCAGGATCAGGACGATCACGACCACCCCTCCGGCAAGCGCGGCCTTGTCTTGCCGGAACCGCTCCCAGAAGAGGCGGCTGGGCGACTTTTGCGCGATCGCGATTGCCGGGAGGGCGACGGCCCCGCCGGCCGAGATCTCGAAATCGGGTGGGTTTGTCATACGGGCGCGCGAAAGCGTATCCCCGCGCCTCCGGTCGTGCTGGCGATACTGCGTCGACCATGGCTGAACGAACCGTCTCCGGGCTACGGCCGGCGGCTCCGATCGTCGGGCGGATC
>Ga0307372_10010247_pt1 | contig 12738 bp, 19 predicted proteins | sample OX1MG_FD_202533 | JGI IMG/M metagenome (GOLD analysis project Ga0307372, IMG submission 202533) | Soil microbial communities from Risofladan, Vaasa, Finland - OX-1 | ecosystem: Environmental > Terrestrial > Soil > Coastal area > Acid sulfate soil | place: Finland: Risofladan, Vaasa | collected...
CAATGGGCGATGAAGACCTGATGACCGCGCTCGCGCGCGAGCTGGTCAACGACAATCGCGTCGGCGAATCCGCCGACAAGATTTGGCACGACCTTCGCGAACAACGCCAGAAGGTCCTCGGTGTACCCGCTACCCCGCCGACCGTTGCGGCCGTCGTCGATGTTCCTGTGGCTGCGATCGAGCCTTCAATCGATGCCAACGTCGCGCCAGTCGCATCTGTCGAAATCAGCTTGCCCGCCGAGTCCATCCCCGATGTTCCCCACACCGGCTATGCTCTCGTGGATTTCGCGGCCAGCCATCGCAAGAAGAAGCCCGGCCGTCGCGCCTCTCTTTACGTTGTCCTCGAAGAGAGCGGCCAGATTCCCTTGTTCGGCTAAACCTCAGTGCCAGGTGGAACAGTCCCGTTCCGCCTGGCGTTTTCCCTCTCTCAAGGTACATTCTCATGTTCCGAAAACAACCGGGTACTTCGCTTTCAATTCTGTCACCGCCGCCCCGTCGCAGATGGTTCCACCTTCGGTGGAAGCCCTTCGCCGGACGCTTCCGCATTGCCTCTCGCGGCACGAAGTCCCACATGATCATCATCTCCAAACGCGAGCATCTTCTGTTCCGGATGTTTCACGCGATACGGACCAAGGAGCTTTGCCATGCAACCGACGCGTCTTCACCCTGGAGACATCTGCAGGACACCCTTCGAGCCCTCTGGCCGCGTTGAGGTCCTGTCACTCGAGTCCGCATTTCCACTGGCGCGATTTCGCGCTGTCTTCGTTGTTCGCTTTGTTGAAGACCACCCGCACGGATACAAGCAAGGCGAACTCGGCTGCTATTTTGCCGATGAACTGAAGCCGGTCGAGGCCCGATAATTGCCGGCGGCACTCGCGCCGATACAGTACGAAAGGTTTGTATGTCCAAACGAAATGCTTCCCCTTGGGTCGTCGCTGGCGGCGCGCCTGGTGAACTCTGCCACTGCCAGCATTGTGGCCAAGGGCTGATACTCGGCCTTCCTCAAAGTATTCCCGTCGTCACCGCCGCAGCCAAGGCATTTGCGAAAGACCATGCCCGTTGCACAACGAAGACGTATACAGAACCAGTTCCCGCGACTCCGGAACAGTGGGCCAAGGGCCGCGATACCGGGACCAGCTCCATGACGATTTACTCGGTGATGATGAATCTCGCCATCGAGCGGGCGGACGTTCCCTACGATCCCGCCGATTTTGGCCGCTGCTATCGCTTGCTTCAACTCTTTCCCGCATGGAAAACCCGGCTCGATGAAGTTGCCGCGCGCTATCCAGCCTGGAGATCGCTGGTCCAGAAATGGGACGCATTGGAATCGCTCTACGAGGATGCGTTAGGTTCCGATTCTGGGGCCGCTCTCTACGCACGCCTTCAGGCCCTTCGCTGCTCGGCCGCTCAATCGAGTTAAGCACGGATCGACAATCGATCCACCCGCATCAAGGCACCCTCCCGCAGGGCGTCTTTTCGTTTATATGCTGCCCTCTTCAACGAGGCCGTTTTACTTGGAGAATCCCTCATGGCTACGATGCAGATTCAACATCCATCGCAGAACCGGCCCCAGCACTGGCGCAAACTCCTGCAACCCGGCGACCGGATCACATGGACTGACCCGGACCAGGGCCTCTGTTCCCGCACCCTCACGATCCAACACATCCAATACATCCCCGGCGGCATCGTCCAGATCACCGACAGCTTTGGCGGATACATCGAGGCCCACTTGCGAGAACTGTCCTGACGCCCGGGAGGCAGTCTTTGGCGGAAGAACGCTCCATTGTGGTATTGTTACATATACCCGATATGTTCTTTCCCCGCACCTTCAGACAGCCGCAGCCTCTTTCACAAAAAAGAAGACAACCCACGTTCTCGCAGGACGAAACGAACGTTCAGAAACTGCGCGATCTCTGTCTGCGCTGGAACAAGGCAGCCTCCGACGCAGGCTTCACGGGAAGCGAATACATCGACGATCCAGAACGTGTGTTCCAACGTGTAGCGGAGAGCCGGAGTGTGTTGATGGGCGTGATTCATCGCTACGCCACAACGCCAGATGCAGCAGGCAAGGAGACGAGATGAGCTTTTGGAACAGTCCTAAGCCAGTATCACCGCCGAAGGCCGGGACGCCTCGCGTGCAGCGTTTCTGGGACGCCTTGGCCGAATGGTCGCAGGCCACCTTTGGGACCGATGCCGAACGCGGCGCGATCGGGCCACTCAAGCATCTGGAAAAAGAAGTGCGCGAGGCGTAAAAGGCCCTCGATCCTATCGAGATCGCAGATTGTCTTCTCCTCGTGTTCGATGCTGCCCGGCGTCGGGGCCTCACGCTCGACCAGCTCATGGATGCCGCCGAATGGAAACTCGAAGTCAACAAAATGCGCAAGTGGAACAGGCCGACTTCCGACGAACGGTATGATTCCCGTCCGGGGGCTCTTTGCAGGTGGGGTCAAATGCGCTGGTGGTATTTGGAGGGCCGAGGCTACGCGGGGCGACTCTTCATCTGAACCAGCAGCATGCGAAGCGCGGTCTTGGCGGAAATGCCATGGGGAAACATGGGGGGCATGTAGACGAAGGAGCCTGGTCGGGCATTCATCTTATCCTGACCCAATTGGACGTCCGCTTCTCCCTCCAGAACATAGAGGATGGCGGGCGCCGCATAATACACCTGCCGTTTTTTCAAGCCCAATTGAATGATGTATATATATGAAAATAAACTTGCTTTTCGCTCAACCCTAGAAAATCCTGTCCCCTAAAAATAGGGAAATTGTCCTCCAGAAAGCCAGAAAAACGGTAGCTAAATCTCGGCCGGGAGTACCCCTGACATGCCGAATTTCTAGTGAGATTCCGGTGGCGCATGGAAGCCGATGGGCTGGGTTTTCATACCGCACCGAACGGACGTATGCCCGGATGCTGGTGCGTCCTCATGTGGGTCCCTGCGATTCATGACAAGGTTCAGTGAAGCATTTTGAAAATAGAAATACAAGTGCACGCGGCATCGATCGGGCGTCGCAGTCGATTCCGACGCCCGAACCTTGCGCAGTCGAGCCGGCCGCACCTTCCGCTGTTCCCGTGGTTAGTGGCTCAGCGCCAATTGCGAATTGGTGCACACGATCCGATCGCGCCCATCGGCCTTGGCTTGATACATGGCGGCATCGCACTGGTGCAGTAAATCGTGGATCGTCGCCGTGGGTCGGCCGTAGTAGGTTGCCACCCCAATGCTCAGCGTGATCGTGATCGCTTCTTCGTGCCCACTTCCTCTGGCGTACTTATTGACGATCTGCGGACTGGCGATCGAGATAGCCTCGACATGGTGACGCAGCCGGCGGGCAACCAGCAGCGCTGCCCCGGAATCTGCCTTGGGCAAAAGAGCGACGAACTCTTCCCCACCCCATCTGGCCACGATATCGATGTTCCGCACCGAGTTTCGCAGCTTCTCGACCACGGCGCACAGCACGGCATCGCCCACGCGATGGCCGTGACGATCGTTGATCGTTTTGAAATGATCGAGGTCGAACATGATCAACGAGAAGACTTCCCCGCTCCGCGACGTCCGCAACAATTGCTGCTCGCACAATGCAATAAAGGAACGGCGATTGTAGATACCGGTCAACGGATCGATGCTTGCCAGATGCTCCAGCTTGAGCCTAATCTGTGCGCTTATCATCCAGAATGCCCCAAAACCCAGGCCCAGTGCTGTCCCAAGAAAAACCAGGGCCGTGGTCGTCTCTAGGGGACTCGGCATTTGCGGCGACAGAGTTTTCCCCAGAGCAAGAATCACCATGCTTCGAAAAACATTGTAGGCGGCAAACCCTACCAGCAGGACGATGCTGTACCAGACGGGCGCATCCATTCCTTCTTTGTTTGTCTTCTTCAGGAGCACCGCGCTCTGGCACACCTGCACCGCTACCGCGACTCCGAGAACCACAGCGGAAAGCTGTTGAACATCGTGAAAGTGGCGAAAGACAAAATAGGCAAGTGCCTGCAAGACGAGCAACGCGATCCCCAGCCTGGGGAGTCGCGATTCGCCCTTGCATAAATCTAAAAAGCAAACGTGCAGCAAAACAAACGCCAGCAAAATCAAAGTGTCTGCGATCAGGACAAAAGAGCCGCCGGCCCCGTTTGCGGGCAATGCAAACGCGGTCGTCCCCAGCGCTCCGGCGCCGAAGGCGCACCCCAGCCAGCCGAGACCCTTGAAGAATGGATTGCTCAGCCGGACAATCAACGGCCCGATACATGCTCCGGAAAGCAGGATCGAGGCGACAATGAGGATGATGTGAGTTTCCATGACAACCACCAAGGGAAACAATCGCAATCAGGAAAAATGGCGTGCTTCGCTGAAACTGGAAAAGATTAACCAGAGTGTAGCCCGCATTGAAACGGGCCGCGAGTGACTAAAGTTTCATTGCCCAGCGACCGTTCCGTTTGGGGAATCCCGCTCCTCTCGTCAAGCCCTACTCCCAGCTCAACAACGCCATACTCCTCGCAGGAGTCTCACACACCGCGGTCCCATTCGCGACCGAAACATGCTCTACGCGGCCCAGCCTCGACGAACCTTCCGCACCCACCGGCGGCCCACCCAAGGTCATGTGGCGTTGTTGCACGGATAGGGTAGAAATCGGCTACTCTGGGACAGATTATAGAAAGGCTGCTTCTTCAATGCCGAACAAGCACAACGCCGCGCGGCGAGGACGCCATCAAAGACTTGCTTGACACCGGGCTGTCGCGTGCTTACTCAACTGACCTCTACAAACAGAAGTGTTCTGCTGTCTTCGAACATTTCTATGAGAGCTATCCGGAAAGGGATGCCAATATCTACACCTCAACCATGTGATTTGCCATGAGCAACGAACTTCTATTCAACACGTCTGACATCTTCTCCACTATCCAAGCACATACGGAGTCCCTCAAAAAGAAGGTGCAATCGATCCCAGCCAATACGCTTCTAAATGCGAGCGAGCAAGACCTTGTGCAGGCCCTCGCAGAGGAGTTTCGGCTTAACGTACCGATCATCAAAGATGCTGAAATTTATATTGCCCACGCAGGAGAGACTCAAGTTGATGTCAGTGGCGACCCCAGGAGCCGATTCTTCTACGACCAACACTCCGGACCAGTTTACGTGGCGGGGAACAAAACCGTCATCGCGGTGCCTTTCGAAGGCGATGCTGGGTTCTTCAAGATTCAGCCGCAGTCCTATTCACTAAATCCGCCACGCGGCGAGATCAAGAAAGACGAGATTCTTCTTACCTATGTCAGAACCGACCAGAATGCGGAAGCGATCAAGCAGGACTATCAACGCACCGTCAGCTCGATCAAGGAATATCTCGCCTCATTGTCACAGTCGGCAGCCCAGTTTAACGGGCAGCTGGAAGGTTCGGTCACATCGCAATTGAAGGCAAGAAAGGACAGACTTCTGGCCGATGCCGGCATGACGGCCGCCATCGGCCTACCCCTGAAAAAGCGGGAGGGAATCCCCCTCACCTACGCCGTGCCGGTGACCCGCCGCGTGCCGAAGATTGAGCAGATCAAAGTCACCGGCTCGTTTAGCCCGGAGCCAGCGCTGGCCACGGAAGATTACGAGGAGATTCTCCGCATCATGCAAAACATGGTGCAGGTTATGGAACTCAGCCCCCATGCTTTTCACGATATGGGCGAGGAAGACTTGCGTTCCCACTTTCTCGTGCAGCTCAACGGCGCCTTCAAGGGTCAGGCCACTGGCGAGACTTTCAACTTTCAGGGAAAAACCGACATCCTGATGCGTTTTGAGGGCAAGAACGTCTTTATTGCCGAGTGCAAATTCTGGAAGGGAGAAAAATCATTTCTTGAGACACTGGACCAGCTCCTCTCCTATTTGAGTTGGCGAGACACAAAAGCAGCCGTACTTATCTTCAATAGAAACGCCGATTTCGGTGCAGTTCTTGCAAAGATTCGTGAGACAGCGCCAAAACACCCGCTGTTCAAGCGCGACTGCGGTGCGTCTGGCGAGAGTGCGTTCCGTTATGTTTTCGCCCAGCCCAACGACAGCAATCGCGAAATCATCTTGACGGTCCTCGCATTCGACATTCCGACTCAAGCGGCAGGGACAAAAACCCCTACTCCTACGACGTAACCGTACTCGGATTTCTCGCGCATATTCTCCCGATGGTCAGGGGTATTCAGTTAAAGCAGCACATCGTCGAGGGAGACTACGTTGCAACCGTCTTCGACATGGAGACGGTGAATGGAGTCGATCACGTTTTTGACCGGATTCACATCGTAGACGGACAGATTAAGTCGATACACGCGTTCTATTACTCGGAGCAGACGTCCGAGGCACAAAAATAGTCGGCGAAGTCTGCCGTCAATGAGCCTCCCTGCAAACGGTGTTTTCAGCAAGTTCGAATTTCCCGCACACGCCTCCGGCGCGGATGATACTTTTGACACCCTCGCTCTGCTATCAATTCAGTGGCGGCATATCGTTGTACTGGGTGGCGGAATTGATTGTATTCAGCATTAGAAAATACACGATCCAATTTCGTTATGCTGACAATGACCAGCAGTATATCGAGGATGTTGAACTCACCCAACCCGAATACGCGCGCGTGCGCCTGTTTCTCTCGCGGTTGATGGACGCCGGCGAAATCCGCCCTGTCGATCCAATCGATCCGCAGGATATCGATTCTGTGCTGTTTCCTGTGAGCGCTCACGAGTTTCTCAGCTTTTCGACGCTCGAGCAAAACTGGCTGCATGGCTCCCTGATCGATATGGCGGGCCAGCACGACATCCGCCTCTGACTACAGCCTGGTCGTACCACCGGCCAGGACACGCCGGATTGAACATGAAGAATTGGACAAATCGAATGTGCGATCTTGACCTTACACCTTGTGCCGCCTGTGGTCGCAGATATGGCCACCTGGAGAATTGCCGCCTCAAGGCGCTCCACCTGCAATTGGACGAGATGATTCGAGAGCATGGCTTGAACATCACTTTTTCCAAAACAAATTCTTTACTTCCAGCACAGCAAGGCCCTCCGCAATCATGTGGAGATCACAATCATGAATGATGGAGACCTTACAGTGATGGACCCGTTGAAGCGCATGTTTCGACCGCGATCCGACGGCCGTCGTCTTTTGAGTATGGTTTGCTTTGGTCACCACCAGAGAACGGAAACATGGGACGAGCACGGCCAGACCATTCTTTATCACTACGAGGGGGACAAAGTCCGTCGCGAAATCTACCGCAGCCCGGAGGAATTTGCCGCTGTCCCTCCGGAGCAAAAATGCTGGTCCGGGACCCACCTACTGGACGAGTGTACCTGCCAGTTCGTCGATAAGAACCGCACCTACGCCGATTTTCTCCGGCGCCAGCGCGGGATGGAGGAAAGCCGGTGGTTCATCCTTCCAGAATTCTGCGAGGGAAGCTACGAGGGCTTCTTTCGCGGCTGGCATCTGTACCTTCGCCAGCGAACGGACGGCTCCCGCAATGACGACGGAGATTGGGGCTGGATACGCCACCCGTCAGATTGCTTCTATCTTCAGAGCTTCCTCATAGCGATAGGCGCTCCGCGGTTCCATGCCGGATACGAGTTGACGGGTTGGTTCGCCGCGACTTTTCCCAAAGGACTGGAGGTCCGCCCGGATCGAGTTCCCTGCCCCAGCCGGCTCACCCTGGCTGGGGCAGCGCCCGTCTGGCAACAGGCGCTTCCATTTGCTCAGTCTTTGCCCATGGAATGACCTTCAGTGGAATGAAAAGAGGAATTGGCCATGATCACAGTTTGGTTTACTCGCAATCTTAAAAATCAAGACCCTCTGCTTGCCGGGCGTGAAGCCATCAACCAGGCGCTGTTCGAGCGCGCCGCAAAGAACCATGGCGTTCATTTGACATACGACTTTGAACCCGATTCGCTCGATATTGGCACCTGCCAGAATTTGTTTCAGGAGATCGTCGATCCATTTCTCCGTGAGCTTGTTCACGTGGGTCTCACCGGTCTCGTTATCGACTATGAGACGGACGAGGACGTGCAATTTCTGGACACCATTGAGACCTCAAAACAATTCGAACTCGCTTGCGTAGCCTGAATTGCCGTCTCACATTGGGCAGACAAACCCTGCAACCACACATCCACGAAGGGAGCTATTCGTATGCACGCCGCAAGAAGCAGCAACACTCCTGCACGCCCTCCACGCCGACTCGCGGTACTTGTCGGAAGAACTGACGGACGGCGAATAGCTTCCTCTTGGGCTCGTCATCTGCCTAATTCCGCCGATACCCGTCTAATGGATACCAGAAGATGAGCATCGAAATGAAGGCTCTCTACCTGCACTGCACCGAAACAAAGGATTGAGCCTTCCCTCGCCCAATGCATTCGAGAATTCCTTTCCCGGCTGCTCCCCGCCAATGTGATTGACGATCATACAAATCTTTGTATAATGGAAGGCAGGGCATGACTGACCTAAAGGCCATTGAGTTTCGCGGAGATTCCCTCAATGCGCTCCGACAGTTCCCGGAGGGAGGTCGCCGCAGAGCTGGCCAGCAGCTATATATGGTTCAACGCGGTTATGAGCCGGATGACTGGAAGCCAATGAATAGCGTAGGCGCGGGAGTTAGAGAAATACGGATCAGAGATGAACGCAGTATCTTTCGCGTCATGTACGTAACCAAGTTCGGCAACACGATTTATGTGTTGCACTGCTTTCAGAAGAAAGCCCAGAAGACGAGCCCCGCAGATCTGGAGACGGCGAAGCGCAGATATAAAGAACTCCGGAAGGAGCACTCACAATGAAGACTCGCTTTGAAAACGTATGGGATGCGATCGAAGAGACGCCCGCCCTTGCCGAGAACATGAAACTCCGGTCCGAGCTCATGCTGGCTCTCAAGAAGCACATCCGCGCGGAAGGCTTGAGCCAAAGCCAAGCCGCTAAGAAATTTGGTGTGACGCAGCCCAGAATTTCAGACTTGATGCGTGGCAGGATCGACCTTTTCGCCATCGACACGCTTGTAAATATGCTCACTACTGCCGGCCTTCGTGTGAAGCTGCGGATCGCGAAAGCAGCATAGGAACACTTCCCACTTCTCTTTACTCACATGGCCGCTCATCCGAGCGGCCTTTCACTTTTCAGGACACCTATATGATCCCCACACAAGCCCACCCGGGGCACTATTGGAAGACCAACGATCCCGCCGACCTTTGTTTCAACGAAGCTGGATCAGACCAGCCCCAAACTGTTCGCTGCTACAACATGCAGGATTACCTCAATAAGGGTGAGTTCCGCAACGTGCCTGTTGCCAGTCTTGAATACATGGCCCATGGACATTTCGGCGAAGCCCGAGGCATCCAGACGCGCTGGAGTGGCGATTCCCATAAGTACGGCATTTACCGGAACCCGGCGGGTCTCTACAAGAACGGGATTGTTGTCATCGAGTGCCACGGAGCAGGGATGGTTGCCTACGCATTCGACAACATCGTCGCTGCCGAATTGTGGGGCCACATCGCCGCCACGTTCTCGCCTGAGATGATCTGGAACATCTGTAACCAGATTTCCCACGCGTGCCGCGCTGCCCGCGATGCCGAGAGAAGCAAGATCTTCCAGGCATTTGTCGACGGACGCCTCAAAAAACGGAAGCGAGATAAACGTGTGACCGTTTACATTGAACCGGCTCCCCCCGCTCTACCGACCGTGGCGCCCGTTGCGGAAACTTCTACCTCTCCCCAGGAACCATCGCTATGAAATCACGCGTAGGCATGTGGTACGCAGTAGGTCCTGCCGACGAAACATTCACCGCAGGCGATCCAGACTGGAATGTCCATACTGTCGTCTCCGATGGGTCCGAGTTCCCCGATCATGTGACCGTTGAGAATGGCGGTGGACAGCGCTTCCCCGTTGCCATATCGCTCATCGATGACATCGCGGAGCAACTCAGCACACACCCGATCCGGAGAGAACCGTAAACAGGGGATAAAGCTCAAGCATCCTCAAGGACGTGGATACCGGCAGCAAGGCATTGAACTTCTTTCTAGCGCAGTGTTATCGCCGCACCTTGAATGATGCGGCGAGAAAGGTTTGCATGGGATACGACGTGTATTACTCAGGCGAGATCAAGATCACGCCTGCCTTGAAAGCGGAGGACCGTGCGGTCCTCCAGGCAATGATCGACCGCACTCCCAACCGCGAAATGGCTCCCGAAGCAGCCAGCATCGTTGAAGAAATCGAGAACGAATTTTCTCCCTACTACGCTTTTCCGATGGACCTGTGTGACGACAACGAAACGCTCGAAGCCCTGGACGAGGAAGAGCGCGAAGGTATGTGCGACTGGCTGAGAGGTTTCATTAAGTATTTCTTCCAGCCCCGCGGGTACTCGCTGGAGGGGAGTGTAACCTACAGCGGCGACAGCAGCGGCGATCATGGCGAGATTTACGTGAAAAGCAATGAAGTGGAATCCGTCGAGGACGTCGAAGTCAACGAAGGCCCAAGCTGGGCCCCGAAACCTTTCGTCAGCCATTTGGTCTGCGAGTTGATTCAGAGCGTTGTGGACTCGGCCGATTCCACCGGTTGCGATGGCGACCTTACCGTCTGCTCCAAAAGCGCAGTCGAGACGCTTGCGGCCTTAGTCCAGCACAAGACTTCCGACGCGGTGACGCCTGCGCAGTCTGAAAGTCCCAAGGCAAATCCTCAGCCCTCCGAACTTTCAGAAAAATACGATGAGCCTGGAAAGTGGGGCCAACATCCCACCTACACCATGACACTTTGGCAGACGGAAATCCTAAACTCACAAACCCGTCGTGGTTATTGGGATTGGGTTTCCTGCAAGCTCGAAGTCGAGAGCGCCGAGGAAAGACCATTGACTTCATTGCTTTGCTCCACCTCTCCTGTCGGCGAATAACTTCTTTCCGAATTCCTCCCGCGCCCGCCGTCGACCTGGCGGCGGGCAAACCTCTGTCACGCCGATCGACCAGTTGTATCGCAAGATCATGGCGGGCACATAACGCCAAGCACCAAACGATGACATAGAAATCGCACCGAAGAACCTGGAGGGAATATGGAACGACAATACAACGCACAGCGTTTCCGTCCGTTGGCTAATGGCCGCCACGCGGGCACCATCCCCGTCGGCGAGATCGTCTATGTCCAGGACGGAGTTCGACCGTTCAGCTTCCCGCGGCAGGTCGTCTGTCGAGAACCGTGGCGCGTAGAAGCCTGGATACCACGCGAAGCTCCGACTGTGGACAAGCGTACCGGACATCTGGAGATGAAGCGCTGTGCGGGAGGACACCTCGCCCAGGTACGCTCTCTGCGTGACAGTCGCCAGACACGACTGGTTGCCGACTGGATTCTTCTTGCCTGCATCGATGCCGGGCTCTTCCGGTAATACGCCACAACTGAGAGACCTGCACTGCGTAGGAAGAATTGCGCTCGAAAAGAACAGTAGGCAGGGAAGCAACTTGCGCTACCGCTGCCCACCGAAGAATTGCAAGCGTGTTCGGCCAGCGCATTCGCCGCACACTGCAACAAGTTTGACGCAATCTTAATCGCTGTAGCTGTGATGAAGGTCACGCCTGCTGGATTGCTCTTCTGCGCACCTCACGTGGACCAAACCCACCCAAGATTCGTTGGGAACGCGTGCTTTCGTCCACGGCAGTTGCGTTGCCCGAACTGCAACTTCAACAACCTTTGTCGCTTGTTGCCTGAACGTTGGAGAACCTCACCATGGATCGTGAAGAAGCATATTGGGCCGGATTGAGTCCTGCGGATTTCAATGATGAACCGCAATCCCCACCGGAACAGTTGGAACAAACGACCCGGGAACTGGTTGCGGAAGCCGCGTGTTTGCAGCACCCGACCGAAGGCGAGTTTGCTGTGCGCTTCTGGGAGTGGTCCAACAGCAAAGATGTCCCTTGCTCAGTCGCGGCGAATGCGATGCGACGGGCAGGATATAAGCCGTTTTGCGGGTATCCCTTGACGAGGCTGTCATGAAGGGAGAATTTCTCCGCGACTTCGAGCACCCCACCGTGCTCGGCTATGAACTCGACCGCGTCACTCTTACTCCGATACGGAGGCAGATCGACACCGCACGCCCCGGCGATTACGGCGCCGATCCACTCGGCAACGGCTTGTTTCGCATGGTCCCTTCCGGGGACGTCGTCACCTACGAGGAAAAACTGAGGAGGCTGGAAAAGCAATGCCGACCAACAATGGATTGTTTCTTGCCCATGAATTCACGCCCACGAAGTTCCGCACGGCGGATGAAAAAGCGAAATTCGCCAACCACTTCTTTCGCTTCGTCGACAGCAACTTCGCGGCGAACCTTTTTACCCAAAAGTTTTACGAACGCCTCTCCAACACGTTCGGCCACATCGCGCACTGTTCCAAGGCCGGTTTCTACGAGGAGTTCTTTTGTAACGCCGCAGACCAGTTGCGGTTTCTGGAGGTGATCGCGAAGTGGCCTTGCCACGGCGATCCCGCCTGGACCTTTTCCGATGTGGAACGCGCGATCCAGAAAGAAGTTGCACGGCAGCATCTCGTCGAGAGACAAGAGCTTCGCCTTGACGAGGCTACACAGCAGACGGACGTCGCCATTTCGCATCGCCTGCGAACAAGGCGCAGCGCTCCCTCTGCCAGTCTGTCTGTCGCCACCGCGATTCCCGCTGAAACACGCGCCAATGTTCAGTCCGAACTTTGGTGAGAGTTATTCTCCGGCAACAGCCGCGGAAATCCTTTCATGCGGGCCAGCGCAGTCAGCAATTCTGCTCTGCCGCCTGGTCCG
>Ga0307372_10010249_pt1 | contig 12737 bp, 11 predicted proteins | sample OX1MG_FD_202533 | JGI IMG/M metagenome (GOLD analysis project Ga0307372, IMG submission 202533) | Soil microbial communities from Risofladan, Vaasa, Finland - OX-1 | ecosystem: Environmental > Terrestrial > Soil > Coastal area > Acid sulfate soil | place: Finland: Risofladan, Vaasa | collected...
CGTGGGTGATCTTCGGCCTCGCGCTGATGTGCGCGGCGATGGCGGCGCGCGGCATCGCCTGGCACGCGATCCTCCGAGCCGCCCTGCCCGGCTCGAGGGTGCGCCGCGCCGACGCGATGCAGGGCACGTTCATCGGCGTGCTGATGAGTGCGACGTTGCCGGCACGGCTCGGTGAGCCATCGCGCTCGCTGATCGTCGCCCGCCGCGTCGGCCGCCCGGCCGAGACCTTCCCGATCGTGCTCGGGACGATCGTCTCCCAGACGCTCCTGAACCTGCTCGCGCTGGCCGGTCTGGGCGCCGTGATGTTCACCAGCGTCGACCTCTTCAACGGTCGCCACACCGCGTTGATCGCCGTTGCCGTCGGCCCGGCGGTCCTCGCGGGGCTGATCCTCGCCGCGCCGTTGATCGTCGGCCGCCGTGGCGGTCCATCGCGCTCGATGCGCCTGGACGCCTTCCGAGCCCAACTGCGCCTGGTGCTGATCCGACTGCGCGCCGGAATGCGAGTGTTCCGCGAGCCGCGACTCGGGGCGATCGCCGTCAGCGCGCAACTCGGTGCGTGGATGCTCCAGTGCGCCTCCTGCTACGTACTGCTGATCGCGCTCGGCCTCGACCACCGCGCCGGCCTCGCCGCTGCGGCCGGCGTGCTGTTCGCGGTCAACGTGACCGCGGTGCTCCCGGCGGCGCCGTCGAACGTCGGCGTGTTCCAGGCGGCCTGCGTCGCCGTGCTGGCTGGGGCCTTTCACGTCTCGACGGCGGAGGCGATCGCCTACGGAATCGTCCTCCAGGCAATCGAGGTGACGACGGCGGTGGTGATGGGGATCCCGGCATTGCTGCGCGAGGGCATGTCGTGGCGCGACGTCAAGCTGCGCGCAATGCACACGGCGCCGGTGACGCTGCAGGCGCCCGAGGTGCGCAGCACGGGCGGCGCGGCATCGATCGTCTGAGCGACGGCGGGCGCGACAGTCGCGGTCGCGGACGGCAGGCGATCTGGTGCCGGCGGCGTAGCTGAACACGATGGCCGACGCCTGGGTCTACATCCTGCGCTGCGCCGACGGCTCGCTCTACACCGGGTGGACGGTCGATCTGGAGCGCCGCCTGGTCTCCCACCGGGCCGGGGACGGGAGCCGGTACACGCGCTCGCGCCTGCCCGTGGAGCTGGTTGCCAGCTTCGCCATGGCCGACGCGAGCGCGGCGCGGCGCGAGGAGGCGCGAATCAAGCGCCTGTCGCGTGCCGCGAAGCTCGCGCTGGTCGCATGTCCGCGACGGCCAGCCGGGGCCGGCCGTCGCTGAGCGTCGCGTGCGCCGCACGTGCCGCGGCTACTTGATGAACAGCATCTCCGAGTACTTCGGCAGCGGCCAGAGGTCGTCGGAGACGACCCGCTCGAGCCGGTCGGCGATCGCGCGCACGCCGTCCATCGCCGGGACGACCTCGTCGCGCATGTACAGCGCGTGCTTGAGTCCGTCGACGTCCGGATGCGGGGCGTTCACGCGCTCCAGCGCGACGATCGCGTCGACGAACCGCGACACGAGGTCGTTGGTCTCCTCGATCAGGCTTTCGACGCCGGCTTCGCGCAGCCGGGCGAGGTGACGCAGCGCCGCCGGCAGCAGCAGCGTGCGCGCGATCGACGCCGCGGTCTCGGCTTCGATGTTGAGCTTCACCGAGTACTGCTCGATGAACACCTCGTAGCGGGCTTCCAGCTCGCGCTTGGTCAGCACCTTGAAGCGCTTGAACACCGCGACGGTCGGGCGCTCGATGAGCCACGGCAGCGCGTCGGCCGTCGAGCGCAGGTTCGCCAGGCCGCGCTTCTGCGCCTCCTTGTGCCACGCCTCCGCGTAGTTGTCGCCGTTGAAGACGATGCGCCGGTGGGTCTTGTAGGAGTCCCTGACGATTCCCAGGATCGCCTTCTCGAGGCTCGCGCCGTCCTTCAGCGCGGCGTCGAGCTTCTCGGCGAGCGAGTCGATCGCCTCGGCGACGATCGTGTTCAGCACGGTGTTCGGGAACGATGGCGACTGGCTCGAGCCGAGCGCGCGGAACTCGAACTTGTTGCCGGTGAACGCGAACGGGCTGGTGCGGTTGCGGTCGCCGGAGTGCAGCGGGAGCGGAGGCAGCACCGGCGTCCCGAGGCCGAGGAACGACCCCGTCTTCGAGATGCTCGCCTTGCCCTCCGCGATCGCCGAGAAGATCCCCTCGAGCTCGGAGCCGAGGAAGATCGAGATGATCGCCGGGGGCGCCTCGTTGGCTCCGAGCCGGTGATCCTGGCCGATGCTCGCGATCGAGGCGCGGAGCAGCTGCTGGTGGGTGTCGACCGCCTCGATGACGGCGGTGGCGAAGAGCAGGAACGAGAGGTTCTCGTGCGGCGTGTCGCCCGGCTCGAGCAGGTTGTTGCCGGTGTCGGTGCCCATCGACCAGTTGTTGTGCTTGCCCGAGCCGTTGACGCCGGCGAACGGCTTTTCGTGCAGCAGGCAGACCAGCCCGTAGCGGCGGGCCGTGTTCTGGAGCACCTGCATGGTCAGCATCTGGTGGTCGCAGCCGACGTTGGTGCCCTCGAACACCGGGGCGATCTCGTATTGGTTGGGGGCGACCTCGTTGTGGCGGGTCTTGACCGGCACGCCGAGCTTGGCCAGCTCGCGCTCGCTCTCCAGCATGAAGGCCAGGATGCGCTCCGGGATCGAACCGAAGTAGTGATCGTCGAGCTCGTGCCCCTTCGGTGGCTTGGCGCCGAACAGCGTGCGCCCGGTGGTGACGAGGTCGGGCCGCTCGAAGTAGTACTGCTCGTCGATCAGGAAGTACTCCTGCTCGGGGCCGACGGTGGTGAAGACGCGTTCGGACTCCTCGTCGCCGAGCAGCCGCAGCGCGCGCAGCGCGGCCTCGGACAGCGCGTCCATCGAGCGCAGCAGCGGGATCTTGTGGTCGAGCGCCTCTCCCGTCCACGAGGCGAATGCCGTCGGGATGCACAGCAGCGCGCCGTTGGGGTTCTCCAGCAGGAACGCCGGCGAGGTCGGATCCCAGGCGGTGTAGCCGCGCGCCTCGAAGGTCGCGCGGATCCCGCCGGTCGGGAAGCTCGATGCGTCGGGCTCGCCCTGGATCAGCTCCTTGCCCGTGAAGTCCGCCATCGCGGTGCCGTCGCCGACCGGGCCGTAGAAGGAGTCGTGCTTCTCCGCCGTGGAGCCGGTCAGCGGCTGGAACCAGTGCGTGTAGTGGGTGGCGCCGTTCTCCAGCGCCCACTCCTTCATCGCCTGGGCGACCGCGTCGGCCAGCGAGGTGTCCAGCTCGGCACCGCGGGCGACCGTCGTGCGCAGCTGGGCGTAGACGTGCTTGGGCAGCCGCTTGCGCTGCTCGGCGGCGCTGAAGACGTTCGCTCCGAAGACCTGATTGGCGGTCTGGGTGAGATCCCGGCCGCCCCAGGCCTCGCCGTTCGCGGTCCACTGAGCGGCGGAGACGTTGTGAATACGGGTCCGTGGCATCCGGGCGTCCTCCTGAGGGGATCATGGGTACTTGGCGATGACCGTTTTCTCGCGCAAGCAACCCGTTGCGAGCAGTGCGGCGGCTGCACACCTTATGCGCTTGGCTGCGCGCGGGGCTTGTCCGCGTGGACAAAGCACGGGCCCGGCGATTCGCCCGCGCGTATGGGAACGCGGCGGAGCGCGGAAACGTGGCGTGGCGCGCCGGCGGGGCCGGCGCGCCACGTGCCCCGCTCAGACGAGCAATTCCTCGCGCGCCACGCCGCCGGTCGCGGTGCGACCGGTCGGCGTCTGCGCCTCGAGCATCGCTGCAAGGCTCCGGCGCTGACGCTCGGTCATTGAGCCGATCGTCTTGGTCTCCGTCATCGGGATGCCGGCGAGGAACCGTCGCGCGCGGGTGTGCCCCCAGCGGTGCTGGCTCATCAGGAGCTCGGCTACGGCCATGCTCTCCGCCTCCCACGGCGAGGCGAGGATCACAGCCGCGGCAGTCGTCTCGCCGTCCGTCACTCGGCGCTTCAGTTCGGCACGCGCGAGGCGCACCTCATTGGCGCGTTGAAGGGCCCGCATGTGTTGCGGCCCGTAGGCGATCACTGTCGCATTCATCTGGGCTCCCGAACGCTCGCGTTGACGAGCGCCAATCCGGTTGTTGGTTTACGCTGTACGCGCGAACGCGGGGTGGGCCGCTCCGGCGAATGACCGTGCTGCTGACCGTGGTCGTTGCACTCCTGGGAGTCACAGGGGCCCCTCTCAAAGCCCCGGGCACCTCCGCGCCGAGCGTGCATGGAAGCTACGACAGCGCCCCCGCGTTGGTCAACGCATCACCGTGTACCGCGTTCGCTCGGAGCGAGGTTTTTCTCTCAGCAGAGCCTTGTGTGGACGTGCACAATCATCCTGAGGGCCCCGGAAGCGGCCCGTGCTCGGCCTCAAACGCTCGCTTCACCGTCGCGAAGGCATCGAGCGCCCGGTCGATCACGGCCTCGTCGTGGGTGGCCATGACGCTGGTGCGAAGCAGCGCCCCGCCCGGGGGCACCGCCGGATGGACGGCGACATTCGTGAACACGCCGGCGTCCCACAGTGCTCGCCACAACAGGCCGGCGTGCCAGTCCTCGCCGACGCGGACCGGCACGATCGGGGTGATGATCGACTCCAGCGTGCCCGCGGCGCTCGTCACCGGCGACGGTTCGACGACGTCGAAGCCAAGCTCGTGAAGACCGCGGTTGAGGTGCCGCGCGTTCGCGAGCACGCGGGCCATCAGCTCGCGGCCCTCCGCTGAGCGGATCACGCGCAACGCCGCCAGCGCGGCGCCGACCGCGGCGGGAACGCCCGAGGCGGTGAACAGGAAGGCCCGGCTCTGGATCTTCAGGAACTCGATCACGTCGGCGTCCCCGGCGACGAAGCCGCCGCAGGAGGCGAGCGACTTGGAGAAGGTCCCCATCCGCAGATCGGCCTGGTCCTCGACGCCGAGCAGCTCGGCGGTGCCGGCGCCGCGCGTGCCGAGCACGCCGACGGCGTGGGCTTCATCGACCATCAGCCGCGCGCCGAAGCGCCGCGTGAGCGTCGCGATCTCGCGCAGCGGCGCGATGTCGCCCTCCATCGAGAAGACCCCGTCGACAACCACGAGCACGCCGCCTCCGTCGCCGACGGCCTTCTCGAGGGTGCTCTCGAGCTTGTCCATCCGGTTGTGGCGGAACGCTCTGAGCTTGGCCCGCGAGAGCAGCGCCCCGTCGAGCAGCGAGGCGTGGTCGGCGGAATCGACGACCACCGTGTCGCCGGTCCCGAGCAGCGTCGCGAGCGTGCCGACGTTGGCCTGCTGCCCGGTGGTGAAGACGATCGCGTCCTCCGTTCCCATCCACTCGGCGAGCTCATGCTCCAACTCGAGGTGCAGCGGTGTCGTCCCGTTGAGCAGCCGCGATCCGGTCAGCCCGGTTCCGTAGCGCGCCAGCGCATCGCGTGCGCCCGCCATCACACGCTCGTCGGCGGTCAGCCCGAGGTAGTTGTTGGAGCCGAGCATGATCCGCGGCTTCCCGTCCATCTGGACGATCGGCATCGCCGGGGACTCGACCTCGTGGAAGTACGGCAGCAGGCCGTGCTCACGCGCCGCGCGCATCAACGCAACGCGCTCGTGGTCGCGGATCTTGGCGAAGACGTCGGGGGGCGGGTGCATGTAGGCTGGGGCGGGTGAGCCTCGAGATCCGGCCGGTCGCCGACAAGCGCGACTTACGGCGCTTCATCGCGCTCCCCTCCTCGCTCTATCGTAACGAGCCGCGCTGGATCGCGCCGCTCAACATGGATATGCACAAGCGGCTCGACCGCAAGGGCAATCCGTTCTTCAAGCATGCTGCCGCGGAGTACTTCCTGGCGTGGCGCGACGGGCAGCCGGTGGGGCGGATCACCGCGCATCTCGACCACCGCTTCAACGAGTTCCAGGGCAACGACTGGGGGATGTTCGGCTTCTTCGAGTGCGAGGATTCGCGCGAGACGGCGCACGCGCTGCTCGGCGCCGCGGAGTCCTGGTTGCGCGAACACGACCGTGACCGGATGGTCGGTCCGATGGACTTCACCACCAACGACGAGTGCGGCCTGATGATCGAAGGCCACGAGCGCCCGCCGATCATCCTCTCGAGCTGGCATCACCCGTACTATCAGGCGCTGCTCGAGGGCGAGGGCCTCGAGAAGGCGATGGACCTGTTGATGTGGAGCCTGCACATCAGAGGGCGATCGAGGGTACGCGACGCGATCTGGCGGATGGCCGACAGGGTCGAGTCAGAACACGGGATCGTCTGCCGGCCGATGCGCAAACGCGACCTGCAGGCCGAGGTGTCGCGCTTCCTCGAGGTCTACAACGCCGCCTGGGAGCGCAACTGGGCGTCGGTGCCGCTGACCGAGGAGGAGGTCCACCATTACGCCAAGGACCTCAAGCCCGTGCTCGACGAGAACTGGGCCTACCTCGCAGAGCGCGTCGACACCGGCGAGGTGGTCGGCGCCGCGCTCACGCTCCCGGACTTCAACCAGGTCCTCGCGCATCTCAACGGTCGCCTGCTGCCGTTCGGCTGGGCCAAGGCGCTGTACTACCGCGGCAAGATCGACGCCGTGCGGGTGTTCGCGCTCGGCGTCAAGCCGGAGTACCAGCACACCGGTATCGCGGCGCGCTTCTACCAGATGCATTTCGACGCGGCCGAGCGCACGCCACAGAAGGGCGGCGAGATGGGCTGGATCCTCGAGACCAACCGCCCGATGAACCGCGCGATGGAGGGCATGGGCGGCGAGATCGTGCGCCGTTTTCGTGTCTACGAACGCAGCCTGCAGTGATCTGCGAGACTTGCACGACGTCGGGTGAGAGAGAGCTGTGATGGGCCACGAGCAGTCGGCATCGATCGAGAACTCCGTCGAGGAGCCCGAGGTCGTCGACGGCGTCCTGGTCGTCGCGAACGTCCGCGAGGTCGAGGTGGTGCGCCATGGTCCGCCGCCATTCGTGCAGGTTGCCGCCGTCGCGGCCACGGGGTTCGTCGCAGGAGCGGCCACCGCCGCGGTGCTCGGCCGCCACTTCGCACGGGTGCAGGCGCGTCGCGCCCCGAGCGTCGCGTCGAGTGTTGCGCCGAGTACCGCGGTGCGCCGGCGCGAGCCGGCGCTCGAGGTCGTCGCGTCGCGGACCTTCGTCGTCGACGTGCACACACTCGCAGGCCCGTAGTGGCTCGGGACGGAACGGCTCGCCCATCGCGGTGAGCGATCGCGGCGGCGCAACCGGCACGTCCGCGCCGCACGCTTCAATGGCGCGCCGTGCGTGAACTCCCGGGAACCTGCGAGCGGCGCGTCGAGGTGGCGCCGCGTTGGCCGCTGCGACTGCCGGGCGGTGGGGCCGACGGGGTGCTGCGCGCGCGCGGCGGGGTGCTCGAGCGCCTGTTGCACGTCGAGGGACAGCCGGTCGTCGTTCGTGCCGCGCAGCCAGGCGCCCACAGCGTGCTGATCGGCGCCTGGGGCCCATCGCGCGGGGCCTGCGAGCGGGCGCTCGAGCGGATGCGCTTCGCGCTCGGCGTCGACGACGATCTGTCGGAATTCCACGCCCGGTTTCGCGCCGACGCGCTGATCGGACGCCTGGTCCGCCGGCTTCCCTGGCTTCGCCCACGGCGCCGCCCCGAACCGTTCGAGGCTCTCGCCTGGGCGATCTGCGAGCAGCTGATCGAGTACACGCGGGCGGTCGGCATCGAGCGGCGGATCGTGCGCCGGCTCGGGCCTGCGCTCGCCGGCGAGGGGACCGCCGGACCGCCGTTGCGCGACGTGCCGAGCGCCGCCGTGCTCGCCGGTACCGCGCCCGCGCTGCTCGAGTCCTTCGATCTCTCGGCCGGGCGGGCGCTCGCCCTGCGGCGCGCGGCGCGCGAGGTGGCCTGCGGCCGCGTCGATCTGCACAGCCCCGACCACGAGCGGGCGTGGCGACGCCTGCGGGCCCTGCCCGGCATCGGCAGCTGGACCGTCGAGTGTCTCGCGCTGCACGGCCAGGGGCGCTTCGACGCGGTGCCGGCTGGAGATCTCGCGTTGCGCAAGCTCGTCGCGCGACTGCGCAGCGGCGGGGACCCGCGCGCACGGGCGGACGAGGAGGAGGTGCGCGAGTTCTTCGCTCCCTATGCCCCGTGGGGGGGCCTCGCGGCGGTCTACGCGATGCGGCTCGGCTAGTCCGCGGTGCCGGAGGCCGGCCGCCTACGCTCCCTGTCCCGGTAGGAACTCGTCGGTGATCGCCAGGCCGGCGTTGCGCGCTCGGGTGAGCAGGCCGTTGCGGTGCATCCACGCGCCGAAGGTCCTCCAGGCGTACGGATCCTGATAGCCGAACGGCTTGCTGGGATCGCTCGGTGCGGTGATCGGCAGGATCAGCGCGAGCACCGCACGCTCGAACTGCGCACTCAGGCGCGGGTTGACCTTCACGAGCGCGGCGATGGCCTTGGCCGGATTGCTCTGCATCGCCCGCTCACCGAACGTCAGCGACTGGAGGAACGCCCGCAGCAGCGGCCCGCCCTGCTGGGCCTCGCTGGTGCGGACGACCACCACAAGCTGGCTGTAGGTCGGCACGCCGGCCTGCTGGATCTCGAGCACCTGCGCGGGCTGGTGGGCGAGCCTGAGCGTGACGGCGTCGATCGGCCACAGCCCGCCGAGTGCGGCGACCGCCCGCCGCGCCCGGAGCGCGGTGCTGGGATCGCCGGCGACGACGACCCGGCGTACTTTTGACGGCGGGACACGGGCGCTCGCGAGCACCGTGGTCAGCTGCGCGGCGGCGAGCGCTGTCGGGCTGACCGCGATCGTGCGCCCGGCAAGCTGACGGGCATTCGAGATCGGCTGGGCGGCGAGCGACACGATGCCGTCCAGCGGCTGGCGGACCAGTGCGCCGATTGCCACCACCGGCGCGCCGGCGTCGCGCGCGGAGAGCAGCGCCGGCTCCGAGACGATCGCGACCTGCGCGCTGCCGGACTCCAACGCGCCGAGCGGGTCCGAGCTCGCGGGGCGCTCGATCGTCACGTTGAGCGCTCCGCGGGCGAAGTCGCCGTCGGCCTGGGCCGCGTAGAGCGACGCGAACAGCGCGCTCGGCGCGCCGTCGATCGCCACGGTGAGCGCTCGCGGTGGCCCGAGCTTGATCCGCGCATGCACCTCACCGCACCCGGCGCACAGGGCGGTGCAGATCAAGCTCGCGGCGAGGAGCGCGCCGCGCCTGCGGAGCTCCGGGCGCATCGGCATCAGACCGGGCGCATGGTAGTCGTTATCGCGGCGGTGGGGCGGGGGTCCCACGCCGGGGCCGGCCGCCTCGCGGGCTAGGAGCGCGATCCGGTCAGCGCCTTGACGAAGTCCTCGAGCTGGTGCGTCGTCCAGCACTCGAAGGCCGTGCAGTAGGGCGTGTAGGCGTCGATCACCGAGTCGCCGTAGTTCCAGTAGAGCCGCGGCTCGGGGTTCAGCCAGAACGTCCGTCCGGCGCGCGCGGCGATGGTGGCGAAGATGTCGGCGCGCGGATCGCGGCCGTTGGTGCGTGCGTCGCCGAGCACGATGACCGTCGCGCGCGGGTGCAGGTCGTCCTCGACGAGCGAGCGGAACTCCGACCAGACGCGTCCGTAGTCGGTGTAGCCGGAGACGTCGGCGACCCCGGCGTCGCTGGCGATCGCGTCGCTGATCGCCTTGAAGCTGCGTTCGCGCGCGAAGGTGTCGGTGACCTCGGAGATCCGCTCGATGAAGACGAACGAGCGCATCCGGCGGAACGAATCGTGCAGCGCGTGCAGCACCGAGAGGAAGAACACCGATGCCGAGGTGACGCTCGTCGAGACGTCGCACAGCACATAGATCTCGGGTCGCCGCGGGCGGCGCGGACGGTACTTGACGACCACCGGCACGCCGCCCGTCTGCAGCGAGGCGCGCATCGTGCGGCGGATGTCGACGTGATCGTGACGGTGCGAGCCGCGCCGCTCGACGCCGTGGGTCGCGAGTCGCCGCCGCAGCTGAGCCACGACGCGGTGCACCGCTGCCAGGTCGGCGGCCGGCCCGCTGGGAAGCGCCCGATCGAGGTCGCCCAGCGGCCGCGACGGCGGCAGGGCCTGCGTCCGCTCGATCTGCGCGCGCTCGAGCTCCCGGCGCAACATCGCCTCGAAGCGCCGCAGGGCGTCCCGCGGCAGCCCCTCGCGGCGCGGGTCGCCGGGCGGGTAGTCCGGCTGCGGGTCGCTGCGCAGGCCGAGCGCCCGCCGGATCCGCTGGACGTCGATGCCGACGACGCCCGAGCCCTCGCTGGCGCGCCCGATCGCCGCCAGCGCGAGCCGTGCGAGGTCCTGCATCCGGCCCTCGTCGCCCTCGGCCAGCGCCTCGGCGATCTGCGCGCGCAGTTGCTCGAGATCGATCTGCTGCGCGGCGTCGGCGTTCGCGCCGACGCCACCCGCCTCGACGACGCCGGCCTCGATCGCCGCGCCCTCGGCGGCGCGGAAGAAGAACCGCTCGAAGACGAGGTCGAAGACACGGCGATCCTCGGGCGACTTGGCCAGCGTGGCCGCGAGCCCCTGCTTGAACGTCGCGCGATCGCGCCAGTCGAGCTCGGCGAGCACCGCGACGGAGTCGAGCAGCTCGGAGGTCCCGATCGCGACGCCCTCGGCGCGCAGCTCGTCGCCGAGCTGGAGCAGCTGCTCGTCGATGCTCAAGCGAGCGCCAGGCCGACTCGCTCGGCAACGAGCTCGATGTCGGTGCGGTGCTTGACGATCACCGACATCGTCTCGTTGAACGTCGCGGCGTCGATGTCGCTCGCTCCGAGCAGCAGCAGGGCGCGCGCCCAGTCGATCGACTCGGCGATCGACGGGGGCTTCTTGAGGTCGAGCTCGCGCACCATCGCGACCACCTCGACCAGCTTGCGGGCAACGGTGTCGGGGAGCAGCGGCGCGTGCAGCCGCACGATCGCCAGCTCGTGCTCGAGCGTCGGATAGTCGAGCCACAGGTACAGGCAGCGGCGCTTGAGCGCCTCGGTCAGCTCCCGCGAGTTGTTCGACGTCAGCAGCACCACCGGCTGCGAGCTCGCCGCGATCCGCCCGAGCTCGGGGATCGTGATCTGGAAGTCCGAGAGCAGCTCGAGCAGCATCGCCTCGAACTCCTGGTCGGTCTTGTCGATCTCGTCGATCAGCAGGACGACCGGCGCGGTGGCCGAGATCGCCTGGAGCAGCGGGCGCGCCAGCAGGAACTCCTCGCCGAAGATGTCGTCCTGGACCTCGGACCAGCCTGCGCCATCGGCTTCGGCCTGAATGCGCAGCAGCTGCTTGCGGTAGTTCCACTCATACAGCGCCTTGGCCTCGTCGAGACCCTCGTAGCACTGCAGGCGCACGAGTTCGCGTCCCAGGTAGGTCGCCATCGCCTTGGCCAGCTCCGTCTTGCCGACACCGGCGGGACCCTCGACGAGCACGGGCTTGTGCAGGCGGGTGGCGAGGTAGGCCACCAGCGCGGTCGATCCTCCAGGGAGGTAGCCCGCCGCGCGCAACCCTTCGGCGACAGCGTCCACCGATTCGGGAAGCGCGTCCATTGGCCGTCAATGATAGGAAGGTCGGGCCGTCGGGGAGGGCCTCGAGCGATCGTCCGCCTGCGCGCTTGCGCGCTCCGGCGCGTGACCGGGGCCCGGCGGTCAGCTGTCGCGGAGATCGCGGGGCAGCTCGAACGAGAGCTGTTCGGCGTCCTCGCGCGTGACCCCACGGTGCTCACGCTCGGGATCCTCGTCGCGGGGACGGTCCTCGGGACGAGCTGAGCGAACGGTCGCCGGCACGGCGACCGGCTCGTCGTCGCGCTCGCGTCGCGCCGGCGGCCGGTTCTGCAGATGCACGGTGGGGTCGTCGGCGAGCGCCGGCTCGGCGCGGTGGGTGCGGCGGATCCTCAGGCCCGTCCATGCCAGCCAGATCGCCGCGAACAAAGCCAGGAAGATGCCCCACTGGATGCCGCTCGTCAGGACCGCGGTCTTGCTGCCCTGCGTCCCCTGTTTGTCGAGCATCCGGTAGAAGATCAGCAGCCCGGCCCACCCGCCGGCGAGCAGGATCACGGTGCCGTCGCCGCCCGGGAGATGGAAGGCGCGACGCTCCCCGCGCGCGAACAACAGCGCCAGTACCGCGACGCTGATCACCAGCACCGCGAGCTCGACGAACGAGAACGCGCCCCAGGCGGTGAGCGTGACGCTCACCGCCTGGGAGCTCTTGCTGACGGCGATGCCCGTCTCGCTGTACCACGGCAGGAACATCGTGATCCAGAGCGAGAGCGCCGCGAGCGCGCACACGCGCTGCTCGGGCCCGATCACGCGCCACGCGCGGAGCACCCGCATGAATGGCCCGGGCTTGGTGCGTGCGGCGCGCGGCCCGTCGGCGGCCATCACACGCTCACGGTCGCCGCGGCGGCGAGCCGCGCGCAGAGCAGATCGGCGTCCGCGTCGCCGACGACGCGCAGCTGCCCCTGGAAGGCGAGCTTCCAGTGCTCGCGCGGCCATTTTGCGATGTGCTCGAGTTCGTCGACGAGTGTCTCGGCGGGGATCCATGCCGATTCCTCGAGCACCCATTCGGGCTCGATCGGAAACCGCCACGGATAGGCGTCGGCCTTGCCGGGCTTGCCGGGCCAGACCGGCGTGCGGTCCTCATAGAGCTCACCGGCGATGCGGGCGCTCGCGGCGAACGCCATGACCCGCGTCAGATAGAACACGAGCCGGTCGCCGGTCTCCAGCTCGAGCGCCTGACGCCGGCGGCGCTCCTTGAGACCGATCACCGTGAACTCGAGCGCTCGAGTCGCGGCGAAGTTCTCGG
>Ga0307372_10010251_pt1 | contig 12736 bp, 6 predicted proteins | sample OX1MG_FD_202533 | JGI IMG/M metagenome (GOLD analysis project Ga0307372, IMG submission 202533) | Soil microbial communities from Risofladan, Vaasa, Finland - OX-1 | ecosystem: Environmental > Terrestrial > Soil > Coastal area > Acid sulfate soil | place: Finland: Risofladan, Vaasa | collected...
AACGTCAACCGGCTCAAAATGCTCAAACGCCAGATGTACGGCCGCGCCACCTTCGGCCTGCTCCGCAAGCGAGTACTCCTGACCACCTGACCGGGCTCGTTACCATCACGAAATACGGGCCAGATCCCGCAAGTACGCCAACGTCATCCCCGCGGATGGTGCCGCGTTACTCACCGCCTACCAGGGCGCCTCCGACGCCACCGCCACCCTGGTCGCGCATCTCGACGAGATCGCGGTCGCCGTGCAGGGCCCGAGCCGGGTACTGAGCGCTGCCAGGGCGGCCGCCCATGTCGCGCGGCGGGCAGGCATTCGCGGTGTGGCGGGGGCCATGCCTTCCGGCGCGTTGGACAGGGCGCGTAGTGGCCGGGCCGAATGGGCACTGCCTTCGCCGGGGGCGACCGGGCAGGCACCGCCAGGACAAGCGGAGCAGGAGATTCGCAGGCTGCATCGGCTTGACCCGGTTCTTCTGCTCCGCGCCAAGGCGGTCGACAGGGCAGCGCGCATGCTGATCGCAGAGGCGAAGCGCGGGGCCCGCCGCCCGGTCGTACCTCGTTTGCCACATGAGGCCGGCAAGTCGGATCGGGCTGAGAGGACCGCAGCACGCCTGGCGGCTCAGAGTTACTTGCATGGCCCTGCTCTGGTGACCGGTGGCGGCACAACTGCGCCTACATCGGCGCCACTGGCTTCGCCCCAGGCCAGGCGTCGCGTGCCGTGATCCACAGCGCCGTTCCCGTCGTCGGATCTCCTTCCGCCGCAGGAAAAATACCTCGCGTCAGGCGAGGGGTCACCGTAAGGTCGCTGACCATGACAGATTCGGGTGAGCCAGGTCGGCCCCCGCCGCCTGGCACGCACCGGGACGAGTACCCGAATGTGGCGGCCTAGCTGGACGGCGTGGACCCCAGCCACTGGTGGGTCCAGCTGCTTAACGCTGAGCGCAACCCGGCGGTTACCCCTCCGACCGTCGCGGACATGATCCTGGGGCCCCTGGAGATCCTGGTGGGGGCGGTCCGTGCGGCCAGCCCGAAGCGGCTGGGCGAGCTTGCCAGCAGATTCCGCGACCCGGATCCCGCCAACCTGCTCAGCGCCCCCGCCTGGAACTGCTGTGTGCCGCCAATCTCGCGGTCCGGCACGTGCCGTTCGAGATCGGCGGCACAGCCGAGCCTGATCTCACGTGGAACCCAGGGACTGGCGCGCTGGGCTCGCTGGAGATCCACCGCGGCTCCTTCAGCGTGTTCGACGACTTCCAGGAGGCGCTGGACAGGGAACTGGCGGCCAAGGGCGCGATCTTGACAGTGCGGCTCGACGAGTGGCCGCTGGAAGTCCGCGATCGCAACCTCCTGCACACCCGCGTCTCGAACGCCATAGACGCGGCTGTCGCGGCCGGCGCGAGCCAGTCCGTCCCGATGCCCGAACTTGGCAACGGCGCCACCGGGATCATCGACCCCCGGCAGGAGATACCCAGTTTGGGCAGGGTCTTCGTCCACCACGCGGGAATCACTCCGACGGAGAGCTATCTGGCCAGTGTCGCCGCCCGGCTGGCGCGGAAGGTCAACGTGGACAAGGCCGGGCAGGGCCGGAAAGGCAAGTGGGACGCTAGCCGGACCGTCCTGCTGATCGACATCTCAACGGCGCGACTGGCCCTGCTCCTGGGCCAGGATGGCCTCGCCGCCTGGCTTGACGATGTGCCGGTCGAGTGGGAAGACCTGCCGTTCGCCGCCGTGGCGGTGTGCTTCAGCGATCTCCACGGCCCGTTCTTGTGGGGGAGCTGCCGGTACCGGCCCGATCTGGACGCCGCCGACCGCGCGCACCTGGAACCCGTCCTGACCGCGCTCGGTCTCCCGGCCACGCCAGGCCCCTGAGCTCGGCCTCGGTGACCGGCACCGGCTCGGGCAGCCCGCCTGCGGACCCGAACCGCTCAATCAGGCTCCGCTCGAACGCGTGGTACGTGGTGATCTCCACTTGGTCCTGGTACGTCCCGAGGATGTCAGCGGCGCGGTCCAGGATCTGGGCGACCGCGATATGCACAGCGACTGCCGGTCGTTACTGCTGGCATGCTTGACGTCATGGAGACGCCAATGCACGAACGGCGACAGATCGAGGAGTACCTCCGCTCCCAGTCCGGGGACGACTTCGAGATCGAGCACGTGGAAAAGCTCACCAGCGAATACGTCATCGGTCACCAGTACGACGTCTGGGATGCCCATACTAGCGATGGTCGCTGGTGGGTAATCACCAACCCCGTGAATCTGTACAGCCAGGACCAGATCAAGAGCATGGACATCGCCTTGTCCTTCCATGTCGGCCTGATGAGCCGGATGTTGGCTAGGCAGCCGCCCCGGGCCGGACGCCAGGACGCCTGGGTGCTGGAGGTCATCCGGCGGCTGGACGTGGCGGGGGAGAGCCTGGACCGGGCCAGGGAAGTAGAGGACTTCCAGGCCGTCGGCATGCGGCTACGCGAGACGCTGCTCACCCTGGCGGTGAAGCTCGCCGACCTGGGGTACCAGACAGACGCGGGCGCCGCCGACCTGCAGAAGGGCAACTTCAAGGCGTGGGCCAGTGTGTGCGCTGAATCGGTGGCCGCAGGCAGCAGCGCCCAGCACCTGCGGGCGTTGCTGAAGGCGCTCAGTGAGAAGACCTGGAACTATGTCGCCTGGCTGACCCACGCCCGCATGGTCGGTCGGCCCGATGCCCGGATCGCCATGTCGGCGGTCAGCCAGACTATCGAGACATTCATCGTCGCGGTGAACCGGCACGAGTTCGGCACGCCCCAGCGGTGCCCGGTCTGCGCGTCCTATCAGCTCCGGGCCGAACATGCCGGGGACGGCACCTGGATAAAGGTGTGCCAGACCTGCGGATGGGACGACCCCGCCGAGCTTGCCCCGTCGGCAACCACTCGCGATTGGGCAGACGAAAACGGTGAAGTAGCCGAAGCAGGCGGACGGCCGACCCCCGAAGGGGAATGCGTGGAGCCCCGGGATCTCGGGATCTACCTGTCCCCGGATCAGGCACGCGCGGTACTCGAACAGGCCAGCAGCCGGGTTAACGCCGACAGCGCCCAGGAGGACTGGACGAACCCGTTCGCGTTCTTCTTCCCCGAGGACGCGAGCCTGGCCGACGTGCACCGGATCGCCTACACCGCGTTCAACCGCGCCCCGGCCGACGGCGCGGAACTGGCTTATGCCTGCGACGACGCTGCCTGCGTCAATCCAGGTCACGCGCGGGAAAGCTCGTTGCCCGGTGAGACCCACTGGACGTGCGGCGTCGTCGAGCGGGTCACTTGCCGCCCAGCACGTCTCGAACTCCACATCAGCACGCCCGGGAATGGATCCCGGCGCGTCTTCGTCGACCACGCGATGCTCGACCGGTACGGATTCGGGGACGCAAGCAGCCTTGCCGAACGCGTTGTGTTCTTCACGCACCCGGACGACCAGGGCTGGGTCCACCTGCTCCCGGTGCAGCGTCGCGTCGACTACAGACACGGCTCTGCCGCCGTCGGCTGGCTCCACCCGGCCCTCGCCGTCACTGATAATCAGGACTGCCCGTGCGCCTCGGGGGAGCCGTACAGCGCATGTCACGGTGAGATCATCGCCTCCCGAGACCCTTCAGCAGCATCCTGACCAGGAACTACCTGGGGCCGTGTCCCGGATGCCGGGGGGGCGGCAGCGCTTGCCGTCGGCGGACAGCCTTGATCAGCCAGCGCGCCCCGGCTCCGATCTGTGCCTGACCGGCCAGGTGGTGTTCTGCCCGGCCGGTGACCTGGAGCGCACCCCCATCCCGGTCCCCGACGTGCCTCCCGAGGTGTTCTCGGAGGCCATGCGCGACCTCGACCTGTTCGTCACCGTCACGACCGTGGCCAATGACTGGGCCTGGCTGAGTGGCTACTGCGCCCAGCCCGTCCTGGCCCAGTACCGGGAATGCGCCAGGCACGGCGGGTTCAGTCAGCTGGCTCCGCAGCCGTTGACGACGGGGCGGCGGCCTGGCGCGGATCGGGGGGGGGGGCAGCTGCTCACCCTGGCTCAAGTGCTCCAGCGGAACAGTCACTGCATCGTCACGGGCGGCCAGCGGAGTCCGTGGCGGTTTGACGCAGGATGCCCCGGCGTGCACTTCGATCGTCACGCCACGCAGTTCGGGGTGCCGCTGCTCCAACTGGAGCGCATCGCCGGTGGGCTTGGCGGTGATGAGGAGACCGCTTGACGTACCAGAAAACGGGCAGCCAGCCAGGCAGGTGCTGGCGCACAGGCGTAATCGGCCGATGCGTGCTGGGCCTGGGTCTGCCCGCCAGGTTGCCCAGTCCGCTGTGGCCGTGTGGATAACCCGGCCGTGACCCAGATGACCTACCCCGGATAGCCCGGCCGGGCGGAAAGAGAAGTGTTACCTTGCCGTTCGGCGGGTCGCAGAGGAAAAACGTCGGACCGCGCCTCTACCCTGCCAGCAGAAATTCTCTTCGTCACGGCTTTGCCAGATCGCACCGGTATGGCGCTGCCTGAGGCGCGTTCAACTGATGGGGTGGGAAGCCACCCGGATTACGCCCCGGTCAGCGACGGGCGAGCAGATGACTGAGGATTCCGTGACCGTTGATGAGCTGCGTTGTCTATGAGGAGGTGACTGTGGCCGACCGTGAGCAGGAAGAAGGATCGCTGCGGGCTGGCTCGCGGGTAGACGATGACTACCTGACGGTCACGATGCTGGCAGCCGGCCTCGCCGGAATCTTGAGACGCCGGGCCCGCGCCGGAAGCGAAGGCAACCGTTCCGAGGGCCTCCTGCCGGACGCGTGGCGAATCGCCTTCGGGAGGTTGTGGTGGCGCTGCCAGGAGCAAGGCATTCAGCCGCTGGACAATGACCTGGACCTTCTGGTGCTGTGCACGCAGCCGTTCGCCGCCTGGCCGGTGCGGCTGTCATTGTCCACCTCGGACATGCAGAACTGCCTGCTGGCTGGAGAGGAACTCTCAGGATTCGCCGAGCAGGGGGCGCGCGTCGCGGTCGCCGACGTGGAAGCGGAGTGGACGGAGAACCGCGTCTATCACGCGCTGCGCACAGCCGCGTCGGTCAACGGCGGCGGAGACGACAAGAAGGTCGATCAGATATACGCCGTGCTGCGCCGACGCCTCATCGACCATCCTGTGCTGGCCGACTTGCAGGTGAAGCGGTGGGCAGAAGAATTCAAGGAGACTGACGGCAGTGGTCAGACATATGTCCAGCGCCTCATTGAGGCGGCGTATGTCCCCCGGCCGGCACCGGGTGTTCAGCAGTACCTGCGCTGCCCCGGGTGCCGCAACACGGTCCCCCGTCAGAGCAGCGTGTGCGGCACACCGGGCTGCCCCGCCGGCCCGGCGGAGACCGCCAGTGTCACCGCGCTGGCGGTGGTCTACGAGCAGCACCGGGCGACACGCCGCTTCATCCACGACCCCGGGCTGGTGGAAGCACGCATCCTTGACGCCCTGGCTGCCAGGAAGAGCCTGGCCGGCCGTGTCCGGGTCACGCCTTACCCCGCCCTCGACACCCTCGACATCCTGATCGAGTTCATCACCACCGAAGGCGACCGTGAGGTCGTGACGGAAACGTGGGGGGCGGATGCGAAGGACCAGGACAGCGCGCGGCTGCTGGGCTGGGCCTTCACCTGGCCGCAGTCCCTGGCCTGTGACAGGAGGTTCCTGGTGCTGCCCGAGCACCGCTGGGCCCAGCCCGGGTATGCCAGCGACCTGATCGCCGAACTGGACGGGCGCGTGAGCGGGGTCGAAGTCGTAGGGGAGAGGCGCCTGGTGTCAATGGTGGCAGCCAGGGCACGGGAGCTGAACCGATGAGAGACGCGTCGTCATGGCTGGGACGGCTGCCGGAAGACCTGCGAGACGCGGGCTTCCCCGGCCAGGTCATGGGGGTGACTGAGTTCTGCCGGGTGGAGCTGGGCCTGCACTTCCTGACCCGCTACTTCACCGGTGAACCCGTCGGGGTCTTGCAGCCGGTGCTGTCCGGCTACGTGCTGGGCAGCCAGGACATCGACCCGGTCATCCGGCGGGTCCGGCACCGGATGGGTGATGTCGCTAGGCGCGGCTACTGGCGGAAGCTGCTGAACCAGTACATGCGGCTCCCGGACGCGGTACGCGCCTTCGACCGCACCGACGACCCGGCCCGCCGTGTCAACGACGACACCGTCTTCATCCCGCGGTCCACTTCTGTGTGCCCGGACCGGGATGACCCCTACGCCGCGGCGCTGACCGACCCGCTGGACTACCGTGCCACCAGCCAGCACCCCCCGGCTGAGGCCGGGAAGCGTTACGCGTTCACGGTGGCGGGGGCCACCGAGTATGTGCGCTTCCCTGAACAACTGCCCGCCGCCGGCCCGCTGCCGCTGATGTCCGCGGCGCAGGCACGGCACCGCGAGCCGTGGACCGTCTCCTTCGAAAAGGATCTTGCGCCGGCCGCCAAGTGGATCGACGAGCAACTGGCCAGCCGGCCCGACATCACCAACCGGGACTGGGAGCGGCGCCTGGGTGACCTAGTGTTCAGCCTGGCTGACCCATCCAGCGGCCAGCTCATGGACAAGCCGCCGGAGTTCACGATCAACGGTGTTGGGCACATCGTCGGCCTGATGAACTCGGGCAAGACCACCCTGGCAGACCTCGTCATCATCGATGGCGTCAAGAACCGGTCCAAGCGGGTCTGCCTGGTCGTCGGCTCCGTCGGCGACGTCTACGCCAAGGTATCGTTCCTGCGCGCGCTAGGCATCGACGCGGTGCCGCTGATCGGCCGCAGCTCCCGCGGCGAGCACGCCGCCCGGTACTGGCGCACCATGGTCGAAGAAGCAGCGGTGCTGATCCCAGATGAGGACCACCCGGCTGACCCCGCAGCGGCGTTTGCGAATACCTCATGCCTGCTGGAGCCCTACCGGCAGACGATGCGCCCGGACTGGGCCCCGCTGCCCCCGGAAGAGTTCCCATGCCGGGGGCAGATGCGAGAGGTCGGCGTCGAGCGGGCACCGGCGTGTGACTGCCCGCTGCTGACCGTGTGCCCGGTCCAGAAGGCGCTGCGCGAGGTCGCCGCCGCACAGGTGTGGGTCACCACCCCACAGTGCCTCGTCGCCAGCAAGGCCGACCCGTCGAGCGCGGAGATGCGATGGCTGGAGCAGGCCCAGCACGGCATGGACCTGATGATCATCGACGAGGCGGACGCGGTCCAGCAGGTGCTCGACTCCAGGTTCGTCCAGGACGAGGAACTTGTGGCCACGGAGAAGGGCTGGTCACACCGCATGGCCGGCTACACCAACACCGCTCTGGCCGGGACCGGGATGGCGCCGGCGGCTGACCCGGACGTGCAGCGGTGGCACGAGTACCTCCAGATCCACCAGCAGGCCGTCTTCACGCTCAACCGGCTGGCGCTGGCACCGTCCGCCCGCCAGTTCCGGGACCTGCTGGGCCGTGCGACCTTCACTGCGCACTCGCTGTTCCGCCAGGCCGCGCGCATGCTCCACGGCCTGCCCCAGGCCGGCGAAGGTGACAAGGCCACCGAGGACGCGGCGGAAGACTTCTACCAGAAGCACCTGCAGAACCTGGCCGAAGAGCCTTTCTCCGCCGACGGCCACGGCCTGCAAGCCGTCGTGGCGGAACTGACCCGCTTCCAGCGCGACGACGACGCGGTCAAGAGCGTGCTGGATCAGTGGATCGACGCCAACGCCACCGCGGCGGCACGAGACAACAGATACCTGGAACACCACCGTGACCTGCTACGGCTCGTCATCGAAGCGGCGTTCTGGTCGGCCCGGATCACCACCACCTTCTTCGAGATGGGAACCCTGTACCCATCGGTGCGAGACCGCCTCCCCCAGCTACCGGATGAGGAGACGTTCTGGCTGGACCAGCCGCCGCGTGACTACCGGCCGCTGGTCCCCGAAGCGCCCATGGGCAACATCCTGGCGCTGCGGTGGGCGCCCAGCCGCGACGGCGGCGCGCTGCTGCAGATCCTGTGGATCCACGGGGTGGGCCGCTGGCTGCTCCACCATGCCCACGACCTGCTCGCCTGCGAAGGCATCGAGGGCCCGCACGTCATCCTCACTTCGGCCACAAGCTGGACGCCCGGCTCGTCGTTCTACCACATCCCCATCACACCCACCGCGGTGCTCCGCCAGTCCGAAGAAGACCGGGACGCACTCCTGACCTCGACCATGACGGTGCGTCCCGCCAGGTCCGGCGGCGACGGCGAGCCGATCTTCGTGTCCGGGCGGCAAGGCAGTGCTCGCGCGGACGCGCTGCGGCAGATGGTCACCGCCTTGTGCGAACCGGCCGGGGGCCGTCACCGCAGCGTGATCGATGAGCTGCGCGACAAGCTGCCACCGGACCGCCACCAGGTCCTCTTCGTGGTCCTGTCAGGTGCCGACGCACGGGTGGTCGCCACGGCCATCAACAACCGAACCCCCTACAAGGCACGTCACGTCCTCCCGGACGCCTCCGACGCTGGCAAGGACGGCATCTTGCGCCGCATGGTCGCCGGGTTCGGCCTGGGCACCGATGACATCCTGGTGGCGGCGGAGATGTCGATCCAGCGCGGCTACAACATCCTCAACTCCAACGACACCGCCGCCCTCGGAGCGGTCATCTACCTGACCCGCTCCCACCCCCCACCCTCCGACCTCGGCTTCCCGCTGTCACTGGTCTGCCAGCTCGCCATGAGCCACCTGCAGCACCCCGCCACGGCGCCGCCAGGCGAGGCCGAGGAGATCACCCGCCAGCTACGCCATCATGGCCGCCGCCTGTGGTTCGACGTCATCGGACGGCCGGTGCGGTTCCGCACCCTCGACGACCGTTACCGCACTACGTTCGTGGCGAACAACCTCGTCCCCATGAGCCAGACCATCGGCCGCTCCATCCGCGGCAACCAGCCCACCCACGTGCTGCTGTGCGACGCGGCATTCGCCGAACGGCTCGCCACGGCCGACAGCGCACCCGACACCGCCCGCACCAGCCTGGTCGTCGCCACCGATGCCCTGCTCACCAGCCTGCTCAAAGAACCACCCTCCGACGCCGGTCCTGGCCAGCGGCTGGAACACGAGATCAACAAGGCGGTCTGGGGTCTGCTCGGCCACCTTGTCCACACCAACGACCCCCTTGGCTCACAAAGGCGGTAGCCGATGCCCGCCATCAGCAACCTGATGCGCCTGACCTGCCTCACCATCACCCCCTGCACCCCTTGGAACGTCGACTGCCAGGTCGCCCCCTTCCCGCCCAGATGGCTGGCGGCGCTCCGCGACGCCTACCACCGCCGACCGGAGATCAAGCCGGACTGGTCCCTGCCCACCCGCGGCCTCGTGGAGCTGCTGACCGGGCTCGACCCAGCCATCGTGAACGTCAGCTCCAACCCGGCCAGTAACAGGTTCATCGTCGCCCTCCCACCAGGAGCCGACACCACCGTGCTGGCCGCCGCGGTCGCCGCCTGGGCCACCACCGAGGTCACCCCGGAGGGGTGCGACACCGACTGGTGGGCGCTCTGCCAGCCCTGCGACCTCCACTTCCACACCGAGACGATCAACCTGCTGGACTACCACGTTCGCCCCAACGGCACCGCCGCCGGCGCGAGCCAGATGTTCACCCTGCTCCCCACCTTCCTCGCCCAGCACGTCGTCACGGCGAAGCTGCCGCTCGGCGGCCGGACACGAGACTGGATCCTCGGCCCACCGCAGCGTGACGGCCGCCGCAGCGCCGTGCTGTGGCCACCCGAGCGGCTGGAAAGCCCCCGCGCCGGAGACGCGCTGGTGACCGCGAAGATCACCTTCCACGTCGAGACCGCCCCGAACCACCCGCTCCCGCACGTCCACGCCGACCTGTCCACCAGCCGCTTCCCGCTGATGCCCGTCGCCTACGTCCCCGCCCGCGGCGACGGCCCACCCCAGGCGACCATCTGGCTCCACGCCCCAGACGGGTTCCTCCGGGAACACGAACCCCACACCCTCCTCGCGGCGGCGGCCTGGCGGGCTTTCGACAGGGCTTCCCGCACCCGGCAGTGGCAGTGGAAACTAGGCCTGGCCACAGCCCTGGCCCGGCTCACCCACCTGCCATTCCCCAACCCCGAAAAGGTCTTCACCGACCCGGCCGCCGCCGCCGACGAAGGCAAGATCCGCGCCTACTACCTCTACAGCGAAGGCTCCAAGAGCCTCGCAGGCGACGTCGACGAACTGGCAGCCATCGCTGCGGGCGAACAGACAGGCAAAGCACGCACACTCCTGCACCCCGCCAACACCGGGTTCGTTCCAAAGGACCACATCGAGGCCCATGAGCAGCTCGCCGCCGCCCTCGCACCCATAGGCATCGGCATGCTGGAACCGTGTGAGCGGGTCGGCAAGCGCAACCAGCGGAAGGTCAAGCCCGCCGAAACCCCCGGCCGGAGCTACACCCTCGAACTGTGGACCCAATCCGCCCTCACCCGTGAGGCCCTGCTGGCCGCCTTGGAACACCACCACCAGCTCACCCCCGTCCCCGACCCCGCCGACCCGGCCGTCATCACCTTCACCGGCGACCTCAACCTGCAGGTCATCCTCAAAGACGCCGGCACCCTCGGAGCTGGCATCGACCGCCCCGACGGCGACCGCCAGCCGGAAGCCACGCTTCTGGGCGCCTACGCCAACCAGGTCGCCCAGCGCATCGGCCAAAGCCCCGGCCCACGCGCGGCCATCCTCGAACTCGAAGATGACCGCTACTTCTCCCGCATCCGCAAGATCGACCCGAAACCAGCCCTGAAGAAGGCATTCGCCCGGACCGACCGTCGCCTGCAGTGCCTGCGGCCCGCCAAACTGTTCACCCCACCCGCCAACCCGCCGAAGAGCACCAGGAAGAAGCCGGCGCCGTACCCGGGAACCCGCTTCACCGTCGGCAGCATCCTGCGCGCTTCTGCCGCCATCAACGACGCCCTGCGCCAACTGGGCCGCCTCGGCACCTACGAAACTCCCGACACCCTGCCCGACCTGGAACAGATAGGCATCTGGCTGCACCGCAGCGGGAACACCTGCATCCCCATCGTGATACGGCTCAACCCCAGCGGCCCCGTCACCGCCTACCTCGCCTCCACCGACGGCACCCCGATGCCACCCCTGCCCTACAGCGACCTGCCCAAGGCCCTCGCCACCGGCAAAGGCCGTATCCCCGGCGGCAAGAAACAGGAAGGTCAGGTCGCGCGATTCCTCACCAATGCCCTCGGCGTCGGGCACGACACACACCACCGCGTTGTGTTCGTCCGCTCGTCCAGCTTCCGCACCCGCGGCTGGGACTGGCTGCAAGACAAACACATCTACCCCGACCGGCTCATTCTCCCCGGCATCGAGCTGGACGACGCCGCTGCAACCCCGCGGGTGTTCTCCCCGCAGGAGTGCCCGGGGTTGCGCATCGTGCGGGTGCGCGAACGCTCCGGCACTGACGAGGTCGCCCGCGGCTTCGCCGCCGACTACCAGACCACCAGCGTCCGCATCAGCGGCCTGTTCCAGTTCAGCGACCGGGTCTTCTACGCGATCAACCCCCGCTCCGACCAGATGCAGACACCACTCGGCGCAACCAAGCTCGACCCTGACATCCTCAGCAACTTCACCCGCCAAGCCGCCAACCCCAGCCCGCTGGAGGTCTACCCGGTGTTCCTGCAGCAAGGGGACGATCCCGCCGCCTATGCCACGCTCGCGAGCAGCCTCCGCAGGACGTACCTCCACACCGAGCAGGCGACAGTCTTCCCGGCGCCGCTGCACCTGTGCGAACTCGGCGACGAATACCTGTGAGTTGTCGCCGTCCTTGTCCACACTTATTGCGGAGCCTGGAGCTACGTAGCACCCACGACCCTGGTCATAACGGAGATTTCATGGACCCCTCGCTCGGAGCGGTGTCTGCTTACCTCGCCAAGGCGGCGGGCCCCAAGCTGACAGCGGCTGCCCAAAAGCAGATAGCGCGACGGCGGTGGCGTACCTCGCTGGCCCGCCGGGCCCTCGCTGAGCTGCCAAAACCCAGGCCACGCCGCCTCCTGGCCAAGTGGTTGACTCTGCCCGTGAATCAGGGGGTGCTTCTATCACCGGATGGGCCCACGAGGGACGCTGTCGAATTCCTGGATGCATACCTGGGCGCGGGGTCACCCAAGTGGAACGACCTGTCACGGGCGGAAAGACAGCATCGGACGGAGGCGGTCCTGATGCGCGTTTATGACCTCGTTCTCCAAGCGGTGGACCCGAACTACGCGATCAGCATCGCCTCCGCCCGCAACCTGGCTGCCTCAGCTCAGACTCGGTCCGCTGTGGACGAAGTCAAAGAGAAGGTTGACGAGATCCAGACCGTCCAGGCCGAGGCAGTGTCGAGAGGCGGTGAACTCGACCTCCGGGACAGGCTCAGTGCGCTCCCTGTCCTGGACCCCGACTGGATGGTTGAGCGATGGCGCGATGCGCCGGAAGGTGTGTGGGCGGCGGTAACCGCACTCACCCAGCATGATGCCAAACCGGAAGCTGTTCTCGCAGACTGGCGGAAACTCCGCCCAGCGTGGATAGTCGGCGCCGCCATTCCTGCTCGGCTGGCGATCGCCGAATTGGCGGCAAGCTACGGGGAGAATGGGCTGGCGGCGGACCTCTTCGAATCCGCCGCAAACGAAGCGGCGCCACGATCATCTCACTGGCGGGCAAGGGCCGCCTACCTGCACGCCGCCACCGGAAACACAAACGAAGCACGCCGCGTGCTTGCCGCAGCCCGTGGGGCAGGCGACGCGGAACCGCTGCAGCGGGCTGTAGCAG
>Ga0307372_10010252_pt1 | contig 12736 bp, 10 predicted proteins | sample OX1MG_FD_202533 | JGI IMG/M metagenome (GOLD analysis project Ga0307372, IMG submission 202533) | Soil microbial communities from Risofladan, Vaasa, Finland - OX-1 | ecosystem: Environmental > Terrestrial > Soil > Coastal area > Acid sulfate soil | place: Finland: Risofladan, Vaasa | collected...
CTCCTGCAACTGCCAGTCCGCCACTTTTTTCATGGCTTTCACGATGTCGCGGCGCTTGAGTCGCGGCGAGAGGTCGGTGGCCAGGGGGCCGGGATCGTCGGGCTGGCTGCCGGCGGCGGCGCTTTCATCGAGAACCGGCGCGGGCGACACTTGGGCGCGCACGGCGCCCATCGAGATCGGGTAAAGAACAGCAATCGCAACCAGCAGGATGGAGGTTTTCATCGGCAAGCATCGATTTTCGCAATTTTGCCGGTCCGTGTCGAATCGGAATCGGGGCGTAGCGAGTGAGCAAGTCAGCGAGTCAACAAGTCAGAGCTGTTTCCGGGTAGCTGGGCTCTAGTGTCTGCGTGAGAACTCACCGCATCCGCGAACTTGCTAACTTGCCATGTCGCTGGGGACCCGCACCGAAGGTGTGGGTACGACGCTAACTTGCTGCTTTTATCTTTGAAAGTGTCCCCTTAACAGCCGGGGGTGAAAGTCCGGCATTCCCCGTTCCCGGGGTCCCAAAACCGGGAACCCGGCGCTGAATGGTTCCCTGCCTGTCAGGCCGGGAGAGCATTGTCCAGCTTCGCTGGCTCATTGGAGTTCTTCTCCGGCCATTGATCGAGCAGCACCACGTTGAGCAGCGACTTGTGGACCTGGATGCGGCCGTTGTAATCGATAAAGCCGAGCTTGCGAAAGCGGTTCATGAAGAAGCTGACGCGGGACCGCGTGGTACCGATCATCTCCGCCAGGGTTTCCTGGGTAACGGGAGGAATTAAGGTCTCCGGTTCGCCGGGCTTTCCGAACTCCGCCATCAGGAGGAGAATCCGCGCCAGGCGCTTTTCACTGGAGTTGAAGAGCTGATCGACAAGATCCGCCTGGGTTCTCATGCTGCGCGCAAGCAGGAACTTCATGAAGAAGTCGGCGAACGCAGGCTCGTCATGCATCACACGAATCATCTCAGCCCGTTTGATCTTGAGCGTCGAACAAGTGTTCATGGCGGTGGCAGTTGCCAAACGGAGTCCAGACACCGCGGCAAGGCACTCCTCTCCAACAAAATCGCCGGAAGACAGAAGCGTAATGGTGGCCTCTTTGCCGCTATGGGAGACGACAGTGAGCTTTGCCCTGCCTCTCTGAAGATAGAAGAGGGAATCTGCCTGATCTCCCTGAGTGAAAAAGGTCTCCTTGGCCTTCAATTCGATGATTTTTCGATCGATACCACTCTGCGCGAGGAAGGCAGCGGGCTCAATCGCATTGTGGTTCATAGAGTTCGCTGTCATACTACCTCATTTCCAGCGGCTTGGATGTGGACCGCGGACCACGGCAGGCCGGTTATGAGAGCCCCAGTTAACCAGCGCATCCTGCTCGCAACCTTGCGCGAGCGGCACAGGGTGAAGGCACACTTGTGGAGCCTGAATTGAGTATGCCGCACCCGGAAAGATGGGAATATCGGGGACGCTACTAATAATGAAGGGCTTTGTGCGGGGAAACCCTGACAAGGTCGCATTTCCACCCCCAGATTGGCGCAGAAGAGTCGTTTGCAAGGGGCTTTTACCGAGCTGGACCGTGCGGCTCGCTCTCAAGAGTCTCCGGAGTCAACAGGCCCATTTGTACGGCGAAGCGGATCACATCGCTTCGATTGCGGAGTCCGAGTTTCTCAGAAAAGCGGGATCGATAGGTTTCGATGGTCTTCACTCCAACAAAGATCTGTTTGGCTATTTGTGCACTGGTGTAGCCCCGAGCCACGAGGCCGAGCACCTGGAGTTCACGGCGGCTCAGGATGTTTGCCGGTTGCGCAGAATCAGCTTTACCACTTCGTTTCGCGAGCACGTCCTGGACAAGGATGTTGGCCAAACGCGGATCCACGTAAACCCCCCCGCGATGCACCGCTCGAATGGCGGCGATCAGCTCGGCATCCACCGCCCTTTTCAAAAGGTAGCCGGAGGCGCCGGCAGCCAGCGCCGACCGCAAGTACGCCGGATCGTCGTGCATGGTGAGAACCACCACGCGGACTTCGCGAGAGTGCCGAGCCATCTCCTGGAGCGCTTTCATGCCGCCGCCGCGCGGCATGGTGAGGTCAAGCAAGGCCACATCCGGTTTCGTGTCCCGGGCCGCCTGAGCCGCCTTCTCTCCGTCGGAAGCTTCCGAGACAACTTCCATATCGGCCTGGGCGTTGACCAGCATTCTCAGTCCGGCGCGCAGAATTGCGTGATCGTCCGCGATCATGACTCGGATCTTGCGGGTTCGAGCCGGCATATCAGGCGCTCCCCTCTCCAGCCGCGGGCCGGAAGCTCACCTTGCCAATCGGGATTTGCACCTGCATCCTGGCGCCCCTGCGCTGAGAGACGAATCGAACTGTTCCGCCTAACAGGGCGGCTCTCTCCCGCATACTCTGAATGCCGAGCCGCTGCGAGGAGGCAGCCACAGCCTTGGCATCAAAGCCGCACCCGTCGTCGATTACCGCAACCTCAATGCCCGCGGCCGATCGGGCGAATCGAATTTCGACGGTTTTGGCTCCTGAATGCCGGGCAACGTTGGTCAGCGCTTCCTGGAGAATGCGATATAGCGCGATCTGGACCGTCGGCGGCAGAGTGCTGGAGTCAAATTCCTTGAGGGCGACATTCACGGCTATTCCGTAGCTCCTGGTGAACTCTGAAGCGTATCGGCGGAGTGCAACACCGAGCCCGTGGTCATCCAGCACGGTGGGGTGAAGGCCGCGGGCGAGCCGACCCAACTGGTCGATAGCCTGGGCGGCAATGTCCCGCAGCCGCTGTCCCTGTGCCTTGACATCCGCCAGCTTCTGGGCGTCCTCCAGTGTTCGCAGGCCAACTAAAAGAGCGGTCAGCAACTGGCCGGCTTCGTCGTGTAATTCGCGCGCAATTCTGCGCCGTTCCTCTTCTTGCGCCGAAAGAGTGCGTTCCAGCAACAGCCGGTGCATTGCTTCAGCCTGCTTGATCTCCTCAGCCTGCCTGTGTTTTTGCCCGCTCAGGTCGGTGATCACCATCCCCAGGGCCTGGCCCTTGAATCCCCGAAGACGGTTAAGCGACAAATAGACGGGAACCAGATTTCCATCGGAGCGACGCAGGCTGAATTCGCCCTTCGCGACTCCCTTCCGGGCAACCGTGAGCAGAGCTTCGAACCGGTCTCGCTCCGTTTCCGCAATCAGCGACTGGAGCGGAATGCCAATAGGCCTCCCTGGCGTCCCGCCGATCAGTTCCGCAACCCTGCCGTTGCAGTAGAGCACGTCACCATTCCGAGACAGGGTGGCGGCGCCCTCGCTCATGGCTTCCACCAGCATGCGATAGTTGGGTTCGCCGCCTCTTAGAGAGACCACTCTCTCTCCGCGAAGACTGGATACGATCAAGGCATCCACCTCGCCGGCTTGAATGGCCTGGAGTGTCTCCTCCGCAATTCTTAGCCTGGCGGGAAGCCTTCTATGCGCATTCGAAGATGAGGGTGGCGGTGCTTTGCGTTGAGAAGGCACGCGATTTCCGCGGACTCCTTGCGGGGTAACGCCCTTGGCACGCGAACCTGCCGGGAGGGTTCGGGCATCGGACTGCGCTCGCTTGTTGGGCATCTGATATATGAGCCTTTAATTCAGCGTGCCGGTTGAATATCCAACCCCACGATAACGCTCTCGGTCTTTGAGAGGTTCCCGATGATCTTTTTGACCGGCGGCGGGAGCCTTCTCACCAGGGTCGGAATGGCAATGATCTGATCTCCCTTGGCCAGTTGCGGCTTCTCGAGCAAGTCAACTACTTGGATGCGGTACTTGCCCTTCAGCTTGTCTTCACAAATCTTTTTGAGGTTGGCGATGGCGGTGACCGAATTCGGCGTTTGGCCGGCAATGTAAAGCCGCAAGATGAAAAAGTCGCTCCTACCGGTCTTGGCGGGGCGCTTTTTTGCTGGACTCTTCTTCATGCCGGCGCTCGGTTTCCGGTCCCGATGGGACCTTGCTGCTATTCGGCTGCAGAGACTACATGCGGGCCGTCGACGGTGGCGGCCAGCGTATGATCCCTCAGCACGGCGCCCAATTCCAGGCCTCTTTCACTCACCATCAGCTCGTGAACTTCTCGCGAATGCGCCATGCCCCGGGATTTCAGAACGTAAAGCTCGCGTCTCGGCCGCCCATTGGGTTTGCTGTCCCGCAACACAATCCAGGTATCCATGAGCGAGGAGACGGCCGCCGCGGTTCTCTCCTGTGGATCTCCAGCGAATGTAAGATTTGTGAACATCGATGTGATTTGTGCCACCTTTAGAAAATCGACCAGGCGCACCAGCATCGATTTGACATCGTAATTCCCAGACGCCGAAATCAGATTCGTAATCGGGTCGATGACTACGATGCTGGGCTGCAACTTGGCGATCAGTTTGTGAATAGCGGCGAGGTGTCCTTCCAGTCCGGTACTGGTGGGCCGCATCGCGTTGAAGTGCAGCAGTCCCTTCTTTACCCAGCGCTCCAGGTTGAGTCCAACGGAGCGCATGTTGCGGAGGATCTGGCCGGGAGACTCCTCAAAGGTGAAATAGAGGCAGGCTTCCCCTCGGGCGCAGGCAGCGCTGACAAAGCTCGCCGCCACGCTGGATTTCCCGGTGCCCGACGTGCCGGTGACCAGCACACTGCTTCCACGAAAGAATCCCTTGCCTTCCATCATAACGTCCAATGCCGGGATTCCCGTTGAAACGCGTTCGACAAGAGCCTTGTGAGTGAGGGCCAGGGAGGTGATGGGCACCACCGAAATGCCTTCTTCATCGATCAGGAACGGATATTCATCGGTGCCGTGGGACGTGCCCCGGTACTTGACGATGCGCAGCCGCCGGGTGGAAATCTGCTCCGTGACCCGATGGTCCAACGCGATGACGCAGTCGGCGATGTATTCCTCCAGATTGTGACGAGTCAGGGCGTGGACTCCGGCTTCGCCGGTGACAATGGCAGTAAGCTTCTGGTCTTCAAGCCAGCGGAACAGCCGCTGCAGCTCCGATCGCAGAATCCCCGGGTCAGCCACCCCGGCAAAAAGCGCCTGCACGCTATCCAGGACAACGCGCTTTGCTTTGATTGCTTTCACCGCGTGGGCCAGGCGGATGAAAAGGCCGTCGAGGTTGTATTCTCCTGCTTCGGCTATCTGGTTTCGCTCAATGAAAACGTAATCGATCAAAAGCTTCTTTTGCCGGGTAAGCGCGCGCAAATCGAAACCCAGGGAGGCGACATTGGCGGTCAGCTTCTCCTCGGTTTCTTCGAAATTCACGCATACGCCCGGCTCGCCGTATCGAAGCGCGCCGCGCACCAGGAATTCCATCGCCAGCAGGCTCTTGCCGCATCCCGCGTTGCCGCAGACCAGCGAGACGCGGCCTCTGGGGAGGCCGCCGCCAGTGACTTCATCCAGTCCCTGGATTCCCGTGGGGGCCTTGGCCAGCGAGGGGTGAGCGACTTTTGGCGTTGGTTTGGAGCGGGGCATTGTGGTTCCCTGGGGGTTCGCGCCGGTCTGGCCTGGGCGCAAAACTTCTGCCGTATGCTAGCACAGCAGTTGCGCCTGCACCAGCGGCATCCCGCAGAATCGCCCGCTCAAACGCCGCATCGGAAAAGATTTACGCCGCAATTTTTGTCTGAGATCTGTGTATCGGAACGGCGATCACCCTTCATGGCGAGTTTTGCTCGATACTGCGAAGACAGTCATCGATCAAGCCTGACTCTGGAAGTTACGTCGTCACTATCGAACGGCTATACGGGCGATTTCGGAGTACTGGCGCCCTCGGCGAACGCTTCTGTCACCCTGGTAACCTTCTATCCCTTTTACTTTATCGGCGCAGCTCCGAAGCGATTCATTGTGCGTGCGCAACGCATCGAGTCGGAGTCACTTACTAGGTCGGAAGGATGGCGGGTTTCTCCGCGTTGTGGCCAGGAAATTGGTCCAGCAAAACCACATTCAGCAGTGACTTGTGGACCTGGATACGGCCGTTATAGCTTATAAAACCGAGCCTGCGAAACCGGTTCATGAAGAAGCTAACGCGGGATCTCGTTGTGCCGATCATGTTCGCCAGCGTCTCTTGCGTAATGGGAGGAATATAGGTCTCCGGCTCACCCGGCTTTCCGAATTCCGCCATCAGCAGGAGAACCCGGGCCAGGCGCTTCTCGCTGGAGTTGAAAAGCTGATCGACCAGGTCGGCCTGGGTTCGCATGCTTCGAGCAAGCAGGAATCGGAGAAAGAGGTTTCCGAATTCAGGTTCGTCGTGCATCGCACGAATCATCTCGCCTCTGTCGATCTTGAGTGCTGTGCACGCACTTACCGCGGACGCGGTCGCCAGGCGCAGGCCGGCTATGGACGCCAGAGACTCCTCTCCAACAAAGTCGGAAGGGGACAGAAGCGTAATTGTAGCTTCTTTGCCGTGCTGCGAAACCACGGTAACCCTCGCACGGCCCTTTTGCAGATAAAAGACAGAGTCCGCGGGCTCTCCCTGGCTGAAGAACGCTTGCTTAGCCTGCAATTTGACGATTGACCGCCCCAGTCCCGCGTTCGCAAGAAAGGCTGAGGAATCGAATGGAACATTATCGCTTTTCAATGCTCACCTCATTCCGGGCTCTTTCAGCGGAAGCGGACCCATCGCTCTGAACCTCCGCCGAAAGTATTTGCGAAACGCTCCGCGCAACCTGGCTCACTCTTTGGCGATAATGAGCGCAATTTGGAGAATGTCGCGCCCGTTCCCTTGGGTCGCCGCTATCTTCTATCCTCGTCGCAATTGAGATGCAGGACTGATCAGTATTGCTCTAATGTGGCCAGATTCTCGGGACTCCCTCGGGAACGGACGCTGTTGAACCTGGCCGCCGTAAGGTTTGAGGAAGATCCTCGAAATGCACCGGAGCATGAGCTCCATTAGCCGTCGCCGTAGTTGCAATAGCTGCAGCTCACGCCGCCATAGTAGCCTGCGTTGTCTCCTCAATAGATTCTATTGAAGGTATAGCTTTCCGAATCGTGCGGCCGGAATGGGCAATATCGGAAACGCCTTCAGAGTCCAGGTTCGCATGAAAGGCCTCTTGTCACCCATCCTTCGATTGAGCTAATAGCTCGAGCCGCGAAGCTCCGCTCCGGCAATCGCAGGAAATCTCAATGCGCAAGCGGGACGGGATTGCCATTGACCGGTGCGAGCTGCGCGTCCTTCAACTGGCTAAGATCGGCCAGAATAACTTGCCACTGCGCCGGGGCTGTCTTTGTATCAATGGGCAGCGGCGGATCGGAATAGAAGGCGAGAATGCTGTCGCGCAGTTCGGGCGTAACCCCATTGAACTTCTGCGCCGTCAGGCTGGCCAACAGTTTCCCGTAGGCTGTGTCTGCCAGGGTGTATTCCCCCGCCTTGGTTGGTTTGCCGTCATCGAGATCGCAATCAGGCAGCACCAGCTTGCCGGCGCGCACTTCATTCAGTAACGCTGTATAGCGATCTACCGTAGCGTTAATGCTCTTGATATACAGGTCTTCTGTTTTCGCGGTAGGGTTATTGAAGCCCATGCCCTTGAATGGACCGATCTTCGGAATGTATCGCAAAATTGCCGAGAGCACCCGCGTGCCGAAGCCGGGCTTCACATACGTCTTTCCCCACTCCCGTTCGTATTCGGAACGGGATAAGCGATATAGGAACTTTCTCTTCGCAAAATTGGGCGTCTCTCGCATCAGGTCTTTCTTGTGTGTACGCAGCGCTACCTTGGTCATTTGTGGAATCAGCCGGCTGATGGAAAAGCGATACGAGCCAATCGCCAGGTCTTCATGCGCGAGTACGTCCTTCAACTGTAGCCCGTATACAACTGGAAAGGTCCGCTCCAGCAAAGGCTGCGCGACTTTAAACCCGATGAATGCGTGGTACTGCTCCGATGCGTACCGATTCTTCGCCACCTGCAACGTGTCGAATCCAAACTCGGTCTTCAGATGCGCTGTCATGTCCTGCGCATAGCGAACGGAGTTTCCATATTTGGCACGCAGCTTCGGATATCCGAGCGCTACCGCCTCATTGACTGCCGGATGCCCGTCGATATCCGCCGCATAATGCGAGAGCGCACCCAGGGCAAACGCGTACTCATTGGCATCCCGGCTTTGGCGGATTAGCTCTACAACAAAGTCCCCGCTGCGGACATAGTGAACCAGATCGCTGAACTCCCGGCTCCCGAAAGGATAGTACCCCAGGTCCTGGATCACCGAGCCGCCATAAGCGTAGGCATGCGCTTCCGTAATCTGGTCTTCAGTCAGGCCCGGAAACCGGTGCAACAGAAGCGGACGAATTTCCGACGTCCACGCAAGATCGACAATTTCCTCATGGGTGAGAACGGAGTAGGCAAACAAAGCTCCACTGGACGCAAGCAGGACGAGAAATGCTAAAGCTATACGGGCGGAGAATCGATGCTGCTCTCGCATCAGTTTCCACTGCGACATGCGCCACCACCCGCCGCATCAGCGCGGGGACCATAAACGAGTGTCCTATGGAGCGAGATGCAAAGGATGGTCAATTCTGCTCAGGTCTCGAAGGCCGTAGTCATTCCCATCGGCTTTCTTTTAAGCTGGTTCGGCATAGTCCTGGGGGTGGCGGAAGACGATCGATTCACCCGAGACCATCGATCCAGAACAATGAATAGGCGCATCCCTCGTTAGAGCGCTATTGCTCAGACAGCGGCCCAACATCCCAGCTATGTTGGGAATTACCCTGTGCGGCCCGGATGCGCCTTTTGCAATTCAATGTGCGTGCGGGCAGAAAACGGTGAAATGAATGAAGAAGCTTGCAATGTGCGTGGCAGTGGTCGGTCTCGGATGTATGGCGGGCACTTCTTGGGCGGGATCAGACCGCCGGGCAACCGACGACCGGCTGGATCATGCGGCCCGCGTGCTGCACGAGGTCATGTCCGCGCCCGATAACGGTATTCCGGAAGAAGTCTTGGAACACGCCAGGTGCGTGGCCGTCGTTCCTCACCTGCTCAAAGGCGGCCTCGTCTTTGGCGGGGAAAATGGCCGCGGTGTAGCTACATGCCGGACTGCGAATGGCTGGAGCGCTCCCGCCTTCTTCGCCATCACGGGCGGAAGCTGGGGCCTGCAGATCGGCGTTGAGGGCGTCGACCTTGTCATGATTATCCAGAATAACAAGGGAATGGAGCGATTGATAGGAAGCGGATTCGAACTCGGCGCCGACGCCTCTGCGGCTGCCGGCCCGGTGGGACGTCATGCTTCTGCCGACACCAACTGGAAGCTGGATACCGAAATCCTCACCTACTCGCGGGCCAGGGGAGCCTTTGCCGGCGTCACCCTGAACGGCGCTTCCATTCGCCACGACAGCGACTCTACTGAATCGACTTACGGCCGCAACATCTCCACCCGCCGGATTCTTTCCGGCAAAGTAGCCGTGCCGGCTGCAGCGCGCTCGTTCCTCGATGCGGTGAGAAGCGCAAAAGGGCAGGCAATTGCTTCCAATTAACGGCAGTTAGTAAACAGGTTATGCGCGCCTGCGATTCCCCCAGGCGCCTGTAACCGCGAGAAAGAGCGAATCGATGCTTTGGACAATCCTTGTCATCCTTCTGGTCTTGTGGCTCCTGGGATTCAGCTTCCACATAGGCGGCGGCTTGATTCACATTCTGTTGGTGGTGGCGCTGGTTGTTCTTGTTATCAACCTGATCTCCGGACGTCGCAGCGCTTTATGATGCAGCCTTATTCCGACGGCGCATATAACCGAGTGTCGGCCAGGACTAGTTATCGGTATATGCGCTCTGGGGGATTCCGGACGGCTTTTCGCGTCCTCCTGATGCACGTTCCTGAAGCACCGGAATCAGCCCCTCGGAAGCCTCCGATTTACTCCCGGGTAGGTTATAGCGGACAACTTCCCCACTATAGGAAGTGTCACCAAATTAGGTGATGTTTGACGTTTTCCATAGGCTGTTCTGGATTGGAGAACATGCCGGCCAAGGTCGTTGCTCTGATCATAGGATCGCTGCATAAAACCACTTTTCCCAATCGGGCAATTCGCTCACGGCGCGCCGGACACATCCCGCCGGTGGTCAGCAGGGCTCAACCTTGCAGGACAGGCTCCTCTGCTTTTGGAGCAGAGGTGTTGAAGTTGTGGAACGCTGTTGAAGTGTGTCGTTGGTCAGTTCACTTCCGGGCAATTCCTTCAGCCATCCGGGCAAACGTGAGATGTGAGATGTGGATGCAGACCGCAGGTGAACGGTCGTTTCTCGATTCGGTGACGGGAGCTAGTGGCATGGAAGTGGCTGGCATCACAGTCGCGTGCGTGGCAGCTACGGCATGCTTATACTTAGGATTGAGTCTTGGCGATGCACTCAGGTAGGAAACGCGTAGTGAGCATGGTGTTCGCGGTGCTTCTATGGACCACTGCACCGCTCTTCGCGTGTGTGCCGGGTCTCGGTGCCAACTCTAAGGCCTGATTGCTGTACCGGGATGGCGATGCCGGACTGCGGCAGCGATTCGATGGCGAGCGGTTCCTGCTGCCAGCTTGCGCCGACTCCCACCAATACACCGGTCGTTCCTGCCAGTACTCCGAAACATTACGGGGAGGTCGGGGCACTCACATGGGAGTCCTGCCTCCCAACTGTGGCCGGTCCGCAGATACCCCAGCGAACCTTCCATGAGATACCACCTCTCGATCCTTCGCCGGGTGGCCTTTCCGTTCTGAGAATCTAGACCCAGTTTCCTCCGTTTATTCAGGGGACGCCTTCGTGCGTCTGGAGAGGCGTTGCTGTCGGTCATAACCGGCAGTTGCCCGTGGAATAACCGCGTGATTGCGGGAGGAAATGATGAGGTTCTGTTCAACGACGTTGGTTGCGCTGGTGACCGCGACGGGTGTCTGCACGGGCTGGGCTCAGTTTGCCGCAAACGACAGCGTGCTGGGGCGATCCAGTGCGCTCCTACCGAATGTGCCGCCTGTAACAGCTAGATCGCCTCTGTCCCTTGATGAGGTGGAGCAGAGTGCCCTGGCAAACAATCCTGAGGTCACCGTCGCCACACGGCGCGTGGCAATGGCTGAGGCGCATGTGCCCTCAGTAGGGGCTCTCGACGATCCGATAGCGATGTATCGCGGCTGGGGCGTGCCGCTCAAAAAGCCGTGGGACTACAACGCAGCGCAAAACATGTTCAGCCTGAGCCAGACCTTTCCCGGCGGGGGCAAGCGGGCGTTGCGGACGGATGTGGCGAAATCCGAAGTGGACGAGGCAAAGGCGAATCTGGATTCCGTGCGGCTCGATGTAAAGGTGAGGGTTCGTAAGGCGTTCTTCGACCTCTTGCTCACCCAGGACGAGACTGCGATTCACGAGCAGCACGTCGGACTCGCCCAGCAGGCAATCGAGGCCGCGCGGATCAAGTACTCGGTGGGGAGTGTCCCCCAGCAGGATGTTCTCAGAGCACAGGTGGCGATGACGCAGCTGGCCGAGCACTCCATCCACTATGATCGCGATGCGCGAGTGGCGCGAGCAAGGCTGAACACGCTGCTAGGCCGCAGCCCGGACGCGCCGCTCGCCGTCCGTGGCGAGCACGCGGTCATGGGAGCACTGCCTTCCCTTGATGTAGTTGAGGCGCTGGCAATGACTTCGCGTCCGGACTTGGTGGCAGCACGTGCGGCAGCGGAACGCAGCCATCGGGAACAGTTGCTGGCGAAGAAAGCCTACGCACCGGATTTCACGATCTCCGCCGGCTACATGCTGATGCCGAGCGGGCAGGATTTCCGCAACAACTACATGGTCGAGGGCACGATAAACCTGCCATGGCTGAACCGCAAGAAGCACGATGCCGAGATTGCCGAAGCGACGACGAAGGTCACGGAGCAGGATGCGGAATTGGATGCGCTGCGGAACACGGTGCGCGGACAGATTGCGGAGGCGCTCGTGGAGGCACAAGCGAGTCAGAAACTCGCGCTGCTGTATCACGATCAGCTTCGCCCACAGGCGGAAGCAACTTTGCAGGCCAGCGTGATTGCCTACGAAAACAACAAGGCCGGATTTCTCGACCTGCTCGACAGTCAGATGCGAGTGGTTGATCTGGACTTGGGATGGATGCAGGCGGTAGGAGAGTTCGACGCTCGGCTCGCCGACCTGGAGATGGCGGCGGGCTCTCCGGTGGACACGGTGCCAGCGGCGAACCAGGAGGTGAAGTGATGAAGACGCGAACCTATCAGATCGCGCTGGGTGTGGCATTGGTCGCATGCGTGGGGTTGACGGCGATGGTTGGGTACCTGCTTTTAGAACGCAAGCAGGCAAAAACGATGGTCAATCCTCAAGAGCTTCGCGATCCGGTCGTTGCCAGCGGCCCCAAGGCTCCCAATCAGCAGATGCCTCCCGCTGGGGGCAGCGCCATTTCATCCGAGCCATCGCTTGCGCCGGTGCAGCTATCACCGCAGCGTATGCAGGAGATCGGCGTAACAACTGCCCTGGCTGAAATCAGAACCATCAGCAATGAACTGAGCTTGCCGGGCAATGTGGATGTGGATGAGCGGAGGCTCTCGTACGTCCAGACGCGGTTCCCGGGATGGATTCAGAAGGTGTTTGCGGATGCAACGTACCAATACGTGCGCAAAGGGCAGCCGCTCTTCACGGTGTACAGCCCTGACCTAGTAAGCAGCGAGCAGGAATACCTTCTGGCTCGCAAGAACCAGGCGGCGTTCTCGCACCAGATGGAAGGCCACAGCATGCCCGGTGTTGCCACCCAGGAGAGCGGCTGGCTGTTACAGGCGGCACAACAGCGGCTTGAGCAATTTGGTGTGGCGCCGGAGGAGATTGCCAATC
>Ga0307372_10010253_pt1 | contig 12735 bp, 11 predicted proteins | sample OX1MG_FD_202533 | JGI IMG/M metagenome (GOLD analysis project Ga0307372, IMG submission 202533) | Soil microbial communities from Risofladan, Vaasa, Finland - OX-1 | ecosystem: Environmental > Terrestrial > Soil > Coastal area > Acid sulfate soil | place: Finland: Risofladan, Vaasa | collected...
TGTCGATCTCGTTGTCGAAGTGGCCAATGTTGCCGACGATGGCCTGATGCTTCATGTGGGCCATGTGGTGTGCCGTGATGATGTTCTTGTTGCCCGTCGTGGTGACGATGATGTCGGCCAGCGGGAGGATGTCCTCCAGGGTGGTGACCTGGTAGCCCTCCATGGCGGCTTGCAGCGCGCAGATGGGATCGACTTCGGTCACGACGACGCGCGCACCCTGGCCACTGAGTGACTGGGCGCATCCCTTCCCGACGTCGCCGTATCCGCAGACGACGGCCACTTTGCCGCCGATGAGGACATCGGTGGCCCGGTTTATCCCATCGATCAACGAGTGGCGGCAGCCGTACTTGTTGTCAAATTTGGACTTGGTCACCGAATCGTTCACGTTGATCGCCGGGAAGAGAAGTTCGCCACGCTTCTGCATCTCGTAGAGCCGGTGCACGCCGGTGGTCGTCTCCTCGGTCACGCCGAGGATGCCGTTGGCGATGGAGGTCCAGCGTTGCGGGTCCTCGGCAATGCTGCGGCCCAGGAGGGCCAGGACGTACTGGTATTCCTCCGATTCGGCCGTGGAGGGGTCGGGAACCGAACCCGACTTCTCGAACTCCACACCCTTGTGGACGAGCAGCGTGGCATCCCCGCCGTCATCGAGGATCAGGTTCGGGCCTCCCTCACCTGGCCACAGGAGTGCCTGCTCGGTGCACCACCAGTACTCCTCGAGCGTCTCGCCCTTCCAGGCGAAGACCGGAACACCGTTGGGCTCGTCAACGGTCCCGTCGGGACCGACGGCCACGGCCCCGGCGGCGTGGTCCTGGGTCGAGAAGATATTGCAGCTGGCCCAGCGCACCCGGGCCCCGAGCGCGGTCAGGGTCTCGATCAGCACGGCTGTCTGCACGGTCATGTGCAGCGAACCCGTGATGCGAGCGCCGGCCAGGGGTTGGCGCTGCGCGTACTCCGACCGCATGGCCATGAGGCCGGGCATCTCGTGTTCGGCCAGGACGATCTCCTTGCGACCGAATTCGGCCGCGGAGAGGTCGGCGACCTTGAAGGGAAGGGTGGTTTCAGCAGCGGGCATGGCTACTCCTTTTCGTAGGGATGTCTGGTGCGCGGGCGCGCAGGCCTGGTATGGGCCATACGGCGGAAGCGCAACGCACGTGCTCCGACATCTGTCGGAGGCCGTTTACCCACCACAAGAATAGATGGTGGCTCTCCCCCTGGCGAACATGGGCGTGGTGCCCGAGGTTTAGTGCGTGCATGATCACAACCTCCGAGGTCGAGTTGTTAGCGTGACGCTCCATGCATGGTGGTGGGTCCCCCCGGGACAGGCAAGGCCCCGGGCCAGGGAACCGAGATCCGGCCGCGGCCCGCCCGGTGGCCAACGAAGTAGGCCTGCGTGCCCTCGGTGAGAGCATCGCAGCGGCACAACCACGGGCATCGAGGCGACGACGACGCCTCAAGTGGGCGTTGGCCGTGTTCGGGATCGTGATTGTGCTCATCGTGGCCGGCGTCGGGGGTTACGCCTGGTATCTGAACCACCTGGTGCACCGCATCACCGTCAAAGGCCTGGCGGCCGGAGAGACCCACGGAACCGAAAGTGGGACCGAGAACATACTGCTGGTGGGGTCCACGGACCGCTGCGCGTTGAAGAAGCAGTACATCGGCTACGGGATCTGCAACCAGGGAGTCAACGGCATCAACAGCGACGTTGTCATGATCCTCCACCTCAATCCGAACACCCGCACCGTGTCCATACTCTCCATCCCGCGTGATCTCTTCGTTCCTAACGCGCGGATCGGCGGTGCCAACAAGATCGATGCAGCGCTGTACCAGGGCCCGACACAGCTCGTGGCCGCCGTTCAAGAAGACTTCGGAATCCCGATTCAACACTATGTCGAGCTCAATTTCGACAGTTTTGCCAGCGTGGTCGACGCGCTGGGTGGCATCAACATGTACTTTCCCGAGCCGGTCTACGACGCGGAATCAGACCTCAACGTGAAGACGGTCGGTTGCGTCCACCTCAACGGCTTTCACGCGCTCCAAGTGGTACGTGCCCGGCATCTGGTGCACAAAGGCCCGGGAGTGACGTCCAACAACCCCGCCAACTGGACTCCAGAGGCGCAGAGTGATCTTGCCCGTATCCGACGGGACCACGAGTTCCTCCGTGTGCTGGCCACTGCCGTGGCCAAGAAGGGCTTGAGCGATCCCCTCACGGACCGCGACATCATCGCGGGAGTGGCCCCCGATCTCACCGTCGACAACGGGCTATCGGCGACGCACATGCTCAACCTGGTGCTCACGTATCACTCTGTCAACGTCAACGGCGCCCCCCAGTTGACGCTTCCCGTTCTCCAAGACACCTTCGGGGGCTATCTGTACAAGGGTGGTAACTACGGGGACATCGAATTCCCGACCGAGCCCACCGATCAATCTGTGGTGGACACGTTTCTGGGCATCTCCGCGACGACCAATTCGATGACCGGAACGCCGCTGCCAAAGCCGGGAGACGTCACCGTGTCGGTCGAAAACGGCACTGGTGTGACCAATCAGGCGACGACCACCTCAGCGGCCCTTGGCGCCCTGGGTTTCCACATGATGGAACTCGGCGACACCTCCCCGGTGGGGCAGGAAGCCGAGACCGTCGTCTACTACGGGTCCAAAACACCGTCTGTCGTGGCGGCGGCGCAGATGGTCGCCCACTCCATCTCGGGATCCGTGATCCTCGGGTACAACCCGTCCATGGTGCTCGGTGGGGCCGAGGTCACCGTCGACACAGGTACGAGCTTCTCGGTGAACGCCCCTAAGGCCACCACCACCTCAACGAGCGCCGGAACGCCGAGCACGATCACCACCACCACGACCACGACCAGTTCGAGCAGCAATCTGTTCGCATCGCCGACCACCGCCAACGAGGCACTCAAGCCTTGGGATCCCCGCTCGTGCACGGCATCCGGAGGCGAGGGCCCCTAGGCCTCGAACGAGATCGGCGGGGGTCCGTGCGTTCAGCCATGGTGCGGCCGACCTCGTCGATGAGGGATGATGATGCAGCCTGAACCACAGCCGGTCCACCGTGCGACGTGTCCCCGGCTCGTTACACGGCCCGTCAACCCGCGCAAAGGAGCTCCGGGGAATGCAGTAGGAGTGGAGATCCTATAATTCCAGCGCTGCCCCCGTAGCTCAGGGGATAGAGCATCGGTTTCCTAAACCGTGTGCGCAAGTTCGAATCTTGCCGGGGGCGCCATTAAAAGACCAGTTCAGCGGCAGTTTCCGATTTTCAGCGAAATCGAAAACTTGCCGCATCCCTACTGCATCCCTACAATCCATTCGTGGCCGGTACGATGCGGGAGAAGGCACCAGGGCGTTGGGAGCTCCGGGTGTTCGTCGGCAAGGACGCAGTCACCGGAAAGCCAAAGCAGATCAGTCGCGTGTATATCGCGCCGCGACGCGAGCCTGGAGCCGGGAAGCGCGAAGCGGCCAAGCAACTCGCCGCGCTCGTGGCAGAAGTAGAGCGGGGCGGTCACGGTGGAGGCACGTCGACATTCGGCGCCTTGCTCGATGAGTGGACCGCCCATGGCGAGAGGATGGGTCGGTCGCCGAAGACGCTGTACGAGTACCGCCGCAAGATCGACAAGCGGATTCGGCCGGCACTCGGAGCCAAGCGTCTTGACAAGTTGACGGCGCATGACCTCGACCGCTTCTACGCCGCCCAGCTTGCCACCGGGCTCGGCGAGCGCTCGGTGCATCACCTCCACCGCATGATCAGCGCCGCGCTTCGCCAGGGTCGCAAGTGGGGGATGGTCAAAACCAATGTCGCCGATGACGCTACGCCCCCGACGCCGCAGAAGACGGAGTTGTCAGTCCCATCACCGGCTCAAGTGTCAGCGTTAATCCGAGAGGCGGCCCGGCCATCATCGCGTTCGCCGGAGTTGGCGTCGGTCATCACGTTGGCCGTATTGACCGGCATGCGTCGGGGCGAGCTGTGCGGACTCCGGTGGTCCGACGTGGACTGGAAGGGCTCGGCGGTGACGATACGGCAGTCGGTCTGGCAGACATCCGAAGGCATTGGGACCAAAGCACCCAAGACGCATCAGACCCGACGCCTCTTGCTAGGCGAGCACACCATGGCCGTCTTGGCCGGTCGCTTGGAGCGGGCGAAGGCGGAGGCGAAGATAGCGAAGGTGAAGCTGCCCGCTGACGGCTACATCTTCAGCCCCGATGTCGACGCGGCCAGCCCGACGCGTCCGGATTCGGTGACGCAGGCTTTCACTCGGCTGTGCCGGCGTATGGAAGCACCAGCACTCGCTCATTTGCGCGAGACCAAACCAAAGGCCACCCGGGTCAATCTGGCCCCGGCTGATCGTTGGGACTACCGGCTGCACGACCTTCGTCACTACACGGCGACCCAGCTTTTCGCCGCTGGGCTGAATCCCAAGACCGTGGCCGACCGCCTCGGTCACGCCGACCCGTCGATCACACTCCGCGTGTACACGGCCAACACCGACGCCCAGGCGCAGGAGGCGGCCGACTCGCTGGAAGCCGGGTTGGAGTTCGCGGCATTGGGGCCGGGGTAGAACGCGAAAGGGCTAGACGGGACGCCAGAGCCGGTCGATCGGCAGGACGTGGATGCGATCCTCCGCCGTGTAAGAACGCGGCCCGGTGCACAGGGCGACTCCGCCGGTGAACCTGGTGCTGAGGGCCTCTCGAAGTTTTCGCAGTCCTTTGAGATCACTTCCTGGGACCCGGTCTCCCGCCTTGACTTCGAAGGCCACTACTTGCCCTTCGTCGTCTTCCACCACGAAGTCGACTTCGTCGCCGTCGTGCGTTCGCCAGTGCCCCACCGTCAACTGCTGATCCAGCCATGAAACCTGCTTGCGCAGCTCATTGACCACGAAGGTCTCCAACAAATTCCCAAACTCGGTCAGGGCGGTGGGTTCGAGCGTGCGGAGCTGGGCCGGGCTCAGCCGCAACAGGCGTGCCGCGAGGCCCGAATCGACAACATGGACTTTCGGGCTACTGGCCGTGCGCGCCCTGAGTGTCTTGCCCCAGGCGGGAAGACGCTGCACCAAGAACAGATCCTCAAGCAAGCGGGTGTAGGCCTCCACAGTGTCGTAGGTAGCGCGCGTTTCGCTGGCGGCCTTGGTCAGGTTGAGGATTTGGCCTGTCTGTCCTGCCAACCGCTCGAGCAGGGCTCGTAGAGCGTCGCGTTGGCGTATCTTCGAGAGCTCCAGAGCGTCCCTTTCGACGCTTAGCGTGACGTATTCGTCGAACCATCGATCCCTGCTGGTCCCGGTCCGCCGAAGGGCGAGCGGGAACCCCCCGGCGCACACTCGCTCGATGTACTCGTCCCGCTTCGTTTGAGACGTCGGATGCGCCGAGACCACACCCCCGGGATCGACCAGGAACTGGGCCAGAAAGTTCTCGACTTGGCCCCCGATCTCGCCCTGAGAGAGAGGAAGGATCGTCAGTACGCTGAGGCGACCAGTCAGAGCTTGGGCGGTGACGGGCAGAGCGTCATGCCGAGTAGACCCGGTGAGCACGGCGGTTCCGGCGGACGCACCGTTCGCGTTGAGGAGTGCCTTCAACGCATCGAGGATATCGGGGACTCGTTGGTACTCGTCTATGCATACTGGTGGTGGGCCCCCGACCGCTACCCCCGGAGCGCTCTCGACCGCCTCGCGAACGGCGGGATCGTCGAGATCGACAACCTGCACTCCCCGGCCTTTTGCGAAGTCTCGGAGTAGGTGGGATTTGCCCACAGAGCGGGGCCCGTGAATCGCCACCGCCGGATCGTGCACGAGATGAGCTTCGAGCACGGCCAGGAGTCGGCGTTTTGCGGTTCCCTCCCAGGGATGACTCATATGCTGACACTACCAGGGTTTTTGGCAGAAATCCTGAATTTCGAGGGGGGTAAGTCCGGGAACTTCGAGGGGGGTAAGTCCGGGAACTTCGAGGGGGGTAAGTCCGGGAACATCGAGGCCTCAACCGGGTTGCCGTCGACCCGATCACCGTCCCGGTACGCAATTCCGGCGAAGCCACTGCTCTACATAATTGGACGGCCATGAGTCCGCCCTGGCGACGCTGGCCTGCTTCTTCAGGGTGGGCCGACCCTCCATCACGTTACTGGTGTACACGGCGCCAACACCGACGCCTTTTGCGCTGCCACGGCTTACTTTCACGACCGAATACGATCCCGAGGCTTTGCGACGCCTCCATTTTCCTGATCGGCCCGGGGTCGGCGCGGATATGGAGGCATGTCAGCTGGCCTACGGTGATTCCTCCGTTGGTTGTGACAGCCTTGGGAAATCATGGCGGAGGACCCATGACGAAACGACTGATCGGCCTCGACGGCGAAATGAGCGACAGTGAGCTCGCGGAAGGCGCGGTCCTTATTCAGATCGGAGTGGCCTTCGACGCCACCGAGCGCTTCAGTGCCCTCCTCGGCTGGCCCGACGGCTCGTATTTCAAGACCGATCGGGCCATGGCGGTCCACGGCATCGACCCTGTCGCCATCGCCGAGGCTGACCCACCGGCCGAGGTCGACGCGCAGCTCGAGGCATGGTTGCTCGCCCGCGGCGCCGACTCCGGGAAACGCGCCCTGGTGCCGGTGGGCTACAACGTCGGCGCCTTCGACCTGCCGTTTGTGGCGGCCTACCTGCCACGGACGAGCCAGTTGCTCTCGCGCCGGGTGGTCGACCTCAACGCTTTCTGCCTCGCCTACGAGGGCCAGGTCCCCTACGAGGGCTCACTGCCCACCTTCTCCGGCTGGAAACGGCTGGCGAAGCGCTACGCCGCGGAGAAGCTGGCGGCGGTCGGATTGGAGGAGAGCTGGCATGACGCCGGCTACGACGCAGCGGCAGCCATCCTTCAGGTCGCATTCTTCACCTCATTGGCCATTCCATGAGCAGCCCATCCGCGGCGGGTGAGCGACCCCCGGTATCTCCCGAGGCTCTACGTGAGTCTCCACGGATCGCACTCATCGGAGATGTCCAGGGCTACGCCCACAGACTCGAGGCTGCCCTCCGCAACCTCGGTGCTGATCCTGACTTCGGGACGCTTCCTGAAGACTTGACCGTGGTCCAACTCGGCGACCTGGTGCACAAGGGTCCGGACTCGATCGGGTGCATGGCCATAGTGGACCGCTTCCTCAGCGGCGCCCCCGAGCGGTGGATTCAGCTCCTGGGTAATCATGAGGCTCAGTACCTCGGCGGCTTCGCCATTGCGCCGGCCCTGCCCGAGCATTTGCAGTCCGACCTCTTACGTTGGTCGTCCAGTCAGCAGATGCGCATTGCTCTCGCTCTCGAGACCGTCGAACTGGGTCCGGTGCTCGTCACCCACTCGGGGATGACGAAGTGGAAATGGGAGTCCATTGGTGCGCCCGCTACCGCGTCCGAGGCGGCCCATCTCCTCAACGAGGAATGGGAACGTGACCCCACAGAAGCGCTGGCTTTCGGAGCAATGCTCGATCACACCGGTCAGCCCGGTGTTGTGTGGGCCGAAGCAGGAGGGGAGCTCCTCAAGAGCTGGACCGGGATGAGTCACATGCCCTTCAGCCAAGTCCACGGCCACACGTCGCCCTTCCACTGGTTCAGCAACCGGTGGCGGCACAACGTGCCCCATGAACTGCTCAAATGGGGCGTAGTCAATGTGCCGAAACGGCGGACCGAGTTCTCATGGCCTGACGGAACGAAGATCATCGGCATTGACCCAGGCTTTGGTGCCAAGGGTGCCACCGTGGAGTTGACGCCGTTCGTGGTTCATCTGGCGCACTCGCTGTAGTCGGTTCCGCCGTTACCGGCTTGGATGGCCTTTGGGGTTCCCCCGAAGTCCTTCAGGCGCACGAATGAATAGTCAGGCGCCTCCGACACCCTCTTCTTCACTGAGGCGCTCGTTGACTTCTTCATCAGTGGAGTGTGCAGCAGTTTCCACTCACCTAATGAACAGACGGCGAGGGCTCCTGGGCACAAATCTCCTGGTGGTAGCTTCCGCTAATGATGACCGGCGACCTCGATGACCTCATTGATGAGATCTTGGTGGACGCCTACGGTGAGTCAGAACAGTTGACGGCCTTCGAGCAGGCTTTCGAGGAGTCTGCTCGCTTTCCGTTCCCTGCGAGCATCGTGGGCGTATCGGTCGACGTGGTCAGGATCGAGTTCGACGGTGACGAGCGCCATGGCCTGACGGCCCATTGCCGGCGGGAGGGCGAGAAGCACCGGATCTCTCTCGCCGACCTGGTTCCTGGGCCGGTCACCTTGGAGACCTCCCGTCTGCTCGCCGCCTATCGCAAATGGCAAGGATTGCCAGAGTTCCGGCCCGTCAGCCCGGCCCATGCGGTAGAGCCGTGGATCTACAGGCCGGTTGCGAAAACCCCCCATCACGTGGCCCAGCCACTCGACCTCCAACCCATGGGTAGTTGGGACCCGGCCGACCAGTACTGGGGCGAAGAAGGGGAGGAGGTCCACCCTCTCTACAGAGCGATCATCGCCGCAGGTCCACGACCTGAGTTTGAAATGGAACAGGTGATCCCGGGAGTAGAGGAGGACAACTGGGATAGCGACCCGGTCACAAACGCGGCCGAGCTGAACCGGGCAGGCCTTGATCGCGAGGCCCGTCGTGTCCTCGAAGGCTTGATCTTGCTGGACGAACGATGCATCGACGCCTGGGTGCACTTGGGCAACATCGCCTTCGACGTGAAGGGCCCGAAAGAAGCACTCGACCTGTACGACACCGCGGTGGCCATCGGCGAGCAGTCACTGCCGGCTCAATTCAACGGCGTGTTGCCTCGCGGACTTGTCGACAACAGGCCATTCCACCGTGCCCTTCACGGGCTGGGATTGTGCGCTTGGCGCCAAAGACGATGGGACGACGCGGAGACAATCTTCACGAATCTGCTCTGGATCGACGGCGCTCAAACCTGGGATGCGCTGGAATGCCTCTTGGCGATCAGACAGCGACAACGTTGGCTCCGCCATTGATCCATCATCACAAGCTACGTCCGAGACATGGCCGGCAGCGCAGATGCGCTCGGATTGCGACCGGCCCAAAGCGATGCCAACGTCACGCTGACTTCTGGAAAGTAGACGTTGTCTTCGACCTCGTCGACGTGGTTGGCGGCTTGCGGGTCGCCGCACTGAGTCAGGTGGCCGTCGACCTGCTCAGTGGCCCTGGCCGCAACCCGCGAAGCGATCGTTCTCATGGAATGGATGGCCGACAATGATCCCGCCTGGCGACGCTGACCTGATTGTCGCCGCGCGGTCAGCGCTCTTCTCGATGCCATTGATGCCTTGTCGAACAGCGGGACGCGATGTGCCGATCGGGGCACAGCGCCGATCTACCTGCACACCGATGACGCTCCCGACGCGCTAGCGGAGGCGATCAACTGCACGATGGCGACGTCGAGCCGAAGTGGAGCTGAGACCGTTGCCTCAAGTGGGAGTTCAGGACATTCCGAGCAATTGTGAACAACCACGGACGGGCCGATTCGAACCGTGTGTCAAAAGTTCCTCGTCCGTGAAATGCGGCTATCCAGACCTCGGCCAGCAGGTCTTCCCGCCGCCGCCGCACCAGCACGACGAGCCAGGTAGCCATTTGATTGCGCGCTGATGGCGCCCAATCAAAGGTGCGAATGCCCCACCATCCGCCGGCCATGGTCCAGCCGATGAGTTGCGCATCCGAGCTCATTTCGCTCCAAGCTGTCATCTCAATCCGCACTAGAGGCAAATGCCTTCACGCGTTGGACCCCAACGAGTACTTGGATCCAGAAGTGCGGCTGCGTGTCTCCGTTCTTCCGGTACCCCTCAGCGGTTGGTGATGAGTTCGATCCAACGGAGGGCGCTGTCCACGATCGGCTGGACCGCACCCAGAAAGTGGTCGGCATTCGGTACCGTCGTGATCGTGGTCGCCTCCCACCCTGCTACCTCTTGGGCGACCGTTGCTGGAGCAGAGAACTGGTCGTGTTCGGGGACGACGATGGCCTTGGGCCTGGGGTCGTTGCCGATATTCGAGGCGGACAGCATCTCTGACGGAGGTGCGAGCAGGTACCAGCCGGCGATCCGCTCGTCGCCGATACTCGAGGCGATCCCGGCCCCGAACGAGTAGCCGGCCAAGATCACCGGGAGTTGCGGCCATCGAGCGGCCCCTTCGTCCATTGCGGCCACGGCTTCCTCACCGGCAGTGGAAAGTTCGGCTGAGAAGAAGTCGAAGCGGATCGCGCTGACGGCAATCTCTGGCAGGCGACGGAACAAGCCTTCGACGAAGGGGTGGAATCGGTTGCCGCCGAAATGAGGATGCGGGTGCAGAAGCACGGCGATGCCCCGAGCCTGTTCTGCGGTGTTCATTTCTGGAACCACGCCGAAAGTCTCGCCTACTCCGACATCCTGAGGCCAGCGCGCCCGTCAGACGGCATTCTGAGAGAGCTACCCCAAGGATCTCTCGACGCTAGTGGCAACGACGTGGTTTGCCGAAGGTCTCGAGCAGATCGTTGCGGGGCTATGCCGTGGGTGGTCGGACCTCTTGGAGGGTGGGGTTTGGGGATGCAACGACCGAGGAAATATGACCCGCCGCAAGAAGTGGATCTGCGGACACATCTTCCAGCGTCCTTCCGGCTGGTTCGGGGAGCAGAGAGGTGATGGCGAACCCGAGCACCGCCGATGCTCCGGCGACACCCAGCAGACCTCTCAAGCCGATGTGGTCTTGGAGGACGGGGACCAGAAACACCCCAACAAAGGCCCCAAGTTTGCCGACACCCGCCGCTACGCCGACCGGTGGTACGCACGCTCACGGGGAACACTTCTGAGGGCAATACGAACGTCGTCATGTTCGGACCGAATTGAATGAAGAAATAGCTCAGGCCGAGGATTGCCAGGAACGGAGCCACGTGCTGAGTAAGGGCCGGAACGATTGCCAACACCACGAAACATGCCGCCATGATGGAAAACCCGATGAACTGCAAGCGCCGGTGGCCGATGCGGTCCATCTTGGTGACCGCGAGGAGGTAGCCCGGTACGGCAAAGATCACGAACATGCCCAGTGACCACAACAACTTGGTCTCTAAGGAGGCCGTTGGATTGACCTCTTTCAAGATGGCTGGCAGGGACAGCGTGTTCCCGTAGTACGCGTAGTCGAAGAGGAACCACGCACCGGCGGTTTCCAAGAGCAGCTTCAGCATGCGTCGGTCGGACAAAAAACTCCGGAGATTCAGGCGCCCCGAGGCGATGCTCGAGCTTGTGGGTTGGGCAATGACACCATCGGAGAAAAGCCTCAGATCTTGCGCGGCCCTCACCGATTCGCCATGCACCTGGGCCAGGTACCGGGGTGACTCGGGCATTTTTGAGCGCAGGTATACGACAGCGGCGGCCGGTATCGCTCCGAGGCCGAGCAGGATGCGCCATGTCAGTCCGTCGCCAATGCCCGATGACAACAGCAACAGGGCAATCAGCGGTCCGACGATCAAGCCCAACGCCTGCATGGAAAACACCAGGCCAACCAGGCGACCGCGATCCTGACGATTGGAGTACTCGCTCATGAACACCGCCGAGACCGGGTAATCGCCGCCGATTCCCAATCCGAGCACCAAACGGGCGATGACAAGAAACACGAAGTCGGGGGCGAAGGCCGATGCGACCGCGCCGAAGATCATGATCACCGCGACGGTGACGTAGACCTTCTTTCGACCAATGACGTCGGCTATGCGCCCGAAGGTGAATGCGCCAACGAAGGCACCCAAGATCGCAGCCCCGGTCACCCAGCTGGTCTGGAGCGTACTGAGGTGCCATTGGATCGCCACCAGGGCAGCCGCCGTGCCGATCACGAAGAGGTCATAGGCGTCGGTGAAGAACCCGACACCCGAAATGATCACGGCGCGATGATGAAACTTACTGGCCGGAGCTTCATTCAGAAGATCGGTGACAGTTTGGCCTTGACCCGGGCGACTGACGTCGCCAGAGTCCGCTGGCATGCCAGGCAAAGGGATCTTTCCCACTCGCGGCGAAAGCACACGCCACTCTTGCCGCCCCTGGTAATTCCGAGACCATCTAAAGATGAACGTTACGCGAACGAAATGCGAATTCTTGGTAATCCGTCCAGCTAACCTGCAGTGGCCATGGATCCGATCCCTTCGCCGCTCGACCCTATTGAAGTCCGGGTGATCCAGCTGTTTGCCCTGGTTTCCGAAGCCCTGGCCGGAGCCACGGAAGCGCTATTGGGCAACGATGCCTCCACAGGGTCGGCAGTGGTCGAGGGCGACCAATTCGTCGACGACCTCACCGCGGAGGTCGAACTTATGGTCTGGCGGCAAATCGACGACCAGCGGACTCCAAACGCATCCATACGGCACTTGGTGGGAATCCTCCTGATCTTGCCAGAGCTGGAACGCAGCGGAGATCTTGCCGAACACATCGCCCAGCGAGCGGTCACCAATCTCGGCGCTGAAATGAGTCCTCTCAGCAGAGGTATTACGCAACGTATGGCCGAAGTCGCGATAGGCATGTGGCGTGATGCCGCTGATGCTTACGCGGATCGAACTGCACGGTCCGTTTCGCTGCATGAAGACGACGAGGAGATTGACATTCTCCATGACCGGTTGATAGGGGAAATTGCAACCGAGACCATGCCAATTGCCATCGGCGCCCAAGTCACCTTAGTGGCCCGCTTCTACGAGCGGCTGGGCGATCATGCCGTCAATCTTGCTCGCCGAATCGAGATGTTGCACCACCTCAAGACACCAGACTGAAGCTTGGAGCTGGA
>Ga0307372_10010254_pt1 | contig 12735 bp, 12 predicted proteins | sample OX1MG_FD_202533 | JGI IMG/M metagenome (GOLD analysis project Ga0307372, IMG submission 202533) | Soil microbial communities from Risofladan, Vaasa, Finland - OX-1 | ecosystem: Environmental > Terrestrial > Soil > Coastal area > Acid sulfate soil | place: Finland: Risofladan, Vaasa | collected...
AACTACGCCGAGAACGCCCTGGCCCCCGGCGCCCCGGTCGGCGCCCGCGTCGATCGGGACTCCCCGGCGGTGATCGGCCGTAGCCAGGGCCGGCCGGACCTCGATCTGACCTGGCGGGAGCTGTGGGACCGGGTCGAGCTGGCCCGCACCGGCCTCCGGAGGCTCGGGGTCGGACGGGGGGACCGGGTGGCGGCCTACCTCCCGAACATCCCCGAGACCGTGGTGGCGTTCCTGGCGACGGCCAGCCTCGGTGCTGTCTGGTCCTCGTGCGCCCCCGAGTTCGGGACCAGGGCGGTGCTCGACCGCCTGGGCCAGATCGGCCCGAAGGTGCTGCTGGCCGTCGACGGCTACCGCTACGGGGACCGCCTCGTCGATCGTCGGGACGAGGTGGCGACCATCCGGGCGGGGCTCGGGAACCCGGCCACCGTGGTCGTCGCCTACGCCCTCGGGCCCGGATCGGCCGGGCTCGCCGGACGGGCCGGATACGGACCCGCCGGACCCGGCGAGGTGGTCGGTTGGGACGAGCTGGTGACCGGAGCGGAGCCCGAGCCGCTCGAGTTCGCCCGGGTGCCGTTCGACCACCCGCTGTACGTGCTCTTCTCGTCCGGGACCACCGGGCTCCCCAAGCCGATCGTCCACGGGCACGGCGGGATCCTGCTCGAGCACGCCAAGTCGATCGGTCTCCACCTCGATCTCGGGGTGGGGGACCGGTTCTTCTGGTTCACGACGACGGGTTGGATGATGTGGAACTTCCTCGTGTCCGGGCTCCTGACCGGCACCGGGATCGTGTGCTTCGACGGCGATCCGTCCCACCCCGACATGGGGGCGCTGTGGCGCCTGGGGGCGCAGACCGGTTCGACGTACCTGGGTGTCTCGGCGCCCTTCCTGATGGCCAGCCGGAGAGCCGGGATCGTCCCGCGGGAGATCGCCGACCTCTCGGCGGTCCGGGGCGTCGGTTCGACCGGAGCCCCCCTGCCCGCCGAGGGGTTCGACTGGGTGTACGACGCGGTCGGGTCGGACCTGCAGCTCGGGTCGATCAGCGGCGGCACCGACATCTGCACGGCGCTCGTGGGGACCAGCCCGATGTCGCCGGTGTGGGCGGGGGAGATCTCGTGCCGGTTCCTCGGGGTGGCCGCCGAGGCATACACGGAGTCGGGGTCCCCGGCGGGGCCGGAGGTCGAGGGTGAGCTCGTGGTCACCGAGCCCATGCCGTCGATGCCCGTGGGCTTCTGGGGCGACGCGGACGGCAGCCGCTACCGCGAGGCCTACTTCGACCGGTTCCCCGGGGTCTGGGCCCACGGAGACTGGGTCACGTTCACCGGCCGGGGCAGCTGCGTGATCGGCGGGCGTTCCGACGCCACGCTCAACCGCGGCGGGGTGCGGCTGGGGACCGGGGAGTTCTACGCGGTGGTGGAGGGGATCCCCGGGGTCGCCGACAGCCTGATCGTCCACCTCGAGGACGCGGGCGGCGGTCCCGGCGAGCTGGTCCTGTTCGTCGTGCCCGCCCCGCCCGGCGCGGTCGACGACGAACTGCGGTCCGCGATCGCCGGGGAGCTCCGGCGGGCCCTCTCCCCGAGGCACGTCCCCGACCGCATCCTCGAGGTCGCCGCGATCCCCCGCACCCTGTCGGGGAAGAAGCTCGAGATCCCCGTCAAGCGCGTGCTCCAGGGCGCCCGGCCGGACGAGGTCGCCAGCCTGGGTTCCCTCGTCGATCCGTCGGCGTTGGAGCGCTTCACGGCGTTCTCCTCCGGGTCGTGACGCGATGCCGGCGCCGCCGGCCGGCCCCGTGCCGGCGCCGCGGGGTGCACTACATCCACATTCGGACCGACGTCCCGGCTCGGCCGAGCAGCCCGGCGACGCTCGACGGGGGCTGGCTCTTCCGTTGACCGGTGGAGAGCACGTGGGCGAGCCCCGCGCCGCGCGCCGCCTACCCTTCGGGGTGTGGGTGAGGGAGGGGAGGGCCGAGGATGCCTGACGTCGTGACGTGTGCGGTCGCCGACGGGATCGCCGACCTGCGGCTGAACCGGCCGGAGAAGTTGAACGCACTGAACGACGAGCTCTTCGCCGAGCTGCTCGCCGCGGTGGAGGGGCTCCACGGCGACCCGGCCCTGCGCGCCGTCGTGCTCTCGGGGAGCGGGCAGGCCTTCTGCGCCGGGCTGGACCTCAGCCTGTTCGCGAGCTTCGCCGCCGAGGCCGACGCCGGCCGCAGGCCCATCGCCGACGCGGGCGACCCCGGTTCGGGGGAGCGTGCCGGCGGGCGGGGGCAGGCCGTCGTCCGGTCGCTCCTGACGATGCCGGTGCCGGTGATCGCGGCCGTCACCGGGCCCGCCATCGGCGGCGGGCTGCAGATCGCCCTGGGGGCCGACCTGCGGTTCGTCCGGCCCGACGCGAAGCTGGCCATGCGCGAGATCACGTTCGGGATCACCCCGGACATGGGCGGGACCCAGCTCCTCCCGCGGCTCGTCGGGTACGAGCGGGCGATGGACCTGGTGGTGACCGGTCGGTTCATCTCCGGGCAGGACGCGTTCGCCATGGGCCTGGCCTCTCGGGTCTGCGAGGACCCGCTGGCCGAGGCGCTCGAGGTGGCCCGCCAGGTCGCGGGCAACAGCCCGACCGCGGTCAGGCTCTCCAAGGAGCTGCTCCGGAGGTCGACCTCGGTCCCGCTCGACGACGGGCTCGCCGCCGAATTGCAGGTGCTGGCCCACAACATGGGGTCGCCGAACCAGGTGGAGGCGGTCCACGCGTTCTTCGAGAAGCGCGCCCCGGCCTTCGCCGATCCGGAGGACTGGATACCCCCGGGTGGCTGACCCCGCCCCCGCCGCCCCCACGGTCGGGCTGCGAATGCCGTACCGCCTCTTCGAGCAGGACTCCAGCGCGCTGCGCCGCGCCGTGGCGCGGGCCGAGGCCGGTGGCATCGACCGGCTGACCACGGGGGACCACGTGAGCTTTCACGGCGGCCAGGGTTTCGACGGGCTGCTGCAGTCCGCGGTCATGGCCGGGCTGAGCTCGACGATGAGCGTGCAGACCGCGGTGTACCTGGTCGGCCTCCGGCATCCGGTCCCGGTGGCGCGTCAGGTGGCCACGGTGGCCCAGCTCGCCCCGGGGCGGTTCGTCTTCGGGGTGGGCGTCGGGGGCGAGGACCGCGGCGAGTGGGAGCGGTGCGGGGTCGATCCGTCCGGGCGCGGCACGAGGGTCGACGAGTGTCTCGACGTCCTCCGACCGCTGCTGGCGGGTGAGGCGGTGGACCACCGGGGACGGTACTTCGACCTGCGCGGGGCGCTGGTGCTCCCCGCCCCGCCCGAGCCGGTGCCCATCGTGGTCGGCGGCCGCTCGGACGCCGCGGTCCGGCGGGCCGCGCTGCGGGGCGACGGCTGGCTCGGCCTCTTCGTGTCGGCCCGCCGCTTCGGGGCGGTGACGGCGCAGGTCCACGAGATGGCCGCGGCGGCAGGTCGCCACGGTGTCCGCTGGCATCACGGCATGCATCTGTGGTGCTCCTTCGATCGGACGGCCGACGGGCTGGCCTCGACGATGGAGGACCTTTACGAGCTCCCGTTCGAGCGGTTCGCGCCGTACGCCCCCCACGGGTCTCCCGCAGCGGTCGCCGATTTCGTCCGTCCGTACCTCGAGGCGGGATGCGGCCACGTCAACCTGGCCCCGGTCTCCCCGAGCATCGAGGAGGCCGTCGACGGAGTGGCCGAGGTCCGGCGCTTGCTGACCGGGGAATGAGCCCTCTACCCTGAACCGTCGGCCGGCGCGGGGGGACGAGGTCTGATGCCCAGCTTTCTCGAGGAGCGAGCCAATCTCGGCGGCAGGGTCGCCATCGTCACCGGCGGTGCGGGTGGGCTGGGCCTCCCGATCACGCTCGACCTCGCCCGGGCGGGCGTCGCGGTGGCGGTCTGCGACCGGGATCCCGAGGCGGTCTCGGCCGTCACGGCCCAGCTGGCCGACCTCGGGGTGGCACCCGTGGTGCGATGCTTTGACGTTCGCGACTCCGAGGAGCTGGCCGCGTTCTTCGACGAGGTCGACCGGGAGCTGGGGCGGCTCGACATCCTGGTCAACGTCCCGGGCGGGAGCTACCGATCGCCCCTGCTCGACATGAGCCGGAAGGGGACGGACGCGGTCATCCGGCAGAACTTCACCTACGTGGTGGAGGCGGCCCAGCTCGCCGTCCGGCGCATGGAGGCGCAGGGCACGGGGGGAAGCATCGTCAACATCACCTCGATCGAGGGGCACCGGGCGATGCCCGCGATGGGTGTGTACGGCGCCATGAAGGCCGCCGTCGCCCATCTCACCATGACCCTCGCGGTGGAGCTGGGGCCGATCGGCGTCCGGGTGAACGCCGTCGCCCCTGACCTGTTCCCGACCCCGGCGACCCGGGGCCCGGGGTGGTCGATGGCCGACGAGCTCGGGCCCCTGCACGAGCTCCAGAATTCCATCACCGTCCCGCTGGGTCGCAAGGGGATCGGCTCGGACCTCTCGGGTTGCGTCCTGTTCCTCGCGTCGGACCTCGCCGCCTACGTGACCGGCACGACGCTGCACGTCGACGGCGGCACCATGGCGGCGGGGGGCTGGTCCCGTTGGCCGGACGGCTACGACAACCTGATCCCCGAGCAGGTGCTGGTGAAGGCCATGGAGCCCGACGGCGAGGCCGCCCCGGATTGACCGCCGGCCCGGTGGGCCCTCAACCGGTCCGCTCGGGCCGGGGCACCCCGCCGAAGGCGTACTGCTCGCGACCGCGACCCTGGACGACGGTGTACACGTTGCCCGAGCCGCCGTCGGTGAGCGTCTCGACCACCGCCTCGGCCACCGTGCCGGCCGACAGGGGGTGGTAGCCCTTGCCGGCGAGGAGCTCGGCACGGTTGGGGGGCAGCATCCCCGTCGCCACCTCACCGGGGCTCACCGCGTTGATCCTGATGCCCGCCTCCCCGAGCGGCGCCGCAAGCGAGCGGGCCAGGTTCATGAGGAATGCCTTGGCCGCCGCGTAGAGCGCATCGTCGCCGAACCCCACGAGCCCGGCCAGCGAGCCCATCACGACGATCGACCCGCCACCGGCCGAGCGCATCCCCGGGACCACCGAGAAGAGGCCGTTCATCACGCCTTCGATGTTGACGTCGCGCACCCGCCGCCAGTTCTCGACGGTGAAGTCCGCCAGGGTGCAGGGCACCAGCCTGGTCATCGTCCCGGCGTTCAGATGGGCGAGACGGACCGGTGGGATCGACGCCCAGGCCTCGGGGTCGGCGACGTCCAGCTCGACAAAGGTGCCCCCGATCTCGTCTGCGACGCGCCGTCCGTCGGCCCGGTTCACGTCGGCGACGACCACCTCCGCGCCCCGCCCGGCGAGCGCTCGGGCCGTGGCGGCGCCGATGCCGCCGGCCCCCCCGGTGACCAGGGCTCGCCGGCCGTGCAGCGTCACCGGTCCGAACCGGTCGGCCACGAGACGTAGGCGCCGAGGCCCTCGAGCGCCAGCCCGGCGGAGAGGTGCTCCGACAGCAGCCGCCGGATCGGCTGGACCAGCACCTCGCGCGAGTAGCGGAGCGTCGTGTCGGGTTGGCGCGCCAGCGCACCCGCCAGCTCGTGGGCCCGGCCGGCCAGGTCGGCGAGGGGGAGCACCTCGCCGACCACCCCCAGGTCCCGGGCCTCTACGGCGGACAGTCGCTGGCCGGTCAGCAGGAAGTACCGTCCCCGGTTCGGACCCAGCAGGAGCGGCCACACGACGTGGACGCCGTCGCCGGGGACCGTCCCGTACCTGAAGTGCGGCGCGTCGCTGAAGTAGGTGTGGTCGGCGGCGAGGACGATGTCGGACAGCACGGCCAGCTCGGCGTGGACCGTCGCCGGCCCGTTGACGGCGCCGATCACCGGCACCTCTATGTCGAGCAGGCGCTGGAGCAGGCGCTTCCCGTTGGCGTAGATCCTGTCCCATTTGGATGGCGACATCGGACCCACCCACGAGGTGTCGAGCTGGGTGAGAAACCGGTCCCCGGTCCCGGTGATGATGATCACCCGGTTCTCGGGGTCGCCTCCGATCTCGGTGAACAGGTCCCCGAGCTCGGCGTGCGGCTCGGCCCCCCAGACGAGCGGCCCGCCGTCGCGGTGGAGGCGGACCTCGAGCACTCCCGCCTCGTCACGGGTGAGGTGGGCGAACCGGTACCGGTTGGAGTACTCCCCGAATGTCGGCCGCACCTGACCACCCCCGTTGTCGAGCTCCCCGCACTGTAGGGCCGGCCCCGTCTCCGCGGCCGCCCGGGTCGGGCCTCGGCGCGAGGGTCCCCCTGGCGATCAGCTCGCCGATGACCTCCTCGGCCATGATCGCGGCCTTCTCGAGCTCGTTGCGGCGGGCGAGGTCGGGGTCGCCGCACTCCATCGCGGCGAGCTCGGTCTCGTAGTACGGAAGGATGATCTTGGCGTGGGCGGGCCACAGCAGCCGGAAGGCCTCGGGCATGAACGCCTGGAAGCTCCTGAACAGCGCTCGCAGGCGCGGTCCGGCGACCCGGCGATTGACCTGGCGCCGGAACTCGAACCCCAGCGCGTCGCACTCCTCGGGATCCCCGGTGACGCGCATCCGCGCGACCAGGGCGCGGAGCTCCCCGAGCAGCTCGGGATCGGGGTCGGCCGCGGCCCGGGCCGCGGCCTCGCCGCTCAACATGCCGAAGATCAGGAATTGCTCGCGGACCGTCTCGGCGTCGAACCGCTCGACGAAGGCGCCACGGTGGTAGCGGGTCCGGATAATGCCGTCCCGCTCGAGCTGCACCAGCGCCTCCTGCACCGGTGCCCTGCTCAGGCCAAGGTCCGAGGCGAGCTCATTGCGGTCGATCCGCTGCCCGGTGCGCAGCCGCCCGTCGAAGATCATCCGGACCATCTCGGCGGCCACCGCCTCGGCGTTCTTCTTGCCGTATCGTTTCATCGTTTCATCGTCTCGCCACGCTGCGATTGTAGGGTCGGCCCGAAGCCGGTCGGGCCCGAAGCAGAGCCTGCTCCGGGTGTAGGCGCGAGCAGGAGGGAGCCGGGACCGATGGCGTCGACGCCACACGAGGATGGCCAGGTCACCGCGGCCCAGTTGACCGCGCTGCTCAGCCGTCGCCACCCGGGGGCGGTCGTGCGCTCGGTGCACGTCATCGACGAGACCGAGGGTTCGGCCAGCCGCCTCCGGCTCCGGGTCGAATTCGAGCCCGGTCGGGGGGGCGGGCTCCCCGAGCGCTTGTTCCTGAAGCGGAACCTGGCCGACTTCGCGTTCCCGGGGGAGATGTACGCCGCCGAGGCGGTCTTCTACCGCGACGTGCTGCCCGAGCTCGACATCGAGGCTCCCCGGGTCTACGGGCTGTCCTTCGACGAGGAGCAGCTCAGCTTCGCCATCCTGATGGAGGACATCGGGACCCGCCCGGGCGCGCACCTCGGCATCGCGACGCACCCCGAGACTCCGGACTCGGTGGCCTCGGTGCTCTCGACCCTCGCCCGCGTCCACGCCCGGTACTGGGCGAGCCCGCGGCTCCGGGGCGACCTGGCCTGGCTGCAGAGTCCGCCCGAGGCCGCCACCGTCCGCTTCTGGCAGGAGATCGGCCCGAAGCTGACGCGCCGCCACCTGGCGGGCGGTCACCGGGCCGAGCTCGTGGACCAGCGGGTGTGGGACCTCGACCGCATGTGGCGGTCGTTCGCCCGCCTGCAGGAGGTCAACGCCTCGGGACCGCGCACGCTGCTCCACGGCGACGTCCACGCCGGGAATGTGTACTACGTCGCGGGGGCCCCGGGGGGGCTCCTCGACTGGCAGCTGATGTTGCAGGGCAGCTGGGCGCTCGACGTCTGCTTCCTGATCGTCACCGCGCTCGATCCCGCCGATCGGACCGAGCACGAGCGCGAGCTCCTTGCCGGGTACCTCTCCGAGCTCGGGTCCCTTGGCGTCGATCCGCCCGGTCGGGAGGAGGCGTTCGAGCGCTACCGGCAGAACGTCCTCTGGGGGATCATGATGTGGTTGATCACGCCGGACGGCGTGCACAGCGACGAGGTGCAGGACCTGAGCCTGCTGCGTTGCTGCACGGCGGGGAGTCAGCTCGACACGCTCGGCTCGCTGGGCCCATGAGCGACGCCGCGGGAGCCGGCTCCACCGGCTCGACACGCTCGACAATCCCGGATGCCCGGGTGAGGGAGGAGGGGTGATGGGAGTCATCGTCGAACACGACGGTCCGGTGGCCATCGTCCGGATGGACTGGCCCGAGCAACGCAACGCCATCGGCCCCGCCGAGGCGGACGAGCTGCTCGCGGCCCTGGTGGCCGCGGTCGAGCCCGAAGGGGTGTGCGGGGTGGTCCTCACCGGCTCGGACCTGGCGTTCTGCGCCGGGGGGAACCTCAAGGGGATGGCCGAGCGAGCCTCGATGGACCCCGAGGAGCGGGCCACCCTCGTGTACGGCAAGTACCAGGGGGTCATCCGGGCCCTGGTGGCGCTCGAGGTCGTGACGGTGGCCGCCGTCGACGGCCCCGCGGTCGGCATGGGCTTCGACCTGGCCCTCGCCTGCGACAGCATGCTCGTCGGCCCCGGTGGGTGGGCCCGGCAGGGTTGGGGCCGCCTGGGCCTCGTCCCGGCCACCGGCGGTGCCCTCTTCGTCGGCGCCCGGGCGCCGGGGGCCCTCTGGAGGCTGGTGGAGGAGCAGGCCAAGCTGGACGGCCCGTCCCTCGAGCGGTTGGGCCTGGCCCAGGCGGTCGAGGGCGGCAGTGCGGTTGCGCCGGCGGTCGAGCGGGTGCGGACGCTGGCGGGCATGTCCCAGCTCACCGTGAAGGGGTACGTCGACCTCTCCCGTGCCGTCTTGCGCCAGCAGCTCGACGCCCACCTCGAGATGGCGGTCGGCTACCAGAAGCAGCTCCTGGGCAGTCCGGAGTTCAACGAGCGTCTGGCCCGGTTGCGCAGCTGACCGGGTGCCGGTCCGGCCCTCAGGCCACCACGCCCGAGCGCCGCAGGGCGGCGACCTCGTCGGGGCCGTAGCCGAGCTCGCCCAGGACCTCGGTCGTGTGCTGACCGGTGCCCGGCGGTGGTCCGGGCAGGGTCGCGGGCGTCCGGCTGAACCGGGGAGCCGGCGACGGCTGGACCAGGCCGTCGCGCTCGACGTGGACGGCCCGCGTGGCCAGGTGGGGATGGTGCGGCGCCTCGCCGAGGGAGAGCACCGGCGACACGCAGGCGTCGGTCCCGTCGAAGATCTCGGCCCATTCGTCCCGGGTCCGGGAGCGGAACCGCTCGGCGAAGCGCCGCTTGGTCTCGGGCCAGTGCGCCTGCTCATCCTGGGGCGGCATCTCCTCGGGCGCGAGTCCCAGCCCGACGAGCAGCTCCCGGTAGAAGGCCGGCTCGATTGCCCCGACGGCGACGAAGCGACCGTCCGCGGTCTCGTACACCTCGTAGTAGGGGGAGCCCGTGTCCGCGAAGTTGGTCCCCGGTTGGCCCTGCCACCTCCCCTGGGCGGCCAGGGACCTCACGGTCACCAGCTGCGCGGCCACCCCGTCGACCATGGCCGCGTCGACGACTTGGCCGAGCCCGGAGCGGGCCGTCTCGGCCAGCGCGCAGGCGACGCCGAAGGCGAGGAGCATCCCGCCGCCACCCATGTCGGCGACCAGGTTCACCGGGGGCACCGGTCGCTCCCCGGCCCGCCGGAAGTTGTCGAGCGCCCCCGCCAGCGCGATGTAGTTGATGTCATGGCCCGCGGCATGGGCCAGCGGCCCCTCCTGCCCCCAGCCGGTCATGCGCCCGTAGACCAGCCGGGGGTTCCGGTCGAGGCAGGTTCCCGGTCCGAGACCGAGCCGCTCCATCACGCCGGGCCGGAACCCCTCGAGCACGACGTCGGCGCGCTCGACCAGGCGCAGGACGACGTCGCGGCCGGCGTCGGCCTTGAGGTCGAGGGCCACCGACCGGCGCCCGCGCGAGGTGCTGTAGCGCCTCGGCTCGTTCAGTGCGGCCGGGACCGGCGCGGTCCCGGGGGCCGGGAGCGGCGCGGTCTCGGGGAGCCGGTCCACCCGGATGACGTCGGCCCCCATGTCGGCCAGCAGCATCGCCGCGAACGGGGCCGGACCGAGGCCGGCCATCTCGACCACCAGGGTCCCGGCCAACGGGCCGGAACGGCCGGCCGCCGGGCCGTTGTGGCTCGTGTCCTCCACCGGGCTCGCGTCCTCCACCGGGGGCGGAGGATAGTGTGCCGCGCCGTGAAGATCGACTCCACCCTGACCAAGGACATCGGCGACCTGCGGGACGACACGCGCCGGATCGACCGGGCGGGCTTCGACGGCGTGTGGGTCGGTGAGAGCAAGCACGACCCCTTCCTCCAGGTGCTGAAGGTGGTGGAGGGGAGCGAACGCCTGACGGTCGGCACGGCGGTCGCCATCGCCTTCGCCAGGACGCCGATGACCCTCGCCCATCTCGGCCACGACCTCGCCCGCTACTGCGAGGGGCGGTTCGTCCTCGGCCTGGGGTCCCAGGTGAAGCCGCACATCGAGCGCCGATTCTCGATGCCGTGGTCCAGCCCGGCGGCACGGATGCGCGAGCTGGTGCTGGCGATGCGGGCCATCTGGGCCAGCTGGGACGAGGGCACGCAGCTCGACTTCCGCGGCGACTTCTACACCCACACGCTCATGACGCCGTACTTCACCCCCGAGGCCCACCCCTGGGGACCCCCGCCCGTCTTCCTGGCCGGCGTGGGCGCGCGCATGACCGAGGTGGCGGGGGAGGTCTGTGACGGGTTCTTCTTCCATCCCTTCACGACGCTCGACTACCTGCGTGAGGTCACGGTGCCGGCCCTGGCGCGTGGACGGGCGAGGTCGGATGATCCCGCGAAGGGCTTCGACGTGTGCGGGCCGGCGTTCGCGGTGGTCGGGCGGGACGAGGACGAGCTGGCCCGCTCGGTGGCCGCGGCGAAGCAGCAGCTGGCGTTCTACGCGTCGACGCCCGCGTACCGCGCCGTCCTCGAGCACCACGGCTGGGGCGACCTGCAACCCGAGCTGAACGAGCTCACCCGCCAGGGCCGGTGGTCCGAGATGAGCGCCGGCATCGACGACGAGGTACTGCGGGCCTTCGCGGTGATCGGCACTCCGGGCGAGGTCGGTCGCGGGCTCCGCGAGAAGTTCGAGGGGATCGCCACCCGCGTCACCGTCTACTCGTTGCACGACCCCGGCGCCGAGGTGTGGCCGGAGCTGGTGGACGCGTTCAGGTCCTGAACCCGCTCAGCGGGGCCCGCGGGGGAGCCCCAGGACCCGCTCCCCGACGATGTTGCGCTGGATCTCGTGGGAGCCGCCGTAGATCGTCTCGGCCCGTGAGTTGAGGAAGCCGTGCCGGAGGCGAGTCTGCGGGGGACCCGCGCCGAGGGCCGTCGCCTCGGTCCCGAGCACGTCCATCGCGAGCTCGCCGAGGCGCTGGTGCCATGAAGCCCAGAACAGCTTGGCGATGGAGGACTCGGGGCCGAGCACCCCGTCGCGCAGCTGCGTCGTCAGCATCCGGTAGGTGTTGTAGCGATTGACCTGGAGGTCGATCCACGCCGAGGCGATGCGCTGCCGGACGACCGGGTCGGTGGTGAGGCCGCGCCGGCGGGCGACGTCGAGGACCTCGTCCAGCTCGGCCGTCGGCCATGTTCCGGATCGGCCGAACGTCGACGCCTGGTTGGTGGGACGGGACGAGAATCAGCGAGAGCCCCTCGTGCCGCGGCGCGCCGGGATCGGTCCGGCACAGGACGTACATCCAGTCGGCGTGCCCGCCGAAGGTCATCCAGACCTTCTGGCCGTTGAGCACTCATTCGTCGCCGTCCCGCTCGGCCCTGGTCCGCACGCCGGCCAGGTCCGATCCGGCATCGGGCTCGCTGAACCCCTGCCCCCAGAACTCCTCGACACGGGTGATCGGGGGGAGGAACCTGAGCCGCTGCTCCTCGGTGCCCGAGTGCAGCAGCGTGGGCCCGAACAGGTTGCGTCCGTGCACGCCCGCCCAGTCCCAGGCGGTGTCGTCCGAGGGGCCACCCACACCCAGGTACCTGCGGAACTCGCCCACGAGGTGCTCGTCCAGCCAGGTCCGGACCTCGTCGCGGAACTCCTCCTCCTCGGGTGCGAATCGAAGGTCCATGGCTCCCACGGCTCCGGCCGCCGGGCCGCCATGCTAGCGAGGCGGCCACCCGCCCGGATCGGGCTCGGGGCCGTGGTGGCCCGCGGCCCGTTGCTAGCGTGACCCGCGTGCCGAGCTCGCACCCGTTCCGCTTCGCGGTGACCTTGCCGCCGATCCACGGGCCGATCCGACGATGGGCGGACGCGGTCCGGGAGATCGAGGCGATGGGCTTCGACACGGGCGTCGTCGCCGATCACTTCACCCAGGGCTACGACACCGAACCGATCGTCGCCCTGACCGCGGCGGCCATGGCCACCGAGCGCCTCCGGCTGCAGACCGGGGTCCTCGGCGTCGACTACCGGCATCCGGTCCTGGTGCACCGGATGGCCGCGACCCTCGATTCGGTGTCGGAGGGTCGTCTCACCCTGGGGCTCGGGGCCGGGTGGATGGTGTCGGACTACGAGGCGGCGGGCATCGCCTACGACCCGGCTCCCGTACGGGTCTCCCGGCTCGAGGAGGCGGTGGCGGTGGTGAAGGGGCTCTTCGGCCCCGAGCCGTTCTCCTACTCGGGTGAGCACTACTCGGTCCAAGGGCTCGAGGGTCTGCCCCACCCGGTCCAACGCCCTCACCCTCCGATCTTCATCGGGGGCGGCGGCCCACGGATGCTGCGCTTCGCGGGCCGC
>Ga0307372_10010257_pt1 | contig 12731 bp, 6 predicted proteins | sample OX1MG_FD_202533 | JGI IMG/M metagenome (GOLD analysis project Ga0307372, IMG submission 202533) | Soil microbial communities from Risofladan, Vaasa, Finland - OX-1 | ecosystem: Environmental > Terrestrial > Soil > Coastal area > Acid sulfate soil | place: Finland: Risofladan, Vaasa | collected...
CGGCGAGCCGGTTCGCGCCGTGCTTGGTGCGCGTGAAGACGAGCGCCTGATCGACCCGGCGCGACGTCACGAGGTGGCTGAGGAGATCGCGCTTGCGCTCACGGTCGACTCGCAGCACGACCTGATCCACGAGCTCCGGGGTCGAGTTACGGACAGCGACCTCGACCGACGCCGGGTCGTGAAGGATGCCCGCCGCGAGCAGGCGGACCTCATCGTTGAACGTCGCCGAGAAGAGGAGGTTCTGCCGCTCGGACGGCAGCAGTGCGAGGATCCTGCGGATCGGATGGATGAAGCCCATGTCGAGCATCCGGTCCGCCTCGTCGAGGACGAGGACCTCGACCGTGCTCAGGTCGATCGTCCGGTGTTCGACGTGGTCGAGCAGTCGGCCGGGCGTCGCGACGACGATCGCCGGACCGGCCCGCAACGCGCGGACCTGCGGCTCGAACCCGACGCCGCCGAAGATCGTCGTGACCCGGACCGGTCGGTGCGCGCCGTACGTTCCAACCGCTGCGCCGATCTGGGCGGCGAGCTCGCGGGTCGGGACGAGGACGAGCACCCGGATCGGTCGCCGACCCGGCGCCACCTCGCGCGGCGGACGCGACTCATGAAGGCGCTGGAGGATCGGCAGGACGAACGCGGCCGTCTTGCCGGTGCCGGTCTGCGCGGCGGCGAGGACGTCGCGACCCTCGAGGACGAGCGGGATCGCCTGTTCCTGAACGGGGGTCGGTGTGTCGTAGCCTTCGTCGGCGACGGCACGGAGGAGCTCCGGCCGCAGGCCGAGGTGATCGAATGACACAGTGGTGCACTCCTGACGGGGCCCTCCCGCAGTCGCGGGGCCCGGTCAGGGCGTGAAGGTCGATCGGGATCGAGCGGTAGAAGACCGGGGCGCGGACCGGAGCGCCCATCGAACACGAGAGCCCGAGCATAGCCGAGGTCGCGGGATCGCGCACGGCGCCGGACGAGCGCCGCCGACGGTGCCGAAGAGCCCGGACGGCGCCGGCATATCCCTCGCCCACCGGTGCTTGCCCATCCGTGCCGGCCCATCCGTGCCACGATTAACGGACGCGGATCGAGCCCGTCGGAGGCCCCAGATCGGGCCGGATCCGGTCGATCCATCGCCTGTCGGCGGTCGCGCCGCGGACACTGAGCGTGACGAGGGAGGAGATTTGCACGGTGGGGCCATTGAGCGGCCGGAACAGGGTCGCAGGCGACACTGACACTGCCGGTTAGTACGCTCACTGATATCCGGACGCCGCTCCGTGCCGACGCGCGCCGCGGTGCCGCCGGCCGCCGCGGTGCCGGCGGCGACCGGCGGCGGGCCGGTAGGGTCGGCGCTCACGAAGTCGACCGAGGACCGGCAGGTGAGTGCGACCCAGGGTACGCGGCCTGCTACCGTGACAGGATGCACCCCTCGGCGCTTGCGCGACTCGAGCACGAGAACATGCTCGAGGTATTCGCCCGTATCGGATCCGGCGTTCCCGGGGCGCTGATCGACCGATCCAACGGGGTCACCCTCCTCATGACCGGCCTGCCACTCCGCCTCTTCAACCAGGTGGCCGTCCACGGAGACGACGCGACGGCGGGGGCGATCCGTGACGCGGTGGCGACGGTGAGGTCGAGCGGCGCTCCGTTCGCCCTGAACCTGCGCGTCGGCACGGACGACCGATTCGTCTTGGTCGCTGAGCGGCTCGGGCTCGTCCCGCTGTCGGCCGAGCCCTGGATGCCGGGCATGGCGCTGCACCCGCTCACCGCCGGTCGGCCACCGGGCGATCCTCCACCGGGCGACACGCCCCCTCCAGATGTCCGGCATGAGATCCGACTGGTGAACGACCTCGCCGGCATCGAAGACCATGTCCGGGTCGCCGTCGAGGGCTTCGACCTGGCGGAGCCCACGGCCCGCGCGATCGTCCGACCCGATCTCCTGGGCATGCCCGACGTCTACGTCTATGTCGGCTACGCGGAAGGTGTCGCGACGACGTCCGGAATGGGCGTGCGGACCGGGCAGACGATCGGCGTGTACAACATCGCCACGGTCCCTGCTGCTCGACGACGGGGCTATGGCGCGTCGATGACCGCCCGGATCACTGCCGACGGGGCTGCCGCCGGATGCGACGCCGCGATCCTCCAGGCCAGTGCGATGGGATACCCGATCTACGAACGGATGGGCTTCCGCACCGTCGTCAACTACATGGCCTACGTCGATCCGACGTCCGGGACAAAGATCTAGTCGACCGAGGCGCGGAGCTCGTCGGTGGCTGTCTGCTCGACGGGCTGGCGGGAGCGGTTACGCTCAGCGAATGCAACCGGCCGTCGCCCTGGACATCCGTCGCGATGACGTCCGGGCCATTGCCCGGACGTCAGGGTGAGGTTCACGGCGCGGCTCCGCCGGCTTGGCCTTCAGCGTCGGATCATGCTGTACGTCACCATCGGACTTGCGGCGATGTTCGGCACGCTGACCTTCCTTGGTCTCGGTGCGATCGACCAGGCCACCCGGCTCGTCTTCCAGGAGCGCCTCAGCACCGCGTACACGACGGCCGGGATCATCGCCCGCGACTTCGCACGGATCGCGTCGGATGTCCAGGAGACGGGCTGGGAGGTCGGCGGGGCGCCGGCCATCGGCGGTCGCTTGCCGGGTGCCGAAGCACTCCTCGATCATTTCGCCAGGGTAAACCCGTACCCGTTCTTCCGAGTGAGCGGGATCTGGTTGCTGGATGCGACCGGCGACGTGCTCGACGCCGCGGGCCTTCCGGCGGTGACCGACGCCCCTCCCGGGGTGGGCCGGAGCCTCGTCGAGACGCCCGCTCAATCGTATGTCGTGCTCCGTGCGGTTGCTCCCGTTCCAGGCGCCGTGGCCTTCGCGACCGTCCTCGTTCGAACGTCGAGCGACCCGCCGTCGATCGTCCTCGTCCACACGATCTCCATCAACAGCTCCACCGATTACGATCCTGCGGCGTACGGTCGAGCCAGTGGATCCGCGGCGACCCCGCCACCTGGCGACGCAGCCGGCGAGTACCACCTCGAGGTCGTCGCTCCGGACGGGACGGCGGTCCTCGGTGTTGGCAGCGATGAGGTCCCAGGACAGCCAAGCCGCCATTTCCCGGCGATCCGCAGCCTGATGGCGAGCGGCTCGGCTGCCGCACTTCTCCACGAGCCCGGCCCGGGCGAGCATTTCGAGCCTCACGTGATGGCGGTCGTTCCACTGCCTGGCAGTCCGTTCTATGTCGTCCTCGAGCAACCGCTTGACGTCGCGCTCGCGCTCCCTCTCCGACTGCGCGAACAGCTGCTGCTGGTGACGATCGTCGGATTCCTCGCCTCGCTCGTCGTTGCCTGGATCACGACCCGTCACGTCGTCAAGCCGACCGAGCAGCTCACGGGTGCTGCCGAACGGATGGCGCGCGGCGATCTGGCGAGTCCGATCCGGGTGGCCGCCCAGGATGAGATCGGCCAGCTTGCGGAAAGTCTCGAAGCGATGCGGCAGCACCTGCGAGCCGCCCACGACTCGGTCGAGCAGACGAACAAGGAGCTCGAGATCCGGGTCAGCGAGCGCACCGAGCGCCTCGGCCAGGTCCTGCGCCAGACGATCTCCGCCCAGGAGGACGAGCGGCGGCGACTTGCCCGCGAGCTCCACGACGAGACCGCACAGACGATCGCCGCCCTTTCTGTGGCGCTCGACCGTGCCCGGGACGGCATTGCCGAGGCCCGCCCTGAGGCGGTCTCGCAGATCGGCCACGCCAAGGAACTGTCCTCCCGCCTCCTCGCCGAGACGCGTCGGCTCATCCTTGGCCTGCGGCCCACCGTTCTCGACGACATGGGCCTGCTTCCGGCGATCCGCTGGTACGCTGAAAGCTACCTCGGCGACAAGGGGATCAAGGTCAGGGTGGACGCGGCGCTGCCGGTCCAGCGATTGCCGGCCCACATTGAAGTCGCTCTCTTCCGGATCGTCCAGGAGGCGCTGGCAAACGTCGCGAAGCACTCGCAGGCCGGCCACGTCGACGTTCGACTCGCCCTCGAGGACGGCGAGATCGCGATCACCGTCGCGGACGACGGCCGGGGCTTCGACGTCGGCCACGCGCTCGGTCGGACGGGGCCGATCGAAAGCGTCGGGTTGCTCGGCATGCAGGAGCGGGCACGGCTCCTCGGCGGTCGACTCGAGATCCACTCGCCCGATGGCGGTGGGACGGTCGTCCGGGTCCAGGTGCCGCTGACGGGCGAGGCCAGCTGACCGTGTCGAAGATCCGCGTCCTCGTCGTCGACGATCACACCCTGTTCAGGCAGGGGATCGTCGGCCTCCTCGAGAGCCAGCCCGATATCGAGGTGGTCGGTCAGGCGGGAAGCGCCAAGGACGCCTTCACCGCCGCCCTCGACCTGTCCCCCGACATCGTGCTGATGGACATCAGCATGCCGGGTACCACTGGGCTCAGTGCCACGGCCGAGATCAAGGCGCGCAGGCCCGCGACGAATGTGCTCATCCTGACGATCCATGACCGCGAGGACTATGTCTACCAGGCGCTCCGAGCGGGAGCGTCGGGATACGTCCTCAAGGGCGCCGACATTCGCGACCTGCTCGAAGCTGTCCGGAGCGCGTACCGGGGGGATGTCTACCTGTACCCGACGGCGATGAAGGCGCTCGTCGCCGATTACCTGCGCCGTGCGCGCTCAGGCGAGGATCGCGCCGGCTATGACGGGCTGACCGACCGAGAGCGCGAGATCCTCCACCTCATCGCGCAGGGCAAGACGGCACCTGAGATCGCAACTGAGCTGTACCTGAGCCCGCACACGGTTCAGACCCACCGCGACCACATCATGGCAAAGCTCGATCTCCACACCAAGGCCTCCCTCATCAAGTACGCGATCACGAGGGGATTGATCGAGCTGTAATCGCCGCGCGCGAGCGCCGAACGGGGGATGCTCAACGGGTCGGTCCTGGCCTCCCCCATTCGACCCACCCACAGATAGGGCGTTCGCCCTACCCGTCTCGGGTCGTGGACGCGATGGTCTGGCGCCACGCCTGGGGCCAAGCTGGTCTCCAGGAAATGGACCAGCCCGACCTGCGTGGACTCCGTCGGCTCCCAATGCCCGCTCGAACCGCGCCGGTCGCCCATCAAGGACTTCGGGAGGTCACCAACATGAATCGCGCCGTTATCGTCATCGTCGCCGCGGTCGCCCTCGTCGGCGCATGCAGCACCGCCGCCGTGGTCGTAACTCCGGCCCCGAGCCCGGCAGCGACGCCGAGCGTTGCCGCTCCTCAGGTCGCGAGCCCAGTCACGTCGGCGAGTCTCGCGCCGACTCCTGCACCAACCACCAGGCTCGACTTCGTGCCGGGCACCAAGGCGAACCCGCGGATCGTCAAGGTCACAGCCGACGACCAACTCACGTTCTCCCCGAACGTCATCACCGTGGCGCAGGGCGAGACCGTCTCGTTCGCCGTCACCAACAGCGGTAAGGCGGCCCACGAGTTCATGCTCGGGCCGGCGGCCGATGCGATCGCCGACAAGGAGGGGACGCCGGAGATCGCCGACATCCTCGCCGGCACGACGAAGACACTGACGTTCACCTTCGACGGAACCGGGCCGTACGCCCTGGCCTGCCACGAGCCGGGTCACTTCGAGGCCGGCATGTTCGGCTACATCGTGGTCGTCGGTCCGGGCGTCCCGCCGGTCGGCACCGTGGCGCAGCCTCGCCTCGTCGAAGTCGACATGAGCGACGAGCTGAAGTTCGCTCCCTCGAACATCAGTGTCGCGAAGGGCGAGACGGTGACCTTCCTCGTGACCAACCTTGGGACGGCGGTCCACGAGTTCGCGATCGGCCCGGCGGCGATGGTCGACGCTGACGAGATCGACGGCACGATCGTCAAGGAGGCTGATGAGATCGGCGGCGGGCACATGAAGACCGTCACGTACACATTCGACGGATCAGGTCCGTATGGCTTCGCCTGCCACGAGACGGGTCACTTCGAGGCCGGGATGAAGGGGACGATCACCTTCGGCGGCTGAACGGCGGCAACGTTCCTGTGCACGAGCGCCGGCGGGTCGGACGACCCGCCGGCGCTCGTCGTGCCGTTCCCACGGCACCCTTCGCTTGATACGCTTCATCGACAGCGAAGCGCGGAAGGGTCGGATGGTCTGCTCGAATTGCGGCACGGAGAACGAGGCGGGACGCAAGTTCTGCGATGCGTGCGGCAGCTCCTTGCTCGTCGCCTGCCCGGCATGTGGCGCGAGCAACCGCCCGGGCGCACGCTTCTGCGGCGAATGTGCGACCCCGCTGGCTGGCGCTGCCGCGCCTTCTCCGACAGTGCTCACGCGTCCGCCGGAGAGCGCCCAGGCGCCTGCCCCCGTCGCCGAGCGGCGCCTCGTGTCGGTCCTGTTCGCCGACCTCGTCGGCTTCACGACGCTCGCCGAGGGTCGAGATGCGGAGGACACGAGGGAGCTCCTGTCGCGTTACTTCGACCTTTCGCGCGACGTCATCGCCCGGTATGGCGGGACCGTCGAGAAGTTCATCGGCGATGCAGTGATGGCGGTCTGGGGTGCGCCCGTCGCCCATGAGGATGACGCGGAACGCGCAGTCCGAGCAGCACTCGACCTCGTCTCGGCGGTCCGGACGCTTGGGCCGGAGGTCCAGGCCCGGGCCGGCGTGCTCACCGGCGAGGCCGCGGTGACGCTCGGCGCGACCGGCGAAGGTATCGTCGCGGGCGACCTCGTCAACACGGCGTCGCGCCTGCAGAGCGCGGCCGCTCCCGGGACCGTCCTCGTCGGCGAGGCGACCGAGCGAGCCGTTTCGCGGGCGATCGTCTTCGAGGAAGCTGGCGAGCACCTCCTCAAAGGGAAGGAACGTCCGGTCCGGGCCTGGCGCGCCCTGCGGGTCGTCGCCGAGCGGGGCGGTCGCAATCGCTCGGACCTGATCGAAGCGCCGTTCGTGGGGCGCGACGACGACCTGCGCCTCCTCAAGGATCTCTTCCACGCTACCGAGCGCGACAGGCGCACCCGGCTCATCTCGGTCATCGGGCCCGGCGGCATCGGCAAGAGCCGGCTCGCCTGGGAATTCCTCAAGTACATCGACGGACTCGCCAAGGCGGTCTACTGGCATGACGGCCGCTCGCCCGCCTATGGCGATGGGATCAGCTTCTGGTCCCTGGGCGAGATGGTCCGCAGCCGCTGCCGGCTCCTGGAGACGGACGACGAGGTCACCACCCGCGCCCGCGTCCACGAAACCGTGTCTGAATGGGTTCCCGACGAACGCGAGGCCCGCTGGGTCGAATCGGCCCTGCTGGCGCTGCTCGGCGTCGCCGTGGAGACGAGCCGTGAGCAGCTGTTCGCGGCGTGGCGCACGTTCTTCGAGCGGCTCGCCAGCGCCAGCCCGGTGGTGATGGTCTTCGAGGACCTGCACTTCGCCGACAGCGGGTTGCTCGACTTCATCGACCACCTCCTCGAATGGTCGAAGGGCGTACCCATCTTCATCGTCACGCTGGCACGCGCGGAGCTACTGGAACGGCGGACCGACTGGGGCGCCGGCAAGCGCAACTTCGTCTCGCTCGCCCTCGATCCCCTGTCGGAGAGCACGATGCGGGACCTGCTCGCTGGCCTCGTCCCGGGCCTGCCGGCGCCGGCGGTCCGCTCGATCGTCGAGCGTGCCGGCGGGATCCCGCTCTACGCGGTCGAGACAGTGCGGATGCTCCTGAGCGAGGGCAGGTTGCGCGAGGAGGCGGGCCGGTACGTCCCCGTCGGCGACCTCACCGCCCTCGCCGTCCCGGAGACGCTGACGGCCCTCATCGGATCGCGGCTCGACGCCCTGCCGCCCGACGCCCGGGCTCTGCTCCAGGACGCCGCCGTCCTCGGCCAGTCCTTCTCGCCGGCCGGCCTCTCCGCCGTGAGCGGGGTGCCCCTCGATGCGCTGGAGCCGCGGCTCCTCGCCCTCGTCCGGCGCGAATTGCTCACCCGCGACGTCGATCCGCGCAGCCCGGAACACGGCCAGTATGCGTTCGTCCAGGCGCTCATCCGCGAGGTCGCCTACAACACTCTCGCCAGGAAGGATCGCCGGGCGCGCCATCTTGCCGCCGCGCGCTTCTTCGAGAGCCTCGGGTCCGAAGAGTTGGCCGGGGCCCTCGCCGGCCACTACCTGGCCGCCTACGCCAACGCGCCCGAAGGGCCCGAGGCGGACGCGCTCGCGGGTCAGGCCCGCATAGCGCTCCGCGGAGCTGCCCTGCGCGCGATCGAGCTCGGCTCGCTGCAACAGGCGGTCACGTTCCTCGACCAGGCCTGTGAGGTGACGCGCGATCCGGCCGAGGAGGCGGACCTCCGCGAGCGGGCCGGTGTCGCGGCCTGGGAGGGCGGCCGGGGCGCGCTCGGCGAGGAGCGCCTGCGACGGGCGCTGGAGCTGCGCCGTCAGATCGGCGACGCGTCGCTCATCATGCGGACCACCGCCCGACTCGGCGCGGCGATGCTGTCAGCGCTGCGGATCGATGCCGCGGTGGCGGAGATGGAGGCGGCGGTCGCCGAGCTCCTGCCGGCCGAGCTCCCGCTCACGGATCCGAACGGCGTCGAGCTCCTTGCCCAGTTGGCGCGGGGATGCATGTTCCACGAGGAGCACGCACGGGCGATCGAGCTCACGGATCGCGCTCTTGCCGTGGCGGAACGGCTCGAGCTCATCCCCGAGGTGGCCGACATGCTCATCACCCGCGGCACGTCGCTCGCTCATCTGGGGCGCTCGTTCGAAGGCCGCGGAGCGATCCGGGCTGGCCTCGAGCTCGCCGAGCAGCAGGGCCTGGTCGTCACGGCGCTCCGTGGACGGGTGAACATCGGCGTGACGCTCAAGGATTCCGATCCGCGCTCCGCCCTGGAGATGAGCCGCTCCGCCCTCGATATGGCGAGGCGACTGGGCCGGCGCTCGCATGCGCGCACGCTGCTCGGCAACGCCGCGGAGACCGCGATGGACGTCGGCGAATGGGACTGGGTCGTCGACGAGATCCGGGCCGCGCGCGAGGACGAGACCGAGGAGTTCGGACGCAACTACATGACCTGGACCCTGGTCCCGCTCCGTGCGTGGCGCGGCGAGGATGTCACGACCGACGTCGCGGAGCTCGTTCGCTGGGCGAGCGGCTTCGACGACAGTGCCGCGGAGGAGGCGATCCACGGATTGTTCGCCGACGTCGCGCTCGCGGGACTCCAGTACGAAACGGCGTATGAGGCGTACGTGCGGTTCGCGAAGTCGGACACGCTCAACGCTCCACACGCCTACTTCCAGGCCGGCGTCGCGGCTCTTCTCATGGGCGATGCGGCCAGGGCGCAGGTCGCCCTCGACCTCCACGTCGCGACGGGTGTCCACGGCCGGCTGGCCCGCTTCGACGAGAAGGCGATCCATGCGGGGGTATCCGCGCTCGGGGGCCATCCGGACGCGGCGGTCGCCGAGTTCCGAGAGGCGCTCGCCGGATATCGCGACCTCGGAGCCGAGTGGCGGCTCGCGATCGTCGGCCTGCTCATGGCGAGCCTGCTCGACCCCGGGACCGCGGAAGTCAGAGCCGCGGCGGAGACGGCACGCGAGATCCTCACTCGCATCGGAGCGCGGCCGTTCCTCGATCGCCTCGACACGGTCCTCGCTGGACGGCCCCGGTCGAAGGAACCGCGGCGATCGGCGCCGCCGCTGGGTGCGCCCGCCGGCTGACCGGCCGTATGTTCGACTCGCCGGACCCGATCCAGGTTGGGCGTGCGGTGCGGTCGCGATATCGATCGCACGATTAACGAGCAGGGAACCGGCCGTCTCGGGCAGGGACCGGTCGTCCGAGGACAGGAATCGGGCGTGGTTCGGTTCGCTGGGTCGTGGTTCGCGCCTTCGGGCCGCAGGCTGCGAGCGTGACGAACGATCCAGGTCCGAGCCGTTGGTCCCTTGAGCTCCCAGTCGCGGCGTCGCGGCAGCTCATCGGCGTCGCTTAAGCGTGGCGTCGATGACGTGGCTGTCGTCGATAAGACGGCCGATGACGGCACCCCAATGAGGGACGGAGCAGGGAGTCGATCGCATCCCGGCCGGCGTGTGTCGACATCGACCGCGCGGCTCAGGTTCTGCGCGCGGTTGATTCCGTCTTGAACGAGCTGGCCTCCGGCAGGGCGCCGAGCAAGGGCACGGCGCCGCAGGCGGCGTAGAGGCGCTGTGCCGCGGCCTCGTCCTCGGTCGGATCAAGACCGGCCCGTGCGGCGAGGAGCGCGGCGTCGGCATGACAGTCGGCTGCCGGCAGCCGATACCCGATCGCCTCGAACTCGTCGGCGACCGTCCGGAGGATCGGCACCCCTGACCGTGGGTCCGCCTGGAGGGCATCGAGCCAACGGCGCTGAATTGCTCGCACGGGACCGTCGCAGCGCATCGCGACCGAGTCGAAGCTCGCGACCGAACTCGATAGCCGGTCGGCATCGCCAAGGCGCAGCGCCATGCGCGCTGCGAGCGGTGCCACGTCCATGCGTGAGGGCGGCGCCACGTCGGGTGACTGGAGCGCGTCAGAGATCGATCGGCAGGCAGCCGCCGGATCGTCCGGCCAGCCGAAGAGGGCGTCGAACACCTCGTGCTGGATGACCTCCTGCGGCTCCTGCGAGCGGAATATCCGTTGCATCTCGGCGATCTCCGCCCGCGCTGCCGCCCGATCGCCCATGGCAAGCCGGATCGCCGCCCGCTGGATCGCGCACGCCGCCATGCGGGCCGGCTCGCCCACGATCCCCGCGTGGACGACGCCTTCCTCTGCCAACACGGCTGATTCCTTCAGGCGTCCCTCGACCGCCAGGATGCTGGCCGCGTTCTGCGCGATCCACGATGCCACGGAGTGGTCCATGCTCCGTCTCGCCCGGTCAAGCCCCTCCATGAGGAGCGGCAGGATCTCGCCCACCGTCTCACCGTTGCTCTCGCGGATGGCGGGCACGTTGATGAAGCAGCGCGACATGAGGTGTCGGTCGTTCGCCGTGCGGGCAAGTACCAAGCTCCGCTCCACGAGGGCGAGCGACTCGCGCAGGTCGCCGAGCATGCCCGTTGCCACCCCAAGGTCGTGGAGCGCCATCCGCTCGACGTCCTGCGCCCCGCATGCCTGCGCTTCCTCGATGGCCTGGCGAAGGATCGGTGGCGCCTCGACGAGCGGCCCGGCCCGCCAGTAGGTCCAGCCGAGGCGCGCCCGGAGCCCGGCGCGACCCGGCGAGGGTGGCCCCGGCTCGAGAGCGGCGATCCCGGCTCGCAGCACCTCCCTCGCCGCATCGAGCTCGTTCGCTGAATACAGGTACCAGGCGAGCTGGATCCGAACCTTCGCCAGCTGCTCTTCGTCGTCCGCCGCCCGATCGGGCACGGTGCCCAACAGTGTCAGGGCGTCCTCCAGGGCAGCCCGGATCGCCTCGTGAGGTTCGTAGCCGCCGGCCGCCTCGGCGTACTCGATCGCCACGATCGCCCGTTCGCGCGGCGGCAGATCGAGGACTCGCGCCTGCTCGACGGCGACCCGCAGCCAGCGCGCGGCGAGCTCCTTGTTGGAAAGGGCATCCGCTCGGCTGCCCGCCCGACGGGTGTACGTGTAGGTCTTGTGGCGCAGGTCGCGAAGCCGGTCGGAGTCGGGCGAAACGAACTCCTCTTCATACCGCAAGGCCGCGAGGTAGTGGGCAGCGAGCAGCTCGACCATCTCGTCCTGGCGGTCGGCCAGTGTCTCCTCTGCCCAGCGGGCGACGTCGAGGTGCTTGGCGGCCCGATCGCGCTTTGGCAGGGAGTCGTAGGCGACGTCGCGGATGAGGACGTGCCGGAAGCCGAATTCCGCGGCGCCGGCGAGTGCCGAGGGCTGCCGCGGAACGACGAGTTCCTTGACCCGCAGGCGGCGCAGCAGCTCGCCGGTCGCCGACGTCCCCTGGCGCGAGAGGTGGGCGATGAGGGCGTCCCAGAAGATCCGGCCGACCACGGCGGCGTTCTGGGCTGCCCGCTTCTCGGCCGCGGGCAGGCCATCGAGGCGCGCCGCCAGCACAGCGTGGATCGACCCCGGGATCTCGACCTCCTCCACCGGCCGGGCCAGCTGCCAGTGGCCATCGCCGAAGCGGAGCACGCCTCGGTCCACGAACATGCGAACGAGTTCCTCGGTGAACAGCGGGTTGCCGTCGGCGAGCGTGACGACCCGATCCCGGAGCTCGGCTGGGAGCCCGCCCGCAAGGAGGGCGTCGACGAGCTGCGCGCTCTCCGCCGGATCGAGCGGCTCGAGCACGATCGATGCGGCATTCGGCATGCCGCCGCCCCAGGTCGGGCGCAGCTCGAGGAGCTCGTGGCGGGCGAGGCACAGCAGGATGATCGGCCCCTCGGCCCAGCGGGCCATGTACTCGATAAAGTCGAGCAGGCCCTCGTCGGCCCAGTGGATGTCCTCCTGGACCAGGACGAGGGGATTCGCATCGGCCAGCAGCTCCAGATAGCGGCGCCAGGCGTCGAAGAGCTCGTCGCGACCCAGGGTGGTCGGCGGACCGAGCGCCAGGAGGGCCTCCACGGCGCGGAGCAGCGCGGGATCGGCGCCGCCGCCCAGCTCGGTCACTCGGGCCTCCAGCTTGGCCGCCGCGGTCGTCGGCGGGTCGTCGTCGAGGATCCGTGCGTCCGCCTTCACGGCGTCGGCGAGTGCTGAGAAACTCGCCTGCGCATAGGCAAGGCAGCGCCCCTTGCGCCAGAAGAACGTCTCCGGCAGGCCGTCGAGGTACTTCTCAAGTTCCCACGTCAGGCGCGACTTGCCGACGCCCGCACTGCCGATAACC
>Ga0307372_10010258_pt1 | contig 12731 bp, 12 predicted proteins | sample OX1MG_FD_202533 | JGI IMG/M metagenome (GOLD analysis project Ga0307372, IMG submission 202533) | Soil microbial communities from Risofladan, Vaasa, Finland - OX-1 | ecosystem: Environmental > Terrestrial > Soil > Coastal area > Acid sulfate soil | place: Finland: Risofladan, Vaasa | collected...
TGCCGGTTGCCGTCCCGCCTAGATAGCGACTCAGGCCGCCCAACGCATCCCTCATCTCGCCCCGGGGGCGGCCGAAGAGCCACCAGTCCCGCTTGAAGCGCGCGTCGTTGTTCCGAAGCCTCTCGGGCTTGACCCGTTCCTCGACGATTGCCAGGGCGCGGGGAAACGTCTGTGCCTCTTCTAGCGGCATCGACGAGAAGTCAATAATCCATCGGCTGGGACGTTGATGGGGTTCGTTGGCAATATCGTCTCCGATGAGGTACGGACGGATGACTCTCTCGTACGGGGCTCGGCCATCGGCAAGGATCTCGCGGGCCTCGTCGGGAGTGAGTACGAAGCCCTCGCCCACAGGAATAGGGCCTTGGAATGCCCGCCCAGCGTTGGCCGGTAGAGCCTCGGGCGACGGCGACTGGTCTCCTTCGCCTAGCGAGGTCGTGATCCCGCTGACTCTCCGATCGTCGAGAACGTACTCACTCGGAGGAACCTGAGGGTCCTTGACCCAGTTCACGATGCTCACATGGACGTTGGCATCTCCCGGCCACACCTCGGTGGAGATCGCAGACGTGATCACTCCGCCATGCGCGACCACGTAGTCAAGGCTGGCCTCTCGTGCCCGGTTCTGGCTGATCGAGTTCGTCCCGACCAACCCTGCCCGCCCTCCAGGGGGGAGGTGGTCGGCAGCCTTGCGAAACCAGTAGACGCAGAGGTCCTTCACCCCACAGCCGAAGGTCGATTTCAGCCAGTTGATGTAGTCGTCTCCCAGAGCCGATCGGAGCTGCTGAGCCCCATGGAAGGGGGGATTGCCGATGATCACCTCCACTTCGGGCCACTTCAAGACCAGCGAGTCGCCGACTTGTATCCCCGACAGATCGACGAGAGGCAGAACTGGCTCGACGAGCCCGAACTGGTCGGTGACCAGCTTGTGCCCCATCCAGAGGGTGAGCCTTGCGATCATGACGGCGAACTCATCAATTTCGATTCCGTGGATGTTTGAGATCGGGAATGAGGGCAGGTCCTTGGGCGGGGCCACCCCAGCGCCGACGGCCAGGTCCCTGATCTGCTGCTTGGCGGTCTGCTCCAGGCTTCTGATCTCCCGGTAGGCGACGTACAGGAAGTTCCCGCAGCCGCAAGCGGGGTCGAGGACCCGCAGTCGGCATAAGTCTTGCAACGCCTCGGTCGTCGCAGCAACGGATTTAGAGCTGGCGATGCGCTCTGTCCAGGGCTCGATGATGCTGGGACGGACGATCCGCATGATGTCCGCCTCGTAGGTGTAGTGGGCCCCCAATTCCCAACGGCGCTCCCTGCCGAGACAGTCCTCCATTAGCGCACCGAAGATGGTCGGGTCGACGTCCCGCCACTCGAAGGCAGCGACCTCGGCCAAGAGCTCCAACTCGCTCGGTTGCAGATACACTCGCGCTGGCTCCTCGAAGAGGCCTCCGTTCACGTACGGAGCCTCTGCGTAGAGTCCGCCACCGCGCCCTCTCTGGTCTGCGGTCAGGTTGAGGATGGTGAAGAGGTAACCGAGTTCAGCCGCCGACGAGCGGGTGGGATCGGATCTCAAGGCCATGAGGATTTGCGAGAACGGCTCATGGGGCAACAGCCCCAGGCCCTCGGCGAAGAGACACCAGACGGTTTGGAGCAGGAATCGCCGTATGACCGAGGGGTCAGCAGCGTGGCGATCGGAGAGGGACACGTTCAGGGCGGCGACCCTTTCGGCTGCGTCCTGGGTCAGATGCCGACGGTGCGTTAGGAAGAGTGGGTGTTGCCCAGCTAGGAAGAGCAGCGCCTCATAGCGGTCCGCTAGCTCGCCTAGGTCGAAGCTGTCCCGAGGGCCTGAGGGGAAGCGGCCTGGCTCCCAGACCTCGAATCGCTGGAAGGCGCAGAGGACCACGTATGGCGGCGCTGGCCGGCTCTCGGCCGGGTCATCCGAGTGATGCCAGTAGCGAAGTGCTTGTTCCCGGTGGTGGTCGAGCCGGGAGGCCTGGGCGGGGGCCTTCATCTCGATGATCGCCACGCCGGGGTAGAGAAGGTCCAGGATGCCACCCTCGGTCTGGGGATCCTCGAAACGGGCCCCGGCTTCCCGCCGGTCCTGGCCGTAGGCCACAAAGAGTTCGTTGAGGAATGTCTGGGCCTCGGCCCGCTCTGTGCCTCGGTACTTCTCCCACGACCGAGCGAACTTGACCAGGTTCGACTGGATCTGGGCCCCCGAGAGGCTGGCCATCGGCCTAGCTACTGCAACGGCAGGACGTCGACGTGCAGGTATGCCTCTTGGTGAAGCCTCCGCCTGACGCCTTCCAGATCCCGCGTGGCCTTGGCGAGGCTGGCCAGAGCTTGAGCGTGGGGATCTGCCTCGCGCCGGATGGTGTCCATGGCCCGCCGCGCCCGGGTAATCGCTGCCTCGATCATGAGCATGGTCTCCCCAACCTCTCTGAGTACCCGTTCGCGGGCGGCTCCATCGGAGTCCAGACCTTCGGGCATCTCCATGGGGTCGAGTCTAGCCCGACAGGACAGCTGGTCGCCGCAGATCCGCGCTGCTCCCGGTGAAGCCTAGGTCGGCGCGGCACCAAGGTCGTGCCTGGGGCGCGTCTCCAAGGCACCGCGTCACCAACGGACGGTGGTTCGCTCTCCCATTGCTCACGCCGCCAGCCCGGAGCTAGGTCCCATCACCTTGGACACGGTGCTGGGCCACCATGCTGCCCCCCCATGTGCCGTGGCCACCGCGTCTTTGTTGAGACCATCAGCGATGGCCTGCAGCGAGCGCCCTGCCTTCCGTTCGCGGGCGATCCGGGCCACCACCTGAAGCGAGAGCACCTGAGGCCGACCGAGGCGCATGCCCTGGGCCCGTTTGACCGCTAGTGCGTCCTTGGTCCGCTGCCCAATCAGCCGCCGCTCAAATTGGGCGATAGCCGCGAGCACGTGGGCCATGACTTCGCCGGATGGGGTGCTGAGGTCCACGCCCAGGTCTAGCGCCACCAGCGCCCAGCCCTCATGCTCGGCCTTTGCCAGCAGGGCCGCCGCTTGCTGTACCGACCGCGAGAGCCGGTCGAGTTTTGCCACCACGAGCCCGTCGGCCTTACCCGACTTGCAAGCTTCGAGGGCTCGTAGGAGTCCTGGGCGGCTGGTCACCTTGCCCGACCACCCGGCGTCCTCCTCGATCCCTACCAGCTCCCAACCGCGCCGGTCGCACTCGGAGCGGATTGCCCGCCGCTGAGCCTTCAGCCCAAGCCCAGAGTCGGCCTGCTCGGCCGTGCTGACCCGCACGTACCCGACAACCGCCGATGTTCCCGTCCGCTGCGGTTTTGCCCTTCCCATGAGAGTGAGTGTACACTAAAGGGAGGTTTAGTGTAACCACTCACTGTTTCCATCGGCGGACCAGGAACCAACCTGCGGCTTAGGATGGCGCGAGAGCTGAACGCGGCCACAGAGGAGGGCCAAATGGACGAGTCAACCGACTTAGAGGGCGACCAGCGCCATCTCGTGGAGGTCGTGTACGACTGGTACCGCACTAAGCATCGGTGGCCGTCTCTGACCGCCGTGGCCCTGCGTCTGGACCAGGAGCACATTGACATCGAGGAGGTCATGGGATCTATTCCCGCAGACATCCTCGGCCGCCCTCAGCATCCCTTCGACCCGGGTCAGGGGACGCTGAGCTTGACCCTGAAGGGAATGTCGCTAGTGCCCGAGGCGATCCCCGATCTCAACCTGATGGTCATGGCAATTGGGCTATGTTGGGCCGCCGCGTCCGCTACCCCTCCAGAGTCCCTCACTGACCCAGCCCTGTTTACCGTGACGTCGGATGAGATGCGAGAGATGCTATCGGCCCACAAACGGCCATCCGACCCGACGACCCTGGCGACCCTGGGCCACCTTCTGCAGTCGGTCCGCGGCCTGAGCCGCTCCGGTTCCAACTCGCAAGAAGGCCTCCCGTGGGGGGTGAGTTTCGATGTGTGGGAGCTGCGCCGATATCGGCACGTCCACAGTGTGGACGACTTGCTCAGTATGCAAGCCGAAGACGCTCGACAGCGGGAGCGCCTTTTCCCGACAGCGGTCGTTAAGACTCAGAGCGCGGCCATTGGGATGGTGGTGGTCTCAGGCTCCGTCGACAGTACTGTTCAAGATCAATCTGCCGACGTCGACACGCCTCTTGGCGCGGGAGCGTCGTCGGACACGATCGTCCGGGGCCAACCGTTCCAGGATCCCAGGTACCTCTTCGTGATGATGCCGTCCCAAAGTCGCCAAGAGTGGTCAGAAAGGGTGTACGGATGGATCATTCAGGTGTGCCGCTCACTCGTCACCGACTACCCGGGCTTGAACTGGCACACGGCAACCGAACTTATTGAAGCGGGTCAGATCCCGGACCAAGTCAGAACCGAGATCGCGAGGGCCGGCCTGCTGCTTGCAGACTTGACCAGCAACAATCCCAACGTGCTCTACGAGGTGGGTTTCGCCCATGGTGCAGGGAAGGGAGTGATTTTCATGAATCAGGATCTGAGCGAGTCACCCTTCGATCTCTCGGTCCACCGCCAGATTGAGTACAACCTTGAGAACGAATACGAATTCCGTGAGAACTTGAACGCTTGGTTGCGAAAATTCCTCGGCGAGCCCGATCCAGCCCCCTCTGAGGCAGGGTGATCCTGTATGGGTTCACCATCACGAGGGGTTGAGTGAAGAGCCCCACCCCGTCTGCGGGCGGTGATCAGGACGGCACGTACTGCCTCGTCGTGGGTGAAAGGTAGTCGAAGGACTATTGGACGCGATCGCCTAGCAGTGCGTCGAGTGCTGCTATCGCGCCCTCAAGCCGGGCAACATAGCCCGGCGTGGCGGTCAGCTCCCCCGTGCGGATGGCTTCCAGGACCCTCTGCAGGCCATCACGACTCTCCGCCAAGGTGCGGCGCTCAATCCTCCCAGGCATCGCCGCTGGGCTCACGCGGTTCAGTGTCACCGATCAGGCTTCCAGCGTCGCCCGCGCCGGCTTGGCATCGATCACCTTGGCCTGGAGCTGGTCGGCGATCCGGTCGCGGATCCACATCTGCGCCTGGCGGTCGATCGGAGCGCTACTCACGACGTCCACCACGACCGTCAGCATGATCTCCGCGTACTTCTCAGCCAGCAGCATCCCTGGCTGTTCTAGAGCCGCCGCGATCCCCATCTGCTGGTAGCGGGCCTCAGCTTCGGCCGACCTAAGCGCTGTCCCCAAGAACTCCGCCTTGTTCCTAGCCGTGAGGGGTAGGGTGGGGTCGTGGTATGCCTGCCACGCCTGCTGGCGGGTATACCGGAGCGCCTCCCGTAGGTCCAGAACGGACTCCCCCGCCTCGTCGCAGGCCAGGATTCGGTGCCGCCTCATGTCCTCGCGCACCAATCGGAGGGAAGGAGGGGGCTCTCTCTGTCCCTCGGCCCAAGCCTGGACTTCTGGCAAGAGCTGGTTTGCTCGCGTATAGCCCTGGGCGAGCAGTCGCCCGACCAGCGCAACCCGTCGCATGACGACCGGGTCCCTGCGCCATGGAAGCGCCCGAGAACGTACCCCAGGGCCCGTCCTGCGGTTGCGGGAGTAGCCGCGCCGTCGGTTACCACGATTCGCCTTGGGTGGGCCTGAATGGTTGATATGCGATCGCGGTTCGGAGCTCCCTTCCCGCGTCATGCCAGGAAGCTCCATGCTCATGGGTTCACCGTATCAGCCACCACCTACGGGTGCTAAAGACTCGCCTGGCCACCTCGTGATACATCCGGGCCCAATGAAGGTTCAATTGCTTCGAGCTGCCATTTTTCCCCTTTTCCCCTCTGCTGGTTAAACACCACTCAGTGGGGTATTGCCACCACCTAGTGGTCCTTTCCCTTCGGGTACGGTTTCTGGTCCGGGATCGGGTACGGGTTCGGTGGTGCTCGGTGAATGCTCGGTCATCGACCCTACTTCGTGCGGCCGGACGAGAGGTCGCGTTTGGCCTCCTTGAGGCGAGTTCCGAGCTCGAGAAGGGATGTTGGTTCCATGCTTCTTGAGCCGCGCCGCCGCGGACGCCTTGCCGGCTAGCCTGCGCTTCTCCTCAATCTCCGCCCTTTTGGCCTCGGGCATCACGATGTGATCCCAACCGGCGTAGCCTCCGTTGGCATGCACCCACCCCTCCTCACTCTGGGCCCACAGGCCACTGTCCACGAGGGCCTGAGCCAGCTGGTCGGTCTCCTCGCGAGCCTCACGCTCAGCCAGGGCCCGCACGATCCTGGGACTGTTAGCTCGCAGGCAGTGCGGGAGGCACGATACGAACAGTCCCCTGGCCGCGAGACAGAGCCCCATGAAGCGTTCATCGTCATCGAAGTGGTCGTCGTACCTGCCCCAGGTCATGACTTTGCGTGTGAAGCCGCTGCCGACGCGATCGTCTCGGATGTGTCGGCCTCAGCGTCTGCATATCGCCACGGCGTGCGTGCCGCAGCCCGAAGGTGTCTGGCTTTAGCCGACTTCAGCGCCAATTCCACGAAGTAGGCCGCTCTTGCCTGAGCGGCTCGCCTCAGGCGCTCGGACTCGGGCAGAAGGCCCTCGGGGTCTACCTCCTCAAGGAACCGGCGCTCAAAACCGGCGCGCGCTGCCGAGGTTAGTTCCCTTGAGTCGCGCTGGGAGTGCAACCGGTGTGCCGCCGCTCGCGCTTGGAGTGTCCTCAGGGTACATTCGCCCATGCGCCACAAACCTCTCGGCCTCCGGGAGGGCGATGGACGACGGATGGTGCCTACCCCAAGGGCTGGCCGCCCCCGCGCCTAAAGCCAATCGTAAACGCCGCCAGCACGACAGTCAAGCGCTGGCCGGGACTCCCAGTTCTCGGAGGTCAACGCACCGTGTATGACGGCAGTGCGGACACTTGATCCACCACCGGCCGGGAGCGGAGCTCGACCAAGAGTGAATCGGCGTCCATGTGGAGTCGGTTTGCGTCTTTTTGGAGTAACTGCTCAGGCCTCTCTTGGTCAGCGTCCAAACTCCGTCCTTCGGGTGCCAGGCGTGTCGTGAACCAAAGAGGCCCACGGTATCCACCACCACCACCCCAATCCGCTCGCGGCACCGCTGATCGCCGCCGCGGACACGCGCAAAGCAGGCGAGGTGGTCTATCAGCAGTGGGTCTCGACGCACATAGGAGTCTGCCTCGGCAGCATCGCCGTTCGGCACCGGTGGCGTCAGAGTCGGTCTCCCGGACTTAGTGCCCGGTGGGCTTCCCGCGCACGCTCTGAAGCTCTGCTGGCCGCATAGCGCTGGAGCATCGACCTGGAGCGCCAGCCGGCCAGCGCCATCAGGTCACCTTCGTTTCCGCCAGCGGAGAGCCAGCGATCAGCGAAGGCATGGCGGAGCGCATGAGGGTGCAGTCCGGTAATTCCGGCTTGCTTGGCTCTCTTCTCGATGATGTCAGAGACCCCCGCCCGAGTCATCGGCCCAGCATGACCCAGCCACAAGGCGTCGAGCCGGGCCGTCCGGTGCAAGGGCCGCATTCGCAGATAGCGGTTCAGCACGAGCGTGGCCCTGGTGCCCAGCGCAAGATCCCGGGGCCGTCTCCCCTTCCCCATGACCCGCACCGTCCGGTGCTCAAGGTCCACGTCGCTGAGACGGAGCAGCGCCACCTCGCTCAGTCGAGCTCCGGTGTCGATGAAGGTCAGAATCACCGCGGCATCGCGTCGGTCCTCGAAGGTCTTGCCCTCGGCGGCCTTGAGCAGACGGCGCAGGTCATCTTCGGTCGCGACGGGCGGCGGATCCTCGGGTATCGCCGGTGGCTTCATTCCCGCCATCGGGGACTGGGCGATCTCCCCCTCCGCCACCAGCCAGCCGAAGAACCGCAGCATCCCTCGGTACTTGGTGGCGGCGGTGCTAGGCTTAGTGGTTCGCTGGAGGTGAGCCAGCCAGTTGGTCACCTGCTGACGGGTGAGATCCTCCGCTCGGTCTGCCCGACCATGCGATTGGGCGTACTCGAGGAAGGAGGCCACTGAGTAGCCGTAGCTCGCGATCGTGGCAGGGCTCTTTCCCTCGGCCTCCATAGCCAGCAGGAACCCGTCCCGGAGCAGTCCCAGGTCGGTCGACACCACCGCGAGATGCCTTGACACGATGCCAATTGTACTTCCACTTATGTGGTGGTGTAGCGTTGTGCCCACGGTCGACGTAGACAGACTGTCCAGTTAAGTGGTCTCCTTGAGATCAATGGAGCCCAGGGCGGGGATTGAACCCGCGACCTCTTCCTTACCAAGGAAGCGCTCTACCACTGAGCTACCTGGGCGTGGGCGGGAAGGGATTCGAACCCCTGTAGGCGTAAAGCCAGCTGATCTACAGTCAGCCCCGTTTAACCACTTCGGTACCCGCCCGGGCCGGAGTATACCGAGGCCTGATAGCTTGACCGCCCAGCCGGGTAGACGCTGAAATCGCCGCCCTTGAGGAGCGCAGTTGACTGAACCAGCCGCCGGTCCGCCGCCCCAGGTCGAGTACGCCACCTTCCGGCAACTGGATATCCGCAGCGGAGTGGTGCTGGAGGCGGTGCCCTTCCCCGAGGCCAGGAATGCCGCCATCAAGCTCAAGATCGACTTCGGGCCCGAGATCGGGGTCCGCCAGTCCAGCGCCCAGCTGACCCGGAACTACTCGCCGGAGTCGCTGGTCGGGTCCGAGGTGCTGGCCGTAGTCAACTTCGCACCCCGGCGAATCGCGGGGTTCCCCAGCCAGGTGCTGGTGCTGGGGGTCATGCCCGACCACGACCCCGGCGACGTGGTGCTGGTTCGACCCGATCGGCCAGGCACCAGGGGGAGCAGGTTGGGATGACCGCGGCGACCGCTAGTGAGGATGGCTCTCTTTGGCCACTGTCCCCAGCAAGTAAGATCAGCGCAGGCTAAGTCAGGAAACCCGCCAGGGGCGGCGAAGGAGTCGGCAATGAGCATCATGCGACGGATGTCTGACCTGTTCCAGCAAAAGGCGTCCAAGGTGCTGGACCGAGCCGAGGACCCGGTCGATGCCCTCGACCTTTCCTATCAAAAGCAGCTGGAGGCGCTCCAGCAGGTTCGCCGGAGCGTGGCCGAGGTGCTCACCTCGGAGAAGCGGCTGGAGATGCAAGCCGCCCAGCTTCAGCAGACCCAGGACAAGTCCCAATCCCAGGCCAAGCTGGCTCTCCAGCAGGGCCGCGAGGATCTGGCCCGGCTGGCCCTGACCCGGGCCCAACAGGCCCAGGCTCAGGCCGACGGCATGCAGCAGCAGATCCAGCAGCTCAAGGACCAGGAGCAGCGGCTGGAGGTGACCGCTCAGAAGCTACAGGCCAAAGTGGAGGCGTTTCGCACCCAGCGGGAGACCATCAAAGCCCAGTACTCCGCAGCCAAGGCATCGACTCAGATCGGCGAGGCGGTCACCGGCCTCTCCGAGCAGATGACCGATGTCAACCTGATGGTGGAACGGGCTCAGGACAAGACCCAGCAGATGCAGGCCCGGTCGGCGGCGATCGACTCGTTGGTCGACAGCGGCACCCTGGACACCATCGGCGTCACCTCTGGCGACGACATCGACCGCCAGCTCCAGGGCAAGCTGACCGATTCCCAGGTGGACGCCCAGCTGGCGGCGATGAAGCAGGAGGTGCTGGGCAGTTCGGACACGGCGCCCCGCATCTCGGCGCCCGCCTCTCCCCCTCCGGCGGCCCAGCCCGGGGTCAGTCCGCCTACCGACTCCAGCCCAGATGCTGACAACATCGTCGTCCGGATCTCGGGAGAGGACCAATACCGGCTCAACGTTGCCGAGCGCCCCCAGCTGGAACCGCTGGATGCGGTTCTCAGTCAGGCGATCGAGAAGCAGGACCAGCTCGCTTACGCCAAGGCTCTGTCGGACCTACTCAACTTCGTCCGCTCACATGGCAGCAAGCTGCCGGCCGACTCGTTGATGGCCTCCGATGTGGTGTTGCCCTCGGAGGACATGACCCTCGACGAAGCGACCAAGCTCCTGTCCGAGGACGGAAACGTGGTCCAGGCGGGGGCCGGGGCCTAGAGGACGACCGGGGCGCGCCTCAGACCGGCACGCCCCAGAGCGGGAACCAGGAGCTGAGGTCCGGCTCCACCGGCAGATCCTCCTTGGCGATCGCGGAGAGCCGTATCTCCTCGGCGTTGTCGCGCTGGCGATTCCCGGTGGGCACGAAGGGGTAGAAGGTGCCCTGCTTGTAGCCGTAGATCCAGTAGACCTTGCGCTGGCCCTGTTGAAAGGGAAATACGGCAGCCAGCAGGCAGCCGCCCAGACCCTCGTCGATGAGTCCCTGAGCCACCCCGTGCAGGGCGGCCAGCCGAGACTCGAGGTCAGGCCCCTCCACCACCATCCACTCAAAGCCCAGGTCGTCCTTAACCTCCTGCACTTTGAGAGCGTCGTCTGGCGCCGTCTGGTCCTGGATCTGCAGCATGTTCACCGTATCCCGGGTCAACTGGTCGAAGCGGCCGGCGGGCAGTGCCTTGAAGACGATCCCCACCTTTCCATCGGACTGCAGCGAAGCCTCAGTCTCCAAGGTGATCACCGCGGTGCTCATGGCGAACACCCGGTCCTCATTCGGCTTGGGGAGCCGAGTCCTTCCCATCAGCGAATCTAGAAAGCCCAACGAAGAGCCACTCTAGCGGGAGAGCTGAGCCTCCAGATCGCGCAACCGGGCCAACCGGTGCTCCAGCGAGGGATGGGTGGAGAAGATCTCGGCCAGGCTGCCCTTGCCGACGTGGACGGCGGGGAAGATCATCAGCGCGTTTGCCGACTGGACCTGGCGAAGGTCCTTGGTGGGGATCCGGGTGATGCTTCCGCTGATCTTCTGCAGCGCCGAGGCGAGTTGGGAGGGATCCTGGGTAATGATCGCCGAGCCACGATCCGCGGCGTATTCCCGATAGCGGGACAGGGAGCGGATGAGAACGAAGCTGATGGCCCAAACTACCGCCGCCACCAGGATGATCAGGATCATCCCCTGGCCTTCGTTGCTGGAACGTCCCCGGCCACCGTAGCCGCCGCCCATGCCTCCGAAGCCGCCGAACATCCCGAACCACATGCCGGACTGAACGATCAGCGCGGCGACGGTAGCGAAGAAGCTGGCCATGGCCATCACCTTCACGTCCTTGTGGATTACGTGGCTCAGCTCATGGGCCAGGACCGCCTCCATTTCCTTGGGGTCGAGCTGGCTCAGGATCCCACTGGTCACCGCCACCACTGCGTGCTTGGGATTTCGGCCGGTGGCCAGGGCGTTGGGCACTGGGGACGGGATTACGGCAACCTGGGGCATGGGCATCCCGGTGATCTGGCAAAGCCGGCCGATGATGTCGTACAGCTCCGGCTGCTGCTGGGCGGTGACCAGATGCGCGTGGAGCGCGCTAAGCACCAGCTTGTCCGAGTAAAAGTACTGGGCGATCAGCAGCACCGCCACCACCACCACGATGATATCGATCGGGGCGTGGATCAGAATCAGAACCCCGATGAAGGCGAGGTAGACCACGGCCAACAGGAACAGCGCCAGGAACATCCGGAGGGTCAGACCAGCGTCGGCGCCCAACTTGCGTTGCATACGCCACCTATATACCCGTTTGCTGGGAATTCACACAGAGAGTACAACGCCAGAGCTAGCCGAGCAGCGCCAGGCTCACCCGCTTCCGGATCCAGCCAGCTGCACCGAAGACCCACCTCGGTACGCTCTCCACAGTTCGGCGTATTGGCCCCCAGCTTCGATCAGGTCGCGGTGGGACCCCTGTTCGATCACCCGCCCGCCGCCAACCACCACTACCAGGTCGGCGTCCACCGCGCTCTGGAGCCGGTGGGAGACGGTGACCACGGTTCTGCCCTCGAGAACCCGTGCCAGTGATCGCTCCAAGCGGCGGGCTGCCCTGGGGTCGAGCAGGGAAGTGGCCTCGTCGAGGACCAGAGTGTGAGGATCTGCCAGCACCAGCCGGGCCAGCGCAACCTGTTGGGCCTGACCTGGGTTGAGACTAAATCCGCCCGAGCCTACACGGCTGTTCATGCCCTCCGGCAGGGCCGCCAGCCACTCTTCTGCCCCGACCGTCTCTAGGGCCCGAGCCAGGGATTGGTCATCGGCTTGGGGAGCGGCCAGACGAAGGTTGTCGCGGAGAGTCCCGCTGAATACGTGATGCTCCTGGGTGAGCAGCACCACCTCGGCGCGGACCCGCTCTGAGGAGAGCCGGTGGACATCGACCCCTCCCACAGTGACTCGGCCACGGCGAGGCGCGTAGACGCCGGCGAGGAGCAGCGCCAGGGTGCTCTTGCCAGAGCCACTGGGACCAATCACAGCCACCCGGGCCCCCGGGTGAGGGTCCAAGTCCAGCCCCTTGAGCACGTCATGACCGGCCCGGTAGCCGAAGCGGACCGATCTGGCCTGGAGCGGTTCGTCCAGGAGTTCCGCCTGGCTGACGGGCTCGCGGTCGATCTGACCGACTCCGATCAGGCGCGCCATCGAGGCCCCACCCAGCTGAAGCTGGTCCAGCCAGCTAAGCACGACGTCCACCGGTTCGATCAGCTGCTGGGTGTAGAGGGAGGCGGCGGTCAGGGCGCCCAGGCTGATCAGCCCAGCCACGTGCAGCAGGCCCCCGATTCCGACCGCCAGAACTAGCGGGACCAGGTAAGTTGCCTCGCTGATCGGGAAGTACTCAGTCCGCAGCCGGAGCGTGGCTCGCTCCGCTTCCAACCAGTCCCTTACCGCCCCTTCGACCGCGTCGACGCGCTGCCGCCCCAGCTGCAGCGCTTCGATGGTCCGCCCTGCCTCCACCGACTCCTG
>Ga0307372_10010261_pt1 | contig 12730 bp, 10 predicted proteins | sample OX1MG_FD_202533 | JGI IMG/M metagenome (GOLD analysis project Ga0307372, IMG submission 202533) | Soil microbial communities from Risofladan, Vaasa, Finland - OX-1 | ecosystem: Environmental > Terrestrial > Soil > Coastal area > Acid sulfate soil | place: Finland: Risofladan, Vaasa | collected...
GGGGGGGGGCGGGGGGGGGGCGGCGGGCGGGGGGCGGCGGGGGGCGGGCGGCGGGCGGCGGGCGGCGGGCGGCGGGCGGCGGGCGGCGGGCGGCGGGCGGCGGGCGGCGGGCGGCGGGCGGTAGGGTCCGCTCGCGGATCGCCGCGCGCTCGCGGCGCGCGCGGACGAGGTCGCGGAGGCGCGCGTGCCGGGCGGCACGTCCGGCTCCCGGCGGCGAGGAGAAGTCGTGGACGGCGGGGCGGTCGGACGTGCGACGAGCGGGGCCGGTGTCAATCGCGCCGCGGGGGACGCGCGCAACGCCGCGGCGCTCGCCGCGACCCGCTCGACGCTCCACCGTGTCGCGACCCACGTGCTCGCACGCCGGCGCTTCGAGGTCACCGGCCGCTTCGGCCTGCGCTCGAGCCCCGGGGGCATCGCGACCCCGGCGTTCGGCGAAGGGCCCGAGGTCGTGCGGATCGCCGGAGGAAGCCTCGTCCACGAGGTCTCGGGCGACGCGACGATCGTCGCGCTCGAGGGCGCGACGATCGCGGGCCTCGCCGCGCTCGTGGGCGCGGACCTCGGCGCAGCGTTCAGCGCCGGGCCGGACACGCCCGGGCTCGGCGACCCGGACGAACCGCTCGTGGTCGACCGCGCCGCGCTCCACCGCCTCGCGGCCTGGTACGCGCTCGGGGCACAGCTCGTCGACGCGGCCCTCGCCGGGCTCGACGGCTCGGGCGATCCCGCGGTCGTCCAGCTGTGGCCGGAGCACTTCGACCTCGGCACCCACGTGGCCGCGTCGCCCGGCGGCCGGGTGAACCTCGGGGCATCCCCGGGCGACGGCTTCTGCGACGAGCCCTACCTCTACGTCGGGCCGTGGGGGGACGAGCGCCCCGGCGACCCCGCGTTCTGGAACGCCCCGTTCGGCGCGGCCGCGACGGAGTCGGCGCTCGCGGCGACCGGCGACGTCGGGCGCGCCGGCCGCGAGTTCCTCGGACGCGGCCTACGCGTCCTCGCGGGCTAGCTCGCCTACGATCCGCCGGGGCGGGCGTGCGCGCCGGCGTGCCCGAGCGAGGGGCCGGCGTCCCGCGCCGCCCCGTCCGTGCGGCACCTACGTCCGCACCCGGCACAGGAGGGACGAGCGTGACGACGCACGAGGCGGAGAGCGCGCACGAGGTCGTGAGCCACCCGGTCGACTTCGACTCGGACCCGAGCGCGATGGTCTACACCTTCGGCGGAGCGGCGCCGGTGCGCTCGGTCCGGCCCGGGTCCGTGCTCGAGACCTCGACGCTCGACTGCTTCTGCGGGCGCGTCCGCTCGGTCCACGACCTCGCGAGCGAGGTGTGCGACCCGCGCTACCTGAACCCGCAGACCGGGCCGTTCTACGTCGACGGCGCGCGACCCGGCGACACCCTCGCCGTGCACTTCGCCCGCATCGAGCCGCACGAGGCGTGGGGCGCGAGCACGACGGTGCCGTTCTTCGGCTCGCTCACCGCGACCCCCGCGACCGCGATGCTCCACCGCGCCCTACCCGAGCTCACGTGGATCTACGCGATCGACCGGGACGCTCGCCTCGTGCGCTACGAGGCGCGCGAGCGCTCGGGGGTCACGGTCGACCTCCCGCTCGACCCGATGCACGGAACGGTCGGCGTCGCCCCCGCGCTCGGTGAGGTGCGCTCCTCCCTCGCCCCAGGCGACTGGGGCGGCAACATGGACACGCCGGAGATGCGCGCGGGCACGACCTGCTACCTCGGGGTCAACGTCGAGGGCGCGCTCTTCAGCTTCGGGGACGGCCACGCCCGCCAGGGCGAGGGCGAGACGTGCGGTGTCGCGGTCGAGACCGCGATGGACTCGACGGTCGTCGTCGATCTCGTGACGTCCGACCCCACGCCCTGGCCGCGTCTCGAGGACGACGACCACCTCATGACGACCGGGTCGGCACGCCCGCTGGAGGACGCGTTCCGGATCGCGCACGTCCAGATGGTCCGCTGGGTCGCCGAGCTGTGCGAGCTGTCCGAGATGGACGCGTACCAGCTCGTCTCCCAGATCGCGCGCACGCCGGTCGCGAACGTCGTCGACACGAGCTATACGGTCGTCGCGAAGGTCGCGAAGGCGCACCTGCCCGCGATGCGGCCGGCGGCGGGCGGCGCGCACGCCCGGCTGCGGGCGGTCGCCGCGCGCCATCTCGCGAGCCGCTGACCGGGGACGCGTCCCGCTGTTGTGCTAGTCGCAACGCGTGAGCCACGACTTCACGAAATAGAAATGAATTCGGCGGCGCGACGTCGTATCCTCTGGCGCTGTGGACGAGCGGGTTGTGACCGAGGGCGTGGCGGCGTTCGGCGAGTGGTCGACCTGGTACCGGGTCACCGGATCGCTCGAGTCCGGCAAGGCGCCGCTCGTCGTCGCGCACGGCGGACCCGGCTGCACGCACGACTACGTCCTCGCGATCGCCCGCGTCGCGGAGAGCGGCCGGGCCGTCGTCCACTACGACCAGCTCGCGGTGCCGTTCGGCTCGATCGTCCCCGCGGGAACGCCCGGCAAGGACCGGGGCACGGCCCCGATCCCCGGGACGGGCGCGTACTACTTCAAGTCCTACGACCCCAACCACGCGCTCGTGATGGCGCGCAACCCCTACTTCAAGCAGTGGTCGCTCGCCGCCCAGCCGCAGGGCTACCCGAACGAGATCAAGATGACGTTCGGGCTCCCCGTCGAGTCCGAGGTGACCGCGGTCGAGAACGGCCAGGCCGACTGGGTCTTCGACCCGCCGCCGCCGGACCGCCTCACCGAGCTGTCGACGAAGTACGCGAACCAGGTCCACGTGAACCCGCTCACCGCGTTCTTCTACCTCGCGATGAACACGAACCTGAAGCCGTTCAACAACGTGCTCGTCCGCCAGGCCGTGAACTGGGCCGTGAACCGCCAGTCCGCGGTGAACCTGTACGGAGGCTCGGTCCTCGCACAGCCCGCGTGCACAATCCTTCCGCCCGGCTTCCCCGGCCACGTGAACTTCTGCGACTACACGAAGGGCGGGGGCTCGACGTGGAAGGCGCCTGACCTCGCGAAGGCGAAGGCCCTCGTGAAGAAGTCCGGGCTCGCGGGCACGCCGGTCGCGATCGTCACGCAGAACGACACGGTGAACGAGTCGATCGGCCAGTACGTGCAGACCGTGCTCAACCAGATCGGCTTCAAGGCGACGCTCAAGCCGCTGTCCGCGAACATCCAGTTCACGTACATCCAGAACACGAAGAACCACGTGCAGATCAGCCTGACCCAGTGGTACCAGGACTACCCGGCGGCGTCGGACTTCTTGAAGGTCCTGCTGTCGTGCTCGAGCTTCCACCCGGGCAGCGACAACAGCATCAACATCGCCGGCTTCTGCGACAAGTCGATCGACGCCCAGATGAACACGGCCGAGACGCTCGAGCTCACGAACGCGAAGAAGGCCAACGCGCTCTGGGGCACGATCGACAAGGAGATGATGGCGAAGGCTCCGCTCGCCCCGCTGTTCAACCCGAAGCTCGTCGACTTCGTCTCGAAGCGGGTCGGCCACTACGAGTTCAGCCGGCAGTTCTACATGTTGGTGGACCAGCTCTGGGTGAAGTAAGCGGGCTGGTCGCCGAGCCGGCCGCGCGAACGCGCGAGCTGGCGGGCGTCGCGAAACCACGGGCTCCCGAGAGCCCGTGGCGCGCGTCGTTCCGCCAGCTCGCGCGCAACAAGGTCGCGATGGGCGCCCTCGCAGTGCTCGTGCTCGTCATCGTGATCTGCCTGCTCGCGCCCGTCTACGCGGGGAGCGTGGCACACGTCGACCCGTTCCCCTCGAACCTCCAGGGGACGACCATCGTCCACGGCAAGGTCACGCCCGTGCTCCAGTCCAACCACCAGGGGCTCGGGCTCGGCGTCACGCCGATCGGGCCGACGTGGGACATCCACCACTACTTCCTCGGCGCGGACAACCAGGGGCGGGACGTGTTCGCGCGGCTCCTCTACGGCGGGCGCACGAGCCTTTTGATCGGCTCGACCTCGGCGCTGCTCTGCTGCGTGCTCGCCGCGCTCCTCGGCCTCATGGCCGGCTACTTCGGCGGGCCGATCGACTGGGTGCTCTCGCGACTGTTCGACATCGTGTGGGCCTTCCCGATCTACCTGCTCGCGATCTCCCTCTCGGTCGTGCTGCTCACGAGCGGCCTCCAGATCGGCTTCATCCACATCGGCGCCGGGAGCCTCCTGCTCCCGATCATCATCATCGCGATCGTCTACGTCCCCTACGTCGCGCGGCCGCTGCGCGGGCTCGTGCTGTCGCTTCGCGAGCGCGAGTTCATCCAGGCCGCGATCGGCGTCGGCGCGTCCGACTGGCGGATACTCCGCCGCGAGATCCTGCCGAACGCGCTCCCGAGCGTGATCGTGTTCTTCCCGCTCATGGTCGCGCTCGGCATGCTCACGGAGTCCGCGCTCTCGTTCCTCTCGATCGGCGTCCAGCCCCCGAACGCGAGCTGGGGCACGATCATCAACGACGGCCTCGGGCTGCTCTACACGCGACCGACGGTCGCGATCGCGCCCGGGCTGATGATCGTCATCACGGCGGTCTCGCTCAACCTGCTCGGCGACGGCGTGCGTGACGCGCTCGACCCGAAGGCGAAGCTGCGCGGGTCGATCTAGATGCTGTCGTTCGTCGCGCGCCGGGTCCTCGCCGCCGTGCTCGTGCTCTTCGCGATCAGCGTCCTCGTGTTCCTCATCTTCTTCGCGACGCCGGGCGTCGACCCGGCGGCGCGGATCGCGGGCCGGAGCGCGACCCCGCAGATCCTCGCCCAGGTACGCCACGAGTTCGGCCTCGACCGGCCGCTGCCGATCCGCTACGCGCTGCTCATGGAGCACCTGTTCATCAAGCGGGACCTCACGTCGTACGTGAACATCGGCGACAAGGTCGTGCCGCAGATCATGAACGCGGCGCCGGTCACGCTCTCGCTCGTCATCGGCGCAGCGGTCATCTGGCTCGTCGCCGGCATCGCGGGCGGCGTGGTCGCGGCGCGCTTTCGCGGCCGGCTCATCGACCCGATCATCATGCTCGCCGGGATCAGCGCGATCTCGGTCCCCGCCTACTGGCTCGGCGAGGTCGTGAACCTCATCACCGAGAGCCGCCTGCACTCGTCGGTGTTCTCCTGGGTCCCCGCCGCGGGCTACGTCCCGATGTCACAAGGCGTCGGCCAGTGGGCGCTCCATCTGCTTTTCCCCTGGCTCACGCTCGCCGCGCTGTACGCGGGGATCTACGCGCGCGTCCTTCGCGCGGAGCTCGTGACCGCGCTCGGCGAGGACTACGTGCGGACCGCGCGCGCGAAGGGCCTGTCGGAACGGCGCATCCTGATCCGCCACGCGCTCCGGTGCTCGCTCATCTCGATCGTCTCGCTCTTCGGGCTCGACTTCGGCTCGCTCGTCGGCGGTGCGGCGCTGCTCACCGAGGTCGTCTTCGGCCTGCCGGGTGTCGGGCAGCTCACGTACACGTCGCTCCAGGACCTCGACCTCCCGGTCATCATGGGCTGCGTGATGTACGCGGCGTTCTTCGTCGTGCTCGCCAACACGATCGTCGACGTCGCCTACGCCTGGCTCGACCCGAGGGTGCGCCGTGCCTGAGCTCGCACCGCAGCCGGTGGGGGGCCACTTCGAGTTCCCCGACCCGGCGCTTCTCGAGGTCGAGGACCTCCACGTGAGCTTCAAGACGCGCGCCGGCGTCGTGCGCGCGGTCGACGGGCTCTCGCTGACGGTCGGCGACCGCGAGGTCCTCGGGATCGTCGGCGAGTCCGGGTCGGGCAAGAGCGTCGCGATGTACTCGATCCTCGGCCTCGTGCGCGACGCGGACGTCGAGATCACCGGGTCCGTGCGCTTCCGCGGGCACGAGCTGCTCGGGCTCAGCGACAAGGAGATGCGCGACATCCGCGGCAACGACATCGCGATGATCTTCCAGGACCCGATGACGGCGCTCACGCCCGTCTACACGGTCGGGTGGCAGATCGCCGAGCAGGTGCGCGCGCACGAGAAGACGTCCCGGCGCGCGGCTCGCGACCGGGCGATCTCGCTGCTCGCGGAGGTCGGCATCCCCGACCCGGCGCGCCGGGTGGACAGCTACCCGCACGAGTTCTCCGGCGGCATGCGCCAGCGGGCCGTGATCGCGATGGCGCTGTCGTGCAACCCGCGGCTGCTCATCGCGGACGAGCCGACGACCGCGCTCGACGTCACGACCCAGGCGCAGATCCTCGCCCTCATGCGGCGCCTCCAGGAGACGCACGGCTCGTCGATCGTGATCATCACCCACGACATGGGCGTGATCTCCGAGCTCGCCGACCGCGTGGTCGTCATGTACGCGGGCAGGCCGGTCGAGGTCGGCCTGAAGACCGACGTCATCCGCGACCCGCAGCACCCCTACACCTGGGGGCTGCTCGGCGCGGTGCCGCGCGTCGACGCCCGCCGGCAGCGGCTCGCGACGATCCCCGGCTCGCCGGTGTCGCCCCTCGACCTCCCGCCGGGCTGCGCCTTCGCCCCGCGTTGCGCGTGCCGGTTCTCCGCGTGCGACGCCCGCCCCCCGCTCGCGGTCTACGGCACGCACCGCGACGCCTGCTGGCTCGAGCCCGGCGACCGGGCCCGCCTTCGTGCCGAGGTGGCCGCCCTCGCACCGGCGGCGTCTCGCTCGCAGGCGCCCGCGCCCGCCGAGGCCGCGTCCGACGTGGTCACATCCGCGACGGACCGGCCCGGCACACCCCGCTCGCAGGAGAGCGGGCCGGAGCCCTCCGAGCCGGAGTCGCCCGCGTCCGCGATGGCCACGTCCGAGGAGTCGACGCCCACCGAGGCCGCGTCGGAGGAGCTGGGATTCGGCGGAGCGGTGGACGTGGGCGCGCCGGGCGACGAGGGCGCGTCCGATGCCGCGCCGGGCGACGAGGGCGCGGCCGCGCCCGACGCCGCGAGCCCGGGCGGTCGCGGGCCGTGGGTGCCGCACCCGATCCCCGGCGTCCCCGTCGAGCCCCTTCCGCCGTACCCGGGACCGACGGACGCGTGGCCCGTCGAGGTCGGTCCCGCAGGAGCGTGGCCGTCGCCCGCGCCCGAGGAGGACGACGGCGAGCCCCGCGCGCCGGGCGAGGCCGAGCGATGAGCGACGTGCTGCTTCGCGCGAGGGACGTGAAGAAGGATTTCACGCTGCGCGGGGGCGTCGCGGGGCGTCGCACCGTGCACGCGGTCACCGGGGTCTCGCTCGACGTCCGTCGCGGCGAGACGCTCGGGATCGTCGGGGAGTCCGGCTGCGGCAAGTCCACTCTCGCGCGCTGCCTCGTGCGGCTGCTCCCCGTGACGTCGGGAAGCGTCGAGTTCGGCGGCGTCGAGCTCACGAAGCTCTCGCGTCGCAAGCTCCGCCCGATCCGGCGCCAGATCCAGCTCATCTTCCAGGACCCGTACGCCTCGCTCAACCCCCGGCGCCGGGTCGGCGAGATCGTCGCCGACCCGCTCCGGGTCCACAAGGTCGGGGACGACGCCTCGATACGCGAACGGGTCGCGGAGCTGTTCAGCGTCGTCGGCCTCGACCCCGCCTTCCGCAACCGCTACCCGCACGAGTTCTCCGGCGGCCAGCGGCAGCGCATCGGCATCGCCCGCGCGCTCGCGCTCAACCCGTCGCTCATCGTCGCCGACGAGCCGGTGTCCGCGCTCGACGTGTCCGTGCAGGCCCAGGTCCTCAACCTCATGGCGGACCTGCAGGAGAAGTTCTCGCTCACGTACGTGTTCATCGCCCACGACCTCGGCGTCGTGCGCCACGTGTCGGATCGCGTCGCGGTCATGTACCTCGGCGAGGTCGTCGAGCTCGCCGAGGCGGAGCAGCTCTACGACGCCCCGCTCCACCCCTACACCGAGGCGTTGCTGTCGGTCTCGCCGGAGCTCGACGAGGGCGACGGTCCGACGCGCGAGCGCATCGTGCTCAGCGGGGACGTGCCCGACCCCTTGAACCGGCCCGAGGGCTGCTCGTTCCACCCGCGCTGCCCGGTCGCACAGCCGCGGTGCGCGACCGAGCGCCCGGCGCTCGTCGAGCTCGCGCCGGACCGGTTCGTCGCGTGCCACTTCCCGCGCAACCTCGCGGCCCTGCGGAGCGACGCAGGCGCGGCCGCGAATAGCCCGAAGCCCACCCCGCCGGGCGACCCTCGGGCGGCGACGAGCGACTAGCAGCCGCGCGGGCGCGACCCGCCCGCGCACCCGGCGGCGCGGCACAAGTTGTGCCCGGAAGTCCTCGGCGAGGCGTGCGCGCGGGCTCACCGGGGCGAGCGCCCGGCGAAGGGGGTGACACCGCGCACGGATGTGTCGTCGTGCGCCTCGACGGTGCTCGTGACAGCCCTGCCACCTTCGCCCGAGCGGCCGCAGGTGACGGCCCGGAGCCCTCGCGGAGGGTCGCCCGCAAAAACGGCGGCTCGCGACCCCACAGGGACCGGACCGGGTCCACCCCCGTAGCAGGGAAGTCTCGTGCGGCTCCGCGTGGGTGTCAATTTCCCTCGCACACCAGTTGCACACATGACACCTGGGAACGCAGCGTCGACATTGCCAATCGGCCCTGGCGCCCATAGGTTTCCCTACCTAAACTGTGCAGAATCTAATTACGCATAGTTGGCAACTATGTGACCACATAACGTGACAGATAGACCACCACACGCGGTCGGCCGACCGGGATGGGCCTCGGGAGCGCCTCCCAGGAGCTCCCGCCCGGAACGGTCGAACCGACGCCACGGGAGCGCAATGCACACGACGTACGAAGCACCGGACCGCACGACCCGCGCCGCGGTGGACCCGGGATGAACGCCGTGCCCGTCGCGCGGCGCCCGGTGATGATCCTCGACCACGACCCCGAGCTCGTCGACACGGTCGCGTCCCTGCTCGAGCGCACCTACGACGTCAGGGGCATCCCGAGCGCCGAGCCGCTCGGAGGTCTCGCGGCAGGGGACATGGCGATCGTGATACTCGGGCCGACGCACAACGACCGCGCCACGATCGAGCGGATCGGCGACGTCACGCGCGCGCGGCCCGGGCTCGGCGCGCTCATGCTCGTCGACGGCGCGTCCCCGGAGCTCCTCCGGCTCGCGTTGCGCGGCGGCTTCCACGACGCGATCGAGGTCGAGTCGGTCTCGAGCGACCTGCTCGACGCAGTCGACGCGCTCTGGTCGCGCCTCGAGCTCAGCGCGGTCTCGTCGAACGGCGCGCACGGCGGCGCTGTCGAGCTCGCGAAGGTCACGACCGTGTTCTCCCCGAAGGGCGGCGTCGGCAAGTCGGTCATCGCCATCAACCTCGCGGTCGCGCTCTCTCGGGACGCGGCGAAGCCGGTGGCGATCCTGGACCTCGACCTGCAGTTCGGCGACGTCGCGGTCATGCTGCGTCTCCAGCCCGTCCACACGATCGTCGAGGCCGCGGCCGCCGGCGACCAGCTCGACGAGGTGCTCATGGCGAGCCTCGTCGCGCGGCACGACCCGAGCGGCGTGCTCGTCCTCGCGGCGCCGACGACCCCGTCGGCCGCGGACCAGATCCGCCCGAAGGACATGTTGAACATCCTCGGGGTGCTCCGGTCCATGTGCAGCCACGTCGTGATCGACACGCCGCCGCACCTGAGCGAGGTCGTGCTCCAGGCGGTGTCGGAGAGCGACGACGTCGCCTTCGTCGTGGGCATGGACGTGCCGTCGGTGAAGAACGCCCGCCTCGGGCTCCAGGCCTTCGAGCTCGTCCAGCTCCCGGTCGACAAGGTCGTGCTCATCTTGAACCGAGCGGACTCCAAGGTCCACCTCGCGGTGCGTGACGTCGAGCGCTCGCTGCAGATGAAGGTCGACATCACGCTGCCGTCCGAGTCGCTCGTCCCCGAGTCCGTGAACGAGGGCGTCCCCGCGCTGCTGCGATCGCCGAGGTCACGCTTCGCCGGGAAGATCGAAGCGCTCGCGAAGCTCATCGGCGAGCGCACGAGCGCGCGGGCGACCGGGGTGCGCGCATGACGACGGGGAGGTGCGCGAGATGACCCTCTACGAGCGCCTGCAGGGGACGCGGAGCCCCGAGGAGTCGCGAGCGGAGCTGCTCGACGGGCTCCGCCAGCAGATCCACGAGCGCGTGATCGCGCGCCTCGGCCCGCAGTTCTACTCGAACCGCTCGGACACCGGTCAGCTGCGCTCGAGCGTCGAGCGCATCGTGGCCGACGCCCTCAAGGCCAACAAGGTGCCCATCTCGGTGAGCGAGGGCGACCAGCTCGCGCGCGAGGTCACCGACGACGTGCTCGGCCACGGCCCGATCGAGCGGCTGCTGCAGGACCCGACCGTGAGCGAGGTCATGGTCAACGGGCCACGGCGCGTCTACGTGGAGCGCAACGGCAAGATCGAGCTCACGAAGAGCCGCTTCCTCGACGAGGACCACCTCCGCCACGTGATCGGCCGGATCGTCGCGCAGGTCGGTCGCCACATCGACGAGACCTCGCCGATGGTCGACGCCCGGCTCCCCGACGGCTCGCGCGTGAACGCGGTCTTCCCGCCGCTCAGCGTCGACGGCCCCTATCTCACGATCCGCAAGTTCTCGGTCGACCCGTTTGCGATCGAGGACCTCATCGACTTCGGCACGCTCACGCCGCCGGTCGCTTCCCTGCTCGAGGCGTGCGTGCGCGGCAAGATGAACCTGCTCGTGTCCGGCGGCACGAGCACGGGCAAGACGACGCTTCTCAACGTGCTCTCGTCGTTCATCCCGAGCGACGAGCGGATCATCACGATCGAGGACGCGAAGGAGCTCCAGCTCCGCCAGGAGCACGTCCTCGCGCTCGAGGGGCGCCCGCCCAACACCGAGGGCAAGGGCGCGGTCACGATCCGCGACCTTCTCCGCAACTCGTTGCGGATGCGCCCGGACCGGATCCTCATCGGCGAGTGCCGGTCGGGAGAGGCGCTCGACATGCTCCAGGCGATGAACACCGGCCACGAAGGCTCGCTCACGACCGTGCACGCCAACAGCCCGCGCGACGCGCTGTCGCGCGTCGAGACCATGACGCTCATGGCCGGCTTCGACCTCCCGGTGCGCGTCGTGCGCGACCAGATGTCGTCCGCGATCGACCTCATCGTCCACCTGTCGCGCCTTCGCGACGGGACCCGTCGCGTGACCCACGTGACCGAGGTCGGGAGGATGGAGGGCGAGGTCGTGCTGCTCCAGGACATCTTCCTTTTCGACTTCGGCATGGGCACGAGCGAGGACGGCACCTCGCTCGGCAAGCTGAAGGCGACCGGGCTGCGCCCGCGCTTCGCGGAGAACCTCGCGGACCGCGGCATCACGCTCGACCCGAAGCTGTTCGAGGCCGAGCAGTTCGTCCACGCGCCGGTGGGCCGGCGATGACGCCGGCCGCGCTGCTCCCCGGGGTGAGCAACCACCTCCGGGCGTTCTTCGACCACATCGGGCCGCTCGGCGATGCGGCGATCGTCCTCGCGGTCGTCTCGCTGCTCGCCTACGGCGTGCTTCGCGCCGCGAGCCGAAGGAGCGCGAGCCTCTCCGAGCTCATCGAGCCCTACCACCTCGAGCAGCTCGCGGACGGCAGCCCGGCGCCGGCCACGGCGCCACAGCGCGTCGTCACGCTGCCCGGCCTCCGCCGCGCCTCGACCTCGATCGGCGAGGCCGCCGGCCGGACCCGGATCGGCGACAGGATGGCGATCCTGCTGCGGCGCGCGGACGTGCCGGTCACGCTCGGCGAGCTCGTCCTCGTCTGGAGCATCGGCACCGTTGTGCTCGTCGCGCTCGCCTACCTCGTCGCGCACCGCCTCGCGGCGGGGATCGTGCTCGCCGTGGTGCTCGCCGGTCCCCCGGTGGCCCTGAAGATCGCGATCAACCGGCGCGAGCGGAAGTTCGCCGAGCAGCTCCCCGACGTGCTGAAGCTCACCGCGTCGTCGCTGCGGGCGGGCTTCTCGTTCGCGCAGAGCCTCGACGGCGTCGTGCGCCAGATCAAGAAGCCCGCGCAGCGCGAGCTCCAGCAGGTGCTCTCGGAGATGCGCCTCGGCAAGGTCCTCGAGGACGCGCTCTGGGACGCGGCCATGCGCATCCAGAACCGCGACTTCACCGAGGCCGTGATGGCCGTGAGGATCCAGCAGGAGACGGGCGGCAACCTCGCGTCGCTGCTCGACGTGCTCGCGAACACGATGACGCAACGCGTCCGCATCCGCCGTGAGATCCGCACGCTGACCGCGGAGGGGCGCACGAGCGCGTACGTGCTCGGGCTGCTCCCGGTCGCGATCGGGCTGTTCATCTACTCCGCGAACCGCGCGTACATCTCGCAGCTGTTCCACACCTCGCCCGGCCGCATCGCGCTCATCGGCGGGGCCGTCCTCGAGTGCGTGGGATTCGCCTGGATGTACCGAATCGTGAAGATCGAGGTGTGACGTGCTCGTCCCCGTGATCGCCACCGTCTCGGCGCTGCTCCTCGTCGCCGTCGTGGCGTCCGCGGTGCGCGTGTCGCCGCGGCGCGCCGTGCGGGCGACGCTGCGCAACGCGGCCGCGCGGAGCGGGCCCGTCTCGGTCGAGCTTCGCCGGCCCGCGCAGGACGGCTCGCTCGTCGAGCGTCTCCTGCTCCCGGCCGCCCGGGCGCTCGCGAAGCCCGCGTGGGCGATCAGCCCGCCCGTCTACCGCGACAGCGTGCGGCGGCGCCTCACGCTCACGGGCAGGAGCGAGCAGGTCGACCTCGAGCGCTTCCTCGCGGGGCGCCTGCTCTCGATCGCGCTCATCCCCGTCGCCTTCTACCTCG
>Ga0307372_10010264_pt1 | contig 12726 bp, 10 predicted proteins | sample OX1MG_FD_202533 | JGI IMG/M metagenome (GOLD analysis project Ga0307372, IMG submission 202533) | Soil microbial communities from Risofladan, Vaasa, Finland - OX-1 | ecosystem: Environmental > Terrestrial > Soil > Coastal area > Acid sulfate soil | place: Finland: Risofladan, Vaasa | collected...
CAGCGAGTGGATCGAAAGCAGGAGCGATAGATTTTGGAGCGTCTTTTTGTACCGGCGAAATAATTTACGTAATCGATGGTGACACGTTGCTTGAGAGGTCCGCCATAAGGGAGGCCACGAAATTCTTCCAATTCGATGAAACAATAGCAGTTTCGGGAAATGTTAGAATATTAGCCGGTGACGGCGACGTGAAGAATGTCTTGACGAAGTTGCAGTCCTACGAATACCTGCTTTCTCTTGAAATGGGCAGAAGGTATAACGCAATAACCGGCATGCTCACAATAATCTCGGGAGCTTTGGGCGGGTTCAGAAAACGAATAGTGCTGGAGCTCGGCCTCTTTGACAAAGACACGATTACGGAGGACTTTGATCTGACAATCAAGCTGAGAAAAACAGGAGGAAAAATATTCTTTTCCGCCGATAGCGTTGCGTGGACATACTGCCCTGCGACACTGAAGGTTTGGATCAGGCAAAGGAAAAGGTGGGCATTTGGACAGGTTGAGACTCTCCTGAAGCATAAGGATGCGTATGTGAACCAAAGGTTCGGGCTCGGTTTTAGAGCAGCTCTTTTTGACATGATTCTGATGGACATAATTTTACTCTTTGCAAGAACTTTCTGGATCGTTTACGTATTATTCGATTTTTCGGCAAATTATCTGTACGCGCTAATTTTAATTTCAATCGTCTACTTGGCCTCCGAGCTCCTCACAATCTTGAGTGCAATCGCTCTATCTCCTCGAAAGGGAGATCTTCGACTGGTGTATTTGCTTCCGGTCGTAGTGTTTGTGTATAGACCACTATATGGTTTTGTCAGAATGTACGCCTATTTCTTGAGAGCGTTAGGCAAAAAGTCTGGTTGGTAGAATGTCTACTTTAAACTGTAGCTCGGGTTGCGTGAGCAACTCAAAATATTAATAGCCTGAACCTTGGCTGTAGAGCAAAGGTATGATATCACTAGATCTTGCTCTACTTGTAGATACAATCAATGTTACATTTGCCCTCTGTGTCATTGTGTTCATCGTGATTGTTTCTAGGGTGTTTACGAGCGGCATATTTCGAAGGTTTTTTCTTTTCCTGAGAATAGCTGTAGCGTTTTATGCCCCGTATCTGGTTTTTCATTATTTCATGGAATACGGTCTTGTACTGGACGTAGGAATTTTCGTAAAACTTCTGAATACTGGTTTCGTGGGGTTTGCACTATGCGCATTCATGGCACTCTATACAGACTGGAAGAAAACAAATCTGGATTATCCCGTCCATCCACCCCAAAGCGCACAGAATCCTGGTGGAAACCAGTGACAAGCTCGCTCGCCCTTGACAAATCCGAGATATTTTCGGAATTGACATCCTATGATGGTAGCGGAGCAATTCTTCTCATTGGACCATTGGGCAGCGGCAAATCAACTTTTGCAATCCAGTTTGCAAACGCCAAGATAAAATCTGGAAGCGAGTGCATTTTTGTGCTCACAACATCTTCTACGGAAGCGCTATTTGAGATATCATCCCGCATTGGCGCGAATTTCTTCGAAGCTTCTAATGCGAAACTCACGATGATTGACTGCTATTCAGCTTCGTCCTCGTCATCAATAAGCATCCCACCCAACGCCACTCTACAAGATATCCTGAATGCAATCGATGAGGCCTCTCGTAGGAAGAACAATTATTTGCTGGTGATAGATGATATTTCTTCTCTAGTTGCCTATGCGCCTCCTGACGCATCTTTCAAATTCGTACAGACAATAGCCGCCAAAGTTCGAAGAGATAAATCACTGGCGCTGCTACTGCTCATACCTGGAGTCATAGATCAAAAGCTTGAAACACTTTCTCTTTCGATCAGCGAGGGATGTCTTGAAACAACAGTAGATGAAGCCGGCCAGAAGAAAGGAAGAGTGCGGATGCTTAGAAGAAAGAATCTTCCTTCCAAATGGTTTGAGTTTGAGATAAAAGAAGGAGGTATTTTCCTTGTAGATGAGAGCTCGGAATTAGAATCGTTGGTAATTCGAGACTTGGGAAATTCCCCAAGAGTCTATCCAAACGAGCTAGCTAGAAAAATTGGCACGAAGACAGAATTGGTCGAAGCGATACTACTCGACCTCACACATCGAGGAATCGTCATCGCCAGCGAAGAGGAATTGCGAATGAGCTGTCCCAAATGCAATTCGCCCGATATTGAAACGGTAGGCATGTGTTCTAAATGCTCATCAAAGAATTTCGGCGAGACTACCCTTATCGAGCATTACTCTTGCGGCAATGTGAGTCCTGAATCTACTTATCAGAACGACATTTGCCCCAAATGCAGAAAAACGATCAAACTCGTTGGTGTAGACTACAGGAGAAGGGAAAAGCAGTATTGGTGTAGAGATTGCAATGAAATTTTCTCAGAACCCAAAAAGGAATACATTTGCAGTAATTGCGGCTCAATATTGCAATCTTCGAGTGTAAAGTGGCTAAAATCGCACACATACGGACTCGCAACGGATCAGGTCAAAAACAAAGCTTGAGTCATTGTGTATAGTATATTTGCATGCCTCCTCACGAGAACATAGTCTTCAAAGCGCGTCGTAAATACTCGTTCTTTGCAGCTGATATCTTATTTCCTTGTTTGGTCATATCTTCAAGGTTTACAAATTGGCTGTGAATATGGAAGTGGCTCAAAACTGATTGTGTAATATTGCTAGGGAGAGATCTTTCTGTTCAGCCGGTCGGGTGCAGTCAGGATCTCGGCTTTCTACGGTAGACAACCGGAAAATAAAAAGTACAGAGCGCATCTGAATCAGATTCTCAGCCTTTCAAAGAGACGCTCGCATGCTTGCTCTTAGACGGTTCGATTGTTTCCCATCGAACCAATTGCACACCTCTGAGCTGGCCACTTCTTCTCCAATTGCAGCTTGTTAAGACCAGATATCGGAATAGAAGATAGATGTGGCGGGACATTATGCTCCGTGCTGAAATTACCTAGTATTGATAGATCAACGCCATGACCGTGGCCAGCATGATACTGTCTGCTCTCTGGTATTTCTCTACTTGAAATTCAAGATGAGCTCGATTGGCTTCGAATACGCTTGAAGATCGCACTTGTTCAATCCCATGAACTCGGATCGCCAGATCCTCTGAAGAATCCTATTGCGGCTAAAACTACAAAAAAAACGAAAACTCCACCATAGTTCAAGAACCAGCAATTTGGGTGACCAGGTGTAAATGTTTTCATCGGAGCAATACATGAATCAGCACTAACTCTTTCTCCCCACCAAGGAAAGGGAGACATGCTGTAAGGTATATGAAGAACCAATTCCTCAATCCAAGTGAAGACTACCACATCGAGAAATACAGATATTGATCCAATAATTCCAATGAGGAAAATGAAACTTACTATTCCCTTCTTCACTCCCAATCTATCTATTCTCCAAATGATCAATCCTATGAAAGAGAGAAGTGAGAATAGATAAAAGAGATCATCCCAAGAAAGAGACGATTTATAACTACTACAATCTGGAGGACTCACGAACTTGAAGTAAGTAATAGGGCATGTTCCTGGAATGTACGCTCCATTTGGAATTGTAACTTGAATAAAGAAGAAGACAACGATTGCAAGAGCCATCCCAAAGATAAAGGTTAGAAGACCAATCCAGGATAAAATTTTCATACCTTACAAATCCTATGAAAGAATCCGTTTTGATGAAAGATGTCTCACAGCAAAGCACGAGTCTTGTAAAATCATCTGAGATTTCGACCCATCCCTTACACCAGTCGTACTTAGACTGGTTCGTTGTCAAGAGAAGAGACGGTATTCCCAAGTCTACTCAAGACTAATTTCCAGAACACCAACAACCAAAGGAGCGTCAGAATTGTACCTCCGTAGTTATGGAAGAGCAACGCCTGCATGTATCCGACTCGGTAGGACAGAAGGACGATTAATGAGATTCTCAGGATGTTCAGCAAGAAGATGCTGAAAACTCCTGCAAGCAGTAGCATTACACGCGCCGCTCTTCCGCTGACATTCTGAAGTCCGATTACCGCGCTAACCCCAAAAAGAACGAAGCTCTGCCAACCGACACAGTTCCAACCAATAAGGGCCACGACCGGTAGTGAGGTCCCGGAGACCCACAACAGATTGCCTGCCGAGCCAGCCGGCAATGAAAGAGTTCTTAGGAGGAAAGCGGCTCCCTGACCCTCATAGGGAACTATGACGGAAATCAACACTTGGAGGTGTGTCGCGATTGCCGCGGAGGTCAGTAGAGCGTTGATTGTGGTCGCTAAGGGCAGAGTGAGGAGTAGAAGGCCAGCCGAAGCGATCAGGAAGCCGACGACCCTGAAGTCCTTCTGCGCGCCACCAGGATATGACCTGATTCGCAATGAGGGCAACGCTACGACTGCAGGACTGGCAAGAATAGCGGCCATTCCTGCGAGAGGGGCAAGAATTATTGCGTTCTCCGGGACTAGGACAGGGAAGAAGACAAAACTCTCGTACTGCTGAGAGCCGAAGAGGATTTTGGGTGGAGATGGACCGGGGGCCCAGATCGTGAAAAGAAGTGTCTCTCCTTTGTTGATTGCCTGGTTCTGTGCCACGCTCCCCCATGTAACATTGTACTGGCGAGGGTTCACATCCTTAGCAAGTGAGATTGCTAGGAAATTGCTTGCGCCCGATATGCTACTGACAGTGTTCGAAGCCGGGTTGTAGATCTCGACCTCAATGTTGACCGTGCCTCCCTTTGGTGATTCAATCCAGAGACTGGCACCAAGGGACGATCCGGCCGGGATGTTTGTATTTTGGCTTGCTGGGTCGCTGAAGAACATTGGTCCTCCGGAGCTGGTGGACGCAACAGAGTCTGTTGTCACCGTCAGGAGGGGTGGAACTAAGTGCATCATCAAATAAGGTCCTGTCGGGCCGAAAGGTTGGTATGCAAGCGGCGCAGATTGAGGGTAGAAGTAGTACGCCGGCATCCCGCTTTGCGCACTACTTGTGCTGTAGCCCGCCAAAGGAACAAGAAGAATAGCTAGGACTGCGCATACACCAGCCAGCATCCAAACTCTATTGGAACGCCCTGTCGGCCGATTCGCTCTGACAGGGGGGAGAAGGTTCGGAATCGCTTTCCTCGGCTCCAGCTTGGGGAGGAATCCCTTCAGTTTCCCGGTCTTAAGCGTCCTTACCCAACTCCCTTCTTCAGACTCCAAGAGTCCCTTCAGAGAGGCGTACGCTTGATAGGGAGCCAACGCATAGGTGAGGAGGATTTGCGACAGGATGCCTGACATGTCTGCTTTCACCCTTTTCTCGAAATAGAGGCCTCCAGCTGTCATGAAAGGAAACGCGATCAGATTTGTCAGTATGAGAGACCAACCAAACTGGGCCGTCCAGAACGGGAGCCTCACGTTTAGCGACTCAGCCACGAACCAGCACACCGTGCCGAGTATCAGAAAGGCTGATTGGAAGTAGTAGAGGCTGAAGTATGCAAACTCGGCCTTCTCCCTGAGCGTCAGTTCAGACGAGTGGATGACGTTAACAAATTGCTTCTTGACATTGAAAGTATGTCCTTCCGCCCACCTCATCCTCTGCCTGATTAACAAAGGTAGTCTGGATGGACACTCGCCCGGTGCTTCAACTAGGGGTGTATAGAAGACCTTGTATCCGTCCACGTACATCCTGAGTGTCAAGTTCCAGTCTTCGGTGATGCTTTTCGACCAACCGTACTTCTTGAGCACCTCCGCCCGAATCATGAAGACGCTCCCGGCTACCATCTTCATCAGTCCGGCCATCTGTTCGAAAGGTCTCTCTATCATGTAGGACCCACTAAACTCGGTTGAAACGCCTCGGGTCAACCAGTTTTCATGCCGGTTCAATACGTGCCTCTGGTAACCTTGAATGGCCGCCACTTTCGCCATTGATGAGCCGTTTCCGTTGCCGTTCTCAAAATAAGAAATGAACAACTTCAGCGTGGCGGGCGGAGGAACGAAATCCGCGTCGAACACAACGACGTACTTTGCATCCGGGTCAGTCTGTCGAAGGGCTTCCCTCAAGGCTCCTCCTTTGAAGCCAGTCCTCGCGGCCCTGTGAATTATCTTGAAACGCGGATTCCCCTTCCAGGCCTCGAGCTTGGAGGTCGTCGCATCATTCGAATCGTCAACGACGATAACTTCGTAGTTCGGGTAGTCAAAGCTCGAACATGAGGTTAGTAGCCTAGTCACAACGTTCTTCTCGTTATAGAGGGAGAGATGCACTGAGACGAGAGGATAGGCAACCCCGTCATGATTGTGGATCTCCGGTAAGGGCTTTGCGGAAAGAAGCACTGTTGCTGTAGCGATGTAATACCTCGCCGCATAGAAGAGGAAGAATATGCCAAAGCTTAGACCAGTGTATGCCATCCACAGTACTACCAAGGAGAAAGAAGGGAGTGGGCGAAGTAGAGCAACCGCTAATGCTACGGAGAAAATTCCAAGCAGGAACGCACACGTGCGCCAGCTTCTTGGTAACCTAATGTCTATCTGAGGATGGAATTTGACGTGGTTACTTATCGCAGTTGTAACAATCGACTAGTGCAGTTAAGATAATTTCGTTGTTTTGACTACGTGAGCGCTAATTGATCACTTTTCCATTTGGAGTATTGCGTTTCCTTCGTATCATTACGCCCTAATTCCATTTGAATCCTCTCCAAGAGTTCTTTTACATTAATAGCTTGCTGTCGAGGATTAGACTTGGGATAAATGGAGTCGTTGCTTTCATGCCGAGTCTGCGATGCGCGTCGTGGCCGCGCAGAAAAATTAAGCAGCGGCGCAAGTTCACACAAGTCCTTGGCAACTACTGTCAGCCAGTGGAAGATAGAGTCTTATCTGGTATTTGAATCAGAAACGAAGTCAGGCATCGCGGATGCTGGCTTACTTTTGCATAGAGAGCCTACTGCTCCCCAAATGCTATTCCACCCCTGAGGTAGAGCCAGGACGACGCGAAGGTGATCAACATCAAGGTAAGTGTCAGCAGCCAACCTGAGGCAAATATACGGAGTCCTGAAGAAAGATAGACTATCCCGGAGAGTAAAGGAACCGAGAGATAGGTTGTGGTCCGTAGCTGCTCGATGCGACCTCGCAATGGTGAACCAGCGAATATCAAGGATGAGAGACCGAGGAATCCAGTTGCCAAAAGGCCGCCAACCAAGAGAATCGCATAGATTCCGCCTACCGCTTCAGCGATGCTTCCGCTAAAGAGGAACAGCAAAAAAGCAAGAAGTGTCATCGGTAACAGTAGGGTTGCAAGCATTCTTGTCCTGGATACAACCGAGACAACGGCTGATCCGATAGCTCTTTTTCTCAACCTAATATCAACTTAGACATTAAGCAAAATGAGACCGAATGAAATCAGCGTAATACAGAAACTTGCTGTAACGATTAGAAGTCGTCGAGAGGATTTTCCCAGCAAAATTTACCTGAAAAAGATATGCTAAGAATTAAGTATAAAGGTCATATGTAACTGGCCTTCATAGTGACATTACATATTCCTCTGAACACCGTTCGCGCCCACGTGCAATGGATATCTTGTGATCTCGAATTTTATGACGGAAGCTGCGATCCAGGCAACAGGTCCGATGTCAGATATACCTAGTATTGATAGATCAACGGTTGGGAAATCGCTTCAATGCTCTGTGCAGACAATTGAGGAGCGAGTAGACGTTGATTAAGAGAACTCTTCCGTCCCATAGTTTCTATTACTTCAACCCAGAGTACGTCCCTGACTCCCTTCATGGCCCTGACTTGTTCAAGGAGATCGAGCAAAACACCGTTGTCTTTGACGAAGGCTTCAACGCGCAAATCGATGCTGTGTTCTCCTATGGTTCTAGAAACTGAGGTCACATCGACGCGTTTCAGAAGTTCCTTTGCAGTGTCGATAGTAGTCCCTCCTTCGGTGTATATCAGAAGGTCAATTCTCATATATCCAAACTTCGTTGGATCTAACGAGTAATTCTTCACAAGGTATGCTTCTTCCAATCTCTTGCGCCGCCTCTGCACGGTGCTCAGTGGAACCCCAAGTTGTTGGGATAATTCATGCGTGGTTATATTCCCCTCGGAATCCACGAGAAGCTTTAACATTTTCCTGTCTAATTGGGAAAGCTGCGTATACATATTCATTCGTTCAGGCGCATCGTTACTCATAGTCGCATCACTCAACGACTGCTATAGATTTACGATGGGCCTCTTAAATGTGGAACACGATCCTCAAATTTGAGGATCAGTTAGTCATACAAGCTGTGTCAGTGATGGAACAGTGGGATCCTCAAGGTGTTGTAGTGCGTAAATCCCCGTATGAGGTTTCACACCAAACATCAGGACAGTGCCATCTCTGACAAACAATTTTGCGTAGCTCGAACTCATTGAGAGTATTCGCGACCGGATGGGCGAATCCTTTGCCAGAAAGAGGATGTGCGCATCATGCGACTGCTGGAGAGTGATTATCTCTTGAGACGTTACCTCGAGCAGCGAGTCTAAATCCGAGGCGAATAGATTCTCTAGAGCGCTCACAGACTTTACGAGCAATACTGTCTTGTCAAATGATTTTTCTCGCAACCTTGTCGTTTCGTTGGTGACCACTTCATGGATCTCCTTGGGCGTAGCATTCTTTGGAAGATTCGCAGTCTTTACATCACTAGTTCTCAGTACGCTGAGAATGCTGAGGCGGTCTTTCATTGCAGGCGCGCCAACTCCCTGCGCAAGAATAGAATTAGTTAGCTCATCATTTGCACCCGGCAGCGGAAGAAGGATCGCGCTTCTTCCCATGGATAGAAAGTTGATGATTGGAGGTAGCTCGATCGCTCTGAGTGCGGGATACGGAACATTTTCATCATATTCGATTGCTAGAGTGCTTCCAGCGGCTATGCCCCCAAACAGCCTGTCCAAAGCACCACTTCCCAAAGAATAGGATTCGCCAATGTCTGGCCTCTGAGCAAACTTGCGCATCTTCGAGTAATCTGGAATGGCATAGGGTTCGAAGAAAGTGAATTTGCCCTCTAGGAGCGTAAAGATATACTTGTGTTGCGGTATCTTTGTCCCGCGCAGCTTGTGTATGATAAATTCTCGTACTGCTCGGTCTTGTTCTTCAGCCATCACAACCTCCAGGATCCCATCGACGAGATAGTCTATGGTCGTGGCGCCAGGTTCCTCACTCACAAAGATAAATTGAGCGCCGGAATTATGTGCAAGGGCCATCAGGGTCTTCTCGGCTCGCAGCCTTTCTGTATGCTCCATTTCCTTCGCAAGGGCATCCCAACTATCAAACACGATAGTTATCAAGTCCCGGGGCTCCGTCAGCCGCATGACAGAATCCAAGACTGTTGTCGAGTCCTCGAGCCTAATATCCAAGAACTTTTGATTGTTTATAGTCTGCTCCATAGCGGGTATGTGCGTCTTTAGGAGATCTTGCGGAACTCTTGAAGAAATGTAAGCGCCTTTTCCCTGGCCCGATGCCTTTAGAATTTCAAGTGCGACGGTTGTCTTGCCAGTGCCCGCGAGCCCCTTGATGAGCAACGTCCTGATGGGACTCTGCATGAATTGTTTCAAGCCCAGTACTGCTGCAATTCTTGTCTCTGCCAGATCTGAAGGCCCGGAACTAGCAGTGGCTTCAACGGCGTCTAGCTCAGCGCGAGGCCTTATTTCCGGGACTTCTTTAATGGGTATTTGCCTTCACATCCGTCTCTATCGCATGCATGGTAGCGTTGAAATCAAATGTACCTTCTATGTTCAAGAGGTCTAGCGACCACTTCAGGCTTATTGCAAGCTCCTTAACAATCGCTCTTTCCAGCGATAGGGCCCCTTGTGCGCCGAAAAGCGCGATCAACTTTTTGTGGAATTCAGCTGGGTTGGGGAGATCATCAGCCATCTTCGTATGAAACAAGACAGCCGTCGTCCCACTCTCGCCCAAGACCCGGTCCAATCCACTGTGTACTGCACTAGAAAATATGATTGCGAAGTCTTCTCTCGCCGAACGATTCGAAGATGAAATCAAATATTAGGCGCACTCTGTGATATGTGATGAACTAGCTATATACAGATTCTTATTCACCTGCAGAGACCCTTGGAAAAAATTACCATCGAGGATGCGCTTTCCGCGATAGAGCAATTTTGTCATTCAAACTGCTGGAACAAATTTTAGGCGTCTATTGAAGTTGTCTTGGGTGATTCAGGGCCATATTTCGTGGCTTTGCGATAAAACTGCAGAAATACGATTCCGGTTATCAGTAACAGGACTTGATATGCGGCGATCCTCCACAACACAATAGCCGCCCATGAAGAAAACCCATAGACTGAAAATAGAAAAGACTGCATGGAGAGCTCTTGGATTGCCGCACCTCCTATGGATATGGGGATTTGTGCAATGGTGCCCACACCAAAGGTTGCAAGAGTCGCAGAGAACAAATCGATCTTCAACCCAGCCGCGTTGAGCACAAGCCATAGCGCTGTGCCCGCTAGGAAATCCTCAATGATTGTTAGGCCAACGGCTTTGAACACTACGGGCAGATTGTCTTTCCTAGCAATTGCGCGTGCAGAAACTGAAAAATTGTGGGAGCCAACGACAGCGCGGAGGTAGAGTGCATTTGCTCTTGGTCCTCCTACCAAGAATGAGGCAATGGTGAATACGCCGTGGGGAACCTTGATGCCTCGAAGAGCCGGCACGATGAAAACAACAGTGTACCCAGCAATCAAAACTACCGCTATTACTGCAATTGTTGAACCTATGGCTACTGCTCCCCGAGTTATTGCGTACCCTGCAGCAATGAGCGCTATGCCAGCTCCGACGTAAACTTCTATCAGGACCTCAAAATAGCCAATTGAGACTGACCTGCCGCCTTCCACTCCCTTATGTGACAACCAAGCAGTGCGTATGAAGACACCCATGCTCGTTGCTGGCGTCGAGAGCGATACGAATTCGCTCGCAACCCTGGTAAGTGCCAATCCACCAAGATCGGGTTTCGGATCGCCAGCTAGACCAAGTGTTATCACTCTGAACCGTAGTATCTGCACCAGTAATCTAGCTGCAGACGCAGCTGCTGCAAGTCCAAATGCCAGATACCCAAGCTTGGTAAGATCTGAAAGAGTCACTCCCGAGAAAAAGGAAATACCTATGACAACGGAAGTGGTGAGAACAAGTCCCAGAGCTACCCATTTCTTAACCGATTTGGGTAGTTGAAATTCGTCGGTCGGTTTTTCGGTCAAGCCCGGAAGCAATTCCTCGATGATTCCGTAACGATTGCTACGTTTTTGTGCATTTCTCGAAAGACTATGAACCCCTTTGCCTACTTGGAACCTGCCTTAAACTCGATCTTTTGCCATCTTCACAATGAGAAGGGCATTCAGGCTTGTGCAACCGCAATAGATTACCCCCTAGATTCCTTTGGTCATTCTAGATTGAAATTCGATCAATACGTCTCATCATTTATGTGCTGATTTGAACAGCTCGTTTTCATAGCAGGTAGACATTTTGTCAAATAGATGTTTAGAAAGGCATGAGCACTTCACAGAGAATGAGAAACAGCGTAAACGCGTCTATCAAGAGTACTGAAGAATTCATCGAAAGCACGAAAAAATCCTTGCAAAAGGAACTCTCCAAGAGAGCCCCTAAAATTCAACATGACTTGGACAAATCTTTCGAGGAAGCCGGACGTGGGCTATCTAAAGCATTGAGCTCAATTGAGAAGAAGACAGATCGTGAGCAAGTGGATTTACTGAACGCTTACAAAAAGTTTCTCAAGAAACAGACTGCTTTTGTTGATGACAGAGTAAAGAAGATAAGAAAAGGCTGACTTGAGTTCGCTTAACTATCTTCAAACCTGATAAGCATGGGCAGCTCAGACAATGGATCTGTTCTGGACTATGGCCGCTTCCGGTGCTGTAGAATCAAGGTTGCGCATAACATTTGGGCTGAGCAGGAAACCTTTTCGGCCGTGAGTCCAATGGTGTCGAATCTGTGAACCGCTGAATTACGAATTCCCTTTCTTTCGCAAGCTATCGGGCTTCCAAATCAATTTGCATGGTCTTTGTGAAATCAAAGGTCAAGTTTTTGTCTAGATTTGCGCGGCTTTCGTATATAGTACGCAACGCCCATAACAGGACAGTGAAGTATTGTGACAACAACAATAACAGAAAAAGTAACAGACATGAGAAAGAATGCGGGCGAAAACCTGCAACAGAGCTCCGAGAAGCTAAACGAGTCGCTAGAAAGTGTAAAGGAACAGCTACTTACTTATGGCATTCAAATTCAAGAATATTTGGGCAAGGTAGATGCTAACATCGATGGATACAAATTTTCAATAGAGAAACAAGGTGACGGGCTGTTGATCGATATTGCCTTCAGGGCTATGGTTCACCCGAGAACTTCGAATATCACAAAGTAGATTGTGAATCATGCTCTCCTTATTGAAAAGAAGAAACGGCAACGCTGGAATAGGAACTGGAGGAGCCATAATTGTTGTTGTGGTAGTAATTATTGTTCTAGCCTATTTCGGATTCGCGGGGTTACACCTCTAGCCTCGTGGACTCCCCGCTGAAGATATCGCGGAGATCCTCAACCATGACTCCTCCTTTTTCGAAGTCATGGATATTGGTTTGAAACTTGATGTGATGAGCTTTGAAACTTAGTAGTTCCGATGCAGTCGAGATCCAAAAGCTCTCGGCTTCGCCATCTTTCTTGAAGTTGGCTGATTCGATTCTCCAGAATGTGGATCGTGATACCTTGGCCGAGTTTCTCGCAGG
>Ga0307372_10010265_pt1 | contig 12726 bp, 10 predicted proteins | sample OX1MG_FD_202533 | JGI IMG/M metagenome (GOLD analysis project Ga0307372, IMG submission 202533) | Soil microbial communities from Risofladan, Vaasa, Finland - OX-1 | ecosystem: Environmental > Terrestrial > Soil > Coastal area > Acid sulfate soil | place: Finland: Risofladan, Vaasa | collected...
CCATGGATGATGCCACCCCCTAAACTGGCGCCCGCAGACAGCGTGCCGGCTTAGCTCAGTTGGTAGAGCAACCGCCTTGTAAGCGGTAGGTCCTCAGTTCAAATCTGAGAGCCGGCACCATTTAAGCATCCAAGCGAGTCCATCGAAGCCCACTAACCACGTGTGTTTTCTAATGGCAAGCATCCGTGAGAGTTCACGGGAATCCATTGACATACCGATTGCACTACAGAAGAAGCCCCTGCTGCTGACAGCATTCGCCAATGGCCGTCGGATGCCAGTGGCTGCCTTTGGGCGGGCTGTTTCGAATTGTCAGAGGCGCCAAAGGTGCGGAGAACATAAAGGATATAAAGTGCCGCAATGACTGCGGCCAAGCGATTGGGTGCCGCTTCGAATAAAGAAAGAGGGCCACTCATGGGGCGTCAAAAAAAAGGCAGTGGTGAGAGCAACGGCTCCGCCGCAAATCTGGGCTTCGAGGCTAAGCTCTGGCTCGCCGCCGACAAGCTTCGCAACAACATGGACGCGGCGGAATACAAGCACGTCGTCCTCGGCCTGATCTTCCTCAAATACATTTCCGACACCTTCGAGGATTACCACGCCAGGCTAGCCGGCGGTGAGGGCGACTACGCGGGTGCGAACCCCGAGGACCAGGACGAATACAAAGCCGAGAACGTCTTCTGGGTGCCGAAGGAAGCCCGCTGGTCCCACCTCCAGGCCAGCGCCAAGCAGCCCACCATCGGCAAGATCGTGGACGATGCCATGGTCGCCATCGAGCGCGACAACCCGCGCCTCAAGGGCGTCCTGCCCAAGGACTATGCCCGCCCCGGCCTCGACAAGCACCGCCTTGGCGAACTTATCGACCTCATCGCCACCATCAGCCTCACTGCCGCCAGCGAGGACCCGGGAAATGGTGACCGGAGTCACCGCTCCGTCGATCTGCTCGGCCGCGTCTACGAGTATTTCCTCACCCGCTTTGCCAGCGCCGAAGGCAAGAACGGCGGCCAGTTCTACACCCCGTCCTGTGTCGTGCGGCTCCTCGTCGAAATGCTCGCTCCGCACGCCAACTCCCGCATCTACGACCCCTGCTGCGGCTCCGGCGGCATGTTCGTGCAGTCCGAGAAATTCATCGAAGCCCACGGCGGCCAGCGCGACCAGGTCGCCATCTACGGCCAGGAGAGCAACGCCACCACCCGCCGCCTCGCCGTCATGAACCTCGCCATCCGCGGCTTCAGCGCCGACTTCGGCCCCGAGCACGCCGACACCTTCCGCCGAGACCTGCATCCCGACCTGCGCGCCGACTACGTCCTCGCCAACCCGCCCTTCAACGACTCCGACTGGTTCCGCAAAGACGACGATGTGCGCTGGCAGTTCGGCGTCCCGCCCAAGGGCAACGCCAACTTCGCCTGGGTGCAGCACTTCATCCACCACCTCGCGCCGCAAGGCATGGCCGGCTTCGTCCTCGCCAACGGCAGCATGTCTTCCAACCAGTCCGGCGAAGGCGACATCCGCCGCGCCCTCATCGAAGCCGACCTGGTGGATTGCATGGTCGCGCTGCCCGGCCAGCTCTTCTACAGCACGCAGATCCCCGTCTGCCTCTGGTTTCTCGCGAAAAACAAAAACGCCGACGCCAAGCGCGGCTTCCGCGACCGTCGCCAGCAAACCCTCTTCATCGACGCCCGCAAACTCGGCACCCTCATCGACCGCGTCCACCGCGAGCTGACTGACGCCGACCTTCAGAAAATCACCGGCACCTATTACCACTGGCGGGGAGACAGGGTTGATGCTGCGGACGCTGGCCACTACGAAGACATCGCCGGCTTCTGCAAATCCGCCACCACCGCCGAAATCGCTGCGCACGGTCACGTGCTCACGCCCGGCCGCTATGTCGGTGCTGAGGCAGTCGAAGACGACGGTGACCCCTTCGAGGAGAAGATGCCGCGCCTCGTCGCCGAACTGCACGCCCAATTCGCCGAGTCTTTGAGGCTGGAGCAGGCCATCAAAGCAAATTTGAAAGGGCTGGGTTATGGCGGGTGATCTCATCAACGGAGAAATTCCCGACCATTGGGAGTTCACGACGCTTGGTGACATTTGCCAACGCGGAGGCGGCAACATTCAAACCGGACCGTTCGGTAGCCAGCTTCACGCTTCGGATTATGTGCCCGTCGGCGTCCCGTCCATCATGCCGACCAACATCGGAGAAAACCGAATCGTTGAAGATGGAATCGTGCGCATCACCGAGGAGGACGCCAATCGTTTGGGCCAGCACCGCCTGAGAGCGGGCGACATTATTTACAGCCGTCGTGGTGATGTTGAGAAGCGGGCGCTCATCAGAGAACGCGAAGAAGGTTGGTTCTGCGGCACAGGATGCTTGAAGGTCCGTCTTGGCAGCGGTGTCGTTGACCCGCTGTTTACTTCGCTGTTTCTCGGTCATCCCGCCATCAGGGAATGGATTGTTCGTCATGCCGTCGGCGCGACGATGCCGAACCTGAACACGACCATCATGAGCGCGGTGCCTTTCGCGCTCCCACCCCTCGCCGAGCAAAAAGCCATCGCGGCGGGGCTTGGGGCGCTGGACGACAAGATCGAGTTGAACCGGCGGATGAACGCGACGCTGGAGGCGATGGCGCGGGCGCTGTTCCAGAGCTGGTTCGTGGATTTCGACCCCGTCCGCGCCAAACTCGACTGCCGCCTCCCCGCCGCCCTCGACCCAGTCACCGCCGCCCTGTTCCCGGACTTATTTCAGGATTCCGAAATCGGCCCTATTCCGAGCGGCTGGACGGCAGGCAAACTCGGCGACATAGGCACGAACTCGCGACGCGGCGTCCAGCCCAGCGACATCGCGCCGAACACACCCTACATCGCCTTGGAACACATGCCGCGCCGCTGCATCGCGCTCGGCAATTGGGACGACTCCGCCGACGTGGCGAGCAGCAAGTCCTCATTCAAGAAAGGCGAAATCCTCTTCGGCAAGCTGCGGCCCTACTTCCACAAAGTCGGCGTTGCCCCGTTCGATGGCGTCTGCTCTACCGACATCCTCGTCCTCGCACCGAAAAGCCCCGAGTGGTTCGGTTTCCTCCTCGGTCACGCAAGCAGCGACGAACTGATTCAATTCACCGACCTCGCCTCCACCGGAACCAAGATGCCGCGCACGAACTGGAGCGACGTTAGTTCCTTCAAAGTCACGCTCCCGCCGAAGCCCATCAGCGCCGCCTTCACGCGCATCATCCAACCGATGGCCGACCTCATCCACGCCAACCTCCACCAATCCCGCACGCTCGCCACCTTGCGTGACACGCTGCTGCCGAAGCTGCTAAGCGGCGAGTTGAGCGTGGATCGCCAAATTTCTAGCCAAGCCCGATAGCCATGAAGATTTCCAACATCCTTGAGAAGATCGACGAGAACCAGCTGTTCGTTCCCGCCTTCCAGCGTGAATACGTTTGGAAGCGCGACGACGCCAAGCAACTCATCGACTCCCTCATCAAGGAATACCCGACGGGCACGATGCTCACTTGGGAGACGGCCAACCCGCCCGAGTTGAAGGGACCGCACAAATACAACGAGAAGCAGGGTGCGGTGAAGTTGCTGCTCGATGGCCAGCAGCGGGTGACAACCCTCTACATGCTGATTCGTGGCGTGATTCCGCCGTATTACACCGCCCCGGAAATCATGAACGACACGCGCGACCTTTTCGTGCAGTTGGAGACGCTGGAGCTTTCCTATTACATGAAGACGCGGATGGAGAACAATCCGCTCTGGCAGAACATTACACATGTCTTCCAGCGGAAGATTCGCGCCCGTGATGTGGTGCACACGTTGCAAGAGAAGGGCGAAACTGTCACGCGCCAGCGTGAAGACCGGATCGACGACAACACGCGAGCCATCGAGAACATCCTCGCCCGTGAGTTTCCCGAACAGACGATTCCGGTGAAGGCCAGCATTCGCGAGGCAATTGACATCTTCTACAAGGTCAATGCTAGCGGCGTTGCCCTTACCGACGCGGAGTTGGCACTGGCCCAAATTTCCGGCTACTGGCCGCAGGCCCGCGACCGTTTCAAGGCGAAGCTCGCGGCGTTGGAGAAGGAGGGTTATGTCTTCAAGCTGGATTTCATCGTCTATGTGCTTCTCGGCTGCCTATATCACATGGGCTCGGACATGCGGAAGCTTCATGATGCGTCGAACGACGAGAAAATCCGGAACGCGTGGGACCGATTGGAAAGCCAGGTGCTTGACTACGTGGTGAACCTGATGCGGACCAACGCGTTCGTGGATCACACGGCGGAGATCAATTCCCCCTACGCGCTCGTTCCGATCATCATTTATTGCTTCGACAAGAACGGCACCCATCTGACGGACGCGGAGATTCGGAAGCTGGTGAAGTGGTTTTTTTACTCGCAGGTGCGGACGCGCTATGTGAGCCAGTTGCCACAGAAGCTCGACCGCGACTTGCGGACCGTCGCGGAATCACCTCAACCTTTTGATGCACTGCTCCAAGTGATCGCGGAGGAGAGCCGGTTGGAAATTCTGCCTGCTGAGTTTGTGGGCCGTGCCATCCAGCATCCACTTTTCAGTATGGTGCGTTGGTATATCAAGAGTCGCGGTGCGGTTTGCTTCACCACCGGGATGAGCTTGCGAAAGAACATGGGGGCCCAATACCAGTTAGAGCGGGACCACATCTTTCCCTACTCGAAGCTGAAGGAGGCGGGTTACGGGGCGGATAACCGCGTCAAGTATGCACTGGCGCAGGAATTGACCAATCGCGCCATCCTCACAAAAGTTGCAAACCGCACCAAATCAGCCACGCACGCCGCAGACTACCTCGCAGAGGTGAAGGAGAAGTTTCCCAAGGCTCTTGGCCTTCAGTGTATTCCCGAGGATCCTGAGCTTTGGAAAATCGAGAACTACGAGCAGTTTCTCGAAGAACGCCGCAAGATGCTGGCTAAAAATCTGAATGAATTTCTGGAGAAAATCACAGCTACCGAAGAAACGGTCGCGCCTGTTTCGCTGGAGGATTTGATTGCGGAAGGCGAAAGCGACGAGATGGAGTTCAAGTCCACTCTGCGCTGGGACATCAAGGAAGGGGCCACAAACAAGAAACTAGAAGAGGTCATCATGAAGACCGTGGCCGCATTCGCCAATTCGCAGGGTGGCACCTTGCTCATCGGGGTGGCAGATGACGGCGAGGTCCTCGGTCTAGAATCCGACTATCACTCCCTAGGCAACGTAGACAGTGACAAATTTGAATTGCATCTCCGCAATCTGCTGAACCAACAGTTTGGTGCCGGATTCGTGACGAGCAAGGTCGTTATCAAATTCCACGAGATTGGAGAAAACGAAGTCTGCCAGATTGAAACAGCGCCCGCGAAGGGGCCAGTGATTCTGAAAGTGAAGGACAAGAACGGCCAACCATGCGAGAAGTTTTATGCGCGAAGCGGCAACTCCTCGCAGGAGATTCCGCTCAGCGAGATGGCCGCTTACATCAAAGAGCGCTTCCATTCGTGAGCCTCAACGAATCCATTGGTGGATACGCAACGGCGACCGCACCCTGACGGAGCTCGGCGGCAATCCGAACCTGCTGTGGAAGCATGAGGATAAAGGTGGGTTGGTAGTGATTGACCACAACTTGGCGTTTGATCACGAATTCTCGGTTGAGGCGTTCCGCACGAGCCATGTCTTTGCCGATGAGGTTCCTGCCGTATTCTCCGATTTTCTCGCACGGGACAGCTACAGCAAGCGGTTGCAGTCGGCACTCGGCGTCTGGAAGCAGGCTTGCGCTATGATTCCTTCTTCCTGGAACTTCGTGGATCCCCAGATGACGATCCCGAATAACTTTTCGCTTGATGACGCAATGAAGCTGCTGACGCGTTGTGATCAAAAGGAATTCTGGAATCTTGAATCATGAACATCGCCTGCCATTACGCCATTGTCCGCTTCATGCCGTTTATCGAGACGGGCGAGTTCGCCAACGTCGGCGTGGTGCTGTACGCGCCCAATGCCCACTACTTCGGCTTCAAGTTGCTGGTCAATCGCCACGCGCGAGTCACCAATTTTTTTGAACAATTGGATGGAAAAGTCTTCCGCTCAGCCATGGCGTCGTTCCGCGAAGAGCTGGAACGCACTACACAGATGTTCAAGCGCATTGGGACGGATCAGCGCCTCAAGGCGCTCGACCGGGACGCTGCCTCGGCCCTCTGGGGGGAGTTGGTCAAACCCAAGGCATCGACTCTGCGCGTCAGCGAGCCACGTATTGCCATGGCAACAGACGCGGCAATCCAGCTCAATGCGCTTTTCGAGTATTACGTCGAACGTAATTTTGTCACGCGTGAGTATCAGGAAAAAATGCTGGAGCGTGGTGTGCGCGGCTGGTTGCGCGAGGCAGAACTTCAAAATAAATTCCTGCCAGCACGCGTAGGCAATGAGGAGTATCACGCCCAATTCCCATTCGTAGAGCATCAGGGTGCGATGGCGGTCAAGGTGATCAAGCCGCTCAATCTTGCGTATCCCGAAACCTCAAAATTTCTTGATCACGGAGGTCAATGGATTTTTCGAGTGAATGCGTTGAATAAGCGAAACATGTTGCCGGCGAAGGTGCTCTTCGCCGTAGAAGGACCCGCTGATAGCACGGCCCGAGGCCGGGCGATGCGTGAAATTACGGATGCGCTCGAAGACGCTGGCGTAACCGTGATGCCTTATCGGGAGCGGCAGCGCGTCATTGAGTTCGCGCGTCATTAACTCGGCCGACGCTGGCAGGACGGCCTGTGCCGGCGCTCAACGTCATGAGTAAAAATACTCAGCACATTGAGTAATCCGTAAATGACTTATCAACGCTCCCAAGCTGCTGATCTGTCCGCACGCCTGCGCGAGCCACGCCGCTTTATCCAGGTGGTGGCAGGACCGCGTCAGGTGGGCAAGACCACACTGGTGCAGGAAGTGGTCGAGGCATTGGGCTGGCCCGCCCTTTTTGCCAGCGCCGACGAGCCGACGCTGCGCGGCACCGACTGGATCGACCAGCAATGGCAGGCGGCACGGCTGACCGCAAAGGACGCACCCGGTAACGAGGCGGTACTGGTGCTGGACGAGATCCAGAAGATTCCGGGGTGGTCGGAAACCGTCAAACGACTCTGGGACGAGGATACCAGAGCGAAACACTGCCGGGTGCGTCCGAGTTATTGGTTGTTTCAGTTGCAGATGGCCGGTAAACCTTGGCGATGAACGGCGGGTTGTGCCGCGCCAGAAAATCGAGAATACGGCTTTGCGTCGCGACGAAGGACTGGGCGAGTTGCGGGTAGGGAACCTTGCCGATTACAACCAATAAAGCCACTTGGTGCTGGACGACCGCTGCCAATTCATTGGGTTTGTAACGGATACGACCATCGTGAGTGATGGCCACCCAACCCTTCCGGCCTATGGTTTTCAGCCAGGTTTCGTCTGGGCAGTCGGGCGCAAAGTGATCTGCATGTCGTTCCACTTGCAAGCCAGCGGTGGAGAGAATTTCGGGGAAGCGTTTCCCTAAGTCGCGATCAGTAAAGAATGACGCGAGTCACGCCGCGCGCTCGTAGAGCACTGCCTCCTCGATTTCGCGCTCGCTCAGGTCATAGTCATTGGCGAGGTCGGCGGCGGTTTCGCCGGCATCAATCCTCTCGGCAATCGCGCCCGTACTGATGCCGCGGCTGATGATGACGGGACGGCCAAACGCAATCTGGGCATCAATGGCGATGGGACGATTATTCGCGGGCGTACTACTGGACGAGAAGGGGTAAAGCCGTACAGGAAATTTCCAGCTGTCCCACTCCACGCGCTCCAGGTGCTCGTTGAACATGTGCCGCATGGCGATTTGCCCGGATGCGGACAGCTCGATAAGTTGCCCGTAACGCTCGAGCAATAACTTGCCAGCGTCGGTGCGAAGTTCCGGGCTTAGCAGCAGGCGATCAATTTTCAGGGTCTTTTCCGAAAAGATTAGCGCTCGACGCAGGTCATCCATGGAAACGCCATGCTCGGTACGCAGTGAGCGCAGTACGTGGGCTTCGATCAGGTTCCAGAAGGACATCGTCGGTGGCTGCTGAACCGGCGGGTGAATCAGCGGGTGGAAGCGGGCAACACCGTCTGCCTTCGGGTAGTGGCGGCCCACAACCCAGGAACGAAGCGTGGCGCTCGCGACCTTGAGGTATCGAGCTCCCTCGGCCACGGTGTAGGCTGGCTGGTTTCTGATGTCGTTTTTCGCGGTGCTACCCATGTGGTATCTGTTTTGAGTGCGCTATTCTGAACTGGCTGGCAGCCTTCTGGCGAGGGCTGATGCATTGAGCCGTAACCCTCCGCGACTTAGACACCGGTTTCGATTCGAATGTTGCCACATTATAAGAATATGTTTTTGCTGGGGCTTGTCATTTAGGCTTGATCCGTGCCCAATCTGAATGAAGCCGCAGTTGAAGACGCTGTCCTGACGTGGCTTGGTGAGCTATGCGGTCGGGCACGGGCCGCATCTCGCGCCCGGTGAACCGGCGGCGGAGCGGGATTCGTTTGGCAAAGTGGTGCTGGTGGGTCGGTTGCGCGCGGCTATCCGGTGGCTGAATCCAACCATTCCCGAGGAGGCGCGGGAAGAGACGCTGCGTAAGGTGCTGCGGGTGGGCACGCCTTCGCTCACGCAGACGAACCGCCCCTTTCACCGGATGCGGCCCGACACGGTGCTGCCAAAGCTGCTGAGCGGGGAGTGGAGTATGGCGGTCGGCAACTATCCGAAATTGCCGGATAGTTCAAACCGAAGGAGGCAGGAACCATGAGCAAAGATTCCGAGACACCGCCGCCGGGGGGCCAGTTCTTCGTTTATCAGACGGAGGACGGAAAGCTGAAGATTGAGGTGCGGTTCGAGGGCGAGACCGTCTGGCTCACACAGCAGCATATGGCCGAGCTGTTCCAGACGACCAAGCAGAACGTCGGGCAGCACCTGAAAAGCATCTTTGCCGAGGGGGAGCTGGTCCAGGATTCAGTGGTAAAGGATTCCTTTACTACTGCCGCCGACGGGAAGAACTACGCGACCCGTTTCTACAATCTCGATGCCATTATTTCGGTGGGCTACCGGGTGAAGAGCGCGGTGGCCACCCGCTTCCGCATCTGGGCCACTCAGCGACTGCGGGAATACATTGTGAAAGGCTTCGTTCTCGATGATGAGCGGCTGAAGAATCCGGATCAGCCGTTTGACTATTTTGAGGAGTTGATGCGGCGGATTCAGGACATCCGCACCTCGGAGCGGCGGTTCTACCAAAAGATCACGGACATCTACGCGACGAGCATAGACTACGACCCCACGCAGGAGGTCAGCCTGCTGTTTTTCAAGACGGTCCACAACAAGGTGCATTGGGCCATCACCGGGCAGACGGCCGCCGAGATCGTCCACGGTCGGGTAGATGCGGCGAAGCCCAACCTGGGCCTGACAAACTGGCGGGGCGCGGTGATTCGCAAACAGGATGTCGCCATCGCCAAGAACTACCTGAGCGAGCCGGAACTGGCGGCTCTGAACAATCTCGTGGAGCAATATCTCATCTTCGCCCAAGGCCAGGCCATGCGCCGGGTGGCGATGCACATGACGGACTGGATCGAAAAGTTGAACGGGTTTCTGACTTTGAACGACCGCGACATCCTCACTCATGCCGGACGTATTTCGCACGAGGTGGCCCATGCCAAAGCCGAGCTGGAATACGACAAATTCAAGGCGCTCGCCGCCAGTGCTCCCCGCGCAGTGGACGCCGATTTCGAGCAGGCCACGAAGGATTTGAAGAAGCTTCCGAGGCCGAAGAAATCCAGGCCGCCGAAGAAATGAGCCTCAACGAATCCATCGTCGAAGACGCCGCCCTCGAATGGTTCGGAGCGCTGGGCTATTCCATCGGACACGGGCCGCATATAGCCCCCGGTGAACCAGCGGCGGAGCGGGATTCGTTTGGCCAGGTGGTGCTGGTGGAGCGCTTGCGCGAGGCCATCCGGCGGTTGAACCCGGCCATTCCTGACGAGGCGCGCGAGGAGGCTTTGCGCAAGCTGCTGCGGGTAGGCACGCCTTCGCTCACGCAGACCAACCGCGCGTTTCACCGGGTGCTGCGCGATGGCGTGCCGGTGGAGTATCCCCGGCCCGATGGCAGCATCGCGGGCGATCATGTGCGGCTGGTGGATTTTGTCGACGTGAGCGCGAACGACTGGCTGGCGGTGAACCAGTTCACGGTGATCGAGGGGCAGCACAACCGGCGGCCGGACATCGTGGTCTTCGTCAACGGCTTGCCGCTGGGCCTGATCGAACTGAAGAACGCGGCGGATGAGGACGCGACGATCTGGAGCGCCTGCGCGCAGCTTCAAACCTACAAAGCGGAAATTCCCAGTCTGCTGCACTACAACGCGGTGCTGGTGGTGAGCGATGGCCTGCAAGCGCGAATCGGCTCGCTGACGGCAAACCAGGAATGGTTCAAGGTCTGGCGCACGATTGATGGCGAAGGCGACGCGCCGAAGACGGCGCTGGAGCTGGAAGTGTTGGTGCGCGGGGTGTTTGAGCCGCGGCGCTTTCTCGACCTGCTTCAGCATTTCATCGTCTTCGAAGAAGACCCGGACCCGGGCGCGCTGCACAAGATCATCGCGGGCTATCACCAGTTCCACGCGGTGAATGCGGCGGTGGAGGAAACGGTGCGTGCCAGCGGCATGACGGAACCTCCGGGCATACGGGATTCCGCTTCCGGCCGCTATTGGGCGGGTCGCATGCACGGCGGCAAGCCGGGCGACCGTCGCGCGGGGGTGGTCTGGCATACCCAGGGCAGCGGCAAGAGTTTTTCCATGCTCTTCTACGCCGCGCGCGTCGTGCGGCATCCGGCGATGCAAAACCCGACGCTGGTGGTGCTGACCGACCGCAACGATCTCGACGATCAACTCTTCGGCCAGTTCCAGCGTTGCGCGGACATCCTCGGCCAGACGCCGGTGCAGGCCGCTAATCGCGAGAAGCTGCGCGAGCTGCTGGCCGTGGCAAGCGGCGGCGTGGTGTTCACCACGATTCAGAAATTTCTGCCCGAGAAGGGCGAGAAGATGCCCTGCCTGAGCGAGCGTCGGAACATCATCGTCATCGCCGACGAGGCGCATCGCAGCCAGTACGACCTCATCAACGGCCTCGCCCGGCACCTGCGCGACGCGCTGCCGCAGGCGTCCTTCATCGGCTTCACCGGCACGCCCATTGAGAAGACGGACGCGAACACGCGGGCGGTCTTTGGCGATTACATTTCCATCTACGACATCCAGCGCGCCGTCGCCGACAAGGCCACGGTGCCGATCTATTACGAGAGCCGCATCGCCAAGCTCGGTCTGAACGCTGCGGCTTTGCCCAGGATTGACGCGGAGTTCGAGGAGATCACCGAAGGCGAGGAGCTGACAAAGAAGGAAAAGCTCAAGACCAAGTGGGCCGCGCTGGAGGCGCTGGTGGGCGACCCGAAGCGCATCGCGCTCATTGCCGCCGATCTGGTGGCACATTTCGAAAAACGAGTGGAGGCGATGGACGGCAAGGCGATGATCGTTTGCATGAGCCGGCGCATCTGCGTGGACCTCTACAACGCGCTCATTGCGCTGCGCCCCGACTGGGCCAGCGCCAGCGGTGACGACGCCGAAGCCGAGAACGGCAAAGCCTGCGTGGTGAAAGTGGTGATGACCGGCAGCGCCGACGACGGGCCCGACTGGCAGCCGCACATCCGCAACAAGGACAAGCGCCGCAAGCTGGCAAACCGATTCAAGGCGAGCGACGACCCGTTTCGCATCGTGATCGTGCGCGACATGTGGCTGACCGGCTTTGATGCGCCTTGTCTGCACACCATGTATGCCGACAAGCCGATGCAGGGCCACGGACTGATGCAGGCCATCGCTCGCGTGAACCGCGTCTTCCGCGACAAGCCGGGCGGGCTGGTGGTGGATTATCTCGGCCTTGCCGATCAGCTCAAGCAGGCGCTGGCAAACTACACCGAGAGCGGCGGCAAGGGCGACCCGACCTACGACCAAAAGCAGGCCATTGCCGTCATGCTGGAGAAGCATGGCATTGCCTGCGACATGCTGCACCGCTTCAAGTGGGACAAGTGGACCAGCGGCAAGCCCGCCGAACGTCTCGCGCTCATCCCGGCCGGGCAGGAGCACATCCTCGAACAGGAGGACGGCAAGAAGCGCTGGGTGCAGGTGGTGACGGAGCTGTCGCAGGCATTCGCGCTCTGCGCCGCCAGCGATGCAGCCACGGAGATTCGCGATGACGTGAGTTTCTTCCAGGCCCTGCAAGCCGCGCTGAACAAGCAGATCACCAACAACCGCAAGACGCCGGAGCAAATCGACGCCGCCATCCGCCAGCTCGTGAGCAAGGCCATCACCACCGAAGGCCAGGTGATCGACGTCTTCACCGCTGCCGGGCTGCCCAAGCCGGACATTGGAATCCTGGATGAGCGCTTCCTCGCCGAGGTGCGAGGGCTGAAATTCAAGAACGTCGCCGCCGAGCTACTGGAGAAGCTGCTCAAGGACGAACTCAAGGTTCGCGCCAAACGCAACTTCGTCCAAAACCAAGTCTTCAGCGAGAAGCTCAAGAAGACGCTTAACGGCTCTTATGCAGAAGCATGAGGTAGAAAAGGGATAGTCGTCCGCTGCAGATCCTTGTAAAACGAAGGTTCTTGAAGCTTTCGGATACGAGGACACATGGGAACGACTATCCCAGCGGGGATTGTTGGCTTGCGCGGGCAAGTC
>Ga0307372_10010271_pt1 | contig 12716 bp, 11 predicted proteins | sample OX1MG_FD_202533 | JGI IMG/M metagenome (GOLD analysis project Ga0307372, IMG submission 202533) | Soil microbial communities from Risofladan, Vaasa, Finland - OX-1 | ecosystem: Environmental > Terrestrial > Soil > Coastal area > Acid sulfate soil | place: Finland: Risofladan, Vaasa | collected...
GACGGTACCGCGAACCTTCACCAGCCCGCGTGTTCCGAAGAACGCCGCCGAGTCCGGCATGACGACGTAGGTCCAGCCGCCCTTGCTCGGACTCTTCTGCAGTGCCGCGCTGAATTGCTTGTCCAATGCCGCCATCGCCTTATGCCACCTCGATGATTTCGAGACCGTTGCCGTCGTGGTCGCGGAAGGCGAACATCGGCGGTGTTCCGGGCCAGCGCAGCACGTCGCCGGCATCGATGCCGAGCGCGAGGAATTTGGCACGGGTCGCGTCGGCGTCGTGCGCCACAAGACGGATGCCGGTCTCGACACCCGCCGATAGACCGTTGTGCGCTCGGACGAGCGCGATCGTCGTAGCCGCGTCCGGCGGTGCGACTTCGATCCACCTGGTCCCTCCGCCCATCGGGACGTCGAGCCGCTTCTCGAACCCGAGCGTGTCGACGTAGAACGTCAACGCCTGCTCCTGGTCGACGACGGGAATTCCCACCGTGCGAATGTCCCTGACGCCCATCACCGCTCCTCCGCCGGTGCTGCATACATCAGCGATCCCGGGGTCGTCAGCATCTCGCCGGTTTCGATCCAGGTCTTGAGGCCGGAGAGGATCATCGGCCAGCCGCCGAAAAGCTGTGTGTTCGCTCCATCGCGAAGCTGGTCGTGCGTCACCGTGAGCCGGCACGAATCGCCGACGGGCTCGATCTCCCAAGTGACCCGAGTCGTGCCTTCACGCTGCACGTCCTCGCCCCAGAGGGCGCGAGCCGTCTGCACCAGCTTACGTGGCGGGTCGACCTCGATATTCTCCCCTTCGATCAGCGGACCGTCCGCACGCGGGTTGGTGACCTGATACGTCGACCCCGAAGCCCACGTCGACTCAATGCGATTGCCGAACTGAAACCTGGTGCGGATCTCGCTGTCGGTGATCGCCTCCCACAGGCGCTCCGGCGTGGTGCGAATGTAGATCTCGAAGACTTTCTCCATCGTCTGCTCCAATTGCTGTTTGATATCGCTGAGCGTTGCCACCCAGGGTTCGGCGTACTTGCTCACCCACCGGTCGTGGACGAGACGGATCGGGATCGGATTGAGGAAGTGCAGCTTTTCGCGGCCGCGACGCTTGGTAACGATGAGGCGCGCTTCCTCGAGGATCTGCAGATGCTTCATGACGCCGATGCGCGTCATCGGGTAATCGCCTGCCAGGGCGCGAAGTGTCTGGCCGTCCTCGCGATAGAGGCGATCCAGGAGGTCGCGGCGGGTGGGGTCGGCGAGTGCCCGAAAGACGTCATCCACCGCTGCAGCATAGGTAACCAATAGGTTACCTGTCAAGTGCGCTGCCCTACGCGGTGGAGGGATCCCTCCAGAGGTCGACGCCGCGTTCTACGGCATACCGGTCGATCTCGGCGAGCTCGTCGGCGGAGAAATCCAGGTGCTCGAGCGCGGCGATGTTCTGCTCGAGCTGACGGACACTGCTCGCACCGGTGAGCGCCGAGGTGACGCGCGGATCGCGAAGTGCCCAGGCGATTGCCATCTGCGCGAGGCTCTGGCCGCGACGCTCAGCGATCGCGCTGAGCGCACGCACATGCGCCAGGTTCTCATCGCTCAGCATATCGGGGCTCAGCGAGCTGTTCTCCCGAGCCCGCGAGTCCTCGGGGATCCCATTCAGGTAGCGGTCTGTGAGCAGCCCCTGGGCGTGCGGAGAGAACGCGATGCACCCGACACCCTCGTTGTCAAGGACATCGAGCAGGCCTTCTTCGATCCAGCGGTTGAGCATCGAGTACGACGGCTGATGAATGAGCAAAGGCGTGCCGAGCCGGCGGAGGATGGCAACCGCTGCAGCGGTCCGCTGATCGGAGTACGACGAGATACCGACATACAGCGCCTTGCCCTGCTGCACGGCGGTGTGGAGGGCGCCGAGCGATTCCTCGAGCGGGGTGCTGGAGTCGAAATGGTGGTGGTAGAAGATGTCGACGTAGTCGAGGCCCAGACGCAGCAGGCTCTGGTCGAGGCTGGCGAGCAGGTGCTTGCGCGATCCCAGGTCGCCGTAGGGACCGGGCCACATGTCCCACCCGGCTTTCGTCGAGATCACCAGTTCATCGCGATGAGCGCGGAAGTCCGACGCCAGGAAGCGCCCGAAGTTCGACTCAGCGCTGCCGTACGGCGGCCCGTAGTTATTCGCCAGATCGAAGTGCGTGATGCCCAGGTCGAACGCACGGCGCAGGATGGCGCGCTGTCCCTCGAACGATCGGTCGCCGCCGAAGTTGTGCCACAACCCGAGCGACAATGCGGGAAGCATGAGACCGCTGCGTCCGCAGCGGCGGTACTGCATCGATGCGTACCGGTGGGCGGCCGGGCGGTAGCTGTTGGCGTCGATCACAACGCCGCATTGTCGCTGATCGACGCCTTCGCGTTCATCGTCGTTCGCCGACACCCGTCCGTGGACGACCGGAGCCTCGCTGCTAGCATGCCGGGCGTGCTCTCCGGCCTGGCGCGACCGCTGTGAAGCCGCGTGGATCGCGCCCTGGCCTGCATCGACTGGGCATCGGGCGGATCGCGCTGCGACAGCTGTGGTCACGTCGTACGCCGGCGATTGCCGAGGGCGTGATCCTCGCGGCTGCGGCGACGCTCGTCGCCAGCGTCGTGCTGATCCAGAACAACATCACGGACCGGGGCCTTCGAAGCACGATCGTCGCGGCGGGCTCCACCGCCAATGTGATCATCGAGCAGGACGGCATCTCGCAACCGGCTGCGTACGATGCCTTCCAGCTACGCGCCGCCAAGCGCGTGCATGCGCAGCTCGGCAGCACCGTCATGCCTGGTGCTCAGTTCGGCGTGTCCCTGACACTCTCGGCCAAAACCCTCGACTGCACCGTTGAGGGGCCACCGGTCACGTGCAAGCTGTCGGTGGCGACGTACGGCGGGATCAGTGATCACGCGCATATCGTCACCGGCCGGTGGGCGACCGATGCGCGTGAGAGCGCTGACTGGGAGTTCACTGCCTCGGCGCAGGCCACCGACCAATCCGGCATCACGCTTCACATGAGCGTCGGCACTGAGTACTGCTTCCAGAACCTGGCCATCAGACGCAACGCGCCGGAGATCTGGTGCGGGCGACTCGTCGGGATGTGGCTGCCCAACAGCGTCGCCGACCCGTACTGGGCCGGCAACGTTCCTGACAGTGACGTTGTCGTCACGCACAACAGCTTCTTTCAGATCCTCGCTCAGATCCCGGACGCCGTCGGAGCGTCCGACCAGCAGTACAGCCCCGACACGACCGGCATCCGAGCGTCGGATGCAAACGAAATCGTGTCCGGGGTCAATCGACTCCGCGGCTACAGTCTTTCGAGCAACGGTGTGTTCGTTTCAGCGCTGGACTCCACCGTCAGTGGATTCCTCGCACGTCAGGATGCGTCCTCAGGACCGATTCTGGTGACGACGTTGGGCCTGCTCGTGGTCGCCCTGACCGCCATGGGCTTTGCGGCGGTGCACCTGCTGCAGACTCACGTCCCCCAGGTGGCGCTCTGGCGCGCCCGCGGTTGGTCGCGCACCCGGGTGTGGATCTTGCACAGCATGGAGTTCGGACTGCTCGCGGTGCTCGCAACGCCGCTTGCCATCGGTGCCTCGGCCGCGATCAGTTCGGCGGCCGCCGGTGCATCGTCGATGCCGGCAAACGGTATCTGGCAGCGCCTCTTCGACGCGGCGATCCCCACTGTCGCCGCCGAGGGCGCGTTCCTCGTTGTGCTGATCATCCTGGCTGGGACGTTCAGCGGCCCGGCGCTCTCAGCGCGACGGCAAACCCGCGCCGCAACGGCAGCGCGCAGTGCACTACGTCGGGCGCTCGACGTTGTCCTGCTCGCCGTCGGGGTCGGCATCCTCTGGTATGTCCACCAGGGCGGTATCGGGACGAATGAGGCGCAGAGCAGCGTCCTCGCCTTCGTCCTCTCGGCGATCGCCGTCGGGCTCATCGCCTCCCCATCGCTGCGACTTGTGGGAGTTGTCGGCCGTCTGCTCACGGTCAACCGCGCGGTCGGTGGACGGCTCGCCCGGTGGGAGATCGAACGTGACCCCAGACAGTACTCGCGCTTGAGCCTCCTCGTGATGCTCGCGGTCGCGGTGAGCGTGTTCGCCACCACATACATCAGTAGCGACAGGGCCGGCGCCATCGACCGCGCCGATTACCAGGTGGGCGCGAACATGCGCGCAACCTTCGCCACAACCGCAGGGCCCCCGCAAGTGGCGTCGCTCGCGGCAGCGCTGCCCGTCGGTGTTCGCGTCGCGCAGGTCTTTCGCGACACCGGCCGGCCAGGACAGACGGGGCTCGACGCAACCGTGCTCGGGATCCAGGGGACGAGCTTCTGGAACATCGCTTACTCGCGCGCCGACTTCGCAGCGCGATCGCTGCGTTCCCTCACCGCCACGATGAACACCGCGGATCCGGACGGGGTGACGGTGCCCGGCTCGCCGCACGCGCTCATGCTCTCGGTCGAGAGCTCCGGGGTGAGCGCTCGGATCGATGTGCAGATCAGCGACTCGACTGGTGACATACGAGACCTGAGGCTTGGCACCGTGGCAAACCCTGGGTGGAACGACCTGCGTGCGTCGCTCACCGCTGTGTCCGTTCCAATCCGCGTGCGCGCGATCACCATTTCGCCGACCGACATCGGCGTCGCCGGCGACATCGCGATCAGGAACCTGCGCACGGACTCCGGCGCCGTCGTCGAGTCCTTCGACATTGCAGACGGCTGGTGGGACGAAGCCTTCGCACCGAACCCATCAGCCCTGCCCGTCACCCCAACCTTTGTGCGCACGGACGAGGGTCAGCCCTCGGTGGACGTCCCCGTCAATAACGCGGAGGTGCTTGTCATGCCGCCCGCGTCGACACGGCCGTTGCCCGTGCTGATCGCGAGTCAGTCCATGGCCGACCTCGGCCTGAGTATCGGTCAACCGTTTCCGATTCACATCGAGACGGTGAACATAGAGGTGGTTGCTGTCGAATCCTTCGATGCGTTCCCGACGTACTACCCGGGAAGCGAGGACTTTCTTGTCGTGCCGATGTCCTCCCTGCTCAGCCGCATGGGCAGGCTCGGGGTTGTCAGCCCGTGGGCCGACGAGCTCTGGATGAGCGTCCCAAGCGGCGATGTCGCCGCGGCCACGGCAAAGGTGAACTCCGACCTTACGCTGTTGAACACCCAACTGATGACCAGCGCGCAGGCTCGCGCCACTGCGCTCAACGATCCGCTGCGCAGCGGGTTCGCCCAGGAGCTCGGCATCGGTGCCCTGATCGCGCTGCTCGTCGTGGTCATCAACTTCGCCATGCACTTCCTGGCCGCCGCACGGAACCGGACGACGCAATACGCGATCATGCGCGCCAACGGGGTCCCACAGTCGACGTTGCGGAACGCACTCATCGGGGAGCAGATTGCGGTGCTCATCAGCGGGTTGGTCGCCGGAACCGCGATCGGTCTTGCAGTCGCGTGGGCGGTGCTTCCCGTCTTCCATCTGGGGAATCAGCCCACAGATCTCATACCCCCATCGCTCTTCCACATCGACGCCCTCACGCTGATAGCAGTGGTCCTGGGCACGGGTGCGCTGTCGCTGTTGACGGGAGTGCTGGCTGCAGGTCGCGGCGCGCACGTGCATGTCTTAGCGGCGATTCGGGCGCTGACGTGACCGCCAGCATCGTCGACTGCGAAGGGCTCGTCCACATCTACAAGACGGCGAACCTCGAGGTGGTGGCCCTGCAGGGGCTCGACCTTCAGGTCGCGCCCGGCGAGATGGTGGCGATCGCGGGGCGCAGCGGCAGCGGAAAGACCACGCTGATGAACATCCTCGCCGGGCTGGAACGACCGAGCGCCGGCTCTGTGCACGTCGCCGGCCACGACCTGACGCGACTCGAAAGGGCCGAAGCGGAGGCGTACCGGCGGGAGGTGGTCGGCTACGTGCTGCAACGCGCACTCGGCAACCTCGTCCCGTACCTGAGCGCACTCGAGAATGTGCAAGCAGCAACCGTGACGGGTCCGCCGAAGGAGCGCGCATCCGCCGCTGCCGATCTCCTCCGCCGCTTCGGCCTCGGCGACCATCTCTCCAGACGGCCGGCCGAGCTCGCGGGACACCAGACCCAGCGGCTGGCACTGGCAACTGCGCTGGCCAATCGCCCGCGCCTCCTCCTCGCTGATGAGCCGACCGCCGAGCTCGACACGGGTGGAACCGTCGCGCTCCTCGGCGACCTCACCGAAGTGCTCCGGGAGGCGGCCACCGCTGCGGTCATCGTCACCCACGACACGCTCGTCGAGCAATACGTCGACCGCGTCGTGATGATCCGCGACGGTCGGACCAGCAGCGAGCGACGGTGGATCGAACGTGGCGGAGAGCTGGTCGACGATGAGCTGGCGATCATGGACCGTGCCGGCCGCATCCAACTGCCGCAGGCATACATCTCGCGGCTCGGCCTGACCGGTCGCGTACGCCTCCATCTCGAAGACGACCGCATCGTCATCCTCCCGTCTGCTGGAGACGACGGTGAGTGACCTCGTCGTCGCGAAAGACCTGACGCGCGAGTTCGTCGTCGGCGGAGAGCGGATCCGACCGGTGAACGGTGTCGACCTCACCGTGCGGGCGGGTGAGCTCGTCATGATCCTCGGCCGATCGGGTGCCGGAAAGACGGCGCTGCTCAGCCTGATCGGCGCGCTCGACGTCCCCGACAGCGGATCCATCACCGTGGCCGATGTTCACGTGGAGACGCTGGCAGGTCGCGATCGCGACCGTTTCCTCCAGGTGTCGGTGGGGTGGGTCTTTCAGACCGCCGGACTGGTGCCGATGCTCACCGCGCAGGAGAACGTCGAGCTGTCCCTTCGCGTCGCCGGCGTCGACCGGGACTCGATCGCATCGCGCGCAAGCGAGGCACTTGCCATGGTTGGACTTGAGGGCCGTTTCGCGCACACGGCCGCTGAGCTGTCGGGCGGTGAGCAGCATCGCGTCGCGCTCGCGCGAGCGGTCGCGAAGCGACCGACCATCGTGATTGCCGACGAACCCACCGCTCAGCTCGACAGCGAGACCGCGGCGGGGATCATCAGTCTGCTCAGCACGGTGGCGCAGTCTGGCACCGCGGTCCTCATGGCGACGCACGATCTTGGTGCGATTGCGTCGGCAGATCGGGTGATGGTCATGGAGGACGGCCGGCTCACCGCCTCGCAGCGCTGAAGTATCCGTGAGGACGCATTGGATGTGCCCCACGGCAGATCCGTGTACGGCCAGGTGCGCGAGGTCGCCGGTCCCGTTGACAACGGATCGGCGCTGCGCGTCGTTCATGCCGCAGCGGAGACATCCGATTCGACCCAGCCGTGCCCACTCCACCACCACAACTGGAGCGGTTGCGGTGCACCCTGGCTTGGCGGGGTCAGCGAACCAAAGATGAGGAACTGATCTTGGATGAGATCACTGGTTACCGCTTCAGGCTGAATCGGGAGATCCGACGCCGGCATCGGCGCCCATGCCGCTCCTCCCCATGTCCAGAGCTGGGGTGCGGGTGCTCCCGGTATCGTTCCGCAGAGCAACAGGCGGCCGCTGGATGGATCCAGGGCAACTCCCGCAGGTGCGGCGGAGATGTCGGCGGGCAGGTCGTGCCAGCTACTCCCGCGCCACTGCCACGTCGACGTCCCCGCACCGTTGGGCGGATTGGTCCCTACGAACAGCAGCGTGCGCGAGATCGGGTCGAAGGACATGCCGCGCCCGAACGCGCCGACCGGCAGGTCGCCCGCCGGTCGCAACACCCAATGATTTCGCGCCCAGACCCATGTCTGGCTGCCGGCGCTCATTGCCGCCGGTGTGACGAGCACCATTTGCGCGGCGGCCTCGTCCCACGCCATCAGGGACCCTTCGCCTGCCGGAGGACCACCCGACCCACCGTCGAGTTCACGCCAGTTGGCTCCGTCCCATGCCCACGTGTCGTTGACCGGCCCGCCCGGCGCCAGCCGACCTCCGAAAAGCATGACCTGCCTCGTCACCGGGTCATATGCCGCGGCAGCGCCAAAGCGTCCGGGCGGGCTGGCTGACGGTCGAACGAGGGCCCATTGATTGCCGTCCCAGAGCCAGGTGGTGTCATAGCTGTCGATGCCACCGAAGAGGATGACGAAGTGGGTGGCGGGGTCGTCTGCAACCGAGAACCCTGATCCGAGTACGGGAGGCCGTGGGATAGGCGTCGGAGCGACAGTCGGGCTTGTCGATGGCCCTGGTGATTCGATGCGCCCTGGTGGCGATCCGGTGGGCGCACGCTCCACGAGCGCGACCACAGCGCCGAAGGTGCCGGCCACGGCGATCAGCGCAGTGAGCAGCGCCGCGACTCTGCGTCTGCTCAGCGGTGTTTGTCTTGGTGGCTCGTCGTCCATCACCTTCACGGCGCGAACCCACCAAACCGAGACGGGTCTCCGTGCGCCCGCCTTCGGGGTAGGCTAACTCAGCCGCACCCGAGGATCGAGCACCGCATACAGAGCGTCGACGACGATGTTCGCCGCTACCACAAAGAATGACGCGACCAGCACGATTCCGATCACCACCGGCAGGTTCTGCACCTGGATCGCCTGGACCACGGCGAGTCCCAGGCCAGGCAGCCCGAAGATGCTCTCGGTGATGATCGCGCCGCCAAGAACGGTCGCAAGGTCGATGCCGAACTGCGTCACGATGGGGGTCAGCGAGCTGCGCAACGCGTGGCGATACACAACGCGCCGCTCACTCAGACCCTTGGCGCGCGCCGTCCTGATGTAGTCCTCCCCCAGGGTTTCGAGCAGCGAGCTCCGTGTCAGCCGCGAATACGTTGCGGCCGTGATGAGGGCGAGGGTGATCCAGGGTAAGAGGAGATCGTGAGCCCATTCCAGTGGATTCTGGGTAAACGGTGTCCAGCTGCCCGGTTTGGGAAAGATGGCTATGCCGTGAATCGTCAGCAGGTAGTACAGCGCGTACAGGAGCAGCAACCCGAGGATGAAGGTGGGCATTGAGACTCCGGTGAGGACGAACACGGTCGCACCTCGGTCCCAGAGACTTCGCGGCCGTCGTGCAGCGAGCACGCCGACACTGATCCCGAGGATCATCCAGATGACCGCCGCCCCGGCGGCGAGCGAGAGATCGATCGGCACCGCCTGAGCGATGATCGTGGTCACCGGAAGCCGGTTCGTGTTCGATGTGCCCAGGTTGAAGTGTCCGGGGATCGGCGCCAGACGCTCGAGGTAGTGCCAGTACTGGACGATGACCGGCTGATCGAAGCCGTACTCCTTGTTGATCTGCGCGAGCAGAGCCGGCGTCACCGCGCGTCCGGCGAGCTCTCGCCCGGGATCCACTCCGGGGCGCGCGTAATAGAGGATGAAGACCAGGGTGATGATCACCCACAGGGTGACCAGCCCCATGACCACGCGACGGATGAGGAAGCGGGTCATGCCGGCTTCTTCTTCTTGCGGCGGCCCGCGAAGATGCGCTCGGTTCGAGGATCGAGCGCGTCGCGCACCGCGTCGCCCAAGAGGTTGAAGGCCAGCGTGGTGGCAAGCAGGAAGAGCATCGGGAAGATGTAGAACCACCACGCCTGGAAGCCGACGCCTTCCGCGTCGGACAGCATGTTCCCCCATGACGCGGTCGGCGGGCCCACGCCGAGACCGAGGAAGGAGAGCGTCGCCTCGAAGATGATCGCGGCGGGGATCAGCAGCGTGGCAAGCACGATGACCGGCGCGACCAGGTTGGGCAGGATGTCCACGAACATGATGCGCAGATTCCCGGCGCCCAGGGAGTGCGCCGCCTCCACGTACTCCTTCTCGCGTTGCGACAGCGCCTGGCCGCGCACAATTCTGCCGATGGCAGCGAAGGAGAAGAAGGCGATGACGAGGATCACCAGGGGCAGACTGGCTCCGAAGACAGAGACGAGCACGATGGCAAAGAGCACATAGGGAAACGAGAGAACCACGTCCATCAGGCGGGCGAGGATGCTGTCGAGCCAGCCGCCGAAGTATCCGGCGAAGAGGCCGACCACGACCCCGACGACGGTCGCGATCGCTGTAGCAAGCACACCGACCAGCAACGAGATTCGTGCGCCGTAGGCGATGCGCACCAGGATGTCGCGGCCCAGGTTGTCAGTGCCCAGAAGAAACCCACCCGTGCCCGGAGGCAGCGGCTGGCCGTTGGCATCGGTACCGTTGTCGACGTTGGTGACCGTTGGGCTGTGGCCGGTGATGGCACTGATCAGCGGGGCTCCGAGCGCGAGCAACACGATGAGCACGAGGACCCCGATCGAGGCCAGCGCCACCCGGTCGGTGCGCAGCCGCGCGAGCACCAGTCGCAGCGGGCTTCGGCCCTCGATACCGCCGACTCCCGGGGTCTCGGCAGGAGCCTCGGTAGATACGACCTCGACCGTGGACAGGCTCATTTCGGCGCCTCCGCTAGGAATCCCTCGACCGCATGCAGAATCGTGGCCTTTCCACTGGCGATCTTCTCGCCGTCGGCAACCGGGAAGTGACACGCCGCCAGATGGCTCGCCGAATCCCCGGCGCCACTCTTCAAAATCGGCTCCTCGGTTGAGCAGATCGCCTGCGCCTTCGGGCATCGCGTGTGGAATCGGCAGCCTGATGGTGGATTGATCGGCGACGGTACATCCCCAGTCAGGATGATCCGGTCACGCGACCGCGCCTTATCCGGATCTGCCACCACCGATGCCGAGAGCAGCGCGTTCGTGTAGGGGTGACGTGGCGTGCCGTACAGGTCCTTGACCTCCGCCACCTCGACGATCTTGCCGAGGTACATCACTGCGACCCGATCGCTGACGTGCTGCACAACCGACAGGTTGTGCGCGATGAAGAGGTAGGTGAGACCGAACTCGCCCTGCAGATCCTCCAGCAGGTTGATGATCTGCGCCTGGATGGAGACGTCGAGGGCTGACACCGGCTCGTCGCAGACGATGAGCTTGGGTCGCAGCGCGAGGGCACGGGCGACGCCGATGCGCTGGCGCTGGCCCCCCGAGAACTCCGCGGGAAAGCGGTTGTAGTGCTCAGGATTGAGCCCCACGACTTCCATGAACCCCTGGACCATCTTCTTGCGCTCCGCCCCTTTGGCGATGTTGTGGATGGCCAGGGGATCTCCGATGATCGATCCCACGCGCCGGCGCGAGTTGAGCGAGCCGTACGGGTCCTGGAAGATCATCTGCATCCCGCGGCGGTAGGGCCGCATTTGCGATCTCGACAGCGTGCTCAGATCGGCTCCGTCGAAGGTGAGGTGTCCGGCGGTCAACGGAAAGAGCCGCATGATGCAGCGAGCGAGGGTCGACTTTCCGCACCCTGTCTCCCCGACCAGCCCGAGCGTCTCCCCGCGGCGGACCTCGAGACTGACCCCGTCGACAGCTTTGACACTGCCGACCTGATGCTTGAAGAAGATGCCTTCCTTGATCGGAAAGTGCTTGACGATCCCCTCAGCACGGAGCAGGTGCTCGCCGCCGGCAGCGGGGGCCGGGGACGGAACAACGTCAAGCATAGACAGCTGCTTCGCTGGCGGCCGCTCTGACTCCGGGCAGCTTCGACGAGCGCGGCCCGCGGTAGGTGCCGGCGTAGCGCTGGCGCGCCGTGTCCGTGGCGACCCCCACGCCGGTCAACTCAGGTGGCAGCCAGCAGGCGGACGAGTGGTCCGCTCCCGCAGGGATCGATTCGAGCGGCGGCTGATCGTCGATGCACGCCTCCATGGCGAAGGGGCATCGCGGATGAAAGCCGCATCCGGTCGGCACGTTGATCAGGCTGGGCGGGGAGCCCACGATGGGCACGAGGCGGCCTCCCGTCACCCCTGTCGCTGACGGGACAGAGCCGAGCAGCCCTCGCGTGTACGGGTGGTGCGGCGAGAAGAAGATCGTGCGCGCGTCCGCGCGCTCTGAAGCCCGTCCCGCGTACATCACGAGAACCTCGTCGGCAATCGAGGCGATGACGCCGAGGTCGTGGGTGATGACGATCATCGCCATGCCCACCTCTCGCTGCATCTGGATCAGCAGCTCCATGAGCTGTGCCTGCACGGTTGCATCCAGCGCGGTGGTCGGTTCGTCAGCGATCAGCAGCTTCGGCTTCAGGGCCAGGGCCATGGCGATCATCACCCGCTGGCGCATTCCGCCCGACATCTCGTGCGGATACGCCCGGACGCGCCGCTCGGGCTGGGGGATGTTCACCAATCGAAGGAGTTCGACGGCCTGGTTCAGTGCCGCGTTCTTGTCCATGTCGCTGTGGGCGCGAATCGCCTCCGCGATCTGCCAGCCGACGCGGAAATGGGGATGGAGGCTCGAAAGCGGGTCCTGAAAGATCATTGCGATATCAGCCCCGCGAATGCTCCTCAGCTCGCGCTGGCTCATCGTGAGCAGGTTCCTGTCGTTGAACACCGCGGATCCGCTGATGTCCGCACCCGGGTTGAGGCCGAGCATGGTGAGCGCGCTGACGCTCTTGCCCGATCCGGATTCGCCGACCACGCCGAGGGTCTTGCCGGGCTCAACCGAGAATGACAAGCCGCGGACAGCCTGCACGATCCCATCTGCAGTGGGAAACGAAACGGTGAGGTTGTCAACAGCCAGCAGAGTCATCGGCGGCATGATGGTAATAAATGAAGATGCCCGCCGCATATGCGGCGGGCATCTTCGTTGATGCTTCTACTCGTCGACAGCTATGACGAGAGCCAGATCTGGGTGTAGTCGTACCCTTCGCTGAAGGGCTGGAAAATGGCGTTGTGCACCT